>Ga0256836_1000061_pt1 | contig 67601 bp, 73 predicted proteins | sample 4561380metaG_FD_185974 | JGI IMG/M metagenome (GOLD analysis project Ga0256836, IMG submission 185974) | Hydrothermal vent microbial communities from Guaymas Basin, Mexico - 4561-380 | ecosystem: Environmental > Aquatic > Marine > Hydrothermal vents | place: Mexico: Guaymas Basin | collected...
AACTGCCAGTTGAGGACTCGGTGAGTCCTGTGATGCTGGTGGTTGAGGCCAACCTCCTGCACCACAAGAACTCGTTAGTAGTGATTAGTCAGGGACTAAAACAAAAATAGGTGCAGGAGGAAACGGTATACTGTTTCCAAGAAATTCAACAATATTAATGATTGGGTAGATTTCGTTAAAAATAATTTCAGACAATTCTACCCAGATAATATGAATATCGTTGATGAAATACTAGAAAAACTAATAGAAATAATATCTAAATATGAATCTTATATAGACCGTATTGTTATGTTTATTTATACAGACGAAATTTACATTTTTCTTTCTGACAACACGCCAAAGAATATTATAGAAGAATTCGTTGAGACTGTTAATGAATATTGTTATGGATCCACTTTATTATGTGGTGACATAAAATATAATGATATATATGGGTTATATATTTACATCTCATATTCAATAGAGAGTTAAAAATCGAAAAACTTATTAACATCTATTATTCTTATATTTTTGGGTGATAGTATGAAAGATATTGTCGGACGTATTGTTAGATCGAGAAACCGTACATCGTTTGAAAAGTATGTAGACTTAGTTTATGAAGTAGTAGATATTTATAATATTCGAGTTGAACTATGGCCTTACTATGATGAAAAGAAACTAAATGAGTACGAAAAAATAGTTGTTAACGAACTTAGTGAATTATTTCCATTGCCTAATGGGTTCTTTTGGTCATATGTGGGTATTAGTGTTCCTGATGAAGTTTATGTTTCTATTGACGAGTTCTTTGAGAAATTTGAAGTTTTAAGTGATGATGAAGTTATCGAATTATTGAAAAAGGATATTTTACCACCTAGTAGTGATGCGTACTGGAGAATTAAAAGGAATCGTTTATCATAGATTGTTTTTATTATATAATTAATTTATATTACCAAAAACTTTATAAATCCTGCATACGTATATAATATGGGTGATCCAAATGAATGGCGTTACACAATTTCAAGGAAATAATAGAGATAAGTTGTATGCATTTCTTTTTGTGGTATTTATGTATTTTGTCGCGCCACTCGTTGTGACAGTATATTTGAATTCACCAATAACAAATGTAACGTTTATCAATTGCTTTACAAACGATAATAAGTTCGGAAAAAGTTTATTATTGGGCGCATTGTTATCGTTTATCGCTTTTGCGATAAGGTTCAAAGTTTCCGATAAGAAAGTTGTAAGTTCATTGACTTTTAAGGCGATACCATTTATGACCTTAATGCCATTCATAGTGTTCTTTGGTGCACACACTATTGTTCATAGAGAAGTCTCAATATTAGCATTAATAATTGCATATATTGTAATATTAGTTGTAATGGCATTTTATGCATCGCTTATATACGTGATAATTGAAAGTCTAATAAATTCGTTCAATGATGGTTCGTTTGTCATCAAAGTTCCAATTGGACTATTTTTATTAGGATTCTTCTTAACGTTGTGGACAGCATTCGTTTGTGGTGTCAATGGAGCAGTAAATGGATAATGAGTTATTCTTTTATTGTTATTTTTAACATATTTCTCTTTTGGAGTCACACCCTTTAGAGTAATAAAAAAGTTAACAATTATATTTCTCTTTTGAGGGCCTCGCCCTTTAGGGCGGGAGGAGGTTAGTAATACTCTAACTTCGATTGAAAAAGTTTATAAATATTAACACTAAATTAAAAATGGGTGATGCGAATGAATCTTGTTAAAGATGAAAGAATGATTAGAGAGTTCTATCATAAGGTAATACACAATAGTGGTTTTCTTGCTGGAAAACAAACAACCAATGTTGGAATAGTGTTCCTTGCTTCAAGAAAAAAATATTTTGATCCAAAATTACAACCGTATATTTCATCTAGTGAGTTCTTGCAGAGACAAATAATTAAATTTAACAGTGAACGAGAGTTCATAAAAGTCTTAAAGAGATTGGACGCTCCCGAAGGTTCTTATACAATAAAATTGAAACTTCCAAACGGGCGACCATTATCCGATTTACAACAATTACCTAATAATGTAAGAGAAATTGTTAAAGAGTACAATCCAGAAAAGGTAAAGTGTGATAGTGGAGAATGTTATATTATTGACGTGCCAAAATCATCAATGGTGTTATATGTGAGTCTTGGTTTGCATAATACAGTTAATGCGACACTAAATATGATAAATGATATTAACAAGAGTATAAGAGAATTACTAAACATTGATAGTGAAATAGATTATGTTTTCCCCGATGTTGATAAAATATCACAAAAACGACAAAATGTCCTAAAGAAGTTTAACAAGACGCACGTAATATTTTTTAGTGAACTTCACAAATCTGGAAAATATACATATATTGTTATTGATATAGATGAGAAAAATGTGGAATACTTACGTAACATTATCAATATCATTAGAATAAATACTAACTCAAAACCTCAGTTTGTTTCTGAGACAAGGAACGGATTCCATATAATATACGAAAAACATTCACTACTAATGGAATTCTTACATAGAGATTTCAGACAGTACCTTATTAGTAATAATATTCCTTTAGACAAAGTTGAAGTTAAAAAGAAACCGATGACACCGGTTCCAGGAACTTTACAGGGTGGCTTTTTAGTTAGGAAAATTGAAATTTAATTTTCATTTTCTAATGATATTAGATATGTCATTCAATCTATATAAGTATCATTTTTCTTCTGTCGTCATACTCTTCGAACTTAACATCTGAACACCTATCTTTAACGTACTTTATAGCATTTAAAACTTTCTCTTCGGCGTATTTATTCGCTTTAATGATAGTTTGCATTAGATCATATGAAGAATCTTCTCTCTTATTATTTATTGATTTAAAATTCGGGTAAACTTGATACCCACCAGTTGAATAATATTCTATTTCAAATTCGACGCCATCAATTATTATATACTCAGACGAACCTCCAAGAATGTCAAAAAACAATTGTGACGCTAATTTTAATTCATTGATTTTTTTATAAAATTCTAATCGATTAATAACTATTACATCGTCTTTAGATAATTCTATTATATGATCATTAGATGAAATTTCGTAAAAGTTTTCACCATCGGACAAAACATACTCGAACCCTTTACCATTAATATAAACAAGTTCAACGTGAAATGATTTATTTTCAAATTTGGATGATATTTGGTTTAATAATTCTGGTGAAAGGAAATGTCCCACATTAATTTGTTGGTCATTTATTCTTTTACTATTAATTTCGATATACATATACAACCACCTGTATAGTTATGATTAAAACTTTAAAAACTTTATGATCGGGAACATATTTAATGTTATTTTTCACAATGAAGTATGTTTAAAAAATATAAAGGATAAAAAATCACTTAAAAGATTCCGGAGATAAGAACGCATTTTCTAATTTTTTGATTAATTCTTCATTTTCAAGCCCATACACTTTATCACTAACAATAAATATAACGCGGTGTTGTCTTTCCTTTTCTACTTCATTCAGTTTCTGGAGTAAATTACTTAAAATTTGATCTGAGTCACCAATTTCCGTGAAATCTCCAACAAAAACAATTCTAAGTGACCCATTAACAAATATACCGACTTGTGGAACACCAGTTGACTTAGTGATTTGAGCAACAAATGAAAACGCATTTAGATATTTTTCATTACCCAATAGATCATAAAATTTAACGTTTTCATCACCATATTTTTTCATTAACGTGGTTTTAAGGTGTGAGCAATGAGGACACGTTCTCTCACCAAAAATATAGAATTCATATTCATTCGTTTCATTAATCCTAAGATTAGAACTATTATTCATAGTGTTCATAGTATCCTTATTAGTATTGTCCGTAGCGAAAAATACTATATACGTAATTATAACCATAAACACGCCAATAACCATAAAACCAAACATTATTCTTGAATCACGCATCACTATATCACCACCAATATTTGATGAATTGTAATTATATAAATTTTTCGCCTTAGTTAATAGATTACCACATTCTCAATACTAAAGAACAATCATCACAAAAAAAGTTCTAAATAAATTTAAAAGGTCATCTCATCATACTATTATGGTGTCTTGAATGGATGCTTACAAATTAGTTTCAAAACTTATTGAAAAATTTGAGTTATCGGTTGAAATAGTTGTTTCAGACGCATTTACAACAAGCAGTATATGTGACGAAAAAGTTACAGAAGAAGATATCTACAATATTATGGAAAGAATTGTTAGAGAACTCGATGAAAACAACTATGAAACGGGATACGAGGAGAGGTGGGATACTGGTAGGTATTCGTATTACGCTGTTAAAGTCTATAGTCCAGATATAGAAAACATTGAAAATATAGTAAATAAGGTAATCACTAATTATTCAAAAAAGATACTTGATGAAGAGGATTGCTTGGACTTTGTGATAGAAATTCGCATTCCAGCAAGTTTAAAACGAACAGTTGAAGACTTTATAAGAAGATATGGATATGATGATATTGAAGACCTTCAGGAAACACTACATCAAAATGGTTCACGTATTCAAATTAGTGTGGATGCGTGAATACATAAACCATCGCATACCATAAATATATAAAAATAGTATAATACCACGTTTATTACATCTTTCCTTTGTTTTTCACACTCTACTTTTCTATGATTTTTTCACTAATGTACTCCTCTGCAAGTGCTCGAATCTTTCCGATCATCATATTTATTTCATCAAGTGATGTGACTGATTCAATTATTTCTTTGATGTCTTTTTTGTATTTGTTATAAAATTCATCAAAATCTACATTAAGAACAATAAAATTATCTCCATACTCATCTTTCGCTTCTTCAATCATTGTTTCATAAATATCTCCGCCAAGATCCCAAGTTAAATCACCACCTGTCACATCATAGACGAACTCTCTAGTATTTTTCTTAATTTCTTTCATTATTTCATCAAGTGTTAAATCCAAATTTATTCCATTCTTATAATATTCTAGTAATTGTTCCCCAATACTCATAATTTTCACCATCAAATTCTAATACAATAATTTCTTAAAGATTTCTATATGAATAATTCATAGTTGACGTATTATATAATGTTCAGAAGGAAATTTATATCTATTAAGGAACGTTTCTAAAATAATTGCATTAGAATCAGAATAATTGAAAGAAAATAACATTCTTTCCGCATTTAGATGATACTTTCAAAATAAAAATATAATCTTTTTTATTCACAAAGAAATTTATCGTCGTTATATTAGTTAAATTTTAAAAAAATCAAAAGATAATAGGCAATGAAAATGCAAATAGTAGAACTTCATACATAAAAATCATATTGTATACACCATTTGGTATTCTATTGAGATTTCTCTTTGTTATATCTGTAATCATAAAAGTCATCACCCACATTATTATAAAACTTACTAACCCAATCTTGCTAATTGTATCATATGTTCTAAGTACCATATTAATCTTTAGACCATCACCTGATATTAGTGAATAATTAATCTTTTCAATTATATAATGATCGTGGCCTAAGTAATTGCTAACGTCTATTTTTGTTGCAAATATTTTTGAACCAGAGATAGTGTAAAGGATAATATTATTACCATAATCATTTACAAAAGTTCTCTTGACTGTTACGTAAACTTCATTCGACGATTTAGCAATATTCCAGAACTCATCACTCGAAACATAAATGAATTCTTTATCAGAGTCTATATATGGTTGAGACACAACCTTAACATCGTCGCGTTGAGTATTAACGTTAATAGTAACTATCTCCTTATTAGTAAAGATGCCGAAATCGGATACTACTACTGGCAACATTGTAACTATAAGTATTGATATTATCCAAACAACAAAAATCAACTTCTCTGGTATATTTATAATTCTGGGCATTCTATTTCTATTAGATATTATGTTACCGAACATTTTCATCACCTTAATATTATGTATAACTATAATTTATAAACTTTTCGCTATTCAATTAAATATAACACTAACTTTTCTTTAATTTATTTATCGTATAGAAAATATCTTAATAGATTACATTTTCCGAGAACACTATCTTATAAGTGGTGGTTAGATTAACTTCGAATTCAATAGTATATTTGTTTACTTTATAATATTATATTATTCTATCTAAAGGTCAATGAGAAAATCAGAAATAAATACTATTAATTTAAATAAATTTTCATTAATATATTTAGGGGAACGACTATGAAAAAATGTATAATAATGCTTGGTATATTATTAATATTAGTTAGTAGTTTTTCTGAAGCAAAGAATTTTATATTATACACGAATAACAATAATATATTCAAAAACAATATTGAAATTTACAATCATAATAATGATATCTCTGCAACATACACACTATACGGGAATTTGAACGATTTATGGATAAATGTTTCGAACGTGAAGATTCTACACCCAAAACATAAAAATGGCTACGGTTGTTCGGTTGTTGGATGGCCATATACAAAAGTTGGATGTGGATTTACTGTATTCCTTCCGGTGATTAACGGTGGTGAGTATAACATATACGCAAAAGTTGGTAACAAGAATTCTTATAGTAGTGAATATATGGGTGGCGTAATTATCTCTCTTGTAAATAATGATAATATTGCTATACAAAGTATCTCAGGATACGATGATGCGTGGGTTGGTAGTGCCAAAATTACTTTATATGGTATATTTGGTTCAGGTAAAACTTCGTCATACAATGTATGGAGAGGTGGTACAATTTATATAAGAAACGGTCGTATAGTTGTCGGGAGTAATTCGTACTACATAGGTCAATACAAATTAGGAATAACTTTTCCATCCTGTTATTATGATGGTAAACAACGTCCATTTATTCCCACATATGTTCATATTAAGATAAAACCATCTAAAGTTATTGTTCTTTAATTACAAATATATTCTAACCTCTTCACATTCTAAAGAGTGATAGTCTCAAAAGAAAAAATGTAATTATGCTTCAAAATCTCTAATAATATATGTGAAGAGGTTGTCATCTGATTTAGTTATCTCAATAACGGGTTTCTTAAATATTTGTATTGATAGATTGTCGATTCTGTGAGTATCTGACCTCCTCCCCGCCCTGAAGGGCGAGGGTTCCAACGAGTTAACCCCTCGCTACGGACGGGGAGGTTTGCGGGCCCATAACCTACTCCCGTTGCCGGTTTCGGTTCAGCCCGCGGGCCCGGTCTTGGGCCCATTACCCCTCACCGCAAAGCGGATTGGGGTTATGGTTTAGAGGCCACCCTTAGAGTTTCTAACCACCCAAAGGCGGTTTTTGAAAGGACGCCTTACGGCGTCAACCCTCCAATACTGGAGGGTAACGTGAAACCCCTCATCTCATTGGGTTGTTCTTTGGTGGCCTCTTCGAGGCCATATTACGTTGCAAGAGTTTAAAAAGGTTTCGGTCTAAAAGAACTAAATTCTCAATTATTGTATCCCCGCCCTAAAGGGTGAGACTTTCAAAAGAAAAAGGTAAATGGTATGGATCCTTGATGTCGCTAATCCACTCTTTAATTTTTATTTTTGTGGTCAACAAAAAGAATTTTTTGTTTAATTCATCTACGAAACTTTCAAATTCTTCGTATGGGATTGGTTCAGAAGAAAATATTTCTATTGCATAATCACCAGTTATTATTTCACCTGGTTGAATAGAATCATATTTTGGATTTGTAATAAAAAGGATATGAGTGAATCCTCCTTCAACATATGACACTGCAATAATAAGTTTATTATCCTTTTTTTAGATATGTTGAATATAAAACCACGATAATCACCATAATATTATCCTAAATGAAAATTTAAATTATTTATTTCTTCAACTTTTATATTATAAAAAAATAATTTTATTAAACAAATTTTAAAGTATCAAAAATGAATTTATTCCTATATCTTGCTAACTTTCTTCCCGCCCCAAAGGTTGTTTTATAGGTAATGGTTTTTTTTGTAATATTATCATATACTTTTGTTACATATTATAATGTAAACTCAGTTCCAAAAGTTTACAAGGTTTTGTTCACAATATTATATTGAATCTAATGACAACGCTCAAACACTTTAAAGCAACATCTATAGACACAGGAGGAAATGGCGTGGATCTCAGAAGAGAAAAGTAAGGTTTGGAAGAAAAATATAAATGTTTTTTAAATTCTATTTATCATAATAGTAATGGGATAAAAATGACAAAAGTGTTACTATTTATATTATCTATAATAATATTGACCACTAGTTTCGCTCACGTATATGGAAAAAATAATATACAATTTATTCAAAGTATCAAATATGTTAGAATCCCACCATCAGAACTATATTTCAAAATAAATAACGGAAAAATAATATCAAAAGGTTTCACAACGTACGATATATATGGTAATTATCAGATTAATCAGGATAACTTGTATATAGAACATATAACATCGTCGGATTGGTCTTTATATTTAATATTAAATTTTCCAGAAATCAAAATCAAAGGTATTAAAATAGAACAATTTAATATTGCAATAAATTCATCTAATGAAGGAAAAGCGTGGGCATATGATGTATCGATTGATTTCTATTATGACGATATTATTAGAACAACAAATTCAGTTCCAGAGTATGCAGATTGTTCAAGAGTCTGGTCAAATTCGTATAAATGTGGAACATATGGATTAGGCCAGTTAACATTAGACACAAGAGAATGGATTGTCTTTAATTTTACAATAACTAACCAAGACGATGGATATAATGTTAGCATAAAAATACATAACAATAACTCTGAAAAAACATTTTCAACTATTGATAATTCTCTACCTTCGGTATTACCCACATACATTAGGATACGGCCAAAAGGAAGTGGATACATTTATTATGTAATTGGTAACATTTCGATAAAACCAGAAATAATGAGGATACTATAAATACAAAAAGTTTAGTATTTTCATTGCAGATTGACACTAATTATTCTTCTACTAACTTTTTCAAATAAATTAGGTGATAGAATATCGTTAATTATCATAATTTTTCGGAATTCAAAAGTGAAATCATCCTTTCATTCAACTTCAAAACCATAACCTCCTCACCACCCTAAAGGACAACGCTTTCAAAGGAAAAGGTAACGTTCCATAATACCTTTTATACCATTAGTGGACAATACAATTTAGAAAGATTTCTATTATCTAATTATAAATGCTTATTTTTATTAGAAACAAAACAATATTATCCAACTTTTTTTCTTTTTAGAGATTTATTTTCAAATGTTGAGAAACATTTTAAATTATTGTTTTATTTAATCTCTTTGGTGGTTAGATGCCAAGTTATGATGAAACATTCAATGTGTTTCTTAAGGAAGTTATAGATAAACATACATATTATTCTAGTCGAAACCACACAGATATTGACATAGTTGATATGATATACAACGATATAGAAGAAATTGTGTCAGATATGTTAAACGAATGCAAACACGATATAATATTTGTGGATGAATGCGAAAATCCTTACATTCTCGATTCAGCATATGTTTCAAGGGATGGAAAAATATATTTTTCATTAAAGCATATAGGTGAAGAACTCCTATGTGATGCAGAAGAATATATAGAGGTTCATCCATATGACTTTCAAAAGTATATTAAAGATGCAATTTATGACTACTTCTACGAATCAAATATCATTGATACATTTTTAGATGAAACTGGACTATATGAAGAACTAAAGAATATGTCTGAGGAAAATGTACGAGAGTTCTTTAAAGAGAATAGTGATGAATTGTTTAATAAGTTCAAGAATTTTCTATTAGAAACTATTAGGGAAGTCGTGTTAAATTACATTGAGGAAGACGATGTAATTCCTGGAATGGAACTAATGACGTTTGACCGTCTCCAAGAATGTATTATGAAAATCAATTTTAACAACTGGTACTAAATTTCCTATTTTTATAATTAATTTAAGGTATGATAATAAAATGATTATATCTTCATTTGAAAACATCACACAAAAAAGGTGAAAATAGGTCAATCAATTTTCTCTACATCCCAGTCTATGAATTCAAGAATTGATTCAGCAATTTCATTTGCGCCAATAAATATTTCATCAGCAAACTCTTTACCAAACAATTCAAATTCTATTTCGGCGTATCCATCTGTGTGGATACTATCCAATATTATATCAGTAATAGCGTCATCGAGTTCATCTGGATCATCAACTTCGATTTCAAATGTCGAAACTTCTTCGCCACGATAATAAATAGTGACTTCGTACGTTGGCATTTGAACACACCATAATAATTTTGACAAGATGATACTTTAAACTATTTGATTTTAGTTATTCTCGTTTTAAATTGTGATACTAAAATTAAAAGATATCATTTATTGTTTTAAGTTCAAGCGAATGATTCTCCATTTGCTTTGCAATATATATTATTGTTCCAACGTGAACCGGAGTATAATCTAAGACTTCGCACGACACATTAAAGAATGGAATACCAAACTTTTTGTATGCAAAAGGAGTATTCAAATGAGTGTGTCCGTGTACGTGTATGTGAATATACTTATTGTATGACGCCCTAATCTTTTCAAAGTCTTTCTTATCTAAGGGTTCGTGGTGAATGAAAATATTATAACTACCCTTATTAGTCTTAACACGTAATAACAAGTGAGGAATAACCATAAAGTATCCATTATCCAATAGTTTACCCTTTTCGAACCTATCGTGGTTCCCACGAATTAGAATTTTTATTCCATTAAGACTTTGAATGTATCTCTGACAACACTTATACTTTTGAACATCAAGACAAGCGTCACCAACAATAATAACTAAATCGTTTGGAAGGACAGTCTTATTCCAATTATAAATTAATTTATTAATCCAATCCTTATCTCTTGGAACTAACTCATCGATTCTCCTATGACAGAAGTGCATATCAGCAATAAAGTATAAATTATATGATGAAGTCTCTAGGTCGTATGCCATATAATTCAAATCGTTCCTAATCATACTATCACCCAGAATTAATAAGTGAGTACTATTTATATATTTTTTGTTATATTGTTAAAAGAATAGGTGCAACCTATTTCTTGCACTAAAGGACGATGTCTTCAAAAGAGAAAAGTAATCTCAAATAATATTTCTAGAGACTGGAATATTTTGGATCTCGATCCTCCTAATAATGATGTATGAATCTGAAGAATCAAGGTCTGCTCCAACCCCAATTGCTTGAATATTATTCACTTTATGTTCGATGTTTAGTGAATATGAATATATCATTGTATCATCTTTATATACGGAGACTTTCATAGTGGGATAGAAATACTTAAAAATAATAGTGAAAATGGCATTTGTGGGGAATGAATAGTTGACTCTATGGTGGTATTTTTTATTGTAACGGTAGTCAATCCAGTTATACGCAAATACAACACTACCGAAATCTCTGATTCCAACTGAGAAATCATCCCATGAATTACGACGATTATATTCTATTACAAACTTTACGGTAAAATATTTCGAAAATAAATTTACGTTAAAGTTGTATCCACCACTTCTATCAAAATTGGTTTGACTCATCTTAATATACGTTCCCATATTTTCTACTTTCACAACACCCGGATCTCTTTCATTTGGTGGAAATGGAATATGACCATCACCAAATAATATGTTGTTACTAATGTCCTTATATTTTATGCAACTCGCATATTGATAATTATTAACAAGTAACACATTATTTTTTGCTGTCGCATATGTTCCATATATTATGATTATGGTCAAGATTACCATAATAACTTTTTTCATATTTCTCCCATATCAAAATACATTAAATAATGATTTAAATGAAACTAAAAAATAGCGTTTCGAAAGTGTAATAATGTTAAAATAGAAAATTTAACACGTGTATAATTTATCAATAAATACGACTCCGATTATCGCAAATTTTTCAATTTCCTCTTCATTAAGTTCTTTAGTTATGAATGCAATTACATCGTTAATATCATTGAAGACAACTCTATCTAAATTAAAAGTGTCAAAACCACCAACCTGAGCAATATAATACGTTAGAACATACTTGTTAGTTATAGTGTCCCGTAATATTAGATAAAAAGTATCCACGACAATAACACCCATAACAGGAATAAGGTTATTAATATTGAATTTGTTCGAGTATTCTCTAAGTTCGATATATCCATCAAAGTATTGGTTTATAATATTTGAAAAAACTTCACTATTATCGGGGTCAATTTCAAGTATGCTCTCATTAATGAATACTGCTATTCTTTCTCCATTGAATTCTCTAACCATTAACGGGATGAAAGTATTATCATAATTATCAATAATTGGTATATTATTAATACACGCGTTTATTTCGTTCATTGATTTCACCATAATTTATATGAGTAAAAAAAGTATTTAAAAGGTTCTCATATAGAAATCGGTTTGCTTTATAATACTTTGTCTTATTTTTGAAAAATATAGATATTAACTCAAACCAAAAACCTTAAAAGATGATTCTCAAAAATATAATATGGTGACCTTTATGAATATTGGGGAACTAAAGGAACTAAGTAGAGAAAAAGCACGATTAGAGTATGAACTTTTCAAGAGAATTGACGAGTTTATTAAGAATGAACACAAACATAAAGAACACAAATTGCCTGAAGATGTTGCAAAAATGTTTGCCTGGGGTTTCAGAAGAGCAATTTACGATAATTATTTCTTCGGAAACAATAACGGACTTGTGAGAATAATAGATGGTATTGTCGCACAACAAATATATGAGGGTGAATTAGAAGGAATGTTTATTGCGTTTACTCTAACTAAACCAATTATTATTGTTACAAGAGAAAACTACTATATTTTACCAGAAGGTGACTATATCATAATTTATGACGAAGAAGATAACATTTTACACCAAATAGTTAATGTTAGAGTTTATAAGTTTAATGATAAAGAACTAAGTATTGACGATTTTGCTAAATATTATGGGTTAACTCCAGACTTTGTTAGAACACTAATAAAAGTGAAAAAGTATAGATTATTTGAGAAAGTATCAATGGATGAGACCCCCATAATATATCCAGAGATTAAAAATTTTAATGGAAAAGAAGTATATGTATTTGAAGCATTATATATGGGTGATGATACCATTTTTGTTGAATTTGAATAGTTTTAGAAGTTTACCTATTTCTTTTTTAACTTACGCCATTTAGGGTGGAGTGAAATTAGTGATTAAATATTAATTTGACGTGCTTTATGGTTTCCAAAGATGACATCAAAGTTAATATACTGTGGTATTGCCTCGATTAGTATAAAGTGGCGATTATTTTCTCTTGCAATAACTCCAACTGTTCCAGTTCCACCAAACGGATCTAGTATAGTATCACTTTCCTTTGTTAATAGATTAATAAAGTATTCAATAAATTCAAAAGGTGTTTTTGCTGGGTGGTATAGTGATTGTGTAACATATTCTCGTTTCATTGTTATAACATCTGATTCATAGACTATATCACTAAAACAATCATATGATTTTGTAAATAATAACGCATACTCGAAACTATGTGACACTATTGGTCTATTGTCTAACTTTATCAACTTATTCTTTTTAATGTCAAAATACTTCTTAATTAAAATGAACTTATGATTAAATTTTAACCCATAATCTTCCATTTTTTGTATTAATAATCCGCTAATATCAATATGTCTTCCGCCAACACGATTGAACACAATCCGTTCGTCCTTATCATTAAATAAAACTTTTGTATCATCAATGTTTACAAGTATTGGACAACACTCACACATCTTATCACTTATCTTTTTGAAGATGTATGCTAAATGGTCAACATACATTTCTGGAGATGGTTCCCATCCTAATTCTCCAACCCATCCATCAGGAAATTCTGTAACAACTCTAAATTTACGTCGCCTGTAATATGGTGGGGATGTTATAACCATATCAAAACTATATTTTGGTAAGAACTTTATGGCGTTTAACACATCACCAACAATAACCATATCTTTACCTTCCTGTATAATCCAAACGATAATCCAACCCACGAAAGATTATTCATCTTATAATTTAAATATAGATTGCACACGAAACGTTTTTATAATAAGTGATAAATAATAGTAATGGTGGTTCACAATGAGAATAGAGGTTACAAAGTTTGACTATAATGACTACGTTATAGAGGTTGAACGTGGCGATAATCTACTACTTATAGAGACGGATTCTCTCGAAAAAGTGTATAGAGATTATTCCTGTATTGTAAGAAACATATGGAAGAAATTAGATAGATCAAAAATTATATCATTATACGATTCAATAGATGTTGAAACTATTCCAGAAGAAATATTTCTAAATGATAGTCCAATGTATATAACAACTAGTGGTATTGAAGTAAAAATGATTACAGAGGGTGTAAAAGAATTTCTTAAACACGAATTCCCAGACATATACAAGATTATAGAGAATATACCAGGAATAGACTTTATGGTTTATGGCAAAAATAACGTTTACACTAACAAGAAATTCTATGTATCAGCGGACAATATAAGCATTTGTGGTGATACTATAGAAGAAATTATTTCAAAATATAAGGAGAGCAAAAAATTACTTAATACTTATAAAATGTTAAGTGATGTTAAAATAGATTATGAAGATACAATAGAAATTAGTGGTTTACTTAATAACATATACTTATACATACATAATCCACCAAAAGAACTACCTGGACCACGAATAAAACAAATCTTGAAAATAGTTGAAAAATATGCTAAACAAACCAAATTATATATTGCTAGTATAAAAGTGGATTTCTCAACAAATGAATTCATAGTAACCTTTACAAATTACGACAATAGTGAATACTATACAATAACGAATAATATGCTAGATAAACTTCCAAATATTGTCAAGAACCTTAGAGAAATAAAAAAGAAAATTAAAGACTTGGACGTGATCTCATATGACAATGGAGATATAAACATAACAACGCAAGATATTTCAGTTTCATCTAACCTTAGTTACTACTCAATCATTCTAACACCATCTAATATTAATGAATTTGACCACCTCATTAAACTCATCAATAGAAACAAGTACGTTCATATTGATAACGTTAAACACGAAGAAACAGATAAATTAATTAAACTTTATAACTTTTTAATGTCTCTAAAGGAATAATTTTCAAAGCATAAAAATAAACATAAGTTATGACACCATTTTCTTAATTTTCTTTAAAGTTCGTGCGAACTCTCTTTCACTATTGTAATTTATTATTATCCTAACATTAACACCAAAATAATCTACAACAAAAGTTATCGTGTTAGTTTTTGTGTTCGTATGAATCTCGTCAAACTTGTTGTATTTTTCATAGTACAAATTGTCAAGAATCTCAATAAATTTCCATGAATAATAGTCGTACGCAGTATGCTTTAGTGCATCTTTGAAAATGTACTCTTTACCTAAAAGAAAATCCTTTGTATACCCTCTTTTAAAGGATAAATTCGATTGAAAGACACTAAATGACTCTGCATAAATATCGTTAGTCTCCTCATCTATAACTTTAGACGAAATTTCTATATAATTGTGTTCCTTTATATTAATAATTATTCTTAGGCCATTTTTCAAAACTTCTATAGATTTTGGTTCAATTGCAACTCTCATACATCACCACCAAATTGAAGTTCCTCAAATAAGACTCACATACTCTATTTTATTATAACAATTCAAAAAGGTTTCGGTTAAGTTATATCTTATAGTTAACCATATTAACTTATAATTAGAGAACAATCTAAACGTTTCAATGCTAATTAAATTTTACATTTGTAAACATATTTAAAGCAATTGTTACCCTATTATTATGGTGACAAAAAATGTTCCCGATGATAGTTCCCGAAAATACTGCGTACGTGATAATTAAGACGTTAGAGTATGAGAAGTCAACAAAGCGAAGATATAAAATACCTGCTTAGATGCTTTTATCTTTTTTATTTTTTTACTAAAAACATTAAACATTCAAAACTGTTAACCGATAAGTGTAACCGTCTTCTGTTTCAAACTCACCTTTCCATAACAATACGACTTTTTCGTTTTCATCATATTCATAAATAAATCTTCTCTTCGTTATTGGGTCAATAAAAACTATCTGCATATCATCTATTTCTTCTTCGTTATCAATATATTTTTCAATTGGTTTATAATCTTTTTTAGGTTCTAAAATAACTTTTTTACCAGTTACTGGATTAGTTGTGATCAGAAAATCACCATCGAATTCAACATCTCCAATTTTCTCAAGAATAGATAAATCAGTTGTATACGTGTCAACACCAAACACAACAAACTTTTCCCAAACCTCACTCATTCTTAACACCATACACTAATAGGACAATTTAATCTTAAGATCGTTACTAAAATATCTTTTATAAGTAAAATTAAACGTTCCAATATATTAGTTCGTAAATATAACAATATGTAATTAATTTATAATGTGGAATATAATACCATAATCATTCCACGGTAATGTTAATTCAATAATTAATGGCTCTTTTGTTATCGCATTTTTTATGACTTCAATACAATCATATTTCTCTATAATATATGGTTGCAATACTATCACTTTTGGTTCTCCGTCGGCAAGTTTCATAAGTTCTACAGCACCTCTTGGTGTTGTCCTATATCTGTTATCTTCAACTTCCTCTGCCTCAAATTTAATAACAAACTTTTTCCCATTTTTCGTAGCATTAATAGTTACGACACCGTTTGAAAACTCAAAAGATTCTAATATTATCATATAATCACCATAATAATAATTAACTATAAAAACTTAATAATATTTATATTCTCTTATGAAAGTTCTTATGTAAGAGAAGTCAGAAAAATAAGGAAATAAAATTAATATACTCACAAGATTTTATAGACTACTTTGTTCTTTAAGTCAAAAATATTGATTTTATACTTCAATTTAACAGGACGTTGCTGTGTCCTAGAAGACCTCTCTCTTCTTATTCTCCTACAAACTTCACTAATATCGTTCAACGTGACATCAGAAACATCATTAAGCAACTTTTCAGTACTGCTAATTTCAACACTTACATTAGTAAAAGTTACAAGATCAAGATAATTAAATATTAGATCCTCTAAATCTTTTTCGTTCCAACCATTATGAAGAACATATATTGTATAAAACGAACCTTCACCCCAAGAACCATTCTCCCGTAAATAAATCTCATTTGGAGTGTACTCCTCATTACCATAAACTGGTTCCTCAATGAATATCCTCAAATAATCAACATAACCACCAGACTCCATTAATGCCTTACCAAAATCCACTAAATTATTAATGGCATCATCACATCCATCCGGGATTTTCTCAAGTATAGTAATCGGTTTAATAACAAAACCCCTATGAGTTACTGGATGAAACTTTTCACACGGAATAATAACATACTTGCCCATACTATCACCACTTAGATATATACAGAATATAAACTTAAATACTAAGCTGACTGCTCACTTATATTTTCTTTTGAGAACAACTTCCTTTAAGATGATAAAATGTTAGAAACTATCCGACATAATTGGATCAATAAAGGAAATATTTTTAAGCAATAAACAATACTAAATGAGGGGAGAATATGACAAAAGTCTCCATAATAATGCCCAACAAGAATAATGCAAAATGGTTGCCAAAATCAATCGGTAGTATACTTGACCAGACGTATAAGAACTGGGAGTTGATAATAGTTGATGACCACTCAACTGATGATAGTGTTAGAGTAATTAAAGAGTTTATGGACAAGGATTCGAGGATTGACTGTATTTGTGATCCAGACGTATCTTATCCGTTAACTAAGAATATTGGTTTTGAGAATTCAAGTGGAAAGTATGTTGTCTTTTTAGATAGTGATGACTGGTTGGGAAAAGAGTTTCTTGAGAGGGGTGTGAAGAATATTAAGAATGTTGATGGGTACGCTTCGAGTTTTGCTGTTTGGTTTGGTGGTGATAAATATAGAAAGTTCATATTTGAGAATGGGGTTTTTAGTAATATTGATGCATTAAAATTGAAGTTTAGGTTTGGGAATGGCAACACAATGCTTAGGAGGATCATTATTGAAAAGTACGGAATTCGTTTTCCCGTATACAAGCGTAGTGAAGATATGTACTTTTACACATTATATTTGTCTAATGTGCATAAAATTTTTGTTGATAATTACGTCGGTTTTTATGTAAATAGGGGTAGTGAAGTGACTCTTACACGTACTGGAGAGGAGGGAATTATCGAGTCAATCAAAGTTTATAATGAACTTTTTAAGATACTATCTGAACAAAATAAAGATGATATTGTAGAAATTGTGAGGCGGTACAACTATGTCACATCTCTAATTACATACGTTGATTCATTACCAAGGTCACAAAAATTAAAGTATGGTATAAAGTATTTATCAATATTTGTAAGGTTTATATTTGACTCCAATGGATTTTACCTTAGAGACTGGGCACTTGCATCAATTGTTGATGCTTATATTCCAGTTAAGTGGTTATTAAGGAGACTTGTCAAGTAATCTTTTTAGTTCGTTTATAACTTTCTCTGTTTGTTCACAACAAATATGTTTTATTGTGTACTTAGAATTTTTTGAGACAATATGTTCAACTTCAGGATTATCGACAATGTATATGTATGGGAACCATCCCTTTTTTCTTATCTCGTAATACTTTGTGTTTGTTAAGTGCCTTTTCTTTACGTATAAAATTCTATTGTTTTTTGTCTTTAGGTATGTTGCAATGTAAGAGTCAGAACCTATTAAGTTTGAAAATAGTTCAGCAACCGGTTCTATGGTTGCTGTGACAATATGAGTATTACCGAGTTTTTTTAGATAATTTATTAGTTCATAATCGACATTAACTTCTGATAGTTTTTTCTTTGCAAAACTGTACAATTGATCATAATTAATCATAAATAATACGATTGACAAATATAGTTGGGAGAATAGTATTGCAAGTTTTGACCAATGTTCGTTAATTTGTGACTCGATAACACACCCCGTTCTTAATATAAGTGATCTTATTTTCCACAAACGTGGTTTTTCTTCACTAAAAAAATCGAGAAGTAGTTTGTATGTAGTGTTATACTTTTTGTCAATGATTGTCCCATCAACATCAACGAGAACGTATGGCATTTTACTCACCTTTAGCGAGTGCTTTTGATATAATAATTATAAATGATAGTGTTGTTAACGTTATTATTGTGAAAATGGTATCTACTACATTGTATATTGTTAATTCGATATACAATATTCCCGATGTTATTAGAAGTTGTAAAAATACTTGGTATAGCCGTCTATTGAGTTTTATTTCTTCTTCTGGTATCTTTCTGAGAACGTATCCTATTGTCCCCTCGATGGAAGAAGCAATAATGTATGGCAAAACATAACTTATATTAAAAATGTAACTTAATGGGAATAACATTGCCGTGTACTTTAGTAATCGAAGAGGGAAAAATAAGTATACCGCCCTATTCTTGGGGATTGTGCTATTATATGCTATGAACACTATCATAAGTATACTCATAATCTCAATGTATCTAATAACATAAGTTGTCGGGATAAATAATGTTAACATAAATACAAAAACTGCAAAGAGGATTAGTCTTAATACTGAATACCCTATGACTTCCTTTTTAGGTAGAAACTCCCCAAAAACGTTTCTTCCTTTTTTACCCTCCTTAAAGTATGCGATATTATCGTTGATAAGATATCCAACTTCATAGATCGTTTGTGTTGTTACGTAAAATATTAGAGACAATATTATAAGTTTAAATCCAGATATAATACTATATAAAGATGGATTTTTGATAAGTATGTACAGGTACCCAATAAGATACATTGGTAACATAAAGAAATAGTGGAAGTTCATATCAATAATTGAATTAATGTCTCTTAATGATTTTCTCTTAGAACTAACAAAATATCTCATCATTGTATAATAAATCGGGATCGCATACACCCTTTTCAAGTTTTATCACCCCTTTTCATTTTTTATCAAACTTGCATCTTTATCATCAATAAGTGTACTTGCACTAACGCTTTTTAATTCTTCAAGTGACTTCCCCTTTCTTTCTTAGTGTTTTTTGTTGGGTGATGAAATTCTACAACAATACCCTCATATACAAATTCCAAAACCTATTTAAGTGTTTCATACTCACAATCTTCACGGTCCATCTTAACAATATCAACTTCACCATACTTTTGGAAAATGTCTCATAGAGTTATTGATTGAACGCTTATAACTTTGTTATCATTTTCACGATACATAGAGGCACCTACAACGGCATCACCAACCATCTTTATCTCCACAATTTTTGATTTATTGGAGAAAGCGTAGGATAATACTTCAACGTTTGTAATGGAGTTTAGAGCAAGATATGACATTATTATATTCTTTTAGTTTTAATATTTTGTTATAAATGTTTTGTTGATATTTACTATATTTAGAAAATTAGATTAAAATGGTTTACTTCCTACCCTAAAGAACAAGTCTTTAAAAAATGTAATATAAACATATCTTATATATTTTATCCGAAAACTTTATAAAGTTATTTTTTGAGTTTTTATGGGTGAGATAGATGAAATTACTAAAATCTATAAAACACGGTACCACATATATAAAAGTTCCATATGAATATATAGAGTTTGTTTTCTGGATGTTATCGTTTAATTACAAACCCACAACAATTGCTGGAACCATAAAAGAGTTAGTTTCAAATAGGAAACCTTCGAACCCTAGAGCGCGTAACGCTTACCGTACATATGAACGCTACTTAGTGTTTAAGAATGATATCGGGTGGAAACTTGATAAAGAAAAAGTAAAAGAAATCCTGAAGAGAATTGATGAGTTAAATAAATTATATATAGACAAATATGGTGTTATGGCGATAAAAATTACAGAAGAAGAAAAGGCAATGTTAATACTCTAAGTGTGGAGAGTATTCTGAGATTCATTTAAACTATCATTTTTAATATTATTTGGCGATAATTATCACGACTTTAAACAAATTACTAAATGTTAATAATAAATATAACTTGGAGAGAATATGCGAGATCTTCGACGCGATAATTGATGATACTTGGGATCTTATAACGGTAAACGAGTATTTTGTTGAGGATGAAAACTCATCAACATATATACCTGTATTTGCTGGATATATGTTTGAAACAAAGAGTTTACTAGAATATTTAGAAGATGAAGAAACGAGAGAATACTTAGGAGAAAGTGATTACAATTATATAGTTGACTTTATTAAATATGTTATAGACAATTTCGGCCACGGTTACTATCATATATTTTTAACAATAGATGAGTATTATTAGTTTTCTTCCTATTATTGAATTTTTCACACTTTAATAACGACATTTCAAAATCTTTTATTTTATGAACTGATGATAATTAAATTATCATAGGAGAATTATTTAGTGTTATTTTGTTAATTTATAAAATAGTAAAAATACTTATGTTCTAATAAAAATAAAGAATTAATGAAATGGAAATCCAAATGGGAAAACATATCCAAGATATGAGAATAATGCAAGTAGTTTATCTCTTATCGTTTTTGCACTTCTCCACTCTTTACGAAATTCTATATTTGGGTCGACCATCATAATCACCAAGATTGATTTATATAACCAATAAATTTAAATGTGTGATTTTTTAGATGAACGTTCGTTTATGAAATGATTAGAAGAGAATTTGAATTGTTGTTCTGTTGAATATTTTATTAATATAAATATTCCATCATAATCATTATATTTAACGTTTACATAAATTAACGGGAAGTGACTACTAATATTTTTAACAAATCATTCAATTGTATATACGATATATGAGGAACACTAAATCGTACCAATTAATGAAAGAATTAAAAGTTCAAGTTAGAACATATTCAACAAATATTGGGAAAGCAATATATACTCCGAGCAATATTGCAACTCGAATGATTGCTAAATCCTCTTTCCAAGAACTATTATCCTTTTTCATAGCATACGCTACATCTTTAAGACTAGTGTACATTTCTTTATTATAAAGATAATGTCCTACAACCATTATGGAATACAATTCAAATAATGTTCCTATTTGTTGATTATAATTAGAGAAATTATATCCATCAAAGTATACTAAAACAAACGGTAATAATGCCGTTATAAATGATAGTGTTACGGTTATCCTCTTTAGTTTCATTTCGAACTCGTCGTCTGAGTCATTTGGTTTAGTGAATTTACTTCGTATAAACGCGAGAGTTAGCGTTAATATCAATATTGTTAATAATCCCAAAGTTGGATTATTGATTTTTTCGATACTTTTAATAAATGAGTTATTATTTATTGGCCAAGCGAGAGCGATCGCACTCACTATAGGAAAGATTACATATGATAATATAGCAACTATCCACGCGTTCAATTTGGCGTTATTCATAAATGACACCATCAAATAAATGTCAAATGAAATTTAATTATATGCTTCAAGTTATCTTAAATATCGAGGTATTCGATCCTATGAAATTTAATACTTTTTTCTGTTTGCTTTTCTTTGTCTGGTTCATCTTTGTGTTCCTCTATTTCATTATTGGATTGATCATTATCTTTTGGTTCTTCTAAATCTTTAGAAATTTCAGGTTTGTTTATTACAATTGTTGGCTCTATTGTTATAATGTGCACGTCATTAATTATATTGAGTGTTTCAAGTATGTTACGTGTTAGTGATAATAAATTTTCTACATCATATACTATTAGTGTGGTGTATAATGATTCAGAATTGTGTAATGTTATTGTGTAATACGTTGTTATTCTATTCCTCTCTTTACATCGTATCGCAATAGTATTACCATACAATTCTATGCTATCCACGTTTATTCTTAATTTGTTTTTGTTTGATAATAGGTGAGTGTACAAAATAATTACTAAAATGTTTAAAATGTATCTTCCGTCATAGTTGATTTTGTCTAATATCGTTTCAAAACTTCGTGTTATTTCAAATAATTTTGATGTTGATATATAGTAATTTTCAAAGTTATTTGTTATATTTTTATCATATATTGTGGTCGTGTATTGATTAATTGAAGACACATTTAATAATAATGCGAGAAAATCATTTAGTAGTTTTATAACTTCTGTGAAGTTTTCAGAATTAATTTCCCGACAAATGCTAATATTTATACTCTCTAAACATATCTTTGTCTTTTCATACTCAATATACTTTATATATGGTAGTCCAAAAATATCTTTAACAAATACTAATAGTTTAAAGAAATCTTTTTCTGGTTCATTTTTAAAGAATGATTCAACAGTTTGGAGGGTATCACTCTCATATATTGTCACTTTGATTCCCTTATGTATGAAACCGAACTTCTCAACGTTCATAGCATCACCCTACGAAAAATACATATTAAGAGTATATAATCTTTTTGGTCATATTTTTTAGAAAGTTCCACAACCAAATATTACCTCATTTAAATACTCTTAGAAACTAATATTTAGAAAACAATCTAAGTGCCAAAATATATAAAAAACGAAAGATTTAAAAGTATTAATGAAATATGATGTACTGAGGTGAGTGTGTATGGTAAAAATTTTTATGCGTCGATATAATCATCCAATATATTATGATAGCAATTATGATGCGTTGTACATAAATCCAGAAATAATGAACAAAGTAGATGAAAACATTATAAAAAAATTCCTATGGAAAATTAGAATGTTAAATAAAACAAAGACGACAAAGGGCGTACAAATGTATATTGAGGACAATAATGTCGTATTACAACATTTTAACTGGAAAATAAAAATTAACTCAAGCACACAAAACATAGAATCATTTATTATGGTAAAATATTTGTATAGAGATAACTCTAGAATCTCCAACTATGACTCCTTTATACTAAAGGTATCAAAAATACTAAACGATGTCTCTGAAGTATTCTGGATAAATGATGCATCATACCTTAGATTACTTGTAGAGTATGAGGAACTATTCGAGAAAATGGAAATAATAGAATGGTTAAGGAGATTCTTCGCAAAATTTAGTGACCACTACCTCTATACCGATGACTTAAAAGAAATAGTTGAACACGATAAAATAATAAACGAGAAAAGTATAAAATATTATACACAACCGAATAGATATCCAATAACAAATATAAATGGTGAAACAATTGGATATTATGAATATGGACCGTTATTGTTTGAAGAATTAACAGAACCATATATTAATGTCAACTCACCTAACGTTAATGACTATAAAAAATTACTTGAATTCTTTGAAAGAAACTATGAAACAGTTTCACCCGAACACAAAGAGATTGTTGACAAAATAATTGAAAACTTGAAAAAAGACATAAAAACATATGAAGAATTCTCAACAAAATACAAAGAAATAATTTAATATTCTATAATCTTTATAATACATATTCCCCATTTAAAGAGTATGTTATAACTTTTTGTTATATTCTTTTCTAAAAATTGACATAGCGCGTAATAGATATGTTTGTCAATAATGTTTCCTATTGTTATAGTTATATGTTATTTGTATAACATTTTGAAGAAATATTTTTGTCATAATGACAATTCTACACTTCATTATTCGACATCAAATGTATTCCTCGTATTCCGTTTTCGAAAACATATTGTAAAAATGTCAAAAATAATAAGATATTTTGACTGTTAAAACGGTAATTTCTACTAACTATAAATCTATAACTTTGAACCGCTCCCCTACACTTACATCGGGAGTACATTTTCTAAAAAAGATCTCCTTATCTTATTGATTTGATAATTATATATACGTATTGTTTAGATTTCCGAAATCTTTATAAGGTGTTCTAACGTATAATAATCTAGGTGATATAAGATGATTGAGTTTAAGATTGCAAATTATGATATAACAGAGTATCGTGAATTAACTCTTCAATACCCAAAAATGTTTCCGGAACTCTTTGACGATGACTCTTACTGGGAAATTGTTAGAGTTTTGCGTGCAGATTTTATTCCTATAATTAGAACAGATGACAATATTACGATTAATATAGTTTCAATAGCGACCTTGGGTGACCACGTTCCAGTTGTTGCAAAAATAGATATAGTAAATAATAGAATTGAACGTATTATTTTGTACATTGACAATCTTAGAAAGTACAAACTTCTTGAATACATATATGATTTAGTACATACTGCTGTGAAACCATTTAGTCCCAAAAACACACCCGTATATCTTAGTTTACTTCATAATCTTAAACCACAACTTAGGAAAACGGATAAAAATATAGTAGTAATATCAGGAGATGACAATGAATTAAAGCAAACTATTGAGTCTCTCAGAAATGAGATTATTGAAAGTAAAGATTATGATGCATACAATATCCCAGCATTCGACAATATAACAGAACTCGCATACTCTAGAAATTCTGGTGACGAGATACTAATGAAGTTAATCGATATTGTCGATGAACTATTACGTTATGGCGAACACGGAGTCTACTATAATTTTGGAAATACTCAAGAACCGATTTTCGTCATAGAAATTCCCGATAGGGACACATTTGATACTGGTGAAACTGGATGGATCATTCTAACAAGATACAAGAACCGTGCGTATAACATATTTGCATACTTAGTTAATAGTGATCGCTTTATACCTCTCCCTAAGAGAGTCGCCGAAAAGGTTATAGAATACTATGAAGGTCGATTAAACTATCTTGCTAGAAATAAAATGGGAATGTTATTATCATTACTTAATAGTGAAGGATTTACATATAAGACAAAGGATGAGTTACAAAAAATAATTGAATACCTTGAGTCAATTATACTATATGATGATCAGGATACCCTAATAGATATGTATGGTGATAACGTTGATTGGAAACTTATACAGAAGATAAACAATATGTCAGAGTTTAATAAAAGGACATTGAAAGAGTTATTACTTCCATTATCAAAAAGAGAAGAGAAAATCTTGAACGAACTCGCTTTCAAAAAGAAAATGTAAATACTTGAACTTATTGCTAAGTATCAATACTAAATTCTTTGATATTTTCATTCTTTATGATTATCTAGTTCAATTTTATAGACTTCTTTGGCATACTCCTTTAGAAGTTCATCTGGAATACTAAACTTTTCTATCTTCCATAACGCATTTTCATACTTACATTTTGGACAAAAAACGTAGACCCATCTTTTCTCTCCATTAAATTCTTCTATGGGAATACCATTATCGTGTGGGTACGACTCAACTATCACATCACAAAGTGGTTCGCCACAATTAACACAACGAATCTCCTCACAATGTTTCTTTAGAAATTCCTCAAACCGTTTGATGCTAAACACTCAAACCACCAGAGAATAAATATAAAATAAAAACTTAAATAAATAGTGTATATTATCAATTGTAGTGCTATGTTTTCTTTGAAAAACTAACTAATGATGAGAGAAATTTCAGAAAAGTTAATACATTACATAATTTCATTATAAAATTAGTAAATATCTGACCTCCTCCCCGTCCTGAAGGGCGAGGTTTTCAAAAGAAAAAATGTAAAATAGTTTACATAATTTCGAATGTCTTATTTTTGAAATCTATTTTATAAGTGTAGCCATATGAGTCACAAGCAATAACTACTTTATTTTCTATATCTTCATTGATAACATTAAGAACTTTACCATTACAATATAGTGTCTCCTCACCAATTAATGTATATGATTCTCTAACAATTTTATTATCTTCAACCTCAATACATTTTCCTTCACCATAACCAAATCGAATATAATAGATAGTCATTGATGTCACACCATAAGATAAAATAAAGAGTACAAATTTAAATTAATGCATATTATATTTTTCTTTTGAAAGTCTCGCTCTTAGGGATGGAAAGAGGTTAGACGCCTGACCTCCTCCCCGCCCTAAAGGGCGATGCCCTCAAAAGAAAAATGTAAAAAACTCTTGTTATACGTTTTCCTTCTAACAATCTTTAACCATCATATTGTACTTTAATAAACGATACTCAACGCGTTTAACATCTTCAACAACATAAAGAATAAAAACTTATGAAAGGAAATATAATTATATTGTTGTTGGTTTAGGTTCACCAAATTCATTCAATAGAGTCCTGTTCCATAATAGAATAATATATGGTTCATATATATTGACTCTACCATTTCTTACAGACATTCTAACATAAGGATATAAATTACCATAGTTATTATAATAAGACGAAATTACAAACTTATTTTCGCCATAAATTATAGTGATATAATTTTTCGAATTAAAATTATAAATAATAGAGAACTTATTAAATGTTCCGGTATTTTCAGTAGATGGAATTGGTATATAATATGGGTATGATTGTGTGACAAATATTAACCGTTCCCAACTCCAACCACCTTGAGTCCAATCAATTGATAATTTATTGCATTTTAATATTAAAATATATTTTCCGCTTTCAATATCAGCCAAATACTTTGGTTGTATATACACACGAGTATGTCCAGTTGAATATATAGAAATATGATCATTATATTCCGTTACTCTACCAACACAATAAGGGGGATAACAACTAGCATAATACTCAATATTATAATTGAAAATCTTGGAAAAAATTATTAGTAGAATTCACTCTAACGTAAATATTCTTGTTAATATAATCAAAATTCTCTTTCCCACTTATAAATACAAAATTATAGTTTATCATAATAAAACAAAGTATAAGTATTATCTTATAGTATCTCATCTTACTGCCCCATACACGTTATTTAAAATATAATTCAAAGAATATATTGAAATTGAGGCAAAATCAACCAACTAACAAAAACTTTTTTATACACATTCCATAATATTGATATGGGTGTTAATATGTTCAAAAAACTAATAGTTTCTAGTGACGAGTTCGAACATAGTGATTGTAAGAATTTCACCAATTCATTCGTATGGTTACTTTGTACAATATACAAAATAATGAATTCAAGCAATAACATATCATTAAACATAAAATTTAAAGTTTACAAACACCGGTTTGAAAATACAATTTATGTGAATATGGAAGTTAATGATAGAGAATACGTCGCGCAAATACAATACTCAGAAATAAGTTCTGTTTATTATATTCGTTCTCTAATAATACGAGAAGTTCTAAATATTATTTATATGAATATGAACGAAAATGACAGAAAAATATTTATACGAGAATTAGCACTTAAACTATCACGGCTAACACTTTACAATCTAAGGTCAGTTCGTGACCTTTTGACGGGACTCTCATCGACTGAATCACTAATAAAGACCTTCAATGCGTACGCAATAGTTCTATCAATAATATACAGATTATATCCGCAAACTACAAATTACGAGTATCATTATAGTGATGTAAATGGAGTAGAATTAATTTCTGAAGAGCATAATATTAACATTTTACTCGTTACGACAAATACTTCTCGAATAAAACACAATATGGGAAAGAAATTCACACGAACAATTAAAAACTTCATTGATACTAATTTACACGATTTAAACGTTAAAGTTAAATTCTTTAACGTCGGAAACAAAAAACGAAAATTACCAAGGAAAAATACGAAAGTTAATGATAGCGTAAGGAATAATATCCGTAGAATAGAACTAATTTAGATATCAAGTATATAATAATTTTTTTCAATTTCTTATTAATTGTTAATTCTAAAAAATATGAGAAGTTACAAATTTTTTAGCGTGTGGATTTCAAAAGAAAATAAACGAGTTACTTATATGGTTTAGAGAGTCTAACTCTCTTTTTTCAAAATGATTATTGTTGTAGTTATATTTTCATCAAGTTCGATTATTATTAGGTCATCACTTCTAAAAATAAGATATGCGTCACTATCACCTTCAAATTCTTTCAAGAAATCATTAATATTGTCAACAGTTTCAACTCTAAAAGGCTTTGCACCGATGTAATCTCCTTCATATTCTAGTTCGTCAAACGTTGCAACATTCATCTTGTCAATATAATATGCCTTCCATACCATTTTCATCACCAAAAATATAATTAACAATATATTCTTAAACAATAACTAAAATAGTTATCATACAATATACAAATACAAAATTAAATTTGTATAAAGCATTGTTCTTTATTATATAGTTTATGCGTTAGAGTGATACGATTATTATGAAATTATGTATGGTTCAGATTCATAATATAGTTCACATTTCTTTTTGTATATTCTTTTTAGTTTTATTGAATCACGGGAAAATTTTCTTCTTGTTATAATTAATGTGTTTTTCGTTGTTAAGTTTAGTGTTTCTTTGGTTTTTGCGATATCTTCGTATTCTATGTCTAAATATAGTAGTGCCAAGAACAGGTCTTTTATTCTGTTCTTATTTACGAGAATATCGAAATCGAATTCTCTATTATGGATATAATAATCATTATAGTCACTTACTCCAACCTTGTTCCAGATTATGCCTTTGTCGTGTAAGTATTGTAATAATACTCTTAGTGGGATACCACCAAAAGTAATGTCAACCTTATATGCGTCTCCATCCTTCTCTAAGAGTACGTATTGTTTATTGGTAATATAAATTCCCATATCATATACTCCCTCTATTTTTAACTTTCCAATTTCATATTTTGATGCTATGTACCCGTGCTCCTTAAGTATTTTGAATCCCTTTTCATCAACGTGAAGGGAATCAGTATCATAATAATAAACTTTGCCACCATTTTTCTCAACTAACTGGATCAATTTTGTTAAGTATATGCGACCATATGCCGAAATAAATGATGATACAGCAATCGTTGACTTTGTATTCGTATATTCGTCATCGGATAATACTAAGAATGTTTTCCCAAATATTTTCTTGTATGTTTCGCCTGTTGATAAGTTATGGAATACAACAAAGTCTCTTTCTGGGAATGGATCAAAATCTAATTTGATGACAATATCAGTTTTTGAATGTTGTGCAAATTTACCAGATAGAGTATTTAGTAATAATTTATAGAATAGATCTTTTGCCAAGACACCATCAATTTTGGATTTAATGCGTTCTCCATAGAACTTTGGAACGAATTTTCTAAATGGATTGCCCTTTTTATATATTATTATTTTATGAATTTGTTTTATACGTATACGATCTTTAAACTCTATTAATTCAGGTGATGTTATGACTACTCTAATGTTCTTACCAATTGGAAATAGTAAACTCCAATTACCTTTTGCATATGGATCCACAATGCTAACTTCGCCCTTTAGTATATCTTTATCTAAATCAATTTTTGATTCTTTAACATCGGCACGGACGCCTATGACATCATCCATCAAATCAATGGTTGCGTCAATTATCGCTAAGTATTCCCCTTCTTCAATTAATTTAAGTAACTTATTGGCGTCCACTTTTTTATACGTGCTAAGAAGTCTTTTATTGTTATGAATATTATAGGTTAAGAATTCATCATTCTCGTAATCTGCATAGAAAACTGGCATTAGCGGAAACTCTTTTGTAATCATCATATATGGGTATTCTGAGTTTACGTCTAGACGGTATATCTTCCCTTTAACAACACCAAACACTCTATTCTCGTTGCGACCTCCCTTATATGATGCACGTTCTATCAATTTGATATCCTTATTGGTGTGATAGAATAACTCGTCGCTAATATACTTATCAAATATAGCCATACTAACTGATGCCAAAGTTAGATAATAAACATCTTTATTCAGTTCTTTTTTAACCATATTCACGACATATAAGTGTGATTCTCTCAAAATTTCAACATCTCTAAAAACATAGTCGATAATTTCTTCAGTCGGGTTATCATAATTTGTTTTTCCTTTCTTTAGACCAAATACTTTTCCTAAATGTTTTAATCCAATTGGGAAATAGTTCATATTATCATTGAATATTAATAAATGTAATTTTCTGGCTTGGTACTTTCTAAATTCCATAAAGAATGTCCTATCAAAATTAACAAAATCAAGATCAAGGGAATTAACGATTCTCTTCATATCAATTGCAATCCTATCAAAATGAAAATTATGACTAACAACAATTACGCGTCTAAATAGTTTCATCAAATTTAGAATCATATCAGTAAAATATTTTATTAACTCTTGCTGATTTTCGAAGTATAATACATTTTCTCTATTAATATCGATATTAGTTGTCTTTTTATTTATTAGAATTGTCCTCTCAACAACTTCTCCTAACTGATAATGATACACCTCATACGCAACAACTGTTATTTTTTCGCCATCAACATCTGAGTTAACTAATGTTTCAACGTCAAAAAAGACAAACGCTGTTTCCACTCCAATATTCACACCCCTTTTATATGAAAATTCATATAATTTACCTTTAGTTTCTAACATATTCTCACCTCCTAATCACTAATATGGTGTTATTTTTAGGGTCTAATACAAACTTGGCCTTATCTGAAATCTTACTCCTTTTTTCAACTTTTATCACATTATAAGTAAACGACGTTATCTGAAAATGTAAGTTTATAAATTTCCTAAGAAACTCATCATAATCTTCAGAGAATGGTTCAGTAGATAATAACGTTATTAATATTGAAGGAGCATAATTGTATCTTTCTGAATGATCTACTATATGGATTTCAATATACCACACGTATACATCGGTTAACTTAGTTATGAAAGTGACGTTAAATACTCCACGATACTTGTTAGTGAGTTTGTTTATAATTTCTTTAATACGTTCATTTTTGCGTTTTTCCGCTCTAAAATATATAATTTTGTTTGGTAGTTCTTTCAAACCAAGGTGCTTTTCAACTAAATATTTAGCAATCTCCTTATTTGGTATAACAACTTTGTCGTAAACACTAATATAGTGTTTGTATATTTTAATATTGTAACCACCCTGTTTGAGTGCACGTTCGAGAATTTTAATTCTCTTTAATTCTTCTTCGTTTCTTGCGAACTTTTCTAAATTCTCAATTTCCATTTTAACACCCAAAAATAATTAAGAGAAGAAATTTTTAAATATTTAACGACACTTATAACTTTCTAAAAGTGGAAAGAAAATATTAAACTATAATAGTCATTTAGGTACTTCCTCAAAAGAAGCATAACAAGTGTGATCATCACACTTGATGTCCTTAATGATATATTGAACATTATTTATGTGCACAACAATTTTCTTCGGAACTTCACACACTTTAAGTTCATAGTCTTTGATCGTTATAACTTGGGTTACATACTTGCCTCTTTCGAAGAAAATATTTAGTGTTTTTGTAACATTATCATATGACCACGCATTATATATTATTCCACCTGTTCTAAATGTCATTCTTAGAGATAATGTGTAAGGATTAGTACAATTCACTTTACTATTAATCGAACCAGAATGTAGGGAACCCCCACTAGCGAGAGTTAAACTAACACGAACAGTATTATTAATAGGTTTCACCTTCAACTTATAATATTTATCGTTAATGTATATTCTAATTTCTGTGGGAACAAATGATTTAACCTTGTACCTAAAAGTAGTCAACGTTTTTGATTCTCCACTTCCGGATAGTGTAAGATACAACGTCCCGGTTTTAACATTGAATTTTTGATTAACTACTTTAACATCCTTATAAAATGAATTAACTTCAATAATTACTTCACCTGAGGATGTACTAGTGTTATTGTTGTTGTTTGCAATCGTGCTATTTTTTGATTCAACGCTTTCACTATGATTTATATTACTCTGGTTCGAAGCAATATTTTTGGCCTTCTTATATATTTCATCAAGACCAGTACATCCACTAATAAAAACAACAATAACCAAGAGTAATGGAATGATTATATACTTATTCATTTTTGTTCCCTAATCATTAATAGAACCATAATATTTAAACAAAACTTAGGAATTATAGGTCTTATGAAAGAACTTGGAGGTGAGCCAGAAAAGTGTATGAGTTTATGTATTGAAAATTAAAAAAGAAGTGAAAACTTTCACTCTTGTGTTTTTTCCATATTTTCAACTTCGGTGTTTGTAACCTCATCTGGAATTGTGAGTTTCTCTGTCGTAACGAAGACTATTGGGAACTTAACTTCTAGTGTAACATCTTGGACTTTTATTGTTTTGTTTTCTTCGTCTATTTCGATAACGCTTGAAATGTCAATATTTATTCTACGTAGTACTGTAATGTTGTCGATTGTTTCGGGTTCAATTCCAGAGAGTATGTGTATTGTTTTCTTGTAGTCGTCTATCTTCTTGTTCATTAGGTTGTATATTGCAACATTTATCCTACCTGCTGTTTTAAGAATTTCCTCTTTTGGAACGCCGTACTTCTTTCCGATAGCAAACATTGCTCTTCTTATCTTGTTTGCATATTGAGTACCTCTTATATCAGTTAGAAGAATGTTCTCGATTGCCATTTTTTCATCACCATAAATAGTTTATATTATATTGTTTAAAAACTTTTCTATAAAAAGTGTCTTCCTATTATTATATCGAACGCATTTAGTTTGGTTAACCCAACTAAACTATTTCCAACTTTTATATTGGTTTAAATTTTTGGATCGTTTATCAACTCTTGCATACCGTATTTGAAGTGTTTAGCAATATTCGTAAACAATCTCACTTGTGATAATTTAACGTTCATTTCATTGATGTCAACACCATATAAGTTCCTTTCTATAACGTTTATCTTTAATAACATTCTAATTACGTCATCTTCATAAACTACTAATAGGCACTAACAAAAACCTTTCGAAAGACACTACTCAGAGAACAGCCTCAATTACTGTATCCCTATCGTAAATGGTGAGTCTTTCAAAAAAGTAAGATACTAACCTCCTCCCCGCCCTAAAGGGTGAGGCTTTCGAAAGAAAAAGGTAAAGATATCTATGAAACAAACTACCAATATATTATTTAAAGTTCTTGAACAAGTAGTGTCGTGTTGTTTTCAGTTATTTTAATAGTATAGTCTCTTCTATTAAAAGTTACTATTACAACTGGATTATCATTGTATAATAATTCAATAGTTTCTTGCGAACCATTAGTATAAGTTTTAATATAGAGTTCACCAATATTATTCATTGAACTTAACTTTCTGAAATCATCCTCTAATTTTTCAAAATCAATACTATATCCTGGTAGCATAAACCTAACACGAACTTTATCATCGATAAATTCAACATTACTATTACTCTCATTGAGTTCATATTTCTCTATAACTTTGCAATTAGCATTGTTTTTTGTTAGCAAATCTATTAGATTTGTGTTCTCACAAAGACTTATTAACAACACGTAATCACTTAATTGATTCATATTATCTATACTTATTGTGACTTCTATATAAACTGAAGTATCATTGTTATTTTTCAAAAAATATATTGGAATCTCTAAACTAGGATAATTCATATCATTTGACATAATATTCACCATATAGTGAACTTATAAAAGATACTTAAATACTTTATTACATCTAGTGTTTACATAATTTTAATATTTGAAGTTGAAATAATAAAAAATAAAATTAATTCGAGATTGATATTGTGTCATCTAATTGTATATTTGTGGTCGTCGCTGGAGTCAATGTAACTAATATTTTCGCATTGCTTGGTTTTGATATTAAATTATAAACACCACTATACGGATACGATAATATTATATACGTATATGAAATATTACTTGTTGTAATAGATAGATTCGTATTTTTGTATTCGGATACCATATATAACAAACCACCATCTATATTATTTTCTGGATTTACAATAATAGTTTGAGACTCATCTATTGAAACTATGTAATGATTGTTTTTATCATATGAATACATATAAAGAATATTTGCTGGATAGTTAGCATTAACGTATATCATTTTTGTATTAGGAGAATTCAGATTTGCAATTATATGTTCACTATTTTCTTTGCTAAATATGTAGAATATTGTTCCAAATGATTTAGTACCTATGTTTTTGCTCATAGTCATAGGTGATATGCGCGGTGTTTTTATCGTAACTGGTAATTCTACATTAGTAATAGTAGTCGGGTTATAGTTAGCAACACGAAATACTATTAATTTATTTATTTGCCCGCCCTCGATTATAATGGGAATTCTATATGGTAAATTAATAGTTCCCCTTATCATATTACCATTAATTAGTTTATCATTGTATATTATGATCTTATTTATTTTGAGTACTTGGTTCCCAATTTTAATACCAACATTTGAAATTTTTAATGGACCAAACAAAACATTAGATGATATACTATTATAATAAACTATCATAGACGCTTCATTTTTATTAAATGGAATAGTTTTCGTCATATTGCTAACGTTTCCATTTATAAATAATGTTGCTGTTTTACTAATATTATTAATATATTCAACATTATTTTTTGCGATAACAACTGGAACAACCAATAGAACTACTAAAAATAAAATAAAAATAAAGGATTTTCTTACCATATTACATCACCTATAGTATTAACTTTTTACAACTATCATATTACGTCTCATAAATACATAAGTTCCAACAGTTGGATCATAGAACACATAGTGATTCACATATTTATAATTAGTACTTGTAGGCAAATCTCTTTCACCTGTATTTACGTTATTTGAAGATAAATCAAGTACAAAGAAACCTACGCGTGTGTAGTATTCATGGTTTTCACGCACTATTACAAATTTATTTTTGATAACATATACTGAAATTGGGTAATATCTTGCATGCTCATAATTTAAGGCACCTGATGTAAAGTATGTTTTGCTTGAATGTCCGTCCGTACCAATCTCTTGAATAGTTAGTTGATTAGTATTATCTGGATTGTTGAGTACAATAAACGTTCTGCCATTTGAATGTATAGGTGTTGTGAACTCAAATATCTCGTCATCTAATGTTGTTCCAAACCAATATGAGAAAGTTTCTCCTGAGTTTTTAACAACATCAACTTTTACATCTTTCCCACCATATTCTCCGTTAATATTTGCTAAACCTATGTAACCATAATCTGTTGGGATAATATATTGTAGTGACGTGTCATTCATATTTAGAATTTGTGCATTACCATTAGCATCTATTATGAGTTTACCTATATACACAATACCATCATCATAGTTAGTTGAAGCGTGAATATTTCCACTAGTTGAATAATCTAGTATCATAAAACTATTTATGTTGTTTCCATTAGTTTTATCTAGTATAATATCAATCACGGATCCATTTTTTAGTAGGATTATGTATGAGACATTACTTAGAGTATTATTGGATAGAACAACAATTTGGTATGGTTGAACATCGAGTTTCATTCCAGTTGACCAGTTAATTTTACCATCCCAACCAATTTTGAACAAGTAAAGTGTTTTTAGATAGTCATAATAGAATCCAGCATAAATGCCAGAATCATCATAATATGCATTGAACACATCATTTGAAGATGTGTGTGCAAATTGTGATAATGTTAACGTAAAGGTTGAACCAACACCAGATTTTGTTTCTATTTTTGTTAGTTCATTGTTTTTACTCAAGTATTCTACTTTGTATTCACCCATTACTGGATCGTCGTGTGTAACTATTTTTTCATTATTTGGAGTGTTCATATGATTATCGTGGTCATTTATAATAAGAGCGCCCATACCTATTATTAGAAAAATAGTTAATGCTAATAATATATTTTTAATATTTTTCATATGATTCACCATAATAAAATTATGTGGATTTGTTTTAAACTTAAATAATATTTTTATAAGTATTAATTTAACTTCTTGTTTTAAAACGTGTTATATTCATATTCTTCAGGATTTGAAAAAATCATAATAAATATGAAAATGATAAAAATTCAATAGATTTGACTTGTGCTATCACTTTCTTCTTCTCTATTCTTGAATAGTTTTCCTGGTAACTTGTTATATGCCATAATTTCGTATACATTTGAAATTATCAACAACACTAAACCAACAAGAATTATCAATGTTGCTAATCCCATAATATAGAAGTTTCTTGCTTCGTCAAACTCAGAGATTTTAGTTATGTGGTAAAATGTTTTCAAGTATTCCAACCTAAAATAAATGTTTGCAATAATAGTAATTATTGCTACAACGCCAAATAATACTGCGAGTGTTGTGTTTTTATTATCATAACTAAATATTGCTGATACAACTAATATAGCGAATATTATTGATATAATCAACATTTTCTTATAAATATCCCAAACTTTATAATTGTAATCCTTAAACTGATAAATTCCAATTATAAATAGTATTGCTCCAATAAGAGCAATAAATCCTCCAATATATGGTATAAAACCACCAATAAACGATAAGAGCGAACCATAAAATAATTTATCCTTTACATCATAAAACTGTGGCGGAACACTCATAATTTACCACCAATCACTATATGACAATTCTTTCTTAAAGACGTTTCAATCGTTGAAACAAATAATAATTGAAAACCTCACTTTGAACAATACAAAGGAATATTATATTTCACAGAACTAAGAGTTTTTAAGAGTATCATCGAGAAAAGAAAACGGTAAAATTAAAAATGATGCTTGATTTTACGAAAATTATGAATACAGCGATCTTAAATAAGATTTTGATAAAAATTAATGTGGTGAATTATGTTAATAGTCACACCATATATATTGATTGACTATATTGCAACTATCCCATCATTCAAAATGCAATATGAAGCGTACAGAAAACTTATGAAAACTAACTTAAACGGAAAACTATGTCGAATGAGAATACTCAGAGATAATATAATTTTAGTTTGTAATAAAAATGATAAGGTTATAAAATTAACAAGTTCTAATATTGAACACTCAATATTAGTAAATATTGCAAAAAGACAAAAATACTCATATAAAATTTTGAAAATAATAAACACCTTGTATGCGAACTCTAAAGTATTTAGGGAATCATCAAAAGATAATGAAATAACGTTCTTTATTATTCATAACTCTCAACCATTATTCCTAAAAATAATCACTAACAAACTAAAATACAATTACAAACAAGTTATAGAAACAATTAAAATAATTAGTAAAATACAGTCAGACGCAATACAAATATCAATAAGAATAAGAGAGAAAATTGTCGTTTATATTCAAAATAAGATTATCTACAGTAAAAATAGAGATAAAAATCAAAAAGAATACATATACTATTTTGTGACATCGAAACCAGAATATCTATCACAAATAGATGATATAATAAATAAAGATATATTAACGGCAACAATAATTATTAACGGATACAACAACTACCAAATTATAGAAGATGAGAAACTAAAGATATCTGAAGATGCAAAAATAATGGAAGGAAAAATCAAGACAATATATCACATAGATGATAGTATAGTATTAGAAACATATAAAATTAACAACGAATTAGAGGTAAATGTCAAATATGATCTATTACATTTTTTTGAAAGCCTCGCCCTTTAGGGCGGGGAGGAGGTCAGATAACATACAACTACAAGGGTAATAAAGTATTGAAGATCAAAAACTCATTTTATGACCCATTTAATAATAGGTTTTTCTCACTACTTATATCAACATCAGAATGTAACGAATTCCAAGTAAAACCAACAAATGACACACTAATTGCTAAAGACATACTAGAATCGTATATTAATACAAAATAGTCGATGAATTAACACCTTAAATAAACAAATAAAAACTTACTTTACTCTTATAATTATGATAAAAATTCTACTACTCACTATGCGACAGAATTTTAAATTGATTTAAAGTATTGTTTATCTTTATTGTTATACGAGATGGTAAGTAATGATCGAAAACTTTATATACTCTATATACGTATATAATATTGAGGTGATGTAAATGGTGTCCAAAACCATAGAATGGAATGTTGGTTCGCACGAACTAGTAGTTGGAAACGTTAAAGTTGAGATGATTGATGAAGGTAGTACCGTTTTAGTTTTCAAATTTGGTATGAGAGGTGCTGGAGTTAGTCTCTCCAAGTTCGTTGACTTCGTTGAAGATTTTCTTGATGAATTATTAGAGGGCACAGAACTGGGTTTTGTTATGGCGGAAGTGGGAAAGGACGTTGATTACTTAAGTCAGAGTCTTCCAAGATTGTGGGCAGAGTACAGAATTTCAATACTAAAAGGAAAAGACAATGTAAAAAAGAGATTTGAAGAACTCTAACACCAGAAACATTCCTCTTCATTTTTTGTTCTCTACATTCTCTAAAGGATAAAACATTCAAAAGAACATATAACAAAAGATTATAGTATACTTGCAATATCTGTTCTTGGTTTGATAATAATCTTTTTTATTCCCGTTACTGAACAACACCACGTTCTAATTTTGATTCTATATGGTTCATTCTTATGTTGCAAAATAAATTGCTTTATATCAGCGAATGCTGTATATCCCGTATGATATAAAACTCCGTCTCTATATGAGTATAGTTCTGGTAGTATAAATGTAGTTGTGTGAAAATTAGAATCAACAGAATAGTACTTTATGTGGTGTTTGTTACCATTGAACCAATATAAAATTCCCCAATTGTTGTTTTGTGCTTCATCAAAGTTAATTGATATTGATTTACCATTGAAGTATATAGTAAGTGAGAATCTCTCGTATTCTGAATTATATGGTGAAACATCTTGGAAATCTCTATGTATTACGGTCACATTTATACCATATCTAAACCGTTTATTGATATTAATGTAGTCATCAGATGTTCCACTTGTTTTATCCTTATTTAGTATTATCAAATTTAGGTTTTTGTCAATATACGGGACTTTAACATATTTTGGATAGTTATTCGGTGTTATTTCAATGACAAATTTGTTCATATTGTTAACAATAAAAACATTTTGTTTAGCATAAACTATTTGTGACAATAATATTATCACGATTATAAATGATATTATCTTTCTCATTGATTTTCACCCAATACAATACTATAAAATAATATTTAAAGTATCATTTCAATACTTACAAAAAATTTACTATAAGCACGACTTTTGCAGTCGACTTTTTTCATCCCAACTTTAAAAATGTGTATGCAATCTAATTTTCCTATATTCTCCAACTTTTATTTAAATTGATGTTAGTTTATAATATATGGTGGAAACAATGGAATTAAATAAAACATTAGTTATTGTTGCATTATTTAGTATTGTATTTGGTACATTTATAGGAGTTTTTACATCATCGTTAATGAATTCATCGGGCGCTACTGGGTATCGTGCATATCCATCAACGATGCAGTATGAAGGTTCAACTAGTGTTGTAGGTAAAGCGGAATCCACAGTAGATTCTTCAGGTAATATAAATATTCCAAACACGCAAGACTATATGATTATAAAAAGATTTAAACTTGGAATTCAAAATGATAATGTTAATAAAGTTGTTAATGACATAATTGCGCAGGCAGAATTAATGGGTGGTAGAATACAAAGCGCTAATTTCAACCAATATAAATACTATGATGAGGGAGAAGTTGTTGTAAAGATACCGAGAGAGAATGAAGAAAAGTTTCTAAACTACTTGAAACAGTATAAGATAACTTCAATAACAATTTATGCTTATGATGTTTCAAATCAATATAATTCACTAGAAGCACAAATAGAACTTTTACAAACAAAAATAAAGTTTTATGAAGAGTTTATATCAAACAATTCCAGAAGTTTGACTCCAGAACAAATAGAAAGATACTATGATAAGATTTTCTCACTCAAATCACAATTGTATTACTTACAGAAACAGAAGAGCAATCTGGCAAATCAGACGTTATACTCAACGTTTACGATAAGGATTTATAATGATAAAACATACAAAGTTGCCGGAGTTAATATAAACTTCGATAAAATATGGTATAACATTAAACTTTCGTGGGCGTATATATTCGTCCTCACAATCTACTTTGTAACAATTATAGTTCCATTAATCATTATTGTATACGCTATTTATTATGCAATAAAGAGAATTAGACATTGAGGTTATCTTTTTCTTTTAATTATTCTTTATCTACATACTAACCTTCTTTCTGTTCTAACTAGCAATACCTTTAAAAGAGAACAGTAACAGAAAAATTTATAAAGATTAAATTATATTATAAATTGGGTGGTGCATATGTTTGAAACATTCTATAACACTATATATAAGGAATTGATAACAATAAACGATGAAAAAGTAATCATAGATATTTCAGAACCAACAATAGACCGTGTTACAGAAATTGTAATAAATGAACTCAAAGTAAATAGAGAGGACGCACTAAACTACATTTACTTCATTATTGAAACTGGAATTACAGATTTCATAGCACATATTGCGCTCAACACTAAAAGAAAAGAAATTGAAAAATATTATGAAGTTGTCAAGGGTTACAATAGCATAACAGAATTTATTGAGAAAAACTTTAATTTCACTAACGGGTTCATTAAAATTAATAGAGAGGACATCCTAAAAATGTTTGCGATAGTTTGTAGCAAACACAAAGAGTGCACGTCACATTTGATTGGCGAAATAAATCTTGTTATTGCAGGAAAACTTGAGCGACTTGCACAAGAATTGATAGAAAAACACCAACTTTCTTAATAACCTACTATTAGTATACAACTACCTCAATATCCAGATCTCCTTTTCTAATGTCAATCTTCATTCTCTTTGGATCCTGAATATTTGGCATAAAATAGAAAGTATACTTATAACCATTTGTACCAACAATACTAATAACACCTCTATCAAAATCATTTTTAGTTACGTTGTAATTTTCTAGTAAAAATTCAATGAACGAAAAATAATCTATTTGATAATTTTGTAGCAAAAATATTGTTGATGGTGAAGTCTCATCCAGATAAACACTAAGGTTTTCTGAAATTCTAATTGTTAGTGACGTTTCACGACTGTATAATGTCACGATAAAAACAATCTCCTTTTTAGGAGTCTCAATAAATGGAACTTTATCAAAAAGTTGATTTATGTCGATTTCATAATTCATTTTAACCACTAACACAAAAAGGAGAATAAAAACTTAAAATTAATTATATATTTTTCAAGGATATTACTTTATTAGCATAGTTCAAGCATATGGGGATACACTTCAAACAAGTAGTTGAAAATCTCATCTATTGCCTTCTTTGGAATTCCATACACTTCAAACTTAATGTATTCGCCCCACCAACTAATTATTCCTTCACCATCGCAATTGATCCATAAACCTGGACCACCATACATAAAACAAAGTGCTGGTTTATCATTATATGAATCCTTAACTGATAGTAAATTTTCATTGATCCACTCAACAATATCTACGTCTCCATTCTCTAACTTCATATAAAGTTCGGTTAAATCATCCAGGACACCTTCGATTTGTTCAATCATATACTCTTCATTCTTTTTATCTGTTATTTTCTTCTCCACTATAGTGTACATTTACAACACCAACTATTACTTGTTTGAATAAATACTTAAATGTTTCTCATAAAAGAATAATTTAAGTTTGTACTATCTTTTATTCAAACGGTGATACAAATGGTGAAATTTAGGGACGACTATTACGTAAAACATTACCTACCTTACCTGTTGAATCCAGACGTTAACTTTGATGATATTTACTCAATTGATTATGATGATGAACTTGAGAGGATGGAGTTCTTATCCGATGAAATAGACGTTGAAAGAATTGATTTCCCAGAAGAACTCATTAAAAATGAAATAAAGAACACTCTATATGAATTAGACGAAGATGATGTGATCATAAACTTTATCGATAATGATGACGTTATAGATATTCTTACTAATGGTTTAGGATATCCAGAAGAAGTTATCGAAGCGTTTGCCGACTTAGTGAAATATGTGTCAAATAATGACGAACTTATTAGAATAATTTCAAATCCTAATGATGACTATTACGAAGATGTTATCGAACCATATAACATAATAACCTCATACTATAAGAATTTCAATTTTGACGAATTTAAAAAGGAAATATACAACGCTATGATTGACGAAGTAATTGACCACTTAGATTATTACACATTGGAAGACCTTCTTGATAATATACGTGAGGACTTCTTCTATATGAACGTATATAACAAACTCTTAGAGTCAGCACTAATTTGGAATACAGTATTTGAACCTGAGGACTTTGATGTTGATACTGCAATATACGTTGGATTAATACCATTCAGCATTTATGACAATAATAGGAATAGAATTGATGTCCTTGGAATTGGTGGTGCGGGTATGGATCTTTCGCCAAAACTTGATGCATATCAAGTTCTTTTAGATCATAGTATTCCAGAGAATAGCACATTCTTTAGTGACCCAAAATATGCAAAGTACGTTGTTGGTGAAGAAGTTTTCAACGAAGTTATGAAAATACTAAATGAATGATTCTATCATAAATTTTATACTTTTTAAGAGATAATCTTTAATTTTTTAACTGGTGAACAAATTGAATTTACGTTATATCACATTAAGCATCATTATATTGTTAATAATGATCTCTTCTGGATGTATCTCTATTAATAAAAACGATAACCAAAGCAATGCAACAATAGGAAATAACACGTACATAACAAATCAAACGTTTCAAACAAACCAAACAACATCCACGGAGAAAGATTCTACCATAAAATATTATGAATCAAAAATAGATAGAATAATTCTAAAAATGGATTATAATGGAAATATAGAGCCAGATATCATTGTGACATATGAAAAAGGAGAATACGATCTACCACGAAAATACTATAAGTTTACTATTAATAATTACGGGAGTATTGAAAATATAATAATAGACGTAAACAAAACATTCAAGATTGAAAATAAATACTATAAACTCACTCACAATACCACAAAATTTGTTATTGCAATCAGCAAAAGATTCAATTACGTTAGAGTTCCAGAAGGATTTAATGCAATATACTCAGATAATCAGGTAATCATAGTTGGAAAAGGTGTTTTTGTTGGATCGGACTCAACTATAGGATTTACCAACAATATAACAACAATATACTTGACAATAGGTGATTACAAAATTCCATCAAATCTAAATATATTAATACACTCTCATTTAGAACATCCAAAACAAATAAACGTTGAGTATATATTAAAGACAACATCATTTGGCCCAGAAGGATACGAAATATTCTCAATAGATGAAACATCACACTTGGATGAAAACACGATAGAACTTGAATTATCCTATACAACAAAATATTACGTCTTTTCAACATATGACCAAAAAGTAGTTGCAATATTTAAGAAAACTGACTTAGAAAAGAATAACAACATATTCATAAGTACAAGCAAAAAAGTTTATGTAGATAAAAACTCTAATGAAACGCTCATAATTATTGAAAAAATAAACAACTTTATAATACCATTAGAATTACCAGTTAATAAAGTTATAAATGAAGCGACAAAAATTATGTACGTTAACACTACAATACAAATTAATACAACCGCTCATATAACGGCAAACGTTATAATAAATAATGGAGTTGCACAACCAAACTATTACTTAGCAATAAATATGAGTAAAGTAATAATAGAACTCCAATCGAAAATAAATAATAATGTTAATGGAAATGTCAAAGAGATAAAATTTGACGATAAAATTATATCAGAGGAAGAAATGATGAATTATGTAGGGAATAAAGATTTCTTATTACTCCCTATAAATAAGAGTGATAACACTCACACGTTATCATTCATATACGACAATGGCCTTGAATTACGAGTAACCATAACTCCAATAACTTCCGACTTTGAGAAAATAAATAATATTACGTCGAGAATCATAAACTCTTTTACAAATAGAACAATCGATTTGAGTGGATTAAACTATCAATTCAAGATAATAAAAATATACGATGAAAACGGAATAGAATATAGCGAATCTAAGAATTTAGATAAGTTCCCGCTAATGAAATATATAATATACACTACAATATCATTAACTGGAATATATGGTGAAAACTATTACTTGAAATTCTACAATATTCCGTACAAATGCTACAACTTATCAATAGAACAAATCCTGAACATAATAGACAATGAAAAGCCAATGACAAAAGTTAATAATAGTGGATACTATATATTGTATGATACCAATAACGAACTATACGCAATAGTTCATATTAACAAAGACGCACCATTATATGTGATGTCATTCTTTGGAGGAGTCTTAGAGACTAGGATAAATAGAGCAACATTATATCCAACGAGTCTAACTTATGGATTCCCAGACTCGAAAGTTATATTGTATCCAAGTAAAGAGAATAACCTTTTAATAATTAATACAATATATGAGGATGGAACTCTCATAAACTTTTTCATAAAGAATATCGAGCCGATAATACATTATACTAATGATAAAATACTCTATGAAATAACAATAAATGATAATAAAACTTATGCATTAGTCAAACATAATAACGCCATAGATGATGACATTATAGAGTTAACGAGAAATTTAACAAGAACAAACCCACACTTATCATTCGCTTATGAATTTTATAAATTATATAATATTAACTATATTATGGAGTATACTATACATCAGTTCTATTCAAGACCAATAAATGTTGATAACATCAATCAAACATCATACGACAAAATATACAAGATTTCCCTAAATGCTACTATATCAACCAATGAAACATCATCACTATTAGTAATTTCATTCGATAATCCGAAGAACAAGTATATCGTATTACCATACATAACAAACGATGAGAACTTTATAGTTGTTAATAATAAAACAATAGATATTACAGGTGCAACTAGAATTTACACAAAACTACCATTTACAGTTTACAAAGTTGATAATAATACGGTAACTATTGATATATCGAATCTTGGTAACACTATATTATGGTTAACTTCAATAATTTATGCACCAAATGACGACTTATACAATGAAGAGAACTTAGCCTTAACTTTAAAGGACATTCTTCGATGACTTATCCTTTCTTTTTTAAAAGAAGAAACATATAACTTCAAAAGAAAATGGTAAATAAATATAATCACAATTTAGAACATTCATAATCAAGAGAGTGCATATCAATATTTCTAAGTATCTCTTCAATGAGGTCCTCGTCATAATTACATTCTTCATAAATACACTCTCTAAATGCATCATTATAACATTCTTCATAACAATAATTATCTATATAGTCATCGTCTGTACACCACTTCTCACAACGAGATACTGCTATCTTATGACACTTGCATACAATAACTATAATGTTATCCATATTTTCACCATAGTAATATTATAAGATAACAGTTTAACTCATAGTAATAGAAAACGTTTTAAATAATAATATGGACTTAGTTAATGGTGAAGGATATGAGGGATCATTATGAACTAAAAATAGATTATATAGAACCAAACATAATTCGTGTTAGCGTTCGTAAAGTACTCTTCTGTAAAGATATTGACGCTCATATATCAATCGACCTATTTAACGAAGAATACACTACACAAAAAGCAACAATATTCAAACAATCAATGAACGAAGAAGAAAAATTCATAGGAGTAAAAGTATTATATCACAACAACCACCAAAACATTGAAGAAGTAAACACTATTCTAAAGGAACTTTCAAAAGAGTACTCTTTTCCTTTTACACAACTAAACGATGAAATAACAAAAGAAAAAGTTGTGAATACCATTTTAGATTATCTGAACAAAGAACCAGAAATAGTTGAATATGTACCAAAGAATAGTCTATGGCCAACAGATATAAACTATTACATACTCAGATACGACAATAACAACACAAACTTTATGCTAATATCATATGATACACCCGAAGAAATACTTGAACGTAAAAACAAATCCGAGTATTATGATTATATAATAAGAATAACGACAAGAGTGAACGATAAACGTGTCTACACTTATGTCTCAGCACCCGATGATAAATATAATATTTTTGAAAAAATGATGAAATACTGGAACAAACGAAAAATAATAAAATAAGGTGACAGAAATATGACTGCAATACTTTATCATAAGGACGCTAGAAATATGAAGGAAATTGAAGACGAAACTATACACCTAGTAGTGACTTCACCACCATACCGTTTCCTCCTGCACCTACTATCGTTTCAAACACTGACTAATCACTACTAACGAATTCTTGCGGTGCAGGAGGTTGGCCTCAACCGTCAAGTTCACCGGGACCACCGGTCCCTCCCTCAACGGTTCATAGGCCTTTAGGCCGAACGGAAACGGCCCCAAATATGTTTCTTCTCGTAGGAGTTATCCTCTGACGCAGAGCGTCGTCATCGGATTCAATATAATATTACAAACAAATCCTTATAAACTTTTCGGTACTAAGTTTACATTATAATACTATGTAACAAAAATATTTAAATCTTTCAAAAGACACCACACAAAAAACAGCCGATGGTCAAAATATGGGATAATATGTTCTCGAACTTCGACGAATTAATAGGTGAAATAATAAAAGTAGTTGACACTAAAAAGTATAACCCAGAAAATGAAGAATTAGTTAAGGAGGTATTCGAGAGAATGCATAAAGTTCTGAAACCTGTCTGGGAGGAAGTGTATAGAGTATTAGTTCCAGGAGGGATAGCGTGTATAAACATTGGAGATGCAACAAGAAAACTCAATGGTATTTTTAGATTATTCCCAAACCACGCAAAAATAATAGAAATATTCGAGGAAATCGGTTTTATTACTTTACATTTTTTCTTTTGAAAGCCTCGCCCTTTAGGACGGGGAGGAGGTCAGGTACGTAATCATTTCAATGATATTGTTATCAAACCATAATCAAAAAACTTAAATAGTGATTCACGAATAGTATATTGGTGATTAATATGGTGATGGTATCAATAGTAGAGAATATTGAGGAATTTAGTGATGAGGATCCAATATTATACAACGCACTAATGAAACTATCAGAATCCGGACTAGTAGATATGGATGTATTCTATTATATGAGGGACGACGGAGAATACGCTTATTCACACACTGAATTTTCGTTCTATGTTGACAATCTATTAGAGTCAATAGAGAATGAGAACTATGTTCGTGAAGACCTATCAGAAAAAGAGTTTATCACCTTAAAAACATTCCTTAAATTACTACATAAAAAATATGGTGATGTCCTCGTAAATGTCACTTTAATCTAATTCTCTTTTTCAAATAAAAATATGAAAACTATATAATAAGAATAATATTAATTATACTATCCAGAAAACTTTTTAAGTATCACTATATAACATAGATTAAGGGGTGGGAAAATGCCACAACTAATGCTATTTGAAGAAAAAGAGAACGAAAAGTTTAAAGAAATAGTAAAACAGAACACAAAACAATTTCTAGAAAAGTCCAATAACAAAGAAGGTTTTGTGCAAATGCGAGAACTAATACTAAAAGTCAAAAAATTTATTGAGGAAAATAAAAATGAACGTTTCATAGTAGTACACGATAAAGACGCCGATGGCCAATCAAGTGGCGGAATAATGTACTATACACTCAAATTTGGTGCTGGAATTAAAGATGTTGAAAAATGGGCATCAAATAGATTTGATTTTGATAAAGTAGTGGAAGAGTACGGAAAAGATAATATATTCGTCTTCACGGACTTAGGGTCGGGTCAAACCGACTTAATTAAACGTGCTGGAATAGATTTAACAAAAACAATAATATTTGACCACCACTTAAAATTAATAAATACGTACGCAAAATACGAAGTAAACCCAAACTTTTTCGGATTTTCAGGAACGTTTGAAATATCAGGAGCAGGAATGACATACCTACTTGCAAGAGAATATGGACTAACAAAACTATCACAAATAGCAATAGTCGGTGCAACAGGAGATATGCAAAACACATTTTATGGACTAAGAGGACTAAACCGTATACTCCTTGAAGATGGTGTTAAATCCGGATTCGTTAGAATAAGAGTCGGTCTACCAATATTTGGTAGAGAAACACGCCCGCTCTTCAAAAGTTTGCAACTTCTAAACGAACCAAAACTCTTTAAAAGCAAAGAACACGTTTACGCATTCCTTTTCAATGAAGTTAAGTTTGAATTCGAAGATACAAAAAAACCACTAAACGATATTGGTAGTGATGTATTCACAGACCCTCAAACCGGAGAACTAACAACAAAAGAAAAAGTCCTACAAAAATTAATATACATTGAATACATAAGGAAAGCACCAATATTGCTAAAACCATTCGCATCAATATTCGTTGCTGGTGAGAACTACGAACTACTAACATTCCCAAAAGGAACCCCACTACGCGACTCAAAAGAATTCGCAACACTATTGAACGCAATGAACAGACAAGGAAGAGTATCTGACATAGGTATAGAACTAACTAGTTTCAACCACGAAAAAGTAATTAACGAGGCACTATCAATACAAAGAAAAGTTAGGAGAGAACTAGCAAAATCCCTAAGAGAAATAACAGAAGAACTACCAGAACGCAAAAAGAACTACAAGTTTATGGTGGTTTTAGACGAAACAGGAATAGTACAGTCACACGCAACAGGAACAATACTCCAAATGCTAATAGATAAATTAACACCACTTTATAATAAACCCTTAGTAGGATTCACAAGAACTGATGATGGAATAAAAGTATCACTACGAGAATCAAAAATACTATACTTGAACGATTTAAACCTTGCAATTGCAGTAGAACGTTCAGCATCAAAAGTTGGTGGTCAGGGTGGTGGTCATAGTGTTGCTTGTGGTGCAAAAGTCCCAGAAGACAGACTTGACGAATTCCTAGAAATACTACACAAAGAACTATACAAACAAGCAATAGAAAAGAAGATACTATTCTAATAACTAATTATGTAAACTTTTTTATACTATTTTAATTAGATACACTTAGGGGATAAAAATGAACGCAAAACAAAAAATATTCATTGGCAACATCCTATCAAAAATATCAAAAATAATACCTAAAAACAACAATGAAATTGTAATTTTCGAACTAATGTTAGGAGACTACGACTCGACAAAACTATACAACATACTAAAAGAATACGACCCCGAATTCCCTATAAAATTATATACGTATAAGGAACACGGGCAAACACAAATCATAAAACAATTTCTCACACACAAAAACATAATATATGATGATTTAATCCCAGTAAAACCACAACATCAAAAAATTATCAACATATGGCACGGAGCACCAGGTAAAAAAACAGGATTAACACACCCACTCGGAATAACAGACGTATACTCATATATGAACAACTACATAACACACTTCCAAACATACTCAACAAAATTTAACAAATACTACAAAGCACAATTTGGCATAAGTGACAACAAATTCTTTGTAATGAAGAGTGTAAGACACATAAGTATGGATGAGAATATAGTGGATGCCCGTGATATTTTTGACTTAGATAAAAATAGTGAAGTAATACTTTACGCCCCAACATATAGATACAACACATTCATAGAAGACATAAACGCAAACATCCAACTATTTAAGAACTTTATAAACTTGATCAAAAACGACTCAAGAATATACATAATACGCCCCCACCACAAAATCCAAAAATACATTAACATAGAAAAGGAAGACAACATCTTCCTACTAAATGACAACACACTAAAAGAAAACAACATATGGATATACGACATCCTACCATCATTTGATACAATAATAACAGACTTCTCAAGTATACTATTCGACGCAATATACGCAGACGTAAGAATCATACGATGGATCCCAGATCACGAAAAAAGCACAAAACTAACAGGATTTCTTGTAGAAGACGTAAAACTACCCAAATGCATAACAACAGAAAACAATATAACCGAACTTCTCAACGAGTGCAAATACAATAATAAAAAATACAAAGACTACTGGTTCAACGAAATTACCAACCAAACAGCAAAAGACATCATTAAAACAATAGAAAAACTCTTATATGAATAAATTCTCTTAATACTCTAAACCGAAAATTTTATAATTACCTTTTCTATACATATAATGCTATAACAATACGAGGTGACTTAAATGGATAATGAAGAACAAAGAAAACATAAAGAAACAAATATAAACAAAATTGGAATCACCAAAATTGTTGGAACAATATTCTTAATACTACTCTTAATCATATCAATAAAATCAGCATACGTCCAAATTGACACAACAGAAGTTGGAGTTGTAAAAGTTCTAGGAAAAGTCCAAGATGAAACACTAGGACCAGGACCACATTTAGTAAAACCATTCATAACAGAAGTCGTTAAATACCCAACTAACATACAACAACTTACCTTTACAAAAACAGAAGCAAGACCATTTACTTCGGAGGGACTCGAAGTTGGAATTGACCTAAGTGTTCAATATAAGATAATGACTGATAAAGTAGTATATGTCTATAAAACTCTGAGAGATCATTACGAACAAAAACTTAGAAGTATTGTTCTAGCAGACTTAAGAGAAATCGTCCCAGCATATTCAAGCGAAGAACTATATAATCCAGAATCACGCCAAAAAATGAGTGCAGAACTCACAAAGAAAATAAGCGAAGACTTTGCAAAATACGGATTCGAAGTTGTTAGAGTAAACGTAGAACACATCCAACTTCCACCAGAAATCGAGAAATCAATAGAAGCAAAAATACAAGCAAAACAAGAAGCAGAAAGATATCAATATCTTGTACAAAAAGAAAAACTTGAAGCAGAGAGAAAGAAAATAGAAGCAGAAGGAATCGCACAAGCAAACAAGATCATCGCCCAATCAATAGACGAGAATTACATCAAATGGTACTATATGGAAGTGCTAAAAGAATTTGCACAATCACAAAATAATGCAATTATTGTAGTCCCAGTACCATCATCATATTATGAAGACATCAACCTAACACAAGTAATCCAGCCACCAATGATAATAAACAACGGAGGAAGATAACCCAATAAACTCCCATTCTAAATACTACTCAATTTTATTTTTATATTTTCAAACAGAAATACAACAACAGAACATTCTTATAAAAATTCAACAATATCCAAAATAAAGATAACTCAAAACACTCATCACCATCAACACAATCTTCAACAATACTTAATTAGGAACAATCCAAAATAGCGTAAACACCATCTTGTGTATAAATCCCTGAATCAATTGAAACAACCTTACAACTCTTGTTTGTGGCATAACTAAGAATATAATCATACGCCCTCGATATACTCGACATATCCTGATAATTAGTATCAATAACCATAAGCACTTCACCATTACTATAATTTTTTATCTCAACAACTCTGAAACCATTTAAATATTTATCTTTCGACTCAACACTATTCCAGTCACTAAGACAACCAGAACCAAAAACTAGAAACAACAAAATTCCTATAACAATACTCACCCAAACCTCTCTCATATTACCACCCCAATCCATCTTCCTCAATCAATAACAACACCTCATCCCTTATAAAGTTTTTGCACCTTGACAGAATACAAAAAACTAATCATTCTACCATATAACGAACACACTAATAGATTAATAAATGAAATAATACGTAACATAAAATTATTATTAATTCACAATTATACGTTACAAAACTCAAAACGACAAAATCTTTCCAATTATTTTACCACTATTAAACATAACACTCTATACGCGTATATTATTAATCAAAACAGTATAATACTAACCATTACCATACCACATAATAATAAAATAAGAAAGAAAAATTTTCAAAACACGAACAAATCTATTTAAGAAAACAACAAAACTTTTAAACCCAAACCTCTAAATAAATAATGGTGATCTTATGACCGAAATCTCAAACGAAGAACTAACCAAATTCTTAATAGAAAGATACTATAACACAATACTAATGACATCAGTCTTCGGAATGCTAAACTCAGTAGAACAATACAAAAACAACCCCGTACTAATAACATTCAACAACACAAAATACGGAAGTTACTCAACATCATATATGTACGACAAAACCACAAACAGATTCACAATACAAGTAGAAAGTCACGACAACTTCCCAGGAAAATCATACCAACTAATAATTGACTTCAACAATAATGAATTTTATATGGTAGAAATAAACACAAAAACAAGAGAGATCAAAGACATCATAGAAAAAATCGACCCAGAATACAAAGAAATCATCGAACTATTAGTAAACGCAACATCCGAAGACCTAACAAACACATTCAACGAAATAGCAGAAAACATAAGAACACTACTCGAAGAAAAAACAACATACGACTACATAACAAACAAAGAAATAGACGGAAACATAATATACGCACACTACCTATACGCCGGAATAACAATGTCAATACCCCAAATTATCGCACTAGGAAACACCCTATTCATAACATCAACAATACTAAATAAAAAAACAGAACCAGCAATAATTATAGGATACGGAACCGACAAGTACAACAACGAAACCCTAAACATAATGAACCTATGGAACGGAACAAACATAAGTATCAGCAACAAACGAATAATATTTAGCGACGACATACTAATCCACGACTACAACTACGTTGACGAAATTTATAGACTACTCGACGCCGACACAGGAGAAGGCATAATGATAAAACCACTAACAAAAGAATTCACCAAAATACAACCCGACTTCATAAGATACAACATAGAAACACTAAAAGAACACTTCAACAACTTCATAACATACGGCAGAAATGAAAACTTCCCACTATCCTTCATATACAACACACTATTCCTAATAAAAAGCGTATATATGATGCCATATATAGTATCTGGAATAATACTATCCGAAACATTAGAAGAATAACAATACAATCAATCCTACCTATCTTTTACATTTTTTCTTTTGAAGATCTCACACTTTACACAATAAATTAACACAAAACCTACTAACTAAAGTTATATATAAGTTTCAAAAATTTTGAAACCCTTATAAACACAAAGAAACCAAAAATGAAACAAAAATATAACTAAGAAAAGTAAAAACAGTATGACAATATATATTATAAAATATATCCCAATACTTATGCTTAGATCCAATTTTTCAAAAAATGAGATTAGTAACCAAGTAAATCCAGTAATTTCTGTTTTATAACTCGTATCTCACGTTTGTTACTAATCCCGATAATTTGTTAGTGTATAAAGTATCCCTTATCCACAACAATAAATTATAACTCAACTCAGTAATATTTTCATTCCAAAACTGCATTTAATCTCACCTCCACATCTTTTAAAAACCTAACAGAATACCACGTATCCAAATTAAACAAATCAACATACAACAAAGACAAAGGCGCAGAATTCAAATTTAACACATCGAAACACCTTAACGGTTTCAAACAAAAAACATTCGGACGCAACTCACCCAAAATAGAACGAGACTCAAACTCAACAAACCACTCCCTAACAACATCACAATCAACATAAATATACACCTCAGAATAATCCGCAGAATCAATACCATAATACAACCTTGCACCAGAATACGCAGTAAAAATACCTGGTGGCATCATTCCCTCAATCTCGTATGCAGACAATCGAACGTGCGACGAATAACAAACTTTAATCTTATGATGAACCGTCCAAAACAATAATAACTTCTTCGGGTTCACAACTTCAAAACCACGAACACCCTTAACAACAGCACCAATCGACGCAAGTTTATTAACCGTATAATTCACACTACCAACACTAACACCAAGAACATCACTAACACCCTTTTGAGTAAACTTACGAAAACCACGCTCAACCCCAACCATTAAATAACATAATACATCATCCATCGTCATACACAACACACATTAAATAAGATGAGACACAAGTATTTAAACATTTTGGACATAAAAACTTAAGATACTATTCTTTATATAAACTCAATAACGAATAAAATGAATACAAAACTAATAAAAATAGATGAAAAATATTATAAATAAGATAAGAACATCACTTAAAATTATACATAATATTATACCAAACGAAGACATTCTTATAATAATATACGGAACCTATTATGAAAAATTCTAACAATATAATATACCTCAAAGATTAAACTAATTTGTTTGTTTCTGTTATTAAAGCATTTTCTACGTGATCACATAAACCTCCACAAACACATATACAATATTAACAATACATGTTACTCAGTAACATATATTATCAGAACTATATAAAAAGAGAAACAAGGAAAACACCCACTACAAAAGGAGATATAGAAAACACCATAACCTTCAAATCTCTAAAAGTAACAGTAAAAACTCTTTTCTCCAAGAATAATATATAGGATAACCACACAATAAAAAACCAATACAAAAAAAAACACATTCACAACATTACTAACACACACCTAACAAAAGTCCTATTAGAGAAAAATTCTTTCCAATTATTTTATTACTCCTAAGCGTAACAATCCAAACACGCACATTAATAGACAAAATAGTGTAATATTGTACATTACCTCCTACTATAATAATAAAATGGAAAAGAAAATTTTCCAAAACACAAACAACCATATTCAACAAAAAGTTAAGAAACAACCGATCAACACCTATATTCATCTCATAAACCTTCTCATTAGCAGAATCCCGCACGCCCTCATATAATGACGGATGATACATAATAACACGAGAACCCAAAACATAATTAAGTTCACCCATAACACCAGACGCACGCTCAACAAAACTATACACATAATCCCTCACAGCATAACCAGTCAACCTCTTAATCTCACCAGACTTACTAAACTTAACAACTCCAACACCTCGATCCAACAATTTCATAACATCCCTCCTAAGTGAAGGCAACACAACATAAACACCACCAAAAGTAAACTAAGAAAAAATCAAATATAAAACTTTCCACATAATAAAACAAGTATGTAATTGAACAATAAAATAATTATATAAACATTCTAATACATAAATTGTCACAGAAATAAATTCACACGAACAGAAAACTTAAAATAAAAACCATTTAAGTAAACAAATGGTGAAAATATGGATATTATTCAATATAGACAAACATTAAATAAAATTAGTTTTGAGATGTTATCAACTTTAGTAGAAGAAATTGGAATAGACAACTTTGTAGTCTGTGGAGGATGGGCAGTATATGCATACTATGAAGAAGAACCAAGCGTAGATATTGATATAATCGTTGAAAATGAAAACGTACGCGATATAACACAACAATTATTCTCATACATAAAAGATAATTTTGAAAATATGTATCCAGACATAAAAGAGGCCATAAAAAACATAAAATTAGATATCTTTGTTGCTGATAGTCAATTCATAAAAAACTTTAAAAATGAAAATGACGAACCAATAGACTGGGAATACATAATACAAACATCAGAAATTCAAGAAGTAACACACAAAAATATCACAATAACATATAGAGTAGTTAGCGTACCAATCCTATTTATAATGAAATTTCTATCATTCTACCAAAGAACAAGGCAAGAAAAAACACACAAAGACATTAGAGACCTTAGAAGAATATTATATGTTGCAACAAATGACGATTTATATAAGATAAGTTATATGATTCCAAATACATTCTCAGATAAAGAAATAGAAGAACGAATAGAATACTTAGAATATATAGCAAACCTAAATAACGACGAAACATCCAAATACGCAAAAATAATAACCGAAACACTTAAAAAGATAATAATCTAAATAAATACCGGGTGATAGAACTCAAACAAGAACTTATACTCTTATTAGAAAACATAGAAAAACACTATAAGAACGGAACAATAGAAGAATACGTGAAAACACTAAAAAACATAAACCACTATAGAGAACTATCAAAACTAATAAACACACTAATACCCGGAATCGACATCGGATGGAAAATTTACGACACGTTCGACATACGATACGTTGAAATAGTCAAAACCGCATATAAGAAAAACCTGCTACAAGAAATAAACAAACAATACGAACAATTATTACACATCCTAATAACTTACGAAAAAACACACAAAACAATAATCACAAAAAACAAACTACTAGAGCAACTAAACATAGGAAAACCACACAACAACAAAACAGAAATCGACCCAACAAAACTACTATACTTACTATACTCATTCAGACCCGGAAAACCCAAAATAATAAAAAACATAACACAAGACACACTCCAACAAATACTAAATAATAACAACATACTATACACAGCACTAACAGGAGCACAAATATACTACAAAATACACACCTACATATCAAACACCTACCACATATACTTATGGAACAACCCACAAATAAAAACTAACCTTAATAGTAAAACAACAATATACATTTACAAACCATACAAAATACTAGAAAACATAACAAAAACACCACTAACACTAATATACATCGACTCAAAATACGACATAAACTCAAAAGACACAGCACTCACACAAATAGCAAAACAACTAAACAAAAAACACAACTTCACAATAAAAACACCATAAAATAATTACATAATTATGTAAACTTTTTCACACGTGTATGTAAGTATAAACCCGATAAACACTACAATTATAAAAAATCAAAAATATTGTAATATTACCCATCATTTAAAGTTTTTCAGTTAAAACACTAATAGGCGAGGCAAAATGAGAAAACTAATTATTATCATACTTGCTGGATTATTACTAATCACACTATCAACCACGCTAACAACAGCAAAAAATAACATAAACTTCATAAACAATCCAAACATTAAACCAATACACGCCAGCACAAAACTACTACACGTGATAGGAAAATTCGCCGACCATAACACACTAATAACACAAAACAATAAAGTATACGTATGGGGCGCAAATTATTATGGTCAACTTGGACTCGGAGATACTAACGATAGAAACACGCCAACCAAAAACACACAATTAGAACAATTAATCCAGCAAAACGGTGGTGTTAACAACATATTAACGTTAAAAACTAGTTGGAAACATAATGTTCTAGTCTTCAAGAACGGTAAAGTATACGTATGGGGCGCAAATTATTATGGTCAACTTGGACTCGGAGACACCACAAACAGAAACGCACCAACCAAAAACACACAATTAGAACAATTAATCCAGGAGAATGGTGATGCTAATAACATATTAACATTAGAAACTGGTCATAGTTATAGTATTCTAATCTTCAAGAATGGAAAAGTATACGTATGGGGTTATAATGAATACGGTCAACTTGGCATCGGTGACACTACAAACAGAAACACGCCAACAGAAAACACCAAACTAGAGCAAATAATTCAAGAGAACGGTGGTGCCGAGAACATACTAACGTTAAAAACTGGTTATGCTCACAATATTCTTATCTTCAAGAACGGTAAAGTATACGTATGGGGCGCAAATTATTATGGTCAACTTGGCCTCGGAGACAATACGAATGGGAAAACACCAACTGAGAATACGCAATTAGAACAAATAATTCAAGAGAACGGTGGTGCTGATAACATATTAACATTAAAAACTGGTTGGGATCATAATATTCTTATCTTCAGGAACGGTAAAGTATACGTATGGGGTCGGAATGAATATGGTCAACTTGGCCTCGGAGATCAGGGGAGAAGAAATACACCAACTGAAAACTCACAATTAGAACAAATAATTCAAGAGAACGGTGGTGCTGATAACATTCTAACGTTAAAAACTGGTGAGAGCCATAATATTCTTATCTTCAGGAACGGTAAAGTATACGTATGGGGTTACAATGAATTTGGTCAACTTGGACTCGGAGATACTAACCATAGATACACGCCAACTGAGAACTCCGAACTAGAACAAAAAATCCAGGATAACGGTGGTTCTGAAAACATACTAACATTAGAAACTGGTTATAGTTATAATATTCTTATCTTTAAGAATAGGAAAGTATACGTATGGGGTAGAAATAATGTTGGTCAACTTGGATTAGGAGACACAACAAATAGAGACACGCCAACTGAAAACTCTAAATTAGAACAATTAATTCAAGAGAATGGTGGTGTTTTCTTGGGTGGTGATTCTTCGGTTGCTTCATTAATTGTTGTTTTACTTTGACTCTTCTCTTTAATTTATATTTAAGCATTTTTTATAAAATCAACTTTTGTCAAATACAATTACATTGAAAATACTATTCCTTCTACTAATAATTAACGTTAAAGAGAGACAAAAAATCAACATAAAATAATAATTAAATAATTACATAAACCTTCATATATAATGAACATAACCGAACATCAATGTACAAGAATGTACTTCTTTAAATTCATTGATTTATATCCAAAACGGGAATTCTAAAATGACTCCAATAGAAAAAACATATAATGAAATAAAAACTCTTCTTGATGAATTTTACGAGAAACCAAAACACGACCCAATAGACCTACAAGTCAACCACGAAACTTACATAATAGACGAATACTCAAACTTAAGAGACTACCTCATTATAGCGAAAGCAAACAACAAAGAAGAATACAAACAAATTCTAAAAACATTAAAAGAATACTCCACCCTAACAGAACAAATCAAAATCGCCATAATCAAATACAATGATAAAATAGTACTAGCAAAAACTGACGGTAAAAGAATTATCACTAAAGTCTTAAAACTACCAAAAAACGGGAACATACCTAAAAAACTAGTAAACGCCATAAAAAACAATACAACAGAAGACTGGAACGAACTCTTCAACAGAAGCGACGAAGTAAAAGAATTTTACAAACTCTACCTAGAACTAAGAATGTACGCCGAAAAAACCATAAACTTCAACACCATAACAAACGAAAAACTAAAACAAGACTTCCTCGACGCACTCCTACTCCAAACAATGATACTATACTACCTAGAGAAAAAAGGATTCTTCAAAGGCGACGAAAACTACCTCGAAAAAATGTACCACCAATACAAAAACTACGGATACAACACATACTACGAATTCCTCATCGACCTACTCAAATACCTCGCCTACGACACCAAAAACATCAAAAACAAAAAACCATTCGAAGGCGTCACACAAACCGGCACAGCACCAGTAACAATCCTACTATCACTAGAATATGAGAAAAAAATAGAACTAGACAAAATCCAAGTCCCCGACGAAATATTCTACGGAGGAGAAGAACTAACAGAATACTTAAGAAACTACAAACCCACAGGCAAAAAACCAAACCCCAACGTGAAACTACTCAACCTAATGGAATCAAGAGACTGGCTAGACGACTACGACAAAATATCAAGACTAATAGGCGACCTACTCGAAAAACTAATGAACACCCAACAAAGAAAACTAACAGGATCATACTACACACCCGAAGAAATCACCACATACATATGCCAAAACACAATCCACCCATACATACTAGAAATAATATACGACATCAAAGGAACCAACAAAAAACCCAAACCCACAACAAACTACGCCGAAGAAATCAAAAAAGAACTACAAACAATGAACCTAAACCAACTAAAAAAACTCTACCTCAAACTACTAACACTATCAATCCTCGACCCAGCAGTCGGATCAGGCCACTTCCTCGAAACCGCCCTCGAAACACTAACAGAAATATACCTCCAACTATACCAAACAATCAAAGAAAAATACCCAAACAACCTAAAAGAATTCAAAATCACATACATACCCAACAAAAACAACATCAAAATAATAACATTCGAAGACCTAAAAAACACCGACGAAAACACCACCAAAATGATAATAAAATCACACATCATAATCGAAAGAAACCTATACGGCGCCGACATCAACGAAATGGCCGTCAAACTCACACAAGCAAGAATGTTCATGAACATCGCAAAACACTACAACCACAAAAAACAAAACACAATAGACATCCCAAACATCAGAGCAAACATAAAAGTAGGAAACAGCCTAATCGGACTAACAACCATAAACGAAACCCTAACAATCAACTACAACACCACAAACAAAAAACAACTAACACTCACAGACTTCTTCGGACACAAAGAAGACAAATTCATCAAAACACTCAAACAACTAATCAAAGAAATCAAAAAGAACAACGACCTATTCGAATACCTATACGAAAACAAACTAATCATCGAAAAACCACAAAACATCATAAAACAAATCGAAACCAACAAAAAATTCAAAGACATAATCAAACTAAAAGCAATACTCGACGACGCACTAACCGTCGAAACACGACTAGAAAAATACAAAAACCTATACAACACCTACAAAAAATTCGAACAACAACTAATGGAACGCGGAGACGAAATCTTCATCCAAGAATACAACCTAAACACCACCCCAGAAGAACTAAAAAACAAAATAGGAAGACTACACTGGCCACTAGCATACCCACAAATAATAATATACAAAAAAGGATTCGACATAATCATAGGAAACCCACCATACGGAAACATACTATCCGAATTCGAGAAAAAATTCCTCAAAAAACACGGATATCACGTCAAAAACATCGCCGGAACATTCATAATGAGAACAAAAGACATCACAAAACCTGGAGGAATAACAGGATTAATAGTACCAGAAAAACTCATTAGAGCACCAAATGATTACCTTGACATAATGGAATTCATAACAAACACAAACATACAAAAAATAGTAGACACAGGAAACCCATTCAAAAATAGCGACGTAACACTACAAATGATAATCATCGTATACAAAAACGAACCACCACAAGATAAATACATCCACACAGAAAGTTTAAAATATAAAGGATTCAAAGGAAAAATACCATATGAACTCGCTAAGAAAAAGAAAAGAATATACTTATACGTCACAGACAAAGAACTCGAAATAATAGAATACTTAGAAAAAGTGAGAACTCAAATAGATAAAAACAAAGTTAGCGTATTGAATGGTAAGTTTGTTAGAAGAGACTATGTTAAAAATGGAAATGTTGTTTGTATAACTGGAACAAATATAGACCCATTTATTATAGATGGAGACTTTTCAGAAAGGAGAGTAACCCTTGAAATGGTTAAAGAAAATAACCGATTAGATGAGTATAATAGTAATGTGATAATGACACCAGATATGAAGGAGAACTTTGAGGTTATTGTCAAACCAACAAATACAATAGTTGATGGAAATGCACTAAAAATAACAATACCATTTAATATATGGTCAACAACTATAATTTTAAACTCTAAACTAATAAATTACTATGTAGTCAATTATACATTTAATAGGAGTAAGAGTGGCGAGAGTGCAAATCATATTTCTAAACACGTTATTCTCGACTTACCACTAATTATACCACCAGAAGAATTCGAATTCTTTGGGAAAGCAATGCACTTACTACACTTTAAAGAATTTAAAGACAATTACAAGCACGTTATAGATTTTTACAACAAACTCATCAATGCACTAATCTATGAACAATACTTTGCAAACGTTATTTATGGCGAAAAATCATACAAGTTACTCGATATAGTAAGACAATACTTAAAAGAATTACCAGAATTCGAAAAACTATACAACGATTACTACAATTATGTAATATACAATAAAGGTAATTACAAGAGTATTATGAAACAAGCAAACAAGTTCCTAAGTATTGTCCTAGAAGTATACGAAAACATTAGGAACGATAAAAGAATTAGCGAGTTAGTAGATAGAATCTACTACCATAAGTGGGTGAAAATTATTGAAGAAAATATCTAATGGTATATCTAATTTTTATATATTTAGAGGTTATAATCATTTCGCCTTATTGTTATAGTTAATTATTTTATCAATTATGTTATGCTTGAATTTTTTATTTACTAAAATTGTAGTTTCCACTTTATTATTATGTGAACGATAAATAACAATATACGAATAATTATTTGTTATAATATAATATGCAATAATACTATCGTCCATTTCAAAACATTCTGGAACTAATATACTGCATATAAAATCGTTATTAATAGTAATTGATTCATTTAGGTTTATATATGGCGAATTAAAAAGTATTCCACCATACATAAGTGGTTGTTCAATTAGATCAAATACCTTATGGTTTGATGTTCTTCTAAGAAAATATGTTGTAAAAGTGTATACAATATTAATAATTGCCAGCATAAAAATTGATGTATAGAGTATTTTAGCGTGTTTATTATTACTCGGATCAAAAAGCATACTTAATGAAAAGGGAAAAGTACTATCTGTATTATGATTATATAATGTTAATCCAATATATTTTATAGGAACATACCAGAGAAACGTTATAAATATGAAAATTATCAGAAAAACAAAAATACTATCACAAATGATCTTTCTTTTCAAAATATTATGTATAGCCTCTTGCACAAATTTATGCTTTACATAACTAATAAGTTCTTGATTAAAATCTTGATCACCTAATAGTTTTTTATCTATTATGATAGAATCTTTATCGTCACCATTTTTCTTTGATGTAAAAATAATATACCTATTAAACCTATTATCTTTATTCACAATTTCTTTTATATATTCTTCTGATTTTTTATGGAGTATGTACACAATTGAAAAGATTGCACTAACAATAATAACGCCAAGAGGCATACTAATTTGGATTATATCTACTACAAATCCTATTGAAACACTAAGATTTACACTATATAATAAAGAATCATTAACAATATAGAGAATATAAAGAATAAATACTGATAATGAACCATAAAATAGAGCCACATTTTTATCATCCAAAAGAGTATTTGTTGCCTCAATTATATCATATGACATATTATTCCCATTAAAACATATATTTTGAACTCTTAAAATATTATTTGAAAATTCTATCTAGTTGTTTAAGTATCTATCAAAGATTAACGTATGACATTTTCTGTTGAATATTAAGTATATCTTCTTTTGATACATTATTTGTTGTTCTTTATTTACTGAATATAAACTATTTTTAGATATTTTCAAATTTATTTCTTTTTTCTGTATGTATCTAATATATAGAATAACGAAAGAACAACCATTATCAAAAACATAGTATCCACACACTACATATTTATATTTACGACTAGTAGAGAAATTCGGGATACAAAAATTTTCGTAGACACTATTTTTTATATTATCTTCACGTATGCGTTCAAAATCATTACTCATAATAATCTTTTGATAAATATACTTATAATCATTTTCATATAAGTCAATGGTAGTGTCAAATTTTAGTAAGTAGTTATTAGACATTATCTTAGTTGAAGATAATGGAATATTCTGACTCACCAACTTAAGAAGTGAAATTAAACAAATAAATGAGACATATATAATAGATATCCAAAAGATAATATTATATGTTCTACTAATATTAGTTGAATTATAAAAAATTATTTTAACAAGTGATAAATTTTGTATAATATCTCTCTCAAAAACAAAAATTCCAATATACTTGAAAAGAGTGAAATATATAATTATTGTTGAAATATATATTACAAGGAAGAACCTTATGGTATCAAGAATATATATAATACTTATATATTTAATTTTTTCGTTCGATTTAACTTTTTCAAGCAACTCCTCAACAACATAAGGAACAAGAACACTATATAGTGTTTTCTCATCATCAAATAGTTTTTCTCCATAGTTTGACTTATATATAACACTCAAGTAATACCATTTCTTTTTAACGATTTTATTCGTAATATAAGTATAGTAAGCAAGAAAATATATAAACGAGAACAATATAGACACAATCAATAATTTATATGATATTATATCTATAATATAAATAAGTATGATTGATAAAGATACATAAAATAGTAATATATCCTTATTATTAAGCAATATTTCTGTAAAGTTAAATATTGTCGATAACAACACAAACCCATATACAATAACATTTAACAAAGAACTTAATGATTACAAAAGGTATACCTATACATATTATTATAAATTGAAATTACAAGACCAAAATTATAAATCCTATTATAGATAAGGCAATTTGGGTAGCTAACCCTATTATGCTCTTATCATTGATATTTTTGCATACATCACCATAAACATTAATATCACTACCATCAATAACTACTTTAGAATTCATAATTTTTGAATCATTATTAACTCTAAAAGGAAGTATAGTATGGAAAACGTGTACATTCTTAGTGCTTTCAATGTTTGGAATCGCTGTTAGTTTCAATCTAACGCTTTTCGAGTCATAATTATTATCGACAATAACAATAGAATTCTCTATAATACTAATAAAGTCATTAGGATGAATATACACTTCATCTTTCAACTTATATTCACCCCTAACCACGAGGTTTGACTCGTCCAACTTAACACTAACAAGTTTTACACCTCTTACGTAATCACAAGTGGTTGGAAACAATTTTGGTACGTATCTAAATACAAACAATAATACTATGAAGATAATAACTCTTTCAAATAATGGTAAACTATTAATTCCAGTTGTATCTTTTGGAATCTGAGTCTTATTAGGGTTATTTATAAACACTATAAGAGTTACAATAAAAAAAGCATACATAATAATTTTTGATAACTTATCAACACTACGACGATCCAAATCGCGCACCAACATTATGTTATCTATCGGACGATTTAACATAATATTCTTTTCTTTAAGACTTTATTGTATACGTATATAATTTTAAGGTAAAAATAAGGGTAACTAATAGGAACTACTAAGATCGAAAATATCAACAAAGTGTTAACAACATTGTTTACTATATTTACTTATTATATACATTAGAGTATTTCTTTGAAAACAACAATAAAAACATAAAATGAGAAGACATCTTCTATCTATAAACTCATCTACGTTTCTATCTTCTTTGGGTCGTTATTAGACGCTTGAGGTTATAGATTTTCTATACGATTTTGAAATTGGTTTCTATCTTCTTTGGGTCGTTATTAGACTGTTTAATACGAAATCCGTGAACGATATAATCGAAGGTTTCTATCTTCTTTGAGTCGTTATTAGACTTTGTCGTATCTTTTGCTTAGCCAATTAATCAGTTTCTATCTTCTTTGGGTCGTTATTAGACTATTCATATATTTAAACTTACGGTAGCGTTAATAGTTTCTATCTTCTTTGGGTCGTTATTAGACCAACAGTAACAAAATACGTGAATGGCGTAGATTTGAAGTTTCTATCTTCTTTGGGTCGTTATTAGACTGCTTTGATTTTTCCTCTGTGGTTTTGGAACGCTTCTAGTTTCTATCTTCTTTGGGTCGTTATTAGACTTTAGTATATTCATTCTCTCATCGATCCTTGGAGCATGTTTCTATCTTCTTTGGGTCGTTATTAGACATTGTACATTCAAATAACGTACACATTGTACCAATACCGTTTCTATCTTCTTTGGGTCGTTATTAGACCAAAAATTATCTTTTCAAACATGTTTGAAATTAATGTCGTTTCTATCTTCTTTGGGTCGTTATTAGACAGGTTCGAATTTCTTCGTTATATTACTTCTCGGTGACCTTTATAAACTTTTCGTATAAATATGTAGAGTTCGTTAATCTATTTTCTTTGTGAATCCAAACGACAGTGTTGTCTTATGTCCAACACCTACGTTGTATAGTATTTTCCCAGTATATTCATCTTTTACCTTGATTGTAATAATATGTCCAGGGACTGTTCTCCCTTTGAATCTGACTACTTTCTCGTGAATACTTTTAATTCTAAACCCATCAGCATCGCCACCAAAAAATCTAACTTTGTCACGAATTACATTTAGTATTCTATTATAATCCTCAATCGTCATAAAATGATCAGTCCTCGAATCATAGAATAATGCCGGAGTTATTGTTTTTAATGTTCTAATTTTTTCTGCTTCAAGAACTTTAACATCCTGAATTTCAAAAACGGATGGTGTAATGTATAAGTCTGGATCGTTCATTAAAGACGTTACAATCATTTTTAGTAGTTTGTTATCGAGTGATGATATATAAAAGTATGCGTCATAATGGTCATTGTTTCTTTTTATTTCTATATATTTCCCTTTATTAACAAAGTACTCTCTTTTTACTCGAATGTTTGATACCGAGTATGGTTTTATCTTAAAACTATTGTGTAGTTCTGTTGCGAATTCACTATAGTAAGTGCGTAACCTATCATATATTAGCGAACCTAGTTTTACACCATTGTCATATGTTAGTATGTTTTTTTCTCCAATTGCTTTAATATTTACAACGACACGCGACATAATCCCACCCAATATTATATACGTATGTATAGTTTATAAAGTTTTCGGTTTCAACAATATCACGCTAAATGTGCCTTATTTTGAAAATAATCGCTCGAAACAACACTAAATTTTAAACAAAGCAATATTATTGGAGTGGAAATCACTAAATTATAACATTTTGAACAATTGAATTTTTATTCACTTGTACTCCTTTCTGAGAATAAAACAAGATGAAAAGATGAATAACTCTACAATCCAAAACCATCATTTTATTTGAACAAAAAAGTAATTATCGAACAAGTTTTTACGATTAAAGTGTTCATAGAGTTTTGGAAATCACTCGAATATTATAAAATTCAAGTGTAAATAAGGTTTATAAGAGATTATTTCAACATTTAACGTGTCCAACTCTCCTCTTATAGAATGATCCTAAAGTGTTCAAATCAAGCGATTTCCAACCGAAAAGTTTATAAAGGTCACCGAGAAGTAATATAACGAAGAAATTCGAACCTGTCTAACAACGACCCAAAGAAGATAGAAAC
>Ga0256836_1000063_pt1 | contig 65281 bp, 63 predicted proteins | sample 4561380metaG_FD_185974 | JGI IMG/M metagenome (GOLD analysis project Ga0256836, IMG submission 185974) | Hydrothermal vent microbial communities from Guaymas Basin, Mexico - 4561-380 | ecosystem: Environmental > Aquatic > Marine > Hydrothermal vents | place: Mexico: Guaymas Basin | collected...
GAAAGAAGAGCAGGATTCACTCAAGCGACGTCATGAGGCTTTCAACGGATTTGCCAATCGTGATTGAGGTGGTTGACAGGGGCTTCAAGATAGAGAAGGCGATATGCGAAATCAAGCCCATGATTAAAGACGGCATGATAACCGTTGAGCCAACCATCGTGGTCTGGGTAGGAACCAAGGAAGAGGTCAAAAAATTTGAGGAAGATGCCGTCCGTGAGGAATAGTTCGGACTTCATCCAATAACTTAATAAGGGCTCAAAACGACTCACCCACAAACTAAAGTTACACTTAGCTCCACGAGCGAGGGGATTAACTATGATGTCGCTGGAGTTCGAGGTCCCCGTGAAAAGGCTCAACAATGTTATGGACGTCATACTTAGGGAGGACTCTAAGCTCCAGTGGGTCTACTACCGCGAGGATACGCAGAGCGTCGTCGTCCGAACAACGGTATCAAGAAACGCTCTACAGACGTTCCTGCTGAGGCTGGCCTCCGCTGTGGACGTGCCAGTAGAAGTCACAATAGTGGATGAGCGAGAAACGGGCAGGGCAATCCACGAGGCGTTCCTCCTAAGAGTGGACGTTTCAGAGGGCTCTTATCCCGTGGTTATACTGCTCCTCTACAACGTCAGCAAATTTTACCCGGATACAATAATAGTTGGCACATCTTCCGATGCCCCTCAGGAACTCGTTGACACCGTGCTTAAATTGACAATCGGCAAGGTCAACCTCCTTGAAACCGAGAAGGTTAGGAGCTCAATCGTTGATGGTGGGCTCTTCATCCAGCTCAGGGCAAACGTGCCCAGCTCCCCCGACAAAGAGATAGTCCTCGTCTGAGCCGTTGGTTAAGTCAGAAGTTTCTTAACCTCTCTCTCCAACTATTCTCGGTGGTCTCGATGCTTCACCACGTCAAGCTGATTTACGCCACGAAAAGCCGGAAGCTCGTTGGCAAGAAAATCGTTCTCGCGATTCCGGGCAGTATAGCCGCTGTCGAGTGCGTCAAGCTCGCGAGAGAGCTCATAAGGCACGGCGCTGAGGTTTACGCGGTGATGAGCGAGAACGCCCAGAAGATAATCCACCCCTACGCTATGGAGTTCGCCACCGGGAATCCTGTCGTGACCGAGATTACGGGCTTCATAGAGCACGTTGAGCTCGCTGGGGACCACGAGAACAAGGCCGACCTGATTCTCGTCTGCCCCGCGACGGCGAACACCATAGGCAAGATAGCCTGTGGCATAGATGACACACCCGTCACAACCGTTGTAACGACCGCCTTCGCCCACACGCCGATTATGATAGCTCCTGCCATGCACTCAACGATGTACGAGCATCCAATAGTCGTTGAGAACATCGAGAAGCTCAAAAAGCTGGGCGTCGAGTTTATCGGCCCCCGCTTCGAGGAGGGGAAAGCCAAGGTCGCTTCGATAGACGAGATAGTCTACCGCGTCATCAGGAAGCTCCACCCCAAGAGCCTCGAGGGGAAGCGCGTTTTAGTTACGGCAGGCGCGACGAGGGAGTACATAGACCCGATTCGCTACATCACCAATGCGAGCAGTGGCAGAATGGGAGTTGCCATAGCCGAAGAGGCGGACTTCAGGGGGGCGGAGGTTACACTCATCAGGACTAAGGGGAGCGTCCCGAGCTTCGTCGAGAACCAGATTGAGGTAGAAACTGTTGAGGAGATGCTGGAGGCGATAGAAAACGAGCTGAAGGCCAGGAAATACGACGTCGTGGTTTTAGCCGCCGCCGTAAGCGACTTCCGCGTTAAGAACAGGGCAGATAAAAAAATCAAGAGCGGAAAGGGCCTTACCCTCGAACTCGAGCCGACGCCGAAAATAATAGACCGCGTTAAAGAGCTTCAGCCAGACGTATTCCTCGTGGGCTTCAAGGCCGAGACAAGCGAGGATAAGCTCATCGAGGAAGCCAGGAAGCAGATTGAGCGCGCGAGGAGCGACCTCGTCGTTGCAAATACCCTCAAAGCGTTCGGAAGCGAGGAAAACGAAGTGTTCCTCGTCACCCGCGATGAGGTTAAGAGACTGCCGAGGATGAACAAGCGCGAGCTTGCCGAGAGGCTCTGGGACGAGGTCGAGCGCCTTATCTAACCCGAATCTTTTTAAGTCCTTTTTCCCACCTTTCTTGATAAAACTTCGTATGGAGGTCGTTGGTATGATGAACCTAAACCAGGCGCTCCCCTACGTTGGGGTGACGCCGTTTCAGCTGATTTCTGTCCTCGCAATTCTCATCGTGGGTTACGTCATTGCGAGAGCCCTCGTTGGGGCCTTCAAACGTGCCCTCAGAAAGACCAAGCTCCCGCCGCTGGTCGTCGAGTTCCTCGGCAGGTTTCTGGCCATTGGCCTCTACCTGATAGTCCTCATCGTGGCCCTGGGGGCCGTTGGAATCTCAATATCTCCCATAATCCTTGGCCTGTCTGCTGTGGTGGGCCTAATCCTCGGCTTCGGCCTGCAGGACACGATGACCAACCTCGCCGCGGGAGTGTGGCTCGCCGCACTGAGGCCTGTTGACATAGGGGAAGTTGTGGATATAGCTGGCAAAACTGGCAAAGTACGTGACATCGGTTTGATGGGAACCGAGCTCTTAACTCCCGACAACACGCTCATAACGATTCCCAACAAGCTCGTCTGGGGGAGCGTCATAACCAACTACACGCGGATGCCCACGAGAAGGGTCAGCGTTGATGTTGGCGTTGCATATGGAACCGACCTTGACAGGGCGATAAAGCTCGCGATGGACCTCATGAAGGGCCACCCGAAGGTTCTCAATGAGCCGGAACCGAGCGTCGTCATAACGGCCCTTGCGGACTCCTCGATAAACCTCCAGCTCAGGGCCTGGACGAAGACCGAGGACTATGGAACCGTTAAAGGAGACCTAACGAGGGGAATCTACGAGCTATACACCCGGGAGGGCATAGAGATTCCGTTCCCACAGCTCGACGTCCACCTGAAGAACGAATGATTTTCGGGTTCTCGCCCGTTTTCTACGTTTTTGTAAACTTTTTCCTTCACTAACCTTTCGTTCTTAACCAAAAGGTTGATAGTGGGGCCGACCCACTACATCCGGTGAGTGCTATGAGGAAGATAGGCCTCGTCGGCGGAACGAGCCCGGAATCAACACTCTACTACTACAAGAAATACCTTGAGATAAGCCGCGAAAAGTTCGGGCCCTACGTTTACCCAGAGCTGATAATCTACTCGATAAACTTCAAGGAGTTTATCCACAACCCGAACGGCTGGGAGGGGAGAAAGGAGATACTCATAAACGCGGCGAAGGCCCTTGAGCGGGCCGGGGCGGAGATAATGGCCCTGACCGCGAATACACCCCACATAGTCTTTCCCGACGTCCAGAAAGCGGTAAACGTCCCGATGGTCAGCATAATAGACGCTCTCATCGAGGAGATGGGAAAGAGGGGGGTTAAAAAGGTTCTCCTACTCGGAACGAAGACAACCATGACCGCGGACTTCTACAAGAACGCCCTCCGCGAGGCAGGCTTTGACGTGGTCACTCCAAGTGAGGAGGAAATCGAGAGGCTCGACAGGATTATCAAGGAGGAGCTCATGTTTGAGAACTTCGCCAGCAGGAACTGGGTGGTCGAGCTAATCAATCGCTACATAGAGAGGGAAGGAATTGAAGGCGTAATCCTCGGCTGCACCGAGCTTCCGCTCATAATCAAGCCTGGCGACGTCAAGGCGGAGGTCTTTGACACCGTTGAAATCCACATGCGGAGGCTCATTGAGGTAGCGAGCGAGTGATTTCATTCTTTTTTCCACACCGCGAACCCCTCAACTACCAGAACGTCCAGTTCAGCTTTTCTAAACGTCCTCAGCGCGTCCTCCGGTGAGCAGACTATCGGCTCGCCGTGCATGTTGAAGCTCGTGTTCAGAACGGCCCCGATGCTGGTTCTTCTCTCGAAGGCCTTAATGACTTCGTAGTAGCTCGGATTTACCTCTTTCCTCACGGCCTGAGGCCTCGTCGTGCCATCCACGTGAACGACCGCTGGAGCGATTTCCCTAAATGCTTCGCTCGCGGTGTAGCTCATCGTCATAAACTCGTTTGGCCGACCTTCAAGGTCTTCGAGGTATTCCCCGGCCTTCTCCCAGAGCAAAGAGGGCGCGAAGGGCTGGAAGACATCCCTTTTGAGCGCCAGATTAAGCCGCTCCTTGACGCTCTCGTCGGATGGATTGGCCAGAATCGAGCGGTTGCCTAAAGCCCTCGGCCCGAACTCCATCGCCCCCTGGAAGAAGCCGACGAGCTTCCCCTCGCTCAGAACGTCGGCAACGAACTTTTCGTCAACCTCCTCAAACTCGAGACTCTCTTTCCTCAGAAACTCCTCAATGTACGCCTTATCGTAGGACGGGCCGAGATAGACGTGTTCAAGCTTGAAGGGCTTCCATTTTCCGTCGAGCCTCTCGAACTGGGCTTTGGCGAAGATTGCCGCGCCAAACGCTAATCCCCCGTCGTCCATCGCGGGGAAGACCCACAGGTTATCGTCCCCGAAGATTTTTCTCAAAACCGCGTTGGCCTTGACGTTTTGGGCCACACCACCTGCGTAAGCTAAAGGAAGGCCCCTAGAGCGGAGCTTAACGCCGAGCTCTTCGAGGAGCTTCTCAAGGTGCCTCTGCGCGCTCGCCGCTATCTCGATGGCCGTCCTCTGGAGCTCGCCGTCGAGCTTCCCGCGCTTCATTTGGTTCGCTATCTCCTTTGCCCTTGAGAGAGGATAACCGAAGAACTCGGCCAGCTTTTTGGTCGCCTCGACGCCGATGACCTTGAGATGGTTTTCAAAGGTCAGTCCGTTGAGCTCGATTATAGCGCTCAAATCGTAGGTCGGCCGTCCGTAGGAGGCAAGGCTCATTACCTTTCCCTCGTGGCGCATTGGCTTGAAGCCCAGAAGCTCCGTAACCGAGGCGTAGAAGTCGCCGAGGGAGTCAATGTAGGTGCTCTGAGCTATCCTGACCATCTCGCCGTCCCTCGCCACGTAAATCGAGGAGCTCAGGCCGTCTCCAGCCGCGTCGATGCTAACAGCTAAAGCTTCGCGCCAGCCCGAGGTGTAGTAAGCTGATGCGGAATGAGCTAAGTGGTGCTCGACGAAGAGTACTTTCCTCTTGAACTCCGGGCCAAAGATGGCCTTCAGCCTCTCCTCAAGCTCCAGAAGTCTCTTCTGCTTCCTGAAAATCCCGGCAACGGCTATTACATCAACGTCCTCTGGGCTTGCCCCAGCCATTTCGAGAACGGTTTTGATGCTGAGCTCTGGAAAGCCCCTGTATTTCTTGACACGGTTTAGGCGCTCCTCGTTGACAGCGAAAATCCTCTCGCCGTCTATCAGAACCGCCCCGGCGTCGTGGCCGTCGTGGACTCCGAGAATCATTTTAGCACCTCCATATCATCAAGGTCCCACACGAAGCCAAGCTCCCTTAACTCTTCTTTGGATTCAACTCTCCTGGCGATTATTCCGAAGTGGAACCCCCATCCGTCCAGACCGATGAGCTTTGACTTCCTATCGAGCCCCTCAAAGACCTTCCTGGCGTCCCTCTCACTCAGGTGCCTCCACTTAACCTCTATCAGGAGGGCCTTCTTCTCAACTTCGTCTATCGCAACGAGGTCAATCTCCTCGCCCTTCCGCCACCACCTGCCAACCCTCGTCGGTTTCAGAGGAAGTTTCTCCCTAATTTTCAGCAGAAACTGTCTGGCAACGTCTTCAAAAATCCTTCCGACGTGTTCATCCAAATCCTTCATGACGAGCCTCGTGAGCATGTCGCCGTTTCCGGTCTCGATTAAATCGGCGTTGGGGTGGACGTATCGGAACCAGAACGAAAAGTAGGGGTCGTCGATGTAGTACCGTCCCTTTCTGCTCTTTTTGCTCTCAGTTACCGGAACTTCCCGCCTCACGATTCCGAGGTTCATCAGAACCGAAAGGTACTTCCCGACCGTCCCCCTCTCGAGGCCTGTCTCGTTCATTATTTCGCCGAGGGTCGTTCTTCCCCTTGCAATCGCCTCGAGAACGGCAAAGTAGAGCCTCGGCCTCTCAAGCTCCTCCCTCAGGACGAACTCGGCGTCGCCGTAGAGGAGGCCCTCCTGTCTGAAGTAGTTCTCGGTGAGGTTCTCCTCAACGCTGAGCCCATCGTCGAACTCAAGAAGGTACGCGGGGGTTCCGCCGAGAATTGAATAGGCCCTCACGAAATCCTCCATTGAAAAATGAGGAAGGAATTCCCTCGCGCTGAAGAAGTCGAGGGGCTTTACCTTCAGCTGGCCGGTTCTCCTGCCGTAAAGCGGACTCTTGTATCCGAGAAGCCCCTCCATCATCGAAACGCTTGAGCCGCTTATTATCAGGTAAAGCTTTCCCTCTGAGAACTTGGTATCCCAGTAGTCCTGAAGAATAGATGGAAGGCTTTTGTTTGAAAGGACGAGGTATGGGAACTCGTCTATTGCCACGATTAACCTTTCTTCCCTGCTTTTTTGATGGAGGTACTCAAATAGAGCATCCCAGTTGCGGAATGGATTTTTGAGAAGGACGTCGTCTCCGAAGTAAGCGGCAATCCTCTCCGAGAACCGCCTGAGGTTCTCAAGCTCGCTCGTTTCCCTCGCGAGGAGGTATATACCCCCGTGTCTCCTCAAAAACTCGGTTATTAGGGCAGTCTTCCCGACCCTTCTCCTTCCGTAGATTACCACGAACTCTGCACTCTCGCTCTCAAGTCTCTTCTCAAGGAGCCCAATTTCCCGCTCCCTATCTATGAACCTGCGAGACAATTTACCCACCAGTAATTTACTTTGCAGTAAATTGTTTAAAAGAGTAGCGGAGGGAAAAAGAATCAGTAGGTCCTCGCGAACCTCGCCACGAACTTCGCTTCCCTTCCGCAGACCGGGCACTTCTTGCCTTCGATGCCTTCCCTGGCTTTCTCCTCAGGGTAGGGCGTTCCGAGCATCTTTGCGTCGAGCTCCTCTTCCATTTTAAGCCCGCACTCCTCGTCACCGCACCAGGGAATCTCGACTATGCCACGCCTGTCCTCGAAGACTGCCTTGGCTTCCTCAATCGTGTCAACGCGCTTGATGTGGCTCTCAAGGAACTCCTTGGCGCGGTTGTAAAGGTTCTCGTGAATCGCGTCGAGGGTCTTCTTCACTTCCTCGACGATTGCATCTCTTTCCACGGTTACCTTCTCGAAGGTGTCGCGCCTCGCGAGGACGGCTTTCCTTCCCTCGACGTCCCTTGGGCCGACCTCTATCCTCAGGGGAACGCCCTTCAGCTCCCAGTCGTAGTACTTCCTTCCAGGCCTTATGTCGCGCTCGTCAACGTGGACGCGGAAGCCAGCCTTCCTCAGCTCCTCCGCTATCTCCCTCGCGTAGGCGAAGACGTCAACATTAGCGTCTTTCTTCGGAATGGGGACTATGACCACCTGAATCGGCGCTATCGTCGGCGGGAGAACCATTCCGCTGTCGTCGCCGTGAACCGCTATAACTGCCGCGAGAAGCCTTTCGCTCATTCCGAAGGTCGTCTGGTGGACGTACTCATGGTCGCCCGTCTCGGTCTCGTACTGGATGTTGTAGGCCTTGGCGAAGTTCTGCTTGTAGTTGTGCATCGTGCCAATCTGGAGCGTCCTCCCGTCGGGCATCATTATTTCCGCTCCCAGTGAGTAGAAAGCTCCGGGGAACTTGTCCCAATCGGGCCTCTTTGAGATGATGTAGGGCAAAGCAAGGAACTTTGCGAGGCGGTCGAATATCTCGAGGTCCTCCTTTATCTGCCTCTCGGCGTCCTCGAAGTCAACGTGAGCTGTATGCGCCTCGAAGAACCTGCTGATTTCCCTAACGCGGATGAGGGGCCTCGTGTGCTTGGTCTCGTAGCGGTAGACGTTGACTATCTGGTAGACCTTGAAGGGCAAATCCGCGTGGGAGCGAATCCAGAGGGAGAACATCGAGTACATAGCAGTCTCACTCGTTGGACGGAGGATGAGCCTCACGTCGAGCGGGTCGAGGCCCGCATGCGTTACCCAGTAGACCTCGTCCTCGAAGCCCTTTATGTGCTCGGCCTCCTTCTGGAACTCGGTCTCAGGAATGAGCGCTGGAAACAGAACCTCCTCGTGGCCAGTTCGGGCCATCTCGGCCCTTATGAAGGCCTCGATGTTGCGCATGATTTTCAGCCCGTACGGAAGCCAGACGTTCATTCCCTTGACGGGGTAGCGCTTGTCGATTATTCCAGCGGTTTCCAAGAGCTCGTTGTACCACTCGCTGAACTCGTTGCTCCACTTCTCACGCTTTACCTTCCCCATCTGCACCACCTAAAGGGAGAACTGGAAGGAGTTTTTAAGCTTTCTCAGGTGGTATTCGCCACTTTGCCAGGAGAAACCTTATTAGGTTCGTTTCGATATGGGTCTTAAGGTGATAGCATGAGGCCTAAGGTGGCCGTCCTCTTCAAGATGAAGAGCAAACCCCTTGAGGAACTCAAGAAATGGGCGGACGTTGACGTTATCCTCTACCCGAGCGTTGAGGAGCTTAAAGAGGTCATCGGCAAATACGATGGGGTGATTATTTCCCCGACAAATCCCCTCCCGAAGGAAGTCCTTGAGAGGGCCGAGAGGCTGAAGGTCATAAGCTGTCATTCAGCGGGCTACGACCACGTTGATATTGAGACCGCAACCAAGAAAGGAATCTACGTTACCAAGGTCTCTGGAGTCCTCAGCGAGGCCGTTGCCGAGTTCGCCGTTGGCCTGACCATAGACCTCCTCAGAAAGATTCCCTACGCGGACAGGTTCCTAAGGGCAGGAAAGTGGGAGTCACACAACACCGTCTGGAGCGGTTTCAAGGGGATTGAGACGGTCTACGGCAAGAAAGTCGGAATCCTCGGAATGGGCGCGATAGGAAAGGCCATAGCGCGGAGAATGAAGGCTATGGGCACGGAGATACTCTACTGGTCGCGCTCGCGGAAGCCAGACATTGAGAATGAAGTGGGTGCGAAGTACCTCCCGCTCGACGAGGTTCTGAAGGAGAGCGACATCGTTATTTTAGCCCTCCCCGCGACCAAGGAGACGTACCACATCATCAACGAGGAGAGGCTGAAGCTCCTTGAGGGGAAGTACCTGGTGAACATCGGGCGTGGAACGCTGGTGGACGAGAAAGCCCTCACAAAGGCCATCGAGGAAAGAAGGCTGAAGGGATACGCTACTGACGTCTTCGAGAACGAACCCGTGCAGGAGCACGAGCTTTTCGACTACGAGTGGGAGACTGTCCTAACGCCCCACTACGCGGGCCTCTCGAAGGAAGCGATGGAGGACATGGGCTTTCAGGCGGTTAGGAACCTCCTAACAGTTCTGCGCGGTGAGGTTCCGGAGACGCTCGTTAACCGTGAAGTCCTGAAGGTTCGTCCGCCCGAGGAGGTAAAGATGCTCTGAGGTGGTTTGAATGGAGTGGAGGGAAAGGCTGAAGGGCCTTCTCGAACCCTACGGCGAGGTTATCGAAACCGAGAAGGGGTTAATCTTCGAGTTCGGCGACGACGAAGGGGACTTCTCCGACAGGCTCGCCTTTGTCATCGAGAAACCTGAGGAGTGGCCGCTGGTGGAAGTTGCGGTAAAGGCGATAGCGGATTTAACCGACCACGACGTCCCTGGGAGGAACCTCTTCGCCTTCGGCTTCGAGCCCGACTTCGAGGGAACGCTCATCAGGCTCGGCATTCTGGATGGGAAGCCCGGGGAAGGGCCGGTAATCGGGGATGTTCCCGAGAAAGTCGTTAAGATAGCGGAGCGCAACGGCATCAAATACCAGCGCGGGGACGGAGAGGGAATCGGCCTTCCAAAGGACTTCACGGAGGAGGACTTTGAGGCCCTGATAAAGCTCGTGGAGGCCGTTGCCTTCGAGTGGTGATGGCATGCTGAAGTACCTCTCCTACTTCGCGGTTGGAATCTTCATCGGCATCCTCGCGGCACTGTTCGGCCTCGGAGGGGGCTTTTTGGTGGTACCCGTTCTCAATTTACTCGGCATTGAGATGCACCACGCGGTCGGAACCTCAAGCGCGGCCGTCGTCTTTACCTCCCTCAGCTCGGCGATAGCTTATTCACGGCAGAAGAGGATACACTACAGGGTCGGCCTCCTGCTGGCCTCGACGGCTGTTATAGGCGCTTACATAGGGGCATGGCTCACCTCGTTCATCAGCGCCTCACAACTAAAGGTCATCTTCGGGTTAGCACTCATCGCCGTTTCTGTAAGGATATACCGCAAGAAGACCGCAGAACCGAGCGAGGTCAGGCTTGAGGACGTTAAGGTGAACTACAAGCTCGTTCCTGTCGGTGGATTCTTTGCGGGAATCGCGAGTGGCCTGCTCGGCGTTGGTGGTGGGATAATCAACGTGCCGTTCCTGACTTACCTAGGCTTACCAATACACTACGCCGTTGCCACATCAAGCTTTGCGATTGTTTTCACTGCTTTAGCAGGAGCGCTCAAGCACTACGCGATGGGCAACGTGGAAACGCAGTGGCTCGTCCTCCTCGTTCCTGGCCTTATAATCGGGGCCCAGCTCGGGGCGGGGATAGCAAGGAGGACGAAGGCGAGCAGTCTAAAGAAGACCTTCGCCATCGTGATGTTTCTCCTGGCCCTGAGGATGATTCTGAAGGGCCTCGGCTTTGGAATCCCGTGAGGTTTTTAAGAAACCCCCTCAACCTTTTCCCATGCTCCAGTACCTCCTTGATTTTGTACTCGGCCTCGGCATTGGATTTATAGCGGGTCTCCTCGGTGTCGGGGGTGGCTTCCTGATAGTGCCGACCCTCGTCCTCCTCGGCGAGCCGATACATCTCGCTATAGGCACAAGTTTAACATGCATAGTCCTCAGCTCTCTTTCTGCTTCAATAACGCACATTCGGAGGGGTGCCGTCCTCTACCGCGTCGTTCTCCTGAAGGAGATTTTTTCCGTCCCCTTCGCGGTTCTTGGTGCTTACCTCTCATCCAGACTCCCTGAGAGGGGGCTCAGGCTGGTCTTCGCGTTCCTTCTCCTTTACCTCGCCTATACAATGGCCAGGAAGAAATGCAGACCTCACGACGAAGAGGGCGCGGTTCACTACTCCCGCGTTCCGGTTGTGGGAATCCTTTCGGGCCTTGTGAGCGGGCTCTTGGGCATAAGCGGCGGCGTTCTCAACGTTCCGCTCTTCCACACCTTCGTGGGCATACCTATGAGGTACGCCGTTGGAACCTCGAGCTTTGCCCTCTTTTTCACGGCCTTGGCCGGAGCCTTCGAGCACTACCGCCTCGGACAGGTTGATTTACACATGGCCTTCCTCCTCGCCCCGGGGCTCATAATCGGGGGCAGGCTCGGTGCCTTAACGGCCCACAGAGTTCACCCCAAAACCCTCAGGAGGGCCTTTGCGGGAGTTCTAATCCTGGTCGCGCTCAAGATGCTCCTGTGAAGGTTTATTAACTCCGGCATTAAGTCCCAGCGGTGGAAGCTATGGAGGAGCTCGTGGAAAAGGTTCGCGAGAAGTTCGACCTTGAGGTTAAAGATATGGCCGACGCCTGGAGGCTCGTTGAGTGGCTTGAGGAAAAGGAGTGGGTCATCTACATCATAACGGCCAAGGACAGAAAGCAGGTCGATGCATGGCACCCGCGCTACGGAACGCTCTTCGCCCAGTTCGGGGAGGTTCCGAACTTTGGAAGCATTTTAGAGGGTATTTTGACCGTTGCACTATTAGCCAGAGAGCTTGAGGAAAAAGGAACGATTTGAAACGCGCGTTTCAGCGAAGTCCTCAAATATGTCAAACCCGTAGTGCCAATCGGTGATTTCGATGGTGAGCGCGAAGTTGGGGGCGTTTGCCCTCGTCCTGTTGCTGATTGGAAGTGCCGTCCCAGTGGCCCTGGCCGAGGGCAACACCACCGCAGACCAGGGGTACGGGCCCTCCACGGACGACGGCTCCAGAGAAAAGGCCATAGCTGGCCAGCTGATTAGCCAGCTCCAGAGGCTCAGCGGGTTCGCAGAAAAGAGGATAGGGCCAATAAAAGACAAGTTACCTGAGAACTCAACGATACTGACCCACTACAAACTCGCCGAGGAATACAAGGAAAGGGCGGTAAGTGAATACGAAGCTGGCGACTATTATAATTCGATACTGGATGGCCTCACCGCCATGCACCACTACAGGATTGCCCTCTCTGCCCTCAAGGAAACCAGAGACAAGGTCAAAACGGCAAGAGAACGCATGAGGCTTGAGACCGAGCGCATGATGGAGTACTTCAGGTTCGTCGAGAAGACCATAAGACTGGCGGAAAACCAGGGGATAGACGTAAGCAACCTGACCATTCTCTACAAGGAGACAAAGGATGCCTACGAAAAGGTGATGTGTGACCTCAAAGCCAGAGATTACGAGAAGGCAAAAGAGGACTATGAAATCGCCAGAGAGAAGAAAGCCCTCCTTGACGAAGAACTGAGAGAGGTTCGCGAACAGCTCGCCTACGCAAACGCCGACAAAATCGTCAGGGACTTCCTGATTAAGGGAGAGAAGGAGATGGAGATGGCCCAGAAGGCAATAGAGATTGGCATGGAGAAAGGCTACAACGTAACGGAGCTCCAGGAGAGGCTCAACGCCTTCTCAGAGGTTTACGAGGAAGTCACGACTCTCGCCAATGATGGCAGGTGGGAGGACGCCCTCACCGTCCTGAAGGACAACAGGCAAACCATAGCCGAGTTCCACAGGGCCGTTAGGTTCATACTCAAAAAGGTTCGCGAGAGGGAGCTCGATGGCAAGCTTAAGGACGTCCGCGCATTCCTCAGGGAGATGAACGACAGGATTGGAAAGGACAGAAAGGCCCTGATGGAGCTCAAGAAGAGGGGCATCAAAACTACGAGGGCCGAGGTTCAGCTAAGGGTTGCGGTTCAGGAGCTGAAGGTTGGTGTTGAACTCCTCAGGGCGAAAAAACCCATCCAAGCCAAGGCCCACTTTGCGGTGGCACTGGACATGCTCCACAGGGTGGAAGACTTCATACTCGCCCACTCCTGACCTTTCTTTTTCACAGGGAGGGGGTCAAATGGGGCTCAGAGAGGTTGCGGTCACACTCATTGTTGCCCTAACTCTTCTGCAGGGGGTTAGTGCTTACACCGTTTCATCGCTGGTTTTGGTTGTTTACAGCGACGGTTATGTAAAGGTAGAGTACGAGCTCCTGCCCGAGGAATACTCCACCCAGATTGAACTTCCCCTTCTCGGGGACCATTACGAAAACGTCATCGTTGAGGATGAAGACGGGAACCCCCTGGATTTCAGGCTTGAGAACGGAACCCTCTTCATTTATCAAGGAAACGCCGAGTTGGTTAGGGTCTCGTACTACACCCCAGACCTGACATCCAAGAGTGGAATAGTATGGACAGTTAACGTATCCACAGAGGTTCCCTTCGACGTCGTTCTCCCCAACGACACTATCATAGTTGATTTGAGCGATATACCGCTCCAGATAAACGGAACGGCTATAACGATGCCCCCAGGAAATCAGAGCGTCTCCTACATCATCGAAGACCACCAGAGCTTTCCTTCAGAGGAAAGCAATGAGAACAGCGACTTAAGGCCTCTCTATGCCCTTAGTGGGGCCGTTCTCGTTGCATTGGGAGTGTTCGTGTGGTGGAGGAGTAGACGACAAAATGGTGAAGATGAAGAAGACGGGGCGAACGTCATCGAGAGGGCCCTTGAAAGCGACGAGCTGAGGGAGGAAGAAAAGCTCGCGCTGAAGTACCTGCTGGAGCACGGCGGACGGGCCAGTCAGGCAGAGATAAGGGACGCGCTCGGAATTCCGAAGACCACCGCATGGAGAATGTTCAGGCGCCTCGAAGAGAGGGGGCTCGTTAGAATCATCCGGGGGAGGAAAGAGAACTGGGTGGAGATAAGACGTTAGAGAAAATGTTATATCCCCTTTATTCCCAATTCTATCCGCCTGAAATCGAAAGGAACCTGCGGAAACGTTTTAAGTCATTCGTCCCACCGCTTCCCTAATTAGGGATGAGCCGTAACCTAAAGCGGTGATAATGGTGAGGAGAATCGCGTTCATGATTATCGGGATACTGCTCGTCTCACTTGTTCCGGCAGTCGGAGGGGTTAGCTCTGAGACCGTCTTCGCTTCAACACGAGCAAACGGACTGCTCCTTGCATTGGACAGGCTCGCCAACTACACTCACTCCATTAACTGCACCTCCGAGCAGGCCGACGCCCTTCGTGAAAAGGCCTGGGAGCTCTACAGGGCCGAAAAGTACAACGAGACAATTAAAGAGGCAATACTGGCAATGCACCTTTACCGTATGGCAATAAAGGTCTGTCAGGTTGGGGGAGAGGAATTGGCGGAGAAAACCGACTGGATTTCAATCGCTGAAACAGAAGTGGCCATCGCTGGGAACGTTCTGGAATATGCCAGGAAGCTAATTGAATCGGGCGAGCTGAGCGGAGAGGAGCTGAGGGAACTCGAAGCCGAGTACAACCAAACTCTCTGGGTCTACGAGGGACTGAAAGAATCCCTTGAAGAGAACGATACTCAGGACATAGTTCACAAGGTGGCGTTCCTTCGGACGTCGAGGCTGAAGCTCGAGAAGGCCCTCAACAAGGTGGTTCACAACTCAGTCAGGGCAAAAGCCAAGCTCCTGGGACAGGCTCAGCTACGCAGGATTGATGAGCTTATCGAAATGGGCGCTAACGCAACCGAACTCCTAATCCTAAGGGCAGAGCTCGAGAACGCAATCAAGAATGGAAACAGTGAAGAGGTTCTTCGGTTGCTCGGGGAAATCCCCAAGGTCTTGGTGGAACTGGAGAGGAGGGGCAAAATACGGGGAATTACCCACACAATCCCAGGACGTCCATCGTTCCCTGGAAGTTCCGTTGAAGGCGTTCCAAATACGCCACCAAAGAAGGCCCCGAGAAAAGGTTCGGGAGGCAAGAGATAACGTGGCCGGAGGGAACACCGTGAAAGGTTACTTGGCACTGGTGCTTTTGTTCCTTACACTTCCCATAGCCCTTGGACAGGCAACGGTTGAAACCGTTTTAGTTGAAGTGTACGATAGCGGATACGCCAAGGTAATCGAAGCGGCGACTCCCTCGAACTATTCAGTGGCCATTGAAATTCCACTTCTGAGTGAAGACATCACGGGGCTCTCTGTGTTCGATGAGAATGAAAATCCCCTCCTCTTCGAGAAGAACGGGAGCGTTCTCACTGTTTATGTCCTTAATTCGACGACTAAAATTATTGTCACGTACTTTACGGCCTCGCTGACCTCAAAAGAGGGGGAACTCTGGAACCTGACATACGTCTTCCCATACCCCGTTACGATAAAGCTCCCCCCAGGGGCCATGGTCGTTGATTTAAGCGATGTTCCCCTCAAGATAACCTCCGACACAATAACCATGCCTCCGGGAAACCAGAGCGTTTCCTACATCTTACCCCTCCCAGTTACCACGACACCATCTCAATCCCCAACATCAACCACATCGACCACGACAACGAGGGCATCAAGCTCGGATACACAATCAACGACTTCTTCAATTCCAGTTAGTACAGTTCCGAGCATGCCTACTTTAAGTTCCCCAGCGACGACCTCCAAGAGCACCGCTCCCGAGAATCTGACCACATCAACGCCCTCCAGCCGGGGAGGTTTACCATTGCTCCCAATGCTCGGCATCCTGGCGGTTATTGGCATCCCAGCAGTCGCATACTGGACTAAGAAGAGGAGAAACCCTGGGAACCTGCCCCTTTCAAGGGAAGAATTTAGAGAAAAGCTCGAAGCGATGGGTCTCACCGACGAGGAAATCAATGCGCTCCTTTACGTCTATGACCAGGGCGGAAAGGCCAAGCAGGCCGACGTCAGGAAAGCCCTCGGGATTCCCAAAACGACAGCATGGAGAATGTTCAAGCGCCTTGAGGAGAAGGGACTCGTGCGGGTTTACAAGAGGGGAAAGGAGAACTGGGTGGAGCTGGTGTTTTAGCGACGCCAGCTTCTCTGGAACCCTTTCTGCTTTTATGAAAAGTTGTTGGCCAGGTAATACCCGCGCTATAACTTTTGTCGTTGACCTCCAGAAGCACAATGCCGTTTGAAGAGTGAAAGAGCACAAACAAAAGGCAGAAAAGAAAAAGAGACTCACCTAATCCTCGCGCCGAGCTTTACCTCCTTGTCGGGCATGAGCAGGGCGACGTTCTCGCCGTCATCAGCGGCCAGAAGCATTCCCTGGCTCTCTACTCCCCTGAGCTTCTTGGGCTCAAGGTTCGCTATGATGACGACGGTCTTGTTTAGGAGCTCTTCGGGCTTGTAGTACTTCTTAAGGCCAGCCACCAGCTGTCTGACCTCGTCGCCCAAATCAACCTTGACCACGTAGAGCCTGTCGGCGTTCGGGTGGTCCTTGACCTCGATTATCTTTCCAACGCGGAGGTCGAGCTTCGCGAAGTCGTCAAAGCTGACGTACTCCATGCTTTCACCACCTTTTTCCTTCTTTACCTTCTCCTTCTTGGAGGCCTTTTCGGCCTTCTCAGACTTGGCCTCGATTTCATCCCCGTAAATGCTCTTAAGGATTGCCACCGCCTCTTCCCTGCGCTTTTCGCCGAACTTTTCGAGGGTCACCTTCACAACGTCATCCTTCTTGTAGTACTTGTCGAGGAGTAGCCTGGCGCTCTCCGGGTTGCCCCTGGTTATGTAGTTGACGATGAAGTAGATTATGTCCTCGTCGGTGACCTTCCTGAACATCGGCGTTGCCTTCCTGACGCGGTGTCCCGCGGGAATCTCGGTGAACTCCCAGCGCTTCAGCTCTTCGAGGTTGAGCAGGTGCCATATCTTCTCGCTGGCATCGGGCAGGAACGGCTCAAGGAGGATTCCGAGGGCCTTAACTATCTGGAGCGAGACGTTGACCGTTGTGGCCGTCCTCTCGCGGTCGGTCTTTGCCGTCTTCCAGGGCCTCTGGTGGTCGAAGTAGCGGTTGCCGAAGATGGCCAGCTCCATGACCCTTCTGAGGGCATCCTTGAAGCGGTACTGGCTTATGAGCTCGCCGACCTCCTCGAAGGCCCTCTCAATCTCTTCGAAGGCCTGTTTGTCCAGCTCGTTCAGCTCGCCCCTCTCAGGCACGATTCCGTCGAAGTAGCGGTTCACGAAAGTGAGAGCGCGGTGCACGAAGTTTCCGAGGTTGTTCACCAGCTCCTCGTTTATCTTCACCTTGAAGTCGGCGAAGCTGAAGTCGCTATCGCGAGTTTCGGGCATTATCGCGGTGAGGTAGTAGCGCAGGTAGTCTGCTGGAAAAGCGTCGAGGAACTCGTGAACCCAGATGGCCCAGTTTCTGCTCGTTGAGAACTTTTTGCCCTCGAGGTTGAGGTACTCGTTGGCGGGAATGTCGTATGGGAGATTCCACTCGGCTTCGACTTCCTCGTCCTTATACTTGCCGTAGGCCATCAGGAAGGCGGGCCAAAATATCGCGTGGAAGGGTATGTTGTCCTTGCCGATGAAGTGTATTACTCTGGTCTCGCCGTCGAGGTTAAGCCAGAACTTCTTCCACTCCTTCTCCTTTCCAGCCCTCTTGAGGGCCTCGATTGTTATGGAGATGTATCCTATTGGTGCCTCAAACCAGACGTAGAGCACCTTGCCCTTGACGTCTTCGTCGTCCAGAGGGACTGGAATTCCCCAGTCGAGGTCGCGTGTGATGGCCCTCTCCTCCAGCCCCTCGTTAATCCAGCCGAGGACGGTGTTCTTGACGTTGGGCTTCCAGGGCCTGCTCTCAACCCACTTCTTGAGCTTCTCCTCGAAGTCCTGCATTTTGATGTAGTAGTGAGCTGAATCCTTGAAGGTTATCGGGTTGCCACAGATGTTACAGCGCGGGTTGATGAGGATTTCCGGCGTTAACGGCCTTCCGCAGACCTCACACTGGTCGCCACGCTGGTTTTCGGCACCGCAATAAGGGCAGGTTCCGATGACGTACCTATCGGGCAGGAACATCTTGTCGTGCTCGCAGTAGGCCTGCTTGGTGACCTTCTTAACGAGGTGGCCGTTTTCCAGGGCCTTTAAGAAGAACTCCTGGCTCACGCGGTAGTGAACGGGCAACTCCGTCCTTCCGAAGTAATCGAAGCTTATCTTAGCCCTCTCGAAGGTCGTCTTTATGTGCTCGTGGAACTCGTCAACGATTTCCCTCGGGCTCCTGCCTTCCTTGAGCGCGCGGAAGGTTATCGGCGTGCCGTGCTCGTCGGTTCCGCAGATGAAGAGCACTTCTTCGCCCTTGAGCCTCAGGTAGCGAACGAATATATCGGCCGGCAGATACGCTCCCGCCAGGTGGCCCGCGTGAATCGGCCCGTTCGCGTAAGGGAGTGCCGAGGTCACCATGTAGCGCACCATTTCAACCACCGTTGGCCGTTGTTTCTGGCGCTTATAAGGCCTGCGGGTTTTAAGCATTACGGTGGGTTATTAAGTTATAGGCTAAATATGTATAGTCTGATATAAAACCAGCTGGTGTCGTTTCCGCTGGTATTATCAGGATGAGAGCGGACAGAGCATCGAAGGGCCCCGTCATAGTGGAAAATTCAAAACGAGCGGGCGGAAGAAGCTGTTGGAAATCGGATTTTGCAAATCTCAAAATGCAACATAATGTTTCAGAATTTTAGTTAAAATGTTACAGAATTTTTTCGAAGTGAATAGATTAGATACGAGCGAAGAGCTTTCCATTGGAACCCTAATGGGGTCCACTCATTCCGCCAGACAAAACCAAAACTGCTTCAAAACTTGTATCAAAGCACTCTCATGAGTCTGGAAATCCCACCGGTGCCCCCGTGTCAGGCATGAGAACGATACCCCAATCCCCGCGAGGGACAACGTGACGGTCAGCACGACCGAGCCGTGGTAAACGCAGGTTTCCAGAAAGGCTTAAATATTCCGGCGTTCTTATTTCTCCACTGGACGAAAGGGCGAGTTTCGCGCCCTGTTGCAATAAGACTCGAAGAGAATTGAAAGTTAGTAGCCCTCCAGCTCAACCTTCGAGAACGGCGGGTTGCAATAAGACTCGAAGAGAATTGAAAGGAGGATAAAGATGGAAAGGAAGTAAACCCCTGTGGGTTGCAATAAGACTCGAAGAGAATTGAAAGCAGGCCTGAGACCATGCCACGTTAAGAGGCTCTCCCGTTGCAATAAGACTCGAAGAGAATTGAAAGTTCTTCTTCCCTATTCTCATTTCGCCATCCCTCCTAGTTGCAATAAGACTCGAAGAGAATTGAAAGATAGACTGAAGCCCACACCAGGAGGCCTGGAATCGTGGTTGCAATAAGACTCGAAGAGAATTGAAAGTGGGGCCTCATCATCTGGCTTGGGCTTCCGATATTGGTTGCAATAAGACTCGAAGAGAATTGAAAGGAAAGGCATCTTTGGTAACTCGGATTGGATCATCGGTGTTGCAATAAGACTCGAAGAGAATTGAAAGCGAAAGTGGGTATTTCGGGAGTGGAAGTCTCTAAGGTGTTGCAATAAGACTCGAAGAGAATTGAAAGTATCACCTCCTCAACTGTTGCGGCTGAGAGATGAAGGTTGCAATAAGACTCGAAGAGAATTGAAAGTGGGCTGGGCGAGAAGGCCGAGCTTCCGGAATCAGTACGAGTTGCAATAAGACTCGAAGAGAATTGAAAGTGTTAGGGCTGTTGAGGACCTCCTCGACGACATGGATGTTGCAATAAGACTCGAAGAGAATTGAAAGTCGGAAACATCTTCTTTGAGAGCAAGTAACCCATATCGTTGCAATAAGACTCGAAGAGAATTGAAAGGGTGTTTAAAGATAAAGGCCGCTTCGTCGTCGTAAATCGTTGCAATAAGACTCTAAGAGAATTGAAAGGGGAGAATGGAATGAGGTTGTGGTATCTTGGGGGGTTGCAATAAGACTCTAAGAGAAGAGAATTGAAAGTTTTAAGTCATCATCATTCTCTGCCTCGATGATTTCGTTGCAATAAGACTCTAAGAGAATTGAAAGATAGTTCTTTCGTGTAGTTCAAGCCGACGATGGTGTGTTGCAATAAGACTCTAAGAGAATTGAAAGTAGCATCACCCGATAAGAATAAGCTGGGTGGGTATAAGTTGCAATAAGACTCGAAGAGAATTGAAATAAGTTTGAATTCCCCGCTTGCAGTATCAAGTTAAACGCTACAATAAGAACAAGGAAAAGGAAACCTCAGACCTTAACCCTTTTCCAGACCGTTCCCTGCGGTGTGTCCTCCAGCTGGATTCCGAGCTTTCTCAGCTCTTCCCTGATTTTGTCGGCCAAATCGAACTTCTTCTCCTTCCTGAGCTGGGCGCGGACTTCAACGAGCAGGTTTATGAGTTCCTCCTCGTTTCCGGCCTTCTGCTCCTTAAAATAGTCCTCGAACAGGCCAAAGACCTCGCCAACGTCCTTGAAGAACTCCCAGGCCTTCCTTAGAATGCTCTCCTTCGGCTTTTCAACCTCGGTGAGGTAGCGGTTGACCACGTTGCTGACCTCGAAGACCGCCTTTAAAGCCTCGGCCGTGTTGAAGTCGTCGTCCATCGCTTCGTAGAACTTCCTCCTTGCGTCCCTTATGGCCTCGTAGGCCCTGAACTCGGGCTCGTCCCAGCGGAAGGATATTTCAGCCCGCTTCATCGCAACGCGGATGTTCTCAAGCGTGTTGTAGAGCCTCTCAAGGTTGTTCTTGGCGTGCTCAATGCCCTCCTCGCTGTAGTCGAGAGGCGAGCGGTAGTGCCTCTGGAGGACGAAGAGCCTTATAACCTCTGGATTGTAGCGCTTGAGGAGCTCTCTAACGGTCACGAAGTTGCCCAAGCTTTTGCTCATCTTCTCGCCGTTCACCATCAGGAAGCCGGTGTGCATCCAGTAGTGGACCCACTCGTGGCCGAAGCAGGCCTCGCTCTGGGCTATCTCGTTCTCGTGGTGCGGGAAGATTAGGTCGTTGCCCCCGCCGTGGATGTCGAAGCTCTCGCCGAGGTACTTACTGCTCATCGTGGAGCACTCTATGTGCCAGCCGGGTCTTCCCTCTCCCCAGGGGCTTTCCCACTTCGGCTCTCCTGGTTTGGCCTTCTTCCAGAGGGCAAAATCTTCGGGGTTCCTCTTCCCCTCGCCTGGCTCGACGCGCGCGCCCTTCACGAGGTCCTCGAGCTTTATCTTGCTCAGCTTTCCGTAGTCCCTGAACTTCCTGACCTCGAAGTAAACGCCGTCGCTACCTTCGTAGGCGTAGCCCTTTTCCTGGAGCTTTTTCACGAAGTTAATGATGTCGTCCATGTGCTCGGTGACGCGCGGGTAGACGTCGGCCGGCTTGACCTTCAGGGCCTTCATGTCCTCAAGGAAAATCCTCAAAAAGCGCTCCGCGAGCTCCTTTGGGTCTTCCCCTGTCTCGTTGGCGCGCTTGATGATTTTATCGTCTATGTCCGTGAAGTTCATCACCATGAGAACCGTGTAGCCCTTGTGCTCAAGGTAGCGCCTTATGACGTCGAAGGCGATGTAAGTTCTCGCGTGGCCGAGGTGGGGGTAATCGTAAACCGTCGGGCCGCAGACGTACATTCTAACCTCGCCTTCGCGAAGGGGCTTGAACTCCTCTTTCTGCCTCGTAAGGGTGTTGTATATCCTAATCGCCATCCCCACCACCGGGGCCTTTTGGGAGGGCCTTTTTATTAGCTTATCGTTGCGGGAAAGCTTAAAAACCAACTCCACAACTCCGGTTAGAGCCTGAAAAAGGGGGTTGTAAAGATGGTCAAGGTTGAGAAGGGAGACGTCATAAAGCTCCGCTACACCGGAAGGATTAAGGAAACCGGCGAGATTTTCGACACCACCGATGAAGAGATAGCCAAGCAGGCTGGCATTTACAAGGAGAACGGCGTTTACGGTCCGGTCCCGATAGCGGTCGGTGCCGGCCACGTCCTCAGGGGCCTTGATGAGGCCCTGGAGGGCCTTGAGGTCGGTAAGAAGTACGAGATTGAGGTTCCGCCCGAGAAGGGCTTTGGAAGGCGCGACAGGAAGCTTATCAAGACCTTCACCCTTGGCCAGTTCAGGAGGCAGGGCATAATCCCGTTCTCCGGAATGCCGATTGAGATTGAGACCGAAAACGGACGCAAGCTCAAAGGAAGGGTCCTCACCGTCAGCGGAGGTCGCGTTAGGGTTGATTTCAACCACCCCTACGCAGGCAAGCACCTCATCTACGAAGTTGAGATAGTCGAGAAGGTCGAGGACCCCATAGAGAAGGTCAAGGCCATGATTGAGCTCCGCCTTCCGAGGGTTGACGCCAACAAGGTCATCATCGAGGTTGGCGAAAAGGACGTCGTCGTTGACTTCACCCCTGTCAAGGACGAGGTTGACAGGGGAACCCTCGCCCTCGGTGAGATACTCCTCGAGAGCGACCTCAAGTTCCTTGGCTACGAGGAGATAACCTTCAAGCCGAACGTGGAGGAGCTTCTCAAGCCTCCGGAGGATGCAGAAGCCGAGGAAGAGGTCATTGAGGAAAAGGTTGAAGAGGGGGAGAAGACCGAAGAGGTCGAGCCTGCTGAGACTACTGAAACCACCGAGGAGACCACCGAGACCACTCAGGAAGAGAAGCCTACCGAGGAGAGGGAAGAGGGTGAGGAGCCAAAGGAAGAAGCCGAGAAGGTCGAGGAGAAAGAGGAGAAGCCCAAGAAGAGAACCAAGAAGAGCACCAAGGGCAGGAAGACCCGGAGGACGACCACCAAGAAGACCACCAGCAAGAAGAAGACCAAGGCCGTTGAGGAGAAGGAAGAGAAGTCTGAGTGAAGTTTTTAACCCCCAACCATCATCTTTTTTCTTAGGGGGTGCGCATGGCGAGTCGCTTTGAAATTCTCCTCCAGGACTTGGGAAGCAGGTTCACCCAGGATGACATACCCAAGATTAAGGACGCCCTTTTAGCCCTCAGGCGCGTTATGGAGATTCCAGTGTCGTACCTCAACCCCTCGAGCGGTTATCATCCCGTCGTCATCTTCAAGAAGCGCTTTGGCAGGGTTCAGAAGGAGGTTCCCGTTTCGATACTCGACCTCAGAATCCTGAACCGCTACAACATGCCGGGCTGGAGAAGGGAAGTGGAGTTCTGGCTCGACAACGATGTGGTCATCCAGGAAAACCTCTACGGAATGGAGGCCCTCCTAATCGGGGACCCGCGCGGGCTTAACCGGCTCTCGGACATCATAAGGAGGCTTGCCCAGTACATGCCGGTTCGCCCGTCGAGGCTCGTGCTGTTCTACAACACGATTTACATGGACTATAGTGGGGGAAGGTACATCCAGCTCCTCCTCAGGGGCAACGACCTTGAGGTCAGGCTCATAAGGATGAAGCTCAGCGAGGCCGCGAACTACCTCGGCAAGGCCATCGAGTACATGGACTCGGCCTTCGGCAACAAGAACATAGACTTTTACAAGCTCCTTTTCGCCCACGCCTCAGAGACCTACAGCTCCTTCGACTGGTTCTTCCACCGCTACCTATACCCCCGGCTAAACCCGGAGCAGAGGGAATTCTTAGAGGAGATGCAGGACTACCGGAACTTCCTCAGACTGCTCTACGACCACATCAACAGGCTCAACAAGGACAGAATCGGCGACGAGGTCGGAATCCGCGTCATCAGGAGGGCAAATCCCAAGAGGCCCCTTGAGATAGGAATAGCCTTCACAAACCGCGGAATCGAGGTCAGGCGCTACGCCAACACGGTCCAGATAAGCTTCATGGTGTGAGAAATGGACAGAGCTTTGCTTTTCTACGCCCTCCTCTTTCCCCTGAGCTTCGTCCCCTGGTTAATCCCCGCCTCGTTCTGGGGGCACGTTCTGATTGTCCTCGTTGCCTATCTCCTTATCCCCCTGGCAATCTCTACGGCCCTCGGCTTCAGGTTGAGTGAGCTGGGGCTCAAACCACCGAACCGCAAGGGCGTCAAGCTGTTCCTCCTGCTCTTCGCCCTCTCGATTCCGCTGAGCCTCTATGGGATGACAGTCCCCTCAATGAGGAACTACTACCCGGTCTTTCCCTACTCGGGCCCGGGGAGCTTCCTCTTCGGGGAGCTCGGCATGGGACTTATAATGCTCGCCCACGAGGCCTTTTACAGGGGATTTCTCCTCTTCCCGCTCGCCAGAAAGAACGAGCCACTGGCGATAATCCTCCAGGACATCCCCTACACGCTCGTCCACATAGGGAAGCCCGGAATAGAGGTGCCCTACGCTTTGGTGGCAGGAATCATCTTCGCAAAAATGGATTTGGAGGGAGAGAGCTTTCTCCCGAGCTTCCTCCTCCACTGGCTCGGCTCAGCGTTTTTCGACGTCCTTTGCGTTCTTTAGCCTCGCCGTTCCGTAGCCCACGAAGAGCACCCTGTCCGGGTCGAGGGCCTTCAGCACTTCTGGCCTGTGGGTGATTATCAGGGCAGTTATGCCGGCCTCGCGGATTATCTCAGCAACTTTCTTGGCGACGCGCATCGCCGTCAGCGTATCGAGATGTGCCGCGAACTCGTCAATGAGGAGCAGGTTGGGCTTTTCCGCTAAAAGCGAAGCTATCCTCGCCCTCTCCTTCTGCCCCGTGCTCAGCTCGCCGTACTTCGCCCTGTAGAGGACGGCGTCGCTCAGGCCGGCCCTGTTGAGTATTTCGACCGCTGCATTGAGGTCGCCTATCTTCCTGTAAACGTGCTCCAAGATGCTCTCCGTCCCGAAGGTCGGCTCGAACTCACCGGGTATCATAACTGAAACCTTGGCGTTGTCAGGAACCTTAATCTCACCCTCCGTTGGTCTAAAGCGCTCCTCCCACCAGCCGTTGGCCGCTCCAAGGATGAGCCTCAACAGTGTCGTCTTTCCGGCCCCGCTCGCGCCGACAACGGCTATAAGTTCTCCAGGCTGGATTTCGAAGTTCAGATTCCTCAGAACGGGCCTCTGAATAATGCGGTGCCTAACGCCAAAGGCCTTGAGCAGTTCTTGGATCTCCTCTGGCAGGCCCTTGATGTCAAGCTCGCTCTCGAAGACCTTGCTTACGTTCTTGAAGATTATCGGCCCAGCTAAAGGCTCAACCTTCCCGTAGCTCGGCCTCCAGAGCTTACCCTCAGGAGGCGCGTAGGGGTCTTCGCGAAGGAAGCGCTCGATGTACTCCTTAGCTTCTTCCGTCAGCGGGTAAAAGAGGACGGGCCTTCCGCTCGCGGTCTCCCAGAGGAACTTGAAGCCGACCTTCTCGAAGAACGGGTTGTAGCGGGCCATCTGGGCTATGGTCTCGACTATGTGCTTCCTCTTCCTCATCTCGGGAATCCTGCGCTCGGCTATCCACTCGAGGGCAGACTTGACGCTTAACTGTCCCAGCCCGTCGGAGCGGTAGTCGGGGTGGACCACAACCCTCGCAATCCTCGCGCCCGCCGTGTTGGTCTCTGCTAAAGCTTTCCACTTGGCCTGCTCCCAGAGGTAGGAACGAGCTATTCTCCTCTTCCCGTACTTCCTCTTCAGTTCCTCGTAGAGTTCCTTCATTATGCGCTCCGGCCAGAAGGCGGGGTGGAACCACTCCTCCGGAAAGACCTTTTCGCGGATGTTCTTCTCGATTTCGCCATTCGGCAAGCGGCGGTGCATGAGCGGTATCGGCGGGTCAACGCGGACGTAGCTGAGAATCCTCGGCTCGTATTCTTCCCTCTCGACGAGCTCGAAGATGAGGAAGCGCGACGCTGGAGTTGAGCCCTTTATCTCGAGTATGTGGCTTTCAGCCCCGCAGATTGGGCACCTCTGCCTGGTGTTGGCCTCGAAGATGTGGCCGTTCTCACAGCGCCAGAGGGCTACTTTCTCCTTCTGGCTCGCGTAGTGGTACTGCTCCAGCTCGGCTATCGCCTCGAAGTCGCTCTCGTATTTCGCCTCGCGGGCGCGGATTTTGTAGGTGTAGAGGAGCTCCCCTGTCAAAGGTGAGTAGCGCTTGGCCTCAACGGTTTTCTCAAAGAGGGGCCACACAGGAATCCTGTCGCCCTCGTAGAACTTCCACAGCTTATAACCGTCGAAGTCGAGAACCTTAACGCCGTCCTTCTCATTCGGTTTGTTGAGGATTTCAATTTCCACCTCATCGCCAGTCAAAAACCACTGGGCGACGTTGCCCGTCATGTAGAGGCGGTATTTCTCCCCCTCGGCTTCGACTTCGAGGATTCCGAACCAGCGGTGCTTGAAGCGCGGGATTTCGTTACCGACGACCCTTCCCCTTATGAGCATGGGACCACCGGGATAAATAGGAAAAAGGAGTTAAAACGTTAGCCCAAGAGCTTCCGCACCCTCTCCACGACCTCCCCCGCGTCCCGCCCAAAGACCAGAACCATCGGCTCCTTTCCCCAGTCGCCGAGGTGGTAAACCACGTCGGGCCTTTTTCCAGCCCTCTTTACGGCGGTCTCGATGCCCCACTCCATCGTCCCTCTCTCTGACCTTTTCACCTCCTCGGGCTCCTCCCTGCGGTCGTAGAACGAAACGACGAGGCCGAGTTCCTCCGCCTTCTCTATCAGCTCCTCCGAGTAGCGGAGGTTCAGAACCGCCTTAATCTCTGGATAAAACTCGCGCATCTTGAGGAGGGCTCTCCTGAGATGGTCGCTGGCGTTGAGCTCAACTGGGCCAACGGGCTTGATAGTCTGACCATAGCGGACGATTCTGCCTTTAACTGCAAAGACCTCTCTGAAGGGCGTCGCAAGGGCGAAGTTCGTTCCCACCTCGGGAACGTGCGGGTTGAGCCTCTCCCCAAAGGTCACCAGCTCTTCAACCGCTTTTTCAAGCTCTTCCCTGACCCTCCAGCGGTAGGCATCTCTCTCCAGTTCCCAGAGTGGATTCACCGCTTTAGATTCTGCCTTTGAGAACCTGATAGAGTTTTCAACGAAGCGCTTGGCCCTCTCAACGGCTTTAGGGAGCTCAAGTCCTTTGGCAAGGAACGTCGCCAGAGCCGAGGAGAAGGCACAGCCGGTTCCGTGCGTGAAGCCCTCAGCCTTTTCTCCCTGGAACTCGTAGAACTTCCCGCGCCAGTGGAGGACGTCTGTGAGGTCAAGGTGTCCCCCTTTAACGACCGCGCCCTCGGCGCCAAGCTCTTCAACAAGAACTCTCGCAGATTCCTTCATATCTTCCACAGAGCGGATTTCAATGCCTGTCAGCGCTTCGGCTTCCGGGACGTTGGGAGTGACTATCGAACCGGGAATGAGTGTCTTGAGCGACTCAGCGTCGTCAATGAGCTTTCTTCCGGTGCTTGAGGCAATCACGGGGTCGAAAACCCGGGTTAGGCCTTCAGTCTCTTCCCTCACGACCCGGGCAACCTCACCGCTCCCGAGCATCCCGATTTTGACCGCTTTAACCTCAAAGGCCCCTTTAACGGCCCGTATCCCCTCCCCCACGACTTCGGGCGGAAGGGTGTGGTAACCCCTTACCTCCGAGGGGTTCTGGTAGGTTATCGCCGTCAGAACCGGGAGCGGGTGCTCGCCCAGAGCGGAGACTGTCTCGATGTCTGCCTTCAAACCCGCCCCGCCACCCGTGTCGAGGCCCGCTATAATTAGGACGGCCATTCCATCACCTCAGCTTCTCAAGGATTTCGAGGGCCGCTTTCCTACCGCTCAGGAACATTCCGCCGAATATCGGCCCCATCCTCGGCGCTCCAGCGATAGCATTGGCGGCCATTCCCGTAACGTAGAGGCCGGGGAAGACCTCCCTCGTGTGCTTTACGGTGAGCTCTTCCCCCCTCTCGGCCCACATCGGCCCCTCCCCGGGAACCTGGAGGAGGTCGCGCCTGACGAGGTGTTGCGTAACCTGCGCCCCGTGGCCGGTGGAATCAACCACAAAGCGCGCCTCGACCGTGAGGGGGTCAACGTGAAGGCCCGTTATCATCACAGGCGTCCAGTTGATCACTATTCCCGCGACGCGGTCCTCCTTGAGAACCAAATCCTCAACCTCAATCATGTTGAAGAACTTCACACCGGCCTTCACAGCTCTGCTCGCTATCGTCGTTGCCGTCTCGATGGCGTCGGCAACGTAGAGGCCGTTCCCGAAGGGCCTGTAATCTATCCCGAACTCGTCGAGGATTCCCCTCGCCTCCTCCTGAACGACGATTTTGTTGAAGCCCATCGCACCGCCCCAGATTCCGCCCCCGATTGAGAGCTTCTTCTCGAAGATTGCCACCTTCGCACCGTTCTTCGCGAGGTAGTAGCCCGCTACCATCCCAGAGGGGCCAGCCCCTACAATAGCGACGTCGAGGCTCAGGCTTTCGAGAAGCTCGGCGGTGTAGGCCTCTATTATCGCCCTGCTTATCTCTATCTCCCTCAGCATCCCGACCACCCAAAACCTTTTAAGTTCCGCTCAAAACTGAGTTTTGAAATTTAAAAACTTTGTTATAAACTGGTTTTAAAACCGGGTGATTAAGATGACCCAGCTTGAGGCCGCGAAGAGGGGAGAGATAACAGAGGAGATGAAATTCATCGCCGAGCGGGAGGGAATAGACCCTGAAAAGCTCAGGAGGAGCGTGGCAAAGGGGCACACGGTGATATTCAGGAACGTCCGCCACGACTGGGTTAAGCCTGTGGCAGTTGGCAATGTCGTCCGCGTTAAGGTCAACGCCAACATTGGAACGTCGCGCGACATAGTGGACGTTAAGGCGGAGATAGAGAAGGCCAAGGTCGCCGTGAAATACGGCGCCGACACGATAATGGACCTCTCCACCGGGGGCGACCTCGATTCGATAAGGAAGGCCATCATGCACGCCGTTGACGTGCCCATCGGCACAGTTCCAATCTACCAGGCCGCTGAAGAGATGTTAGCCAAGGGGAAGGCCATCATCGAGATGACCGAGGACGACATGTGGAATGCCGTCGAGAAGCACTTCAAGGACGGTGTTGATTACACGACCATTCACGTCGGGGTTACGAAAGAGGTTGTCGAGAAGATGAAGCGCGTTAAGCGCGTCGTCGGCATGGTCTCGCGCGGTGGGACCTTCCTCGCGGCGTGGATACTCCACTGGGGCAAGGAGAACCCGTTCTACAGGGACTACGACTACCTGCTTGAACTCGCCAAGGAGTACGACGTTATTCTGAGCCTCGGCGATGGACTTAGACCAGGTGGTCTTCCAGATGCGGGCGACGAGCTTCAGATTGCCGAGCTTTACACCCTTGGAAGGCTCGTCAGGAGGGCGAGGGAAGCCGGAGTCCAGACGATGGTCGAGGGTCCCGGGCACGTGCCCATCGACCAGATTCCGGCACAGATAAAGCTCGCGAAGGTTGCCACCGACAACGCGCCCTTCTACGTCCTCGGCCCAATCGTTACAGACATCTTCCCGGGCTACGACCACATCACGTCCGCCATAGGAGGAGCGATAGCGGCTTTGAACGGCGCGGACTTCCTGTGCTACGTTACTCCAGCGGAACACCTCGGACTGCCGACGGTCGAGCACGTCCGCGAGGGAGTTATAGCGGCGAAGATAGCCGCCCACGCGGTCAATTTGACCCAGTTCGAGGCCGACTTCAAGAAGGACTACCTGATGAGCCTCGCGCGCGGAAGGCTCGACTGGGCGAAGCAGTTCGAGCTGAGCCAGGACAGGGAGAAGTTCATCGAGATAAGGAAGGAGAGACCGACGAAAACCGAGGCCTGCTCGATGTGCGGTGATTTATGCGCGATAAAGCTCATCAACGACATGCTCAGGAAGGGGTGAGAGCTTGAGGCTCATCTATTCCGGCAAGACGAAGGACGTCTACGAGGACGGGCCTTACCTCATCTTCCACTTCAAGGACACGGTTCTTGGCAGGGAAGGCAGGGAAGACAGCGGGGGCAACGAGGTTATAGGAGAAAAGGAGGGAAAGGGAAGCCTCGTTTTGAAGCAGACAGAGTTCTTCTTCAGGCTCCTTGAGAGGAACGGTGTAAAGACGCACTTCGTGGGGAGGATTGACGAGAGGAAGGCCCGCTTCCTGAAGGCCGAGAGGATTCCGCTGGAGGTCATCTACCGCGAGCTGGCCTACGGTAGCTTCCTTCGGCGCTACAAAGGCTGGGCAAAGCCGTTTCAGAGGCTCGGGATAGTGGAGTTCACTCTAAAGGACGACTCGCTCGACGACCCGCTCATAGCGGAAGAAGCAATCACAGCCCTCGGAATCGCGGGTAGGGAAGAGGTCGAGGAAATGAAAGAGACAACCAGAAAAGTCGCCCGGGTTTTAAGGGACTTCCTCTCATCGAAGGGCCTCCAGCTCGTTGATTTTAAGCTCGAGTTCGGCAGGCTTGACGGCGAGCTAATCGTCATAGACGAGCTGAGCGGAGATACCATGCGCGTTGCGAAAGGTAACAGGATTCTGACGCGCGAGGAACTCTCGGAGGTGATTGGATGATAATCTCGACGATAGCGTCTCATTCCTCCCTCCAGATTCTCCTCGGGGCTAGAGACGAGGGGTTCAGGACGAGGCTCTACGTGAAGCCTGGGAGAAGGGCCTTTTACGCCTCCACGAGGCTCGCGGACGAGCTTGTGGTTACAGAGAACATGGGCGCGATTCTCGACGACGACGGAATAGTAATCCCTCACGGCTCCTTCGTGGCCTACCTCGGCCTTGAGAGGATAGAAAGAGCTAAGGCAAAGTTCTTTGGCAACAGGCGCTTCCTCAAGTGGGAGACAACCTTTGAACTGCAGGATAAAGCCCTCGACGAGGCGGGAATCCCAAGGGTGAGGGTCATCGAACCCGATGAAGTCGAGCCAGATAAGTTCTACTTCGTCCGCCTTGAGGGGCCGAGGGGAGGAAGCGGGCACTTCATAGCGCGCGGGGAAGAGCTTGAGGAAAGGTTAGGGGAGCTTAAGGAACCCCACAGGATAGAGGAGTTCGTCCCGGGCGTTTACCTCTACGTCCACTTCTTCCACTCGCCGATTCTGGGAAGGCTTGAACTCCTCGGCGTCGACGAGCGCGTCGTCATAGCCGATGGAAACGCCCGCTGGCCGGTGAAACCGCTCCCGTACACGATAGCGGGGAACGTTGGCGTCGCTTTGAGGGAATCGCTCCTTCCGAGGCTCTACGACTACGGTCTGGCGTTCGTGGAAGCTATGAAAAAGCTTGAACCGCCCGGAATCATCGGCCCCTTCGCGCTCCACTTCGCTTACGATGGGAGTTTTAGGGCGATAGGCTTCGCCTCGCGGATAGACGGAGGTTCCAACGCCCTCCACTGGTACGGAAGGCTCTACTGGGACGAGCCCATGAGCGTCGGGAGGAGGATAGCGCGCGAGATTAAGCTCGCCATTGGGGAAGACAGGCTCGAGGAGGTGGTAACGTGACCTACACGGGCAGAACCCTCGGGGTCGGACTGATGAACGGCAGGCCCTTCGCCTTCTATCTCCTCTGCTCCCGTTCCTTCCCGAGGAGGAGGGCAATCGTGAGGGAAAACGCCGTTTACATCGAGAACCTAACGGAGACCGATAACCCCTACGTCAGCTACCCTGTCGTGAGGCTCCTCGATGAGTACGCCGTCGTCACGAACGGCCTCCAGACGGACTTCATAGCTCAGGCCCTCGAGTGGGAAAGCCCAAAGAAGGCCCTAATCCACGTTCTTGATGCCCTCGACTACGAGAGGGACGCCTACAGCACGCCGAGGATAGCCGGGATAATAGGGAAAGACGGAAGGGGCTGGCTCGGCTTCGCTGGAAAGGACGAGTTTTGGGTAAGGGAGCTGGAGCTGAAAGAAGGCAAGGCCTTCGTCACGGCCACGTACAACCTCGCCTTTACCGAGCTTGAGTTCCCGGCCTTCGAGAGCGCTGAGGAGCTTGCGAGAAAGGCTTTGGAGCTCCCCTTAGAAAAGAAGGTGCTCGCCATCGGAGTTGTAAAAGGGAAAAATGAGTGGAGCGTTGGCTTCATTCCCTTTCTTTGAACCTTTTCATAAGGTTCGCCATCTCGAGCGCGGTCATCGCGTACTCGAAGCCCTTGTTGCTCTTCACTCCCGCCCTGTTGAAGCCCTGCAGTTCGTCCTCGACTGTTATGACGCCAAAAATCACAGGAACGCCTGTGTCGAGAGAGACCTTCGCGACACCCTTCGCGACTTCGTTGGCAACCAGGTCGAAGTGCTTGGTTTCTCCCCTCACGACCGCCCCCAGAGCTAAAATCGCATCGTACCTGCCACTCTCGGCCATTCTCTTCGCCACCAGAGGAATCTCGAAAGAACCGGGGACTTTGACAACATCAACCCTCTCAACGCCGTGCCTCTCGAAGCAGTCGAGTGCCCCCTTCAGGAGCTCCTCCGTGAGCAAATCGTTGAAGCGCGCAACCACTATTCCTATCCTCAGGCCAGCTCCGATAAAACCGCCCTCAACCGTTCTTACCTCCATAGACACACCCCCTAAACCTCGAAAGGAAGCTTGTGGCCGAGTTTCTCCACTTTGACCTTTAAGTACGGTCTGTTGTGCTCCGTGACCTCCCCAGGGGCAGGAATAACCTCGACCACCTCAATCCCGAACTCCTCCAGGGCCCTGGCCTTCGCCGGATTGTTGGTTATGAGCCTTATCCTTGAAACGCCCAGCGCGCGAAGCATCTGGAAGGCCGCCTCGTAGGTCCTCTCGTCGGCCTTATGACCGAGGGCCTCGTTGGCTTCAACGGTGTCTAAGCCCTTATCCTGGAGCTCGTAGGCCTTAATCTTCTCCTTTAGGCCAATTCCCCTACCCTCCTGGTCCATATAGAGCAGTATTCCGCCCTCCTGCGCTATCATTCTAAGTGAATTTGCCAATTGACTTCCGCAGTCGCACTTGAGGGAGGCGAGCGTGTCTCCGGTGAGGCACTTCGAGTGCACCCTGACGAGCGGAACGTCGCCGTAGGGCTCCTTGACTATGGCCACGTGCTCCTTGAAGTCTAACTCATTATCGAAGGCGATTATCCTGAACTCCCCATACCTTGTTGGCAGTCTCGCGTTGGCGTAGACTCTAATCAGCTGCTTCCTCTTCACGAACTCCTTCCAGACGTCGTCCGTCGTGATAACCGGCAGGCCGTGCTCCTCGGCGAACTTGAGGGCATACTCGCGGTTGTGGGAGTCGCCCTTATCGTCGAGAATCTCGATTATCAGGGCGTAGCGCATGAATCCAAGGAACTCCATGAGCTCAAGCGAGCTCTCCGTGTGACCTCGACGCCTGTTGAGCCCTATCCCGCCGAGGAGGTGCAGATGCCCGGGGTAGCGGAAGGCCTCAACACCCAGACCCTCGGCGAGCTTTCTTGCCGTTAAAGCCCTCTCTTCGGCGGTTATGCCCGTGAATGTCTCTTTATAATCGACAGGTATCAGGAAGTTTGTCTCACCTTCCTTACTCGGCAGGCGGAAGAAACCCTTCCTCAGGGCTTCGTCCATGTCCATCGTGAGGCAGAGGAGGCCCTTAGCGGAAAGCATGAAGTTCACAACCTCGGCAGAGGCAATCTCGGCCGGATAAATCAAATCTGCCTCGAATTCTCTCCTGTCATCTATCAGCACGACGGGTTTTCCCTCAAGGATTGCCCTTCTCAGCTCTTCAAGGTTCATACTCCCGCCTCCATGATGCGCTTTACATACCTCGCCAAGACGTCAATCTCGTAGTTTACCCTATCTCCTGGCCTAAGGTGGCCGAGGTTCGTCACCTCGAGCGTGTAGGGAATGACCTGAACCCAGAAGCGGTTGGCTTCGACCCTTGCAACGGTGAGGGAGACGCCGTTGAGCGCTATCGAGCCCTTCTCAGCTATTCCCCACCTCTCGCGGGGCATCTCGAAGGCCATCCAGGTGGTGTTCCCGCTCCTCCGCGCGGTGATAAACCTGATTGTCCCGTCCACGTGGCCCGTAACTATGTGGCCATCCAGGCGGTCTCCAAGCTTCAAGGCCCTCTCGAGGTTCACGAGCCTTGCCTCGCGCAGGTTGGTCCTACTCAGGGTCTCCTCGCCGACGTCGAAGACGGCTGTTTTTCCGTCGAACTCGACAACGGTCAGGCAGGCCCCGTTCACCGCGACGCTGTCGCCCTGTTTAACCTTGAACGGGAGCTCTACGTAAAGCTTTCCCGCCGAGTAGCGGGCTTTGCCTGTTCCCTCAACGATTCCGCTGAACATCTTCACCACCGGGGTAGGCCGTTACGAGGAAGCTCTCGCCGAGCCTCTCGATTGAGTCAATCCTCAGCAGCGGTGCCTCGTTCGCGTTCTCAACCTTCAGGCACTCGAAGGGCTTGATTCCCCTCCCGAAGAGCTTCGGCCCGTAGAAGAGGTAGAACTTGTCCGCATAGCTTAAAAACTGGCAGGCTATCCTCCCACCCTCAATCAGGACACTGTCGATGCCGAGTTCACCGAGCTTCCTGAGAATCTCCCCGGGCTCGGTTATAGGGTAGGCCTCCGCTATTCCTTCGAAGAGCTCCGGCCTCTCTGTAAAGAAGATGACCCTGCCGTCCTCAAAAAGCCGGAACTTCCTCCCAGACTTCATTGCCTCAGCGACTCTGCCAGAACGGTCGAGGACTACCTTGACCTTCTCGGGGCAGTTCTCCAGCCTGCAGTTGAGCCTCGGGTTATCGGCCAAGACCGTTCCAGAGCCGACCATTATCGCCATGTGCCTCCTCCTGAGCTCCTGAACTTTGAGCCTCGCCATCTCGCCGGTAATCCACTGGGATGAACCGGTCTCCGTCGCGATGAAGCCGTCCAGGGTTAGGGCGAGCTTGATTGAAACGAAGGGCGTCTTAGTAGTCACGTACTTAATGAAAATCTCGTTGAGCTTTCTTGCCTCGTCCTCGAGAACGCCAACCTCGACCTCGATTCCAGCCTTTTTCATCTTCTCGATTCCCCTTCCCGAGACGAGCGGATTGGGGTCCACCATCGCAACTACAACCCTCTTGAAGCCCTCCCTGATTATCCTGTCGGCGCATGGAGGTTGCTTCCCCCAGTGGGAGCAGGGCTCGAGCGTCACGTACATAGTTGCGCCCCTAACGTCGTGTCCCCTGCTCTTCGCGTCCTCTATGGCGTTGACCTCCGCGTGCTTCTCGCCGAAGTGCCGGTGCCAGCCGACGCCTATTATTTCCCCGTCCTTGACGATAACTGCCCCTACCATCGGGTTCGGGTTGACCCAGCCCTCACCGCGCTTCGCCAGCTCGAGTGCCCGGCGCATGAACCTCTCATCTTCACTGCTCATGGTTGGGCATTTGTTCCGAAACTTTTAAGGTTTTGTTCCGTTTGGGGAACGAACTCTTTTTATCAACCACTTCAACGTTGAGATGGTGATTTTCATGGAGGATCCCTACATCTGGGCCGAGAACCTAAAGGACGAACGCGTTCTTAAGCTCGTCGAGGAGGAGAACAGGAGGTTTAGAGAGTTCATAGGAGAGCTGAGCGAAGAGCTCTTCCCCGAGGTCTGGGAGTACTACTCGATTCCTGTCTTAACGGGCGCGAAGCTAACGGAGAAGGGCGTTGTAGCGATGTACCGCGAGAGGGACAGGCAAATCATCAGGTGGCTCAGCGGAGAAACCATAGCTGACTCGAAGGAGCTTGAAAAGGAATTTAACGACGAGGTTCTCCTGCAGGGCTTCACCGTCGATGATAAGGGCAGATTTCTGGCCTACAGCTTCTCAATAGGGGGTGCCGACGAGGGGATAACGAGGATAATAAACCTCGAAACCGGCGAGCTAATCGAAGAGTTCAGGCCGTCGGTGTGGAACGTCACATTCCTCGAGGACGGCTACTACTTCGCCCGTTTCTACAGGCACGGGGAAACGCCCGACGGCGTTAAGGCTCCCGCCGAGAGATTCTTCCGGAAGGATGCGAGCGGAGAAAAACTAGTCTTCGGAAAGGGCCTCGGGTCGGGCTACTTCATCTCGCTGAGGAAGAGCACAGACGGAAAGTGGGCGATGGTTACGGTAACGTTTGGCTGGAACAGCGCGGAAATCTACGCTGGTCCGATAGACGAGCCCGAGAAGTGGGAGAAGGTTTACTCAGCGGACGTTCCGGTTGAGCCGGTTGACGTCCGCGACGGCAAACTCTACCTCCTGACGAGGGAAGGGAAGGGCTTAGGGAAGCTCATCGCGGTCAGGGACGGAAAAATTGAAGAGGTAATCCCCGAAGGTGAGTTCCCGCTGGAGTGGGCTGTCTTAGTTGGGGATAAAATCCTCGCGGGCAGGCTCGTGCACGCGAGCCACAGACTTGAGGTCTACTCGCTCGACGGAGAAAAGCTCGACGAGATGACCTTCGACCTCCCTGGGAGTGTTTACCCGCTCGACACCGACGGGAAGAAGGTTTTGCTCCGCTACGAGAGCTTCACCGTCCCGTACAGGCTCTACGAGTTCGATGGAGAGCTTAAGCTCGTCGAGGGGCAAGAAATCGAGGGGAACTTCAGGGTCGAAGAGGACTTCGCGGCCTCGAAGGACGGGACAAGGGTTCACTACTTCCTCGTTAAGGGCGAGAAAGATGAGAAGAAAGCCTGGGTCTTCGGATATGGAGGCTTCAACATCTCCCTGACGCCACGCTTTTTCCCGCAGGCGATTCCCTTCATAAAGCGCGGGGGAACCTTCGGGATGGCCAACCTGCGCGGTGGAAGCGAGTACGGCGAGGAGTGGCACAGGGCCGGGATGAGGGAGAACAAGCAAAACGTCTTCGACGACTTCATAGCCGTCCTTGAGAAGCTGAAGGGTGAAGGCTACAGGGTAGCGGCGTGGGGAAGGAGCAACGGTGGCCTCTTAGTCTCGGCAACCCTCGTCCAGAGGCCGGACGTAATGGACTCGGCGCTGATAGGCTACCCCGTCATAGACATGATGCGATTCCATAAACTTTACATCGGCAGCGTCTGGATTCCGGAGTATGGCAACCCAGACGAACCGAGGGACAGGGAGTTCCTCCTGAAGTACAGCCCCTACCACAACGTCAGGCCGGCAGAATACCCGCCGACGCTCATCTACACCGGCCTCCACGACGACCGCGTGCACCCGGCCCATGCAATAAAGTTCTTCCTGAAGCTGAAGGAGGTTGGAGCGCCGGTTTATCTCCGCGTCGAGACAAAGAGCGGGCACATGGGCGCTTCACCTGAGACGAGGGCGAGGGAGCTGACCGATTTGCTCGCCTTCGTCCTCAAGACCCTCTCGTGATTCCTACTGAGGTTAGTTGTGACTTTCCCGTCCACTCCCTTTTTCAAAGTTCTTTCGAAGGGTATTCGGTGTTCCCGGAGGAAGAATAAGCTTTATATGGGAAACGCCGTTAAAGGTTATGGCTGAGAGGCGATGGTCGCAGGAAGGATTTCAACCGGGGTCCCTGGGCTTGACATAATGCTTCACGGTGGATTGATTCCCGGAAGGGTTTACCTCGTCAAGGGTTCACCCGGAACCGGAAAGACGACCCTGGCCATGCACTTTGCGATGGCGGGGGTTGCAAACGGGGAGAGTGTACTGTATATAACCCTTGAAGAGCCCGCCGAGAACATAAGAGAGGACTTCGGGAGGATGGGCTTCGACGTTTACCACGAGGATTTCACCCTTATTGACGCCACCCCAACAACTGAGCACTACGTCTTGGTTGAAGACTTCTTCGAGACCTTCGCCAAGAACCTCAACAAGCTTACCGAATCAATAAAGGAGCAGTTCCGGGTCAGGCGCTACTCAAGGGTAGTCGTTGACCCGATAACGATGCTGAAGCTGGCCACAAAGGACGAGATTGACTACCGCAGGGCGTTTCTGACGTTCGTCAAGAGCATGATGCGTCTCAAGGTAACTGTTCTCATAACGTCTGAAGTCGAGAGGACCGACATCGAGGAGTATCTCGTGAGCGGTGTCATCGAGATGAAGCTCCTCGAGCGCGATGGAAAGCTGATGAGGGCTATTAAGGTCACCAAGTTCCGCGGAAGCGGCTTCGACAACGTCATAAGACCATACGAGATAACCGAGACCGGCATGGTGGTTTACCCCGACAGAACCGTGCCGTGAGGGTTCGAAATGCTTCCCCCCGAGGTCAAATCCGTTCTTGAAGAACTTCGCGCCGAGAGGATACGCGGTGCCAGCTGGATGGCCAGACGGGGGGCGGAAGCTTACCTAATTCTGGCAGACCTTCTTGAGGGTGACGAGCTGAGAAAGGCCCTCATCGAGCTTAGACACGAGCTTCCAAGGATAAACCCCACAATGGCTTCCCTCTACAACCTCTCGCGCTTCATTCCGGTAACGGACAACTCCCTCCTCGTCAAGTCTCGGGCGGAAGAGTTCCTCCGTCTGATTGACGAGGCAAAGAAGACAATCGGCAACATCGGTAGCGAGCTGATAGAGGACGGCGACACGGTTATAACGCACTCCTTCTCATCGGCGGTCTTTGAGATACTCAGGACGGCAAAGGCCAAGGGGGTAAACTTCAGGGTAATCCTCACCGAGAGTGCCCCTGACTACGAGGGAATAGCGCTGGCGAGCGCTCTCGAACGGGAAGGAATCCGCTTCGAGGTCATAACCGATTCTCAGCTCGGTCTCTTCGCGAGGAACGCCACGATAGCCCTTGTGGGAGCAGACAATGTGACGCGCGACGGGGCGGTTGTGAACAAAGCCGGCACATACCTCTTAGCTTTGGCGTGCCACGACAACGGCGTTCTCTTCTACGTCGCAACCGAGAGCTTCAAGCTCCACCCAGAACTTAAGAGCGACGAGGTCGAAATCCTCGAGAGGCCCTATGCGAGGCAGGGCTACCGCGTGAGAAACTTCCTCTTCGACGTTACCCCTTGGCGGTACGTGAGGGGCATAATAACGGAACTCGGAATTCTCGTCCCGCCCAGGGAAATTTAAGAAAAGGAAGGAAATCAGCTCTCCTCACCGACGAGCCAGAGGAGAGCACCCTTGATGAACGGCCAGTTGCTCTTGATGTACTTGCTGTAGTAGGCATCGCTGAGGGCCTTGCTTGAACCGTAGACCACTATCCTGCCCTTTCCGAAGGTTACCGCCGCGGCAACGACGGGCTCGCTTCCCTTCTCGTATACGGTGTTGCCCTCGGCGTCAACTGCGTAGGCGCTCTCGTAGCCCCTGATTACCCACTTCGCGTCGCCGGTAACCTTGAGGGTGTCGCCGTTGTAGTACATCGTCCAGTTCTCGGGAATGTACTTGGTGATGGCGCAGTCCCTGTTGTAGATTCCGACGAACGGGTAGTACGGCCTTCCGCTGTTCTTTTCATCGTCCATGAGCTCGGTCTTCTCGAACTGGATACCGGTGCCTTCGAGGAGTACGTTGAGGCTCTCGCTGAGGTACTTATACCAGTCACCGGCCACGAAGAGTGCTCCTCCCTCCTCAACGTACTTTCTGAGGGCGCTTATCTCCTCGTCGCTCAGATTCGTCTTGGGGTTGGTGAGTATAACCACATCGTACTTCTTCAGCTCGTCGTAGGTGAGAGGGGCGTAGGTGACGTTAACCTCCCAGCCGAGCCCCTCTATGTTCTCCTGGAGGCCGGTGAAGCCGTATTTGGTGAAGTAGTACTGGCCGTGGGAGAGGTCTATGAGGGCCTTGGTGATGTGAATCGTGTAGTTGACCATCGTCTGGTTTGTCATGGTTCCGTTCGAGGGCGCGGTCACGTTTCCGGCCGTCTGGTTCGTCTGGGTCTGGTTGGTCTCGTTCACCGGCGGGTGGCAGAGGGGCTCGACTTTGACGAGCGTCTCCTGGAGTATTGGGAGAACCTTTTCGATTCTCTCAACAACGTCCCGCGCAAGGAAGCGGGCCTTCCTTATGTGAACCATGACGGAGTAAGTGTAGAGCCTGTTTCCAGAAAGGAAGAGCGCCGTTCTGTTCTTCATCTCAAGGAACTTGGCGTACTCGGCCTTGGTGAGGTTGTAGTTGGTTTCAATCCACTTGACGTCGTCGGAGAGGTCGCCGAGGTTCACACCGCATTTCTGGAGCTCCTGAACAGTGGCGGTCAGATTCTCGTAGAGCTCATCGAGCTGGGGTGCAATCCTGTTGTAGCCGTTCTCGTAGAGGTACGTGAGGCTGTAGAACAGCCTATACGGGTTAACGTAAACCTGAACCTGCTTGGTGATGAAGTCGTTGATTCCATCACCGACGACCTCTGCGGTGACGTTGTATTCTCCTTTGGCCATCGGAATCCAGGTCTTCTCAAGGGTCTCGGTGCTCTTTGGTCCGAGGGTGAGGTTCTCGGTGTAGAGCGGAACGCCGTTTATCTTGAGGTAGAATGTGATGTTGGTCTCGGCATTTCCGCTGTTGGTGATACTGACGTAGATTTTGCTCGGAATTCCTGAATAGAGGGGTTCGTTTATTTCGAGGGACTTAATTGCGACGGGAACGTAGTACTCGATTATAAGCTTGGGGTGTTCATCCTTAAACTTGCTGTCCTTGGATGTGAAATATATGTAGTCCTTGACTTTGACATGGCTTAGGTTCGAGTGAAGGTAGAAGCTGACGACGCCATCGGTCTCAAACTGCTCCCTGACGAACTCAGTAACGTTCCATGTGAAGTCTGCATTGACGTTGCCGTTGGGAAGCGAGATGACCCTCCAGTCAAGGGGACCAACGGCATCGGTGGGCTGATTGTCCCATCTGAGGGTTTTCTCATCCCAGCTGTCGTCGAGCACTCCATAAATAGAGACGTTGTGGGTGCGGTAGCCGTAGTGGTTGTAGGCGTGGAGCCAGATAACTGCGCTGACTATTACAGCACCCTTGGGTATTTTCCCGTTGAGGTCGAACTTTAGGTAGGGCCTCTGTTCCTTACCCTTGTAGGTTCCAACCCTGAGCCTGTACGTTTTGTAGTCTACCCATCCGCCTTCATCAATCCACGTATCGTCGGTCGGCTCTATTGAAACGGTCTTTGTAACGTGGGTATTGCTTGCCCCGACAGGAAACGACGTCGGAATCAGCCCTACCAAGAATAGTAATACGATTGCAACCGCCAGGCGCTTCATAGCATCACCCTCAGTTCTTTCACGGTCACCCTAAAAAGCTTTCCGGAAGCCTAATAAACATGGGGATGTTAAACACACCGGTGATGCGAATGCCGATAACCACCAAAACAGGCGATAGAGGTTTAACCGGCCTCTTTACTGGCGACCGTGTTGTAAAGTACTCGCCGATAATGGAAGCGAACGGAACGATTGACGAGCTCGACAGCTTCCTCGGGGAGGCAAAGCACTACGTGCCGGAGGAGATGGTCGGAATTCTTGAGAGGGTTCAAGTCCAGCTCTACGACCTTATGGCGGAACTCGCGAGCAAAGGAAAGTACGCCAAGGTGGGCGACGATGAAGTCCGCTGGCTTGAGGATCTCACTAGGAAGTACGAGGACGAGCTCCAGCTCCGGGCATTTGTTCTGCCGGGGTCAACGGTGGCGAGTGCGAAGCTCGACGTGTGCAGGGCGATAGCGCGAAGGGCCGAGCGGAAGGTCGCGAAGCTCTACCTTGAGGCCGGCATAGGAGAAAAGGCGCTCGTCTACCTCAACAGGCTCAGCGACCTGCTCTTCGTGATGGCGCGCGTCATAGAGAAGCGCGAGGGAAAGCTGAAGGAGGTCAAATAGAGCGCCGGTACTCCTCCATTGCCTCCTCATAGCGGTCGCTGAGGAGCTCGTTTGCCCTGCTTTCCACGTCTTTCAATGCCTTCTCGGCCTCTTCAAGGCTCGGGCTGACGACGGCAACTCCGAGCCCGCCGATTCGCTTTATCGCTATCACCTTCTTCCCGTTGCGGATAAAGACCTCCACACCCTCCTCAAGGCCCAGCGCTTCAGCCTTCTTCTCGATGTAGTGCAGAATGTCCTCTATGTGCGCCCCGAGCCTCTCGTTGCCCTCAAGGCTGAGGCCGTCCTGGGTGATGACCATCTCATAGATTTCTGGCTTGTCCTTCCACAAAAAGGAAAGGAGGCGAATGGGCATGACGACCACCTCAGTAGAGCATCTCCTCGAGCTTCGGAAGGACCTTCCTGAGCTCAAGCTTCATCCTGCCGAGGTTGAGGTCGGCGTCGCCGATGACTATCAGGTAGTAGTCCCCTCCAATCGGGTTGATGAACATTCGGGCGTTCTTGAACTCGAGGATGGCCTCCTTGAGCTCCCCTGCTCCGAACTGGTCGCCCATCAGCTTTATGGCAGAAACGAGCTCGTGGAGGACCCCGGCGATGGCCTCGCGGTCGAGGTTCTTCTTCATCGCCGACTCGATGACGAGGCCGTCCTTGTCGACCACTATCGTCCCTATCACTCCGTCGATTTCCAGCATATCCGTGAGTATTTTACCCATTACGAGGTCCACCGCGCTCATTTTACCACCCCCACGAGCTCGTCAACAAAAGTTACAAAAAGTATTTAAAAGTTTTACGCCCCCGGATTCCTCACTTCTACAGCTAGTGGCCCGTCAACGTCTTTTAGAAGAACATCCCGGTATTTCACCCAGTAGTAGGCTACCACGACGGCCATTCCAATCCAAAGGCCAAGGGCAACGAGCCACGCGGGATAGAGGTTCAGGAGTGGGCCAACGAGAACGAGACCGAGGGGAGTGGCAATCCTCGTGAGTATTCCGAGGGCCGAGAAGACCCTGCCGCGAACCTCGCTCGGAACGGCCCGCTGGAGCTTGGACTGGATGGGGATGTCTATGAACGTTTCAGTTACTCCCCAAATCACGGCAACTGCACCAAGGAAGAAGAATGCAGCATTTCTGTCGAGGCTCGAAAGGGGTGAGATAACCCATATGAAAGCTATTATCATCATTCCATCCAAAACCATCGCCCCGAACAGGAACTTCCCCGCCTTTTTGCCGAACTTCACCGCTATGAGAAGGTTTCCGAGCAGGGCCCCGCCCATGAAGAAGCTCTCCATTAGACCGAACTGGACGCTCGTGAACTTCAGAACCTCTCTCATCGCATAGGGGAGCAGAACGGCACCGAAGGGTGCACTAAAGATACCCAAGAATATCGCAAAGGTCATCAGCGTCTTCAGGTAGTGGTGTTTAAAGATGAAGCGGACACCCTCCTTTATGTCGCTGAAGACCTGACCGAGCCCCTCAATCGGTTTTGCCTTCCACTCGTAGCGGATTAGCATCTCAAAGAGGCCCGAACCGAAGAAGCTGACCGCGTTTATCAGGATGGCAAGCCTAATCCCGCCGATTCCGTAGATTAAACCGCCGAGGGCCGGTCCAGCGAGGCGGGCCAGTATCGTGAAAGAAGACACCGTTGAGTTTGCCTTTTCAAGCTCATTGGGTTCCACGAGGTCGGGAAACATCGCCCCCGTTCCAGCAGCAAAGAACGAGCCCAGAACCGCCATAACTACCTGAACTGCCAGAAGCTGGTAGATGCCGAGGAAGTTGAAGGTTATGACACCGAAGAGGAGAACCCCCCGGATTAGGTCAAATCCAACCATGAGCCACTTTCTGTTATACCTGTCGCCGACGACACCTGCGAATGGCATGACGATTAGGGAAGGGATTATCTCCGCCAAGATGAACGCCGTCATCATCGAACCGCTGTGGGTCTTGTCCAGCACGTAGAGCGGTAAAGCTACATCCTGCACCGCCCAGCCGAGCTGGGAAATGAAGCGGCCGATGGCAAAGAGCCAGAAGTTCCTGTTGAGGCCCTTGGAGCTTTTCATACCGACCACCGTTTTTGTTTGGCTCTTTAATTGCTGAATTGCGTAATCAAAGAATTAAAGAATTAAACAATCTCGACCCTCACGTCGCCGTTCACTGTCTTTATCCTGATGGGGAACTCGCCGGTTCCGATGATTCCGTCGGGAATCCCGATTAGCTCAACGTCGCCGTTGACCTTCTTTGCCTCGATTCTCGCGTCGCAGAACTCGGTGAGGCGAATAGTTACGTCCCCGTTGACGCAGTTCACGTTAACGTCTCCTTCAAGTTCCTCGATGGTTACAGTTATGTCCCCGTTCACGGTAGAAACTTCCAAAGGTCCCGCAACCCGAAGGTGAGCATCTATCTCGCCATTCACGCTCTTCATCAGCTCGGCCTCGCAGTTCCTCAGCGTTATCTCCCCGTTTACGGTGGTAACGTCGGTAAAGCGGATGCCATCAGCTATGAGCTCCCCGTTCACGTTTCTTGCATTGACTGAAACTCCCCTCGGAACCTTGAGCTCCATCTCGACCCAGCCATCCTCCGCTTTGATTATACCCAAAAAGCGGAACTTTCGCCTTGGCTTTTCATTGATAACGAGCTTTCCGCCCATGTTCTCGACTATCAGGTCAACCTCGCCGTGTTTTGTGTAGCTCACCTCGACAGCGTCCTCATCCCATGCGGAGACATTAACCATCCCGTTGACGAAGTTCAGGTGAACTTCCCTGACGTCCTCAAAGAGCATAGGCTCACCCCACGAACTTCATCAGCTCGTCGAGGAGCTCCCTAACGCGCCTGCCGAGCATCGCCCTGTCCACACCGAGGCCCTCTATGAGGCCCGCGCTCTGCTCCTCCACTATCTCCTTCGCCTTCCGCATTACGAGCCGGTAGGCTTCCTCGTTCTCTATGGTGTGAGTCCTTCCACCGGCCCTTATCCTTACCACCCCGTCCTTAGCGGAGATTACAACGTCCTCGATGCGTATCTTCGCCCTTCCCCTGCCGACCGTGACGGATATGTCGCCGGAGCGGAGCGAGACAGCTTCGCCAAGGCTTAGCGTTTCGTTTCCGCTCCTGTAAACGACCCTGTTCCCGTCGACTTCGATGGAGAACTCATCGGTCTGAACCTTCAGCCTGTCGCCGACCTTGGTTAGCTGGAAGCCGTTGCGGAGCTCCCTGATGGTGAGCATACCCTCTGGCTTCTTCGGATTGCCCTCGTGAATCCTGAAGGGCCCGATTTTCACTTCCTCACCGTGCGGCGTCTCTATTACCTCAACGAACGGAACCTTGACGTACTCGAAGTCCTCGCCCTCGTAGACCTTGATTATGCCCAAATCCACTACGCTTTCGCCCTTCGTCTTTCTGTAGAGCCTGTCAGGGTTTATAAGGCGGTTCGCTTCCTCAACGAAACTATCGTCCGCTTTCGCCTTCTTTCCAACTCTCAGCTCGCCCCACACTGCCACAGGACTTGAGAGGGCCTTTCTAATCGTCCCTATCGGCGTTTCAGCCTCCACCTCAATCTCGCCGTCTATCACCCAGCCAACACGCTTTCCGCCGACCTTCACTGGATATGCCTTCCCCTCTCCCCTCAGCCTCACGTCGCCGAAGTCGGCCCCATTGAACTCGTAGGCCTTCTTCTCGACACGCCAGCTGAAGCTCCTCTTTTCCGACCTGCCAACGAGCAGTCCCGCGATGGTCAGCACGACTGCGTAGGCGAAGGCCCTTCCAGCCAGATCGTGAAGATCCTTCGGCATGCCGAGCCAGCCACCGAAGTACAGGAAGACGCTCGTCCACAGGAAGCCCTTGGCAAGCGCGAAAATTACCCCGCTTACTGTAACTCCGAGCCACCTGCCGACGCTCAACAGCTCGAAGGCAAAGATTAGCGCGATTATCGCGTAAACGAGGTAGCGGTTGTATTGTTCGAGGCCGAGGTAACCCTTGAAGAGCCAGACTATCAGCAGGACGGCTGTTATCTTCTTCAGATACTCCGCGATTTTGAAGCGCGGGCTTTCCTCAGTATAAAACGGATAGCTCATTCTTCCACCCCCTCCAAAGCGGTTATAATCTCAAGCAGGCGCAAAAACAAACGGCCGTCGGGCGAGATTTCGTACTTGTCTCCCTTGCGAACCATCCCGGTTTTGAGGAGGAGCTTGAGATGGTGCGAAACAGTCGGGCTTTCAACGCCAAGGGCTTCCTTAATCTCCTTGAAGCCCATCGGCTTTTTGGACAGCATCTTGAGGATTCTAATCCTGTCTGGATTCGCGAGTGCTTTGAGGGTCTTCGCAGCTTTCTCTTCGTCGAGTTCCGGAAGCTGGCCGTCGCTCAGCTTCTTCCTGAGCCTCTCCTTTATGGAGAGCATGACCTCGTCAACCGGGTCAACGCTCTCCTCAAGCAGGGCCAGCTTCCTCCTCAGTTCCTCAAGCTGGGCCTTCAGCTCGTCCATGCTACCACCAGGTACAGACTTTTGTAGTACAATTTTCTGTACTTAACTTGCGCAATGGGTATATAAAAGTTTATCGGTTGTTGGTTGTTGCCAAAAACGTTTTAACGCTTAAACCTCAGTCTCAACCATGAACATCGCCGAGATGCTCGCGCTCATTGCTCTGGGCTACGTTCTCAAAAGGCTGATTAAATCGGAAAAGCCCTTCGATTACCTCAGGATTCTTGTCAACGACGTTCTGCTTTCCCTGTTCATCTTCGGCAACGTCGCGAGCAAGGATTTGACCTATCTCCTCAGCATAAAGACGGTCTTTCTCTACGTCTTCCTCGTCATCGGCATAAGCCTGTCCACGTCCTACCTCTATGGTCGCTTTAAGCTCAAAGACGACCCCTGGGCCGGCGCGCTGATGGTGCTCTCGATTTACCCGAACACGGCCGCGCTGGGCTTTCCGATAGCGAGCCTCTTCCTCAGCGACATCACGCCTGCGATACTCTACTCGACGACTAATTCGATGATAGTCATTCCTATTGTGACTTTCATAGCGGCACACTACTCCAGTGGGGGCGCGAGCATTAGGGAGAGCCTTCTGAAGGCCCTCAAGTTCCCGCCAACGCTGGCTAATCTACTCGCTTTGGCCCTTGTTATAGCGGGGGTAAGACTTCCCGCTGAAATCATTGAGCCGATAAAAACCATCGGCTGGCTCAGCATACCGCTCCTCCTTATCTACTTCGGCTCGAGGATAACACTGAGGGCCTTCGACCTGAGAAAGCTCCTGGAGGTCGGGGCCTTCAGGATTGCGATTCCCTTCGCCTTCGTTTTCCTCACCCTCCGCTGGGCGAAACCCGAGGTTTTTTACTCCGTCCTTGTCGAGGCGAGCATGCCCCCGGCAATAGCTGCCAACGCGATTCTGGCCCAATACCGGCTAAAGGCCGAGGAAGCGATAAGCGTAACCTTCGTTCTCACGCTCCTCGTCATAGGGCTCTTCGTCGCCCTGCGCTTTCTGATTTGAGAATTAGGGCACCCTAAGGAAAGGATAATATATCCCTTGAGCAAGAGTAGTTTTAATACAGGTGCAGGTACAGTTTAGTTCTTTGGAGGGCCTCTCATGGGAGCGGTACTAATGGTGAGGACTGTCAGTCAGGTTGTCCGGGAGGCGGTTCCTAAAAAAACGGTGGAAATGCACCCTCAAGAGTCGGAGCCCGTAATTGCTCCTACCAAGGGTCTGGATAGTCTGGACTTGGAATCGCTTTTTTCTGGATTAATAAAGGGACTATTACCCAAACCTCTGTGGGTTTTATCAAACGAGGCGCGACGGAGGGAAGTTCTTAGCCTTCCAGCTGAGAGCTTCGCAGGTTCTATGGGTATAAATAGTCAAACCCGTGGGGGGTTCTTCAGATTGCCCATCTGAGGTGATGCCGTGAAGGGGAAAGTAAAAGGCCAATCATAGAGTGTAGAGCGTCTTTGACTCAAACTGTCGGAGTTACGAACCTTTCTTTTTTGTAGCCAAAGCTTGAGAGGGTGAGTGAGATGGGGTTTATGGATTCCCTGAAGAAGGCAACCTCAACAATCGTGAAAAACATACGGCATAAGGAGTTCAAGCTCAGGGCCGGCGAACTCGCGGAGAAGTGGAACGTTTTGAGCAGGTACCGGCCGGAGATTAAGGTGAGAAGTGGGAATATGGACCAGTGGTGGGAGATTTCCAGGGTCTACGTGGCGGAGAAGGAAGTCGGCCTCATTCGCAGGTCGAAGGTGAAGAGGGTCTTCATCGAGTACATCGAGCACTACGAGGACTACTACGACGAGGATGAGGAGGAAGAGCGCGGTTGGTTCGACTACCGAAAAGAGAGCGACCTCGTGAAGATGGACAAGGACCCCAACGACAAGGTTGAGATACGGCTGACTCTCGCCAACTACGAGAAGATGCTTGAGCGCGAGGGGGAGATTCTGAAGTGAGGACGATAAAGCTTCTGCTCGTGCTTCTCATCGCGGGCGTTCTCGTTGCGAGCGGTTGCACTGACCAAAGCCCGGCAACTGGAACCCCCGGCGGGGGGCAGGGCACGACCGGAACGAGCTCATCGAGCACACCTTCCGTTTCAACCGAGGCCTGCGGACAGACACAGACGGGAGAAACACCGGCAGAGGTTGAGGAAAAGCCCAGCGGGGTCGTGACGGCGGAGGTCTTCAACAAAACCTTCGCGGTGAACGCCTCCCTCGTCCCGGATTCCACCTTTGAGTGCCTGTCAAAAGGTCCCGATGTCATAAAGACCTACTACTCCGCGGTCAAGGACAAAAAGAACGTCAGCGATTTTTTTGACCTGAGCGTTGTGGACAAGGGCTCTCTCCTCGAGCTACACGAGGCCCTCTACCGGGCCGTTGACTTCAAGGAGCTCCAGATAAGCGAGCCCAAATGCTCGGTCGTCAGCACGAACCTCGTGGCCTGCTCCTACCACTACCATGCTGTTCTTATCAAAGAAGGCCATGAGAAGACCATAGAGAGGGACTACGTAACGTTCCTTGCCGGTGACTCCTGCAAAATCGTCTGGACGGAGGAAGGAAAATGAAGAGGGTACTCATCTTAATCTTCATTCTCATGGCGTCACTGGCCCAGCCGATGCCCGCAGTCGCTGATTCTTCGGCCTACCTCGATACCGACGGGGACGGTCTGAGCGACGCCTTTGAGCTGGCCTATAACGAGACCCACTACGGTATGGTTTACCACCTCAACCCGGCCAACCCAGACAGCGACGGCGACGGCCTCTCCGACGGCTTCGAGCTGAGGTTCGGGAGCAGTCCGTTTCTGAGCGACACCGATTTCGATGGCCTGGGCGATGCCATCGAGGCATTCTACGGGACGAACCCGAGGAGTCCAGACACCGACGGCGACCACCTGAGCGACAAGTTCGAGGTCTACGGCGATTTCGGCGTCAAGTTGCCCCCGTCGGACCCAACTTCCTGGGACACCGACGGAGACGGGATAGACGACTACTTCGAGGTTCAGATGTCCACAAGCTGGAACGGAGCAGAGGAGAGACCGTTCTACCTGAATCCCGACTGGGACGGCGACGGAATAGTTGATGGCAACGAGATTCTGCCCTACGATGGCTCATATCACCCAACGGTTGACCCTTATTCGGCGAATGAATGGGACGGGGATTCCCACCCAAGCCCCCTACTCAACGGCCAGAAGTTCTACATCTGCTTCACGAGCCCGGACTGCGACGGGGACGGGCTGAACGACGGGGACGAGCTAAAGGCCGGGGCGAACCCGGTGGAGATAGACTCCGACGATGACGGCCTCTACGACGGCTGGGAGGTCAGGCTCGGAACTGACCCAACGAAGTCAGATACCGATGGCGACGGGCTGAGCGACTTCAAGGAGGTAATACCCGAGCTCGCGTATTACGCCTACCACAACGCAACTCCAGCCTGGATCGTTGTAACCGACACACTCGCGTATTACTACAACTGGACACTCGATTACAGCATGACGTTGGGTATGGTCTGCGCCCAGAACTACGACTACCTGCTCTCCTACTACCCTAAAACAATCATAGGCGATTCCTACTTTGAGTACAATGGGCAGGTGTGCTTCATTAAGCCATTCCTAGACCCGCGTTCACCCGACACCGATGGGGACGGGCTAAGTGATGGGGAGGAAGTGAACTTTAGGTATATCTATTTCCTCACGAAGAACATTACGGGGCTGGGTCTCGTTCACCTCAATCCATCAAACCCGGACACCGACGGTGATGGTATTCCCGACTCAGCTGATATCGTCCCAGTGGTTCCAGAGGGGGTTGATGAAGTTTACAAGTCCTCCGTTGGCTCGCCAAGTGCACAGGACCTCGATGAGGACGGCCTAATCGAGAGCGACTTCTGCGCTTACTACAATGACTGCGATGGGGATGGAATAAGCGACAGCGCTGAAGTTACATGGTGGCACACCGACATGAGAAAGCCCGACACCGACAACGATGGACTGACCGACTTCGAGGAGATTTCGATAGGGACGAACGCAACGAAACCAGACACCGACGGCGACGGGTTCTCGGACTTCGTGGAGTGGAAGGAAGGAACGAACCCGACCGACTCGTGGTCACATCCAAAGGAACAGCCCGCTGTAGAGGTGCCTGAATACAAGGAAGTGGAACCCCCGTCTACGGAACCCCCACGGCCGAAAACCAAGCGCACCGTCAAGTTCCTGCTGAACGGAAAGGAAATAGAGCCCAACAGGTTCATAACGGTGATTCTTGACGGGGACACCGCTGAGTTCAAGGTCGAGGCATCCCCTGTTACGGTTGTCTACCCCGATGGAAAAAAGGAAACCCATGGCATTAGCCTCATTGACGCTTATGGCGAGGACGGCGACTACATTGAGGGAAGCAACGGCACTTACACAATAACGTTCTCAAACCTCACCAAGATAGGATTTTCCTTCGTCTCCTTCTACATCGAGCTGGACTACAGCGACTGGAAGAGGTATTACTACACTTTCAACATCGAGGCAAAGTACAAGGCCGAGCCACTCGTAAAGCTCCTTAACGCCACGTGGGATGAGAACCTCGACGTTGGAAAGCTGAGGTTTGAGTGTCGCTTCTGCAAAAACGTGACGATAACGGTTCCAGGGGCCCTCGTCAACGGGAGGGAGAAGAGGACGATTAACTTCGGAACCACGAGGAGTTTAAGGTTCTTCTACGCGAGAATCATACCCCACCGCTACACCGTCCCGGGTGAGAGCGACGTCGGAACCATCTACACGAAGTACGAGGACAGCGTCGAGGTTATGAAGACGGGGAAGGACATCGGCGTCCTGACCGCGAAGATGGTGGAGGCGAGGAGTGTAGGCTCAAAAATCGTTTACGGCATGGTCGCAACGGCCAAGGGGATAAAGACAATCGTTGGCGGTGTTGAGGCGTTCATTCCGGAGGACGAGGACGTGCCGGCGGAGGAGGGCATTGACGCGCGCGACTCCAAGAAGTTCTCGAAGGAGGCCTTCAAGAAGGGCCTGCTCGACTGGGTCAAGGAGAAGCTCGTTGATGCAACCTTCGACTACGTCACCGAAAAGGCCGTCAAGTACGCCGACGCCAAGGAGCTGGAGGCAAGGAGACACGAAACGACCTACCACGTGACGGTTAAAGCGTGCAACGACTTCGGCTGCAAGGTTTACAGCTTCTCCGTCAGGGGGTATGCATATGAGACCGATTGAGCTTTCTTTTCTTTTTGCCCCTCTGAGGGGAGGTGATGGAGGATGAGAAAAGCCCTAATCGCCCTGTTAATAATAGGAGTGATGTTTGTTGGAGGATGTATAGGCGGAACGAGCGAGAAGTCCACCGGGGGAGGGCAAACTGGAACTTCCCCGCAAACAACGGCCGGAGGAAATCAAGGTACATCGGGAGGAACTGGAGGAACATCAACAGAGGAGAAAATCAGCAACCTCGAAGAAATCGGCCAGAGGGGACACGTTGAGCTATTCAACGAGAACGACCTCAAGGGGATAAAGGTTCACGTTGACGGCTCTTCATGGGTGAGCAACGGCAACGCCTACAACACGCTCTTTGACTACGCCCCAATGTTCTACTCGGGAGGGAACCTTTACATTTACCAGTACGCAGACGAAAGCTTTTCGCAGGTGTACACGGACGGCACCTTAGAGGTCTACCCCTTCATCGTGCTCAAGATGCCAGTCAACGGGGTGGAGTTCACCTTCGCCGGCCCGCGGGACTCAATACTGGCCGTTGGCGCCGACGGAAAGCTCTACCTCATCGTGTACGACCTGGACGAGAGGAAAAACTGGCCGAGCGACGATGACAGGAAGGCCGTCTACTTCTACAAGACCAAACGGGTCGAGAGCTGGGATTTGAACGTTAAACACGTGGCGGCGGGTTCCGAAAAGGACGATGAGTACGTCTACTACGTCGCATGGAACGGCAACGAGGTTTACGTAATCGGCTGGTCTTCGGAAGACCTGTTCGATTATACGAAGGGAGAAGGTCAGAAAGCCGAAGCCAAAAGGTTCTCCTTTGACAACGTAAGGGACGTGCTGATTGGAAAGCAGGGCATCTACGTCCTGGGTGGCGGAAAGCTCTACGTCATAAACACCGTTGATGGCCCGGAGGGAGTTAAGGTCTCAGCGGAAGTTAACGTCGGTGAAAACGCCCAGCTATCGCTTGATGAGGGAGGTGACTACGACCTTGTTTCGGTCTACGACGGGAAGACCCTCAAGCTGATGGTCTTCGAGGACGGAAAACTCGACGATGATTATCAGGCTGAGATTAAGCTCGAAGGGTACGAGAGCGTTTACGTCTACCTCCCGAGCAGTGGGGTTGAATTCGTGGCGCTGAAAGGGAACAGGGCTTACTTCTATACCTTCAACTTCGGTGATTTCACTACGACTCTGCTCGGGCACCTCGACCTCCCAGTCAAGCCGGTGTGGGCCTCCGGTCACATTGACGGCTGGGACGTGGGGGTCATAACCTTCTGGGGCGACGATGGGAAGTACTACAGGCTGTTCGAGGTTCTAAAGACGAGCGAGGGTGAATCTCAGAGTGGTGAATCCGGAGGTACGGCCGGAGAGTCAGGGGGCTCAGGAACTTCATCCGGAACTTCAGGAGAATCAGGGGGGAGCACTTCAACAGGAACTTCGGAAAGCGGGCAGGGAACAGAGGCTTCTTTTGAAGACCAGCTCAAGCACTTCCTTGAAAACGCCTACACGGTGGAAGGGCTCGTTTACGCCAAAGAGGGCTACAGCTACAGGGGAATAAAAATAAGCCCAAGGATAGGCAGGCTCTACTACTTCCCGTACGGCTATGAAAACACCTTATTCCTCCTTGACGGTGATAAGGTTATCCGGATAGTCCCCTGGGACCAGGACTTTTTCGACGGGAAAACGGATAACCCCAACATAGACCCGCACGATACCGGGAGTGTGAGGATAACCCTCCTCCCCGCAAAGGCTAAACTCTACTACGCGATACCGAACGGAGACTACGCGGTTATGGTTGACGAGAACGGAAAGCTCCATATACTCGTCGGACTTGACTGGCATCCCGGGGAAGATATTGGCTGGTGGACCTTCAAGAGCGACGTCGTTTACGACTTTGACGCGGAAGGAGCTTCCATAAGCAAATACTACGACTATGCGTACATAGTCTGGAAGAACAATGAGCTCAGAATTTACATCTATGACTCCGATACCCACTACAAGATGTGGGACGAAGGCGCGAACATAACGGTCGAGCCAAGGGTTTACACACTACCTGAGAATATCAGAGAGGTCAATCCATACTTACCATATGACTTCATCGTCGTTCTAACGGAGGGAGGAACGTACCTCATTCCAGATCCCCTCGGGCACTACAGTGAAGACACCAACGTTTACAGGATAGACGACCGCGTGGATTTAATCGGGGCTTATGGATACTGGTATCTGGACGAACTGCTCGCATACTCAAACGGCAAGCTCTACGGCCTCGCGGTTGATTACTCAAGCGACAAGAGGACAGTAAGCGTTGAGAAGGGACCCTACGTTTCCATATCAAACGTCGTTGGCCTCTACGGGGACTACGGTAGTGAAGAATTCATAGCACTGTCCCTCAGCGATGGAACGTTCCTGGTTTACCAGCACGCTTGGAACGGCCAGAAACAGACCTATGAGTTCGCCCTCAGGAAGACGTTCTACCTCCCGGCACCGCTCGTGAAGTTCACCTTCGACTACAGGCCGGAATGGGACTGGATTAAGGTTCTTGGCCTGGGAGCTGATGGCTCCTTCTACAACTTCGAAATACAAGGAGGTGGTAGCTGATGGAAGCGCAACTCATAGTCCCTGTGCAGGAGATAGCAAGGGGAAAGCCCAAGTTCGGAATATGGGCGGTAGTAGGGGACAAGGTCTACTACATCAGGATGAAGGAAGGGACGTGGGGCGACGCCCTCAAAAGGGGCCTGATGTACGGGGGAGTGTACATCTCAACCTACACCGCCGCCAAAGCAAGGGAAGAATACGAAGAGGCCGTCAGGAACTATCTCTCCTCCCTTGAGCTTCCCCCAAACTTCGTGGAGCACATAGACGACTACGCTAGGGAGAGCGATAGAAGCTTTGTGGCAAGAGTTGAAGAGACCTCAGTAAAACGCGGAAAAGGGTTCCTCGGCAACGAGGCCAACGGCCAGACCCCGGTCGAGCTTAAAGCTCCCAACGGCTCAGTGAAGTTCTACGTCGCCACGGAAACGTTTGAGAAAATAAAACCAACGCTCCAGGCAATACCTTTCAAGGAGTACAAGGAGGCAAGGATTTGGATTTTTTAAACGTTCTTCTCCTTCTTTATAATTTTTAAACCCCTCAATTGCCCGTCAGAATTGTCCGGCAGGAGTTTTTATGGGCAAAGGTTTTTAAATCCCTCCTCAATTCCCAACGCGAAGGGGCGGCTGGCGGGAGCTGGCCGTCACCGGGAGGTGGTTGTATGGCAAGGATGCACGCGAGAAAGAGGGGTAAGTCAGGCTCAAAGAAGCCTCCGAGGACCGCTCCGCCGACCTGGGTGGAGTACACCGCTGAAGAGGTTGAAGCTCTCGTTGTCAAGCTCAGGAAGGAAGGCTACAGCACTGCTATGATAGGAACGATTCTCCGCGACCAGTACGGCATACCGAGCGTCAAGCTCGTCACCGGCAAGAAGATAACCAAGATTCTCGAGGAGAACGGCCTCGCGCCCGAGATTCCCGAGGACCTGATGTTCCTCATCAGGCGCGCGGTCAACCTCAGAAAGCACCTCGAACAGCATCCGAAGGACAAGCACTCAAGGCGCGGTCTTCAGCTCATCGAGAGCAAGATTAGGCGCCTCGTCAAGTACTACAGGAGAACCGGGAAGCTTCCGGCGAAGTGGCGCTACGACCCGGAGCAGGCAAAGCTCCTCGTTCGCTGACCCTCTCCTTCTTCTTCCTTGGTGATGCCCCGTGGACAGGGAAGCCTTTCTGGAGAGGGTTCGCGAGGGAGCCGAGCTTATTAAGATGCACATCGAGTTATGTCACACCATAAGGCTAATCTCGCACCGCGACGCGGACGGGATTACCGCCGGTGCTATTCTGGCCAAAGCGGTAGCAAGGGAAGGCGGAAGTTTTCAGCTCAGCATCGTCAAGCAGGTCAGTGAAGAACTCATTGACGAGCTCGCGCGGGAGAACAGGGAGATATACGTCTTCAGCGACCTCGGAAGCGGTTCAATTGAGCTGATTCAGAAAAAGCTCGACTTTGCGACCGTCGTCGTTGCCGACCATCACCCGCCGGAGGGCGACTTTTCGAGCGAGTCCAAGGTCCTTGTAAACCCGGTTCCCTTCGGGGCCAACAGCGTCCGCGATTTGAGCGGTTCCGGCGTCGCCTACTTCGTCGCGAGGGAGATGAACGAGAAGAACAGGGATTTGGCCTACATTGCGACCGTTGGCGCGGTCGGCGACATGCAGGAGATAGACGGCACCTTCCACGGCCTCAACCTCGAAATCCTCGAGGACGGCAAGAAGCTTGGAATCCTTGAGGTCAGGAAGGAGTTGAGGCTCTTCGGCAGGGAGAGCAGACCGCTCTACCAGATGCTGGCCTACGCGACCAATCCAGAGATACCAGAGATTACCGGCGACGAGAGGAAGGCAATAGAGTGGCTCCGCGCGAGGGGCTTCGACCCAGAAGTCCACTACTGGCAGCTCCGCGAGGAAGAAAAGCGGAAGCTCCACGAAGCGCTTCTCGTTCACATGATAAAGCACTCCGCGCCGAAAGAAGCTATAGACAGGCTCATAGGCGACGTTGTCGTCAGCCCGCTCTATCCTGAGGGCGATGTCAGGCACGAGGCGAGGGAATTCGCGACGCTCCTCAACGCGACCGGTCGCTTGAACGCGGGAACGCTCGGAGTGGCAATATGCCTCGGCGATGAGGATGCCTACAAGAAGGCCCGGAAGATGCTCGAGGACTACAAAAGGGAGCAGATAGAGGCAAGGAAGTTCCTGATTCAGAACTGGAGCATGGCCGAGGAAGGCGAGCACGCCTACGTCTTCTACGCAGGCAAGAACATAAGAGACACGCTCGTGGGCATAGTGGCTAACATGGCCATCAACGCTGGCCTGGCCAATCCCGAGAAGCCCGTCGTCGTCATAGCGGACAGTGAGGAAGATGAGAACCTCGTTAAGGCCTCCGCCAGAACGACCGAGAAGGCCCTGAAGAAGGGCTACCACCTCGGTGAGGCCCTGAAGGAGGTCGCCGAGAAGCTCGGTGGTGAAGGCGGTGGCCACGCTATCGCTGCGGGCATAAGGTTCCCCAAGGGCAGGATAGACGAGTTCATAAAGCTGTTCAATGAGGCACTGGCGAAGCAGGTGAAGAGCAATGAGGATTGATGCGAACGTTGAGATACGGTGGCACTACGGTGATGAGCTCAGGGCTAAAGCAATAGCCGAGGCGATAGAGGTTGACAACGAGGCCATGCCCGGTCAGCTAAAGAAAAGTTTAAATGTGCGAACCCGATGGGTTGATGGAGACGTCATAACAAAGGTTAAATACTCGGGTGAGATTGAGACACTCATCAAAGCGCTCGATGATTTGGTGTTTTCGGTCAAGGTCGCCGAGGAAATGACCGAAAAGGTGTGAATTGGAGGTGTTAAGATGGCAAGGGGTAACCCAAGGCGTAGGGCAGCCGCTACCAAGGATAAGTGGAAGATGAAAGAGTGGTTCGTGATTTACGCTCCGGAGTTCTTCGGAAGCAAGGAGATTGGCCTCACCCCGGCCGACGAGCCGGAGAAGGTCATTGGAAGGGTTATCGAGACGACCCTTAGGGACCTCACCGGCGACTTCACCAAGAGCCACGTCAAGCTCTACTTCCAGGTTTACGACGTAAAGGGCCAGAACGCGTACACCAAGTTCAAGGGCCACACCCTCGCGAGGAGCTACATCCGCTCGCTCGTCAGGAGAAGGACCACTCGCGTTGACGGAATCTTCAACATCACCACCAAGGACGGCTACAAGCTCCGCGTTATGGGCATGGTCATAGCCTACAGGCGCATTCAGACCAGCCAGGAGAGGGCCATAAGAAAGATAATGCAGGACATCATCTACAAGAAGGCCGAGGAGCTCAACTTCGCCGACTTTGTTCTCCAGTCCGTCAACGGCCAGATTGCCCAGGAGATTGCCAAGGAAGCGAGGAAGATATACCCGATTAAGCGCGCTGAGATTAGGAAGATTAAAGTCCTCGCCGAGCCGGAGGCCTGATGGCCTCCTGAAAAATCTCTTTTAATACACCCATCGCGTTCTCTAACGCGTTTCTGAACGACTAACCTTTTTAAAAGCCCTTCCAACTCCAGAGGGGTGAGAAGGATGAAGTTCCTTGTCAAGACCCAGCGCGACATGGAGGCCGTTGCCGGCAACTACATCAGGGAGGCAATTCCAGAGGCAGAGGTCTGGATTGCTCCGATGGGGTACACGGGATTGGTTCTGGTCGAAGCCGACGAAAAGGCCCTTGAAAAGCTCCTTGAGATTCCCGAGGTCGAGAGGGTGATTCCGGTTCTGGTCGAGACTGAGGCCGACCTCGATAAGATAGCCGAGAGTGCCGAGAAAATTGCGCACCTCATCGGCGAGAACGAGACCTACGCCGTCAAAACCAAGAGGCGCGGGAAGCACGACTTCTCGAGCATAGATGTGAACCGGGTTCTCGGGGCCAAAATCAAGGAGCTCACCAACGCCGACGTGAACCTCAGCTGGCCTGACAAGGTCGTCCAGGTCGAGATAATAGGTGACAGAGCCTACATCTCCGTCCTTCCGGGAGAGGAGTACAGGAAGTACACCCCAGACAAGATTGACGCGAGGAAGCTCTTCAGGAAGCTGACGATAGTCCAGATGCCCTACTGGGGCGATTATAAAGCCTGCAGGAAGTTCGGTGAGAAGATTGGCAGAGCGGCACAGGCCTTCGAGGTCAAGGAGCTCATAATAGCACCCAAGGAGAAGATGGACGCCTTTGAGCTGATGGAGTTCCTGAGGGGCGTCAAGGCAGGCCAGGAGAGCCGTTACAAGATACAGCGCGAGGCCTATCCCTGGAAGGTGGAGAAGGTTCCCGTCTCGCTCTGGGACCTCTACCAGGTGATTCGCGACAAAAGGAGGAACAAGAGACTGCTCATAATCACCGACCCCAAGGGGCCAACCCTGGCCGAGGTCAAGGATAAGCTCGCCAGGGACATGCACCACGCGAGGGAGGTGGTAGTCTTCATCGGCTCGCGCGAGGGAATCCCGCGTGGTCTGTTCCGCTTCGCAGATTACGTCGTTGACTTGGCCCCGTACATGACCTTTGCCACCGAGCACGGCATTCCAGCGACGCTCGTTTCCCTCTGGGAAGTTTACGAAGAGTTCCTGAGGGAAAACGAGAAGGGGGAGTGACCCATTTCCTTTTTCTGGCGTCAGACCCTAAGGTCGTCCTCACCGCTCGGGAATCCGCCGTAGTCATCATCCGCCGTCTAGGGTTTGAGAAGAGGTTCTTAAAGCTCACGAAAGGATGTAGAATATCCCTGCTCCTGCGAGGCCGCCGAGCAGGCTCGCGAGGAAGTTCGTTGAGTTGTTGTCGGTGATTTCCCTGTTCTCAAGCGTCGCCCCAATAAGGCTGTCGAGGTTGACCCCTATGAAGCCCCCTATAATGACCGCTATGAACATCTGAAGTTTGTGCTGGGTCAGGGGAAGGGCGAAGAGCACTATCACCAGGCAACCGAGGAAGGCGAAGAGCTCGCCGGCGAGCGAGATTGCGCCGTTGGTTCCTGGTCTCGCTGGTTTGAAGTTTGTGATTAGCCGTGGCTTCCTTCCGAAGACCTTTCCGAGCTCACTCGCAAGGGTGTCACCGTTTACCGTAGCGATGCTTGCAAAGGTCGCCGCCCAGAAGGTGTCCATCATTGAGAGCTTCTCGAGGACGAGAAAGAGAACCACCGCGAGACCGTTACCGAGAACGTTGCCCCAGCTCCTTACCCCGCCGTTAGACTGGGCAACGCCGTTCTTCCGCTTTTCATTGTATCGGTATTTGGTTGCCAGGACTCCGAGAACCACGAAGGCGAGGAGCGCGAGGAACGGGTAGATACCACCGAGTTCAATGACAGCCAGTCCGAGAAGTGCAGCTGAAAGGGCACCCTTCCCGTCGAAAGCCCTCAGCTTGTAGGAACCAGCGCCGAGCACTGCAACGATTGCAACGTCAGTGATGAGCCTTTCGAGCATCTCTGACACCTGGGCTGAATTATGGATGGAGTTTATTACGCTTTCCCTTACGAAGTGGAAGAAAAATCAGAGGGCTTCAAACTTGACCGTCTCAGTAATGAACGTTATGTCAAGGTGCTCTATGCCCGGTATCTTCTTGGTGACCTCTGCTATAATCTTCTCGAGCTCCCTCATGTCCTTCGGGCCGATTATGTGGATGACGAGGTTGTGGGAACCGAGGGCACGCTGGATTATCTTGACGTTCTCGTCCTCCTTGAGGGTTTCTATTATTTTATCGATGTCCTTCTCAGGCCTAATGGTGACACCGAGAATGACATAAATGTAACCGAGGGCATCGTAGTTCGGTATGACGGTGTACTTTAATATAACCCCGTTCTGCTCAAGCCTGTTCATCCTCCTCGAAATCCTCTGCCTGGTCGTGCCGAGAAGCTCGGCAAGCTCCTTGTAAGTAAGGCGGGCGTTCTTAGCAAGCAACTTCAAAATCCGAAGGTCAACAGCGGTTATTTTATCGCTCATCCGCTCACCTCCGTTTTAGTTAGTGGAGAAATTTGCCAACATCTATAAAAATATTTCGTTCTCAAAAACTTTTTCGGGTCATTCGGTTATTCTAAAGCGCCAGGGCTTGGGCAAAGCTTGGGAAAAATGTAGAACAGGATGTTAAAAATAACACGCGGTTACTTCTGAATAATTACCAAGTTTTCGAACTCACTGATTTGGAATCCCTAAATCTGTATTTCTCAACGCTCACCTTGAGGGCTTCCCCCGCGTCTATCCCGTAGTGGTTGGCTATGCAGAGGATGGCGAACAGAACATCGCCGAGCTCCTCGCGGAGTTTTTCCTCGTCGGCCTTTCCCTTGATTCCCTCGTAGCCAAGCATTGCATCCGCCAGCTCACCCAGCTCTTCCATCAGGGCCGCGAGCATCTCAAAAGGACCCCAGTATCCGCCGAGCTCCTGAATGAGCTCATCCACGAGTTTCTGCCACTCATTCACCGAAGAGCTCCCCCCTGACCTTGGCGAGATACTCCTCGATAACGTCACGCTTCGCCCTGTAGAAGCGCATCCTTCCCTCCTTCCTTTCCTCGACGAGGCCAAGGGACTTGAGCGTCCTCAGGTGGTGGCTTATGAGGGTCTGGTCCTGCTGAAGCGCCTCGGAGATGAGGCAGACGCAGAGCCACTGGTCGCGAAGGAGCTTCAGAATCGCAAGCCTGAGCGGGTTCGACAGAACCTTGAGGAACTTCACACTTTCATCGTCAACTTCTGGCTCTATCTCAGCCTCCAGTTCGGGGATTCCACACCTCTCCACACACCGCATAACGGTCTTCTTCTGCCTTTCGTCGAGTTTTTCAAGGAGCTCCCTGACCTTCACGTGCATCACCGAGAAAGAATAACGTTGAGGATTAATAAAACTTTTCATATGAAACTTAATCCACAATCTCCATGGGCAACTCAACGCCGTCGCTCGAGTAGGCCCTCACGCTTTCCTCCGTGAAGGGCCAGGCTATTATGAGATGAACCCCACCGAACTTTGAGAAGAACTCCAAATCGCCCTCAGAGGGCCACGGAGCAGGGCCCGGATGTGAGTGAACCGTTCCTTTAATGCTCTCATCGTAGGGAAGCATCCACGTGTCGAAGAATACACTTCTCGGCCCCGCGTGCTGGTTTGGAGCTATTAGAACCTCCTCGAAAATTCCATCCTTCTCCCTCAGGAAACCCGCGAACTCGTTTGGGTAGGCGTTTCTCGCGAGCTGGAGAAGGTACTCAAGGAGCTCGCGTCTAATCCTTACCTTCATGCTTCCACCTCAAAAGGAAAAGAATCAGAGGACGGCGATGCATTCAATTTCGACCTTAACACCCTTGGGCAGGTTGGCCACTTCAACAACCGCCCTGGCGGGCTTCACCTTTGAAAAAAACCTCTCGTAGACCTCGTTGAATTTGGGATAGTCGTTGATGTCGCTGAGGAAGGCAGTGACCTTAACGATGTTCTCAACGCTTCCTCCCGCTTCTTCCACAATCGCCAGCATGTTCCTTATGGCCCTCTCGGCCTGTTCCTCGATGGTTTTGCCCACTATCTCCCCTGTCTCAGGGTCAATCGGTATCTGGCCGGAAACGAACAGGAACTTCCCGCCCTCAACCAGTATCGCCTGGCTGTAGGGCCCTATCGGCTTGGGGGCCTTCTCCGTGTAAACAACCCTCTTCTCCATCCCAATCACCTCCGTCAGCGAAGCGAAGATTCCTCATCGTTTCCTCGGGTGTCCTCGGCTTCATCATCCTTTCTTTTCGAGGTACTTTTCGAGGGATTTAGCGGGAACGTCAAGGGGGAGGCCTATTTTATCGAGCGCAATCCTGAGGGCGTAAACCCTCGCGTGCTCCTCGAAGGGCTCGTCCGCGTAGAGTGAAGGCTCGAACGCCTCGTAAGCCTCAATGACCTTTGGAATGTCCGATTTCTTGACCTTCTTGAAGGCCGAGAACTCCTCCTCGATTCCCCCCAAGTCTATGTCCGCGTAAACGGGGAGCTTAAGGGTGGCGGTTTCGTTTATGCTCGCGAGCAGTCTCGCCACGTCGAGCATCGGGGTCTTCTCGTCTATGATGAGCCTCTTAACGACTATCCAGCGCCCGTGCTTCGCGGTGAAGTTGACGTGCTCGTCCTCGAAGGGAAACTCCACGTCAACGCCCTCGAGGATTCCTTCTGGGTAGTCAATGGGAACGAGGGGCCTGAGCGTCCCCCTAACGAGGTAGGCTTTGGCGACATCCACGAGGAGCTTCCTGAGCTTCTTGTCGGTCTCATTCACGAGGTTGCCGAGCTTCCTCGCGGTTCCGGGAGACTTGAGGGCAACGACGGTATCTGCCAGCGAGTCCTTCCTGAGCTCCTCCGCGAGGGTCTTCACACCCTCAACGTCTATTGCATCGCTCAGGTAGCCACCAATCCTCGCGTTGACCGTGTTTGAAACTCCGGCCAAAAAGTGCGCTATTCCTTCGTTCTCCATATCGGTCAGCTTTTTGGCGACGTTCCAGTCCCCGTGTTTGGCTGTAAACGCGACGTGCTCCTCAACCTTCATACTCTCACCTGAGTTGAGTTCTTGCCCGGGCTTTTATCTTTTTCCACCGCCGTCGAAAAAGGTTATAAATCAACCGGGGCTCATTGGTCTTAGAGATGAGAGAGGGAAAGGAGATGGGCGAGGAGGAGAAGGTTAGGGAAAAACCCCTCCCGAGCGAGTACGGGGAAAAACTGGACCTCGGCGTCGAGTTCGAGACGACCGAGGAAATCAAGGTTCCCGAGAAGCTCATAGACCAGGTCATCGGGCAGGACCATGCGGTCGAGGTCATAAAAACTGCCGCAACTCAGAGAAGGCACGTTCTCCTAATCGGCGAACCGGGAACGGGCAAGTCCATGCTCGGTCAGGCGATGGCGGAGCTCCTTCCAACAGAGAACCTCGAAGACATTCTCGTTTTCCCGAACCCTGAAGACGAGAACATGCCCAAAATCAAGACCGTTCCGGCGTGCCAGGGGAGGCGGATAGTTGAGAAGTACCGCGAGAAGGCAAAGAGTCAGGAAAACGTGAAATCCTACATACTACTGCTCGTCATGTTTACCGTCATGTTCGCCCTATTTCTGCAGTTCACGGCAACGACGCTCCTCATGGGAATCTTCGTCATAATCCTCACCATGATGGCGCTCTCGAACATGCGCTTCAGGAACACCGTCCTCGTTCCCAAGCTCCTCGTTGACAACTGCGGAAGGACCAAGGCCCCGTTCATAGACGCGACGGGAGCGCACGCAGGTGCACTACTTGGCGACGTAAGGCATGACCCGTTCCAGTCCGGAGGCCTTGGAACTCCAGCCCACGAGCGCGTTGAGCCGGGAATGATACACCGCGCCCACAAGGGTGTCCTGTTCATAGACGAGATAGCCACACTTTCCCTTAAGATGCAGCAGAGCCTCCTGACGGCAATGCAGGAGAAGAAGTTCCCGATTACGGGTCAGAGCGAGCTCTCAAGCGGAGCCATGGTGAGGACCGAGCCAGTTCCCTGTGACTTCATTCTCGTTGCCGCTGGAAACCTCGACACGATAGAGAAGATGCACCCTGCTTTGCGTTCGAGGATTAGGGGCTACGGTTACGAGGTTTACATGAGAACCACGATGCCGGACACGATAGAGAACAGGAGAAAGCTCGTCCAGTTCGTTGCTCAAGAAGTTAAACGCGACGGCAAGATTCCGCACTTCACTCGCGAGGCCGTCGAGGAAATCGTTCGCGAAGCCCAGAAGAGGGCCGGCAGGAAGGGTCACCTCACGCTCCGCCTCCGCGACCTCGGCGGTATAGTGAGAGCCGCCGGAGACATTGCGATAAAGAAGGGCAAGAAGATTGTCGAGCGGGAAGACGTTCTTGAGGCACTCAAGCTCGCGAAGCCCCTCGAAAAGCAGCTCGCGGACTGGTACATCGAGAGGAAGAAGGAGTATCAGGTCATAAAGAGCGAGGGAAGTGAAATCGGGCGCGTTAACGGCCTAGCCGTCATCGGCGAGGAGAGCGGTATCGTACTGCCGATTGAGGCCGTTGTTGCCCCCGCCGCGAGCAAGGAGGAAGGAAAGATAATCGTCACAGGAAAGCTCGGAGAGATAGCGAAGGAGGCCGTTCAGAACGTCTCGGCCATAATCAAGCGCTACAAGGGCGAGGACATCAGCAGGTACGATATCCACGTCCAGTTCCTCCAGACCTACGAGGGTGTCGAAGGTGACTCCGCGAGCATAAGCGTTGCCACCGCCGTCATCTCGGCCCTTGAGAACATTCCGATAAGGCAGGACGTTGCCATGACCGGCTCGCTCAGCGTCCGCGGTGAGGTCCTGCCGATAGGCGGTGCGACGCCGAAGATTGAAGCTGCCATCGAGGCTGGCATAAAGAAGGTCATAATCCCCAAGGCCAACGAGAAGGACGTCTTCCTGAGCCCGGACAAGGCTGAGAAAATAGAGATTTACCCGGTCGAGCGGATTGATGAGGTGCTCGAGATAGCCCTTGAAGATTCACCAGCTAAGGACGAGCTCCTCAGGAAGATTCGCGAAACCCTTCCGCTCGCCCACTGAGCGGTCTTTTCTAATTTTCATTTCCCTACTTGTCTTGAGTTCACATCCGTGTCCAGTAATGCTTAAAAAACGTCCCAGCTACGTTACCCACGGGGGTGAGCTAATGCTCAAAGTTGAGAACCTTCACGTGAACGTTGAAAACAAAGAGATTCTCAAGGGCGTTGACCTGGAGATTAACCCCGGCGAGTTCCACGTCATAATGGGGCCCAACGGGAGCGGAAAATCAACCCTCGCCCTGACGATAGCGGGCCACCCGAAGTACGAGGTCAGGGAAGGAAGGATTCTCTTCGAGGGAGAGGACATAACCGGATTCGGTCCGGACGAGAGGGCCAAGCGCGGGATTCTGCTGGCCTTTCAGGTTCCGCCCGAGGTGGAGGGCGTTAAGATAATTGACTTCCTCCAGCAGGTTCTGGTCGAGCTCAAGGGACTCGACCCGGTGGAGGCCTACGACCTTATAGTCGAGAAGGCAAAGGAGCTGTGGTTCAAGGAAGAGGACCTGCACCGCTACGTGAACGTCGGCTTCTCCGGCGGCGAGAGGAAGAGGCTTGAGCTCCTCCAGGCGGTTCTTATTGAGCCGAAGCTCCTGATTCTGGACGAGCCCGACAGCGGTGTTGACGTTGACTCGCTCAGCGTAATCAGCAGGAAGATAGAGGAACTCCACGAGAGGGGAACCGCGATACTCCTGATAACCCACTACGGCAGAATCCTCGAGCACATCGACAAAAACAGAATCACAGCCCACGTTATGAAGGACGGCAGGATTGTTAGAACCGGCGGAGGAGAACTCGTTGACAGGATAGACAGGGAAGGCTTCGCCGGAATCTTCGAGGAGGTGAGAGCATGACCGAGACGATAACCATGAGCGATGCAAAGGCTATAATCGAGAACCAGATTGAGGAGCTCGCGAAGAGGAACAGGGAGCCTGAGTGGATGACGAGGATAAGGTACAAAGCTCTGGAGGCCTTCGAGAGGGCTTCACTGAACGACCCTGTCATAAGCGAGGAGAGACTCCTCCAGTTCATAGCCAAGCCCGAGATTGAGGGCCTGCCCGAGAACATCGAGAGCCTCGACGACCTGCCACCGGAGATGAAAGCTTTGCTCGACAGGCTTGGTATTTCGGAGGTCGAGCAGAAGTACATCGCTGGTTTAGCTGTTCAGACCGACACCGGAGTCATCTACAACCAGTTCCTCCAGGAGTGGGCCAAGA
>Ga0256836_1000064_pt1 | contig 65051 bp, 70 predicted proteins | sample 4561380metaG_FD_185974 | JGI IMG/M metagenome (GOLD analysis project Ga0256836, IMG submission 185974) | Hydrothermal vent microbial communities from Guaymas Basin, Mexico - 4561-380 | ecosystem: Environmental > Aquatic > Marine > Hydrothermal vents | place: Mexico: Guaymas Basin | collected...
GGCATATCTTTTGGCGAGTCTTGAGGTTGTGGATTATGTGGTGATTTTTGAAGAAGATACTCCTTACGAGCTTATCAAAAGAGTAAAACCGGATGTTTTGGTTAAAGGTAAAGATTACGAAGGTAAAGAGGTTGTTGGAAGTGATATCGCAAAAGAAGTGAAACTTATTGAATTTATAGAGGGAAGAAGTACGACGGGAATAATTGAAAAAATGAGGGGAAAATAATGTTAAAAAACTGTTTAAACGAGCATATAAAAACAGCTGAAAAAATGGAAAAGTTATTACCCTTAATTAAAGAAGCGGGAGAGTTGTGTCTGAGTACATTGAAAAACGGCAATAAAATAATGCTTTGCGGAAACGGTGGAAGTGCGGCCGATTCTCAGCATATAGCTGCCGAACTTAGCGGAAGGTTTAAAAAAGAGAGAATCCCCCTTGCCGGAATAGCCCTTACAACCGACACTTCGGCACTTACCGCTATAGGAAACGACTATGGGTATGAGTTTGTTTTTTCAAGACAGGTGGAGGCTTTGGGTAAAAAAGGAGATGTTTTAATAGCAATTTCCACAAGTGGGAATTCTTTAAACATAATAAAAGCAATTGAGAGTGCTAAAAAGATAGGATGTAAAGTTATAACGTTAACGGGAAAAGACGGAGGTAAAATGAAAGAGATGGGAGATGTAAATATCGTAATCCCTTCGAATGACACTCCCAGAATTCAGGAAATGCATATAATGGTCGGGCATATGATTTGTGCTTTAATTGATAAGGCTTAGCATTTCATCGACTATTATTTTTGCTCCGTTTTTTTTATTTATGTTTTTTAAATTTTGAGAGAGTGGGGTTAAGTTTGTAGAAGTTATTAAGTTTAAAATCTCATTTGGGTCTATTTCGTTTTCTCTTATTACAAACCCGGCATTTTTATTTTCTATAAATTTTGCGTTGTAGTATTGATGGTCGCTTGCTGCGTAAGGGTATGGAATAAAAAGAGTTGGAATTTGATTGGCTGCAAGTTCAAAAAGAGTGGAAGCACCAGCCCTCGATACGGCAAAATCTGCTTTTTCTATTTTTTCTATTAAATTAGGATAAAAGTCAAAAATATCGGCTTTTATGTTTTCTTTTTCATAAAACTCTTTTATTCTTTTAAAATCTCTTTTTCCGGTTTGGTGGATTATGTTTATGTTTTTTTCTTTTAATTTAGGGGCTAGTTTTAAAGCCAAATCGTTTATGGCGACAGCCCCCTGGCTTCCTCCTAAAAATATAATCGTTTTTAACTCTTTTCTTATTCTTGCTTTTTTGAAAAAGTTCTCTTCTACCGGATAAGGGTCGTTGTAAAAGAACGTATTAAAAAACTTTTTGCTAAAAGGTTTTAAGATTTTGTTAAGTGAACCTATATGAGCGTTTTGTTCGTGAATAAAAAGGGGGTTAAAACTAAGTATCGCTGCGAAACTAGCAGGTGCGGCAGAGTATCCTCCTACGCTAAATACGGCTTTTATGTTGTGCTTTTTTAAGATGTTTTTGGCTTCGTTTGAGAGTTTTAGGATGTTTATTAGGGAGGTTATTTTATTAAATCCTTTTTTATTGACAACTCCCGAAGACGATAAAAAGTATTTATGACTAAATCCTTTGTCGTTTTTAAACCACTCTTTATCAGCTCCGGAAGTGGAGCCTATGTAAATAGGCTTTATGCCTTTTTTATTGAGTTCGTCTTTTATTACTTTTGCGATTTTTAAATGTCCTCCCGTTCCTCCGCCGGTTATTGCTATTTTCATTTTTGACCTTTAAAGTTTGGCTTTTTTGCTAATCATAAGTACCATTCCTATTGCTATGCATAAAGCTATTAAAGAACTACCCCCATAACTTATAAAAGGTATCGTAAGCCCTTTTATAGGGATTAAAGATGTAACCCCTAGTCCGTTGAAGATAAATTGAATGATAATTAAAGTACCAACCCCGAATGAAAATAATTGATACTCCTTTTTTTCGCTTCTATAGGAGATTTTGAAAATTCTGTAAACCAACGCCAAAATTAAAATAACTACTAAAGTAATACCTATCATTCCAGTCTCTTCCGCTATACCGGCTAGTACGAAGTCCGTATGAATGTCGCTTAGAAAGCCCAGTTTAAAAACTCCATTTCCTATTCCTTGGCCTATAATACCTCCGTGGTAAATAGCGTTTAAAGACTGCTCAACCTGGCCGTAACTGGATGTGCTTTCTATTTTTAGGCTTGGGAAGAAGTTATTTGTCATTAAATGAAGCCACGCTTTAAATCTTGCATATCTGTATTTGGATGAAATAACGGCTAAAATAAATACCATAATTCCTCCTCCTAAAATAAGGGTAAATGTTTGAAACCTCCCTCCGGCTATTAAAAGTAAAAACGCAAAAATTGTCCCCATTACTATAACCTGGCCTAAATCTGATTGGTAAGCCAAAATCAGATACCAAAATATTCCTAATATTGCAAAGTAAGGAACTAATTGCTTAATCTCTTCTTTTAGAGATTTGTTGCTTGAGTTTAATTTTCTGGTAAAAGACCACGATAGGAAAAATATTACCCCTATTTTAAAAAATTCCACAGGAGCGAATTTAACGGGACCTAATTTTATCCACCTTTTTGCTCCGTTAATTACTGGTGCTACGCTTTCTGGTAAAAAAGGCATAATTATTACAAGTATTGAAGAAAAGATTAAAATACCCCATCCGACTTTTTCAAACCATATATCAGGGTCTTTTTTGGCTAGAAAAATCATTATTCCCATTCCAAAAGCTCCAAAAACTATATATCTTCCCACAAAATGATATAAAGAGAGGTTTTTTAAATTTTCTAAATAAACAGGAAGGGAATAGGAAAACAAAGCACCTATTAACATTAAAATTCCAACTATAATAAATATTAAAGAGTCTGCTTTTTGCAAAATTCACCTTTATGGAGTATAATATGAGTAGAATTTTAACATAAATATTTTTGGATGAATTTGGGAATAAAAATTGCTTGTAAGTAAAAAAGGAGTAAATGTGGCGTTTAAAATTTCTAAAAGCTTTGATATCTTGGAAAAATCGCTGCATTATAGGAAAATAAGACAGGATATGATAGCCAGTAACATTGCAAATGCCGATACTCCTTATTATAGACCTAAAGATATTAGATTTGAAGATGCTTTAGAGGAGGAGGTTAATAAAAAATTTAACGTACTGCATCCTCCGAAACTTAAATTGGCACAAACTAGTCCCGGGCATTTACCGGGGTTTGACGATAGTGAAAATATAAAACCGGTGGTTTTTTATAGAGATGGTCATTTAGCTAGAAATGATGGAAACAGTGTGGATATAGATGTGGAAACAACTGAAATGGCTAAAAACAATATTGCATACAATGCAACTATTCAGTCTTTAAGAAAAGATATAGAGATTTTTAAAGCCGTAATTGATTCAAGTAAAAATATTTAGGGGTTAATATGGGGTTTTTTAACAGTTTTGATATTTCGGGATACGGATTATCCGCTCAAAGATTGAGAATTAACGTAATTTCAGAAAATATAGCAAATGCAAACACTACAAGAACGGATGAGGGTGGACCTTACAGAAGAAAAGAAGTTATTTTTAAAGCAGAACCTTTTGAAGACAAACTTAATAAAGAACTTGAAAAAAATGCCGATTTTTTTAAGTATGAGAATCCTTTGGATGAAGAGGGAGAAGATTACGCAGAGGCAAAACCTCCTATTGAAACGGTTGTGGTTGATAAAATAGTAAGAGATGACAGTAAGCCTATTTTAAAATACGACCCTACAAATCCGGATGCCGATGCAAACGGGTATGTGGCGTATCCTAATATTAATCCGGTTATAGAAATGTCGGATTTAATAGAAGCTACGCGTGCTTATCAAGCAAATGTAGCTGCATTTCAAAGTGCAAAAAGTATGGCGAATAACGCTATAAATATTTTACAAAGTTAAGGATAGTGTATGGCTTTTATTACGAAAATAGATAATAACAACGCTTTAAACGCTATAAAAGCTTCCGGGAATAAAAAAAATGATTTTGATTTTGAAGATTTACTAAAAAAAGAACTTGACAATACGAATGAAATGATGCAAAAGGCAGAAAAAGCCGAAGCGGATATAGCAACGGGGCAAGTGCAGGATTTGGCAAAGGCTTCTATTACTATACAAAAAGCGGAAATGCAAATGAAAATGGTCCTTGAGGTAAGAAATAAAGCAATAAACGCATATAAAGAACTACTAAAAACTCAAATTTAATGAAAAATACAAAAATTCCGATAATTTACTTTATTTTTTTTTCTATTGTCGTAATAGGGGCATTCGGGGCTTTTTTGTTTTTTTCCCTTTCTAAGCCCAGAGATTATTTTACTCCTATTATAAAAAAAACGGAAAGTGCCGTAAGAGGCAATATAAAAACACAAAATTTTACTCTAGCGAAAAGTGAGAAAATATATTTCGTTTATTTAAATCCCGTTTATATAAATTCCGATAAAAAAAAGTTATTTACGGATTTATTTAGTATTTATACGGGTATTTCTAAAAGAGTACTTTTAAAAAAATTAAAAATAAAAAAAAGAATTTTACTTGCCAAAGTTGATTTAAGAACGAAACAGCAGCTTGTTTATTTAAGAAAGATTTTGGATAAATACGGAGTTTTTATTAGTGTTAATAATATAAGACGAGCTTATGATATAGAAAGTGTAACGAAAAAAAACGGTAAAATAGTGGGGCTTTATAAAAGGTTATATCCTTTTAAAGATACGTTCGAACCTTTTTTAGGTAGATATTCTAGAGTTTATTCAAGAGGAGAAAACGGAATAGAGGAGTATTACGAATCTATTTTAAAACCGAAAGCTAACGGCTTTATAAAAGGTTTTAGGGATGTAAGCGGAAATATCGTTTATGATAAAAGCTCTTCGATTACATATCCTGTTAATGGAGATGATGTCGTTTTGAATATTAATTTAGTTTTGCAAAAGAGAATAGAAAATCTTTTGGACGAATATAAAAAAACTTATAAGGCAAATGACGTCATAGCTGCGGTTATGGATTCTAAAACCGGTAAAATAATAGCTATAGCCTCTTCTAATCGTTATAATCCTTTGGATATAAAACCTAAGGATATTCCTCATATGCAAATAGGAGCTATTAGACATACGTTTGAACCTGGTTCTGTAATGAAACCTATAACTTTTGCTCTTTTGCTTGAGCATAATAAAGTAAACCCTTTTGAGGTTTTAAACGCCCATAACGGAAAATGGAAACCTAAATGGAGGAAAAAATTTATTACCGATGATGAAAAATTCGATTGGCTTAGTGCCGAAAACGCAATAGTTTATTCAAGTAATATAGTTATATCTCAACTTGCTCTTAGATTGACGAATAACGAGCTTTACTACGGGCTTAGAAAGTTTGGATTTGCTAAAAAAACGGGTATAGATTTGCCTTATGAGTTAAAAGGTAGAACTAAAAGCGTAAGAGAACTTTATTATCCTATATTTAAGTCTACGACTTCTTACGGATACGGAATAGACGTTACGTTTATGCAGCTTTTGAAAGCCTATAACGTATTTAATAATAACGGTGTTGCGGTTACGCCTAAAATAGTAAATGTAAATAGTGAATCAAAAAGAGTCGTAAAAGCTATAGTTGCGAATGAAATGTTGAGAATTTTGAGAAAAGTTGTTTTAAAAGGAACAGGAAAAGAAGCGTATATAAAAGGAATTTTTACAGCCGGAAAAACGGGGACGGCTCATATTTACGATTATAAAAAAAGGGAATATTTAAATCAGTATAACTCTTCCTTTTTCGGATTTGCAAATGATTCCGAACATAAATATACCATAGGAGTGACGTTATTTGATATCAAAGCCCCTTTTCCTAATTATTTCGCTTCTAAAAGTGCAGTGCCTTTATTTAAAAAAATTGTTATAATTATGCAAGATGAAAAGCTTTTAAGGAAAATAGATGAATAATTTTTTAGAAATTTTAAATTATAAATTTTTAGAATTGCCCGTTTACAAAATAGCGTTTGCATTTTTGATTCTTTTTGTTTTTTTGTTTGCAAGGAAAATTTTTACTTTAATGATTGTCTCCTCATTAAAAAAAGTAGTCTCAAGAACAAAAACTGACTTAGACGATAAATTTTTAAACGCTATAAGAAATCCTTTAAGATTTTTATTTGTAATAGCCGGAGTCTATTTTTTCTTTTATTTTTTAGAGGTGGATAATAAGGTTTTATTGCATATTTTAAAAGGGCTTTTGATTATAGATTTTTTTTGGGCGATATACAATATAATTAATGAATTTGAAGAATATTTTTATCATCTTCTCGGGAAGTTTGGAAAAAGCTCAAAAGAACTCGCTTCTTTTTTGGTTAAACTTGTGAAAGCTTTTGTAATTACTATAGGAGTTGTCGCGTTATTGCAGGACTGGGGTATAAACGTTACCGGATTTATCGCATCATTAGGACTTGGAGGTTTGGCTTTTGCACTGGCTGCAAAAGATACGGCTGCCAATATGTTTGGAGGAATAGCGATTTTAACCGATAATATTTTTAAAATAGGAGAGTGGATAAAAGTTGGAAATGCCGAGGGGATAGTGGAAGATATAGGGATGAGAACGACTAAAATAAGAGCTTTTGATAAGAGATTAATTGTGGTTCCAAACGCTACTATCGCAAACTCAAACGTTGAGAATTTTTCCAGAAGAGATAGACGCAGGATAATGATGCGTTTAGGACTTACCTACGATACGGATGCCGGTACTATCAAAAAAGTAGTGAGCCAAATTAGAGAAATGCTTTTAGCTCATCCATATATACATAATGAGCCGATTTTGATATACTTTGACGAATACCAAGACAGTGCTTTAAGTATTTTTTGTTACTTTTTCACTACAACGGCTGTATGGGATGATTATTTAAAAATAAGAGAAGACATTAATTTAAAGATAAAAGAAATAGTGGAAAAAAATAATGCTAAGTTTGCATTTCCTTCTAACAGTTTATATATTGAAACACCTATAAGGATGGAATATGAAAAAGATTTTTAAATCTAAGTGGAGTCTGTTTTTAACGGTAATAATGGGGACAATCATATCGGTTATCGTTGTATTGATAACTCCTATGGGGCATAATTTAGTAAAAAATTTGATTCAATTAAAAGTTCATAAATATCTGCCTAATTCTAAAATCGTTTATTTGGATTACGGAATTAATAACTTCTCTTTAAATATTAAATATCAGAAAAATATATTGAAAATTTATGGTCAAATGATTCCTCTTAACGCTATGTTCGAAAGTAAAATAAGGAATTTGCAAGAAATTTTAAAAGATTATAGAGGTAAAATGAATTTAAACGGTAAAGTTTACGAAGAGGGAGGATTTTTAATATTTGACGGTATAGCTTCTTTTGCTAAGAGTTATTTAAATTTTAAAGTTTATTTGTCGGATGAAAGATTGGAAAAATTTAACGGAAGCGGAAATGAATTTTCGATACAAGATATTTTTTATATGACCTATATCGATTTTCCTTTTATAAGAGGGAAAACGGATATGGAAATAAATAAAACTTTTTCGTCTCCTTTTTTAATAACTTTTAATTCTTCCGGTTTTATTAATAAAAAAGTTTCTACGGATTTTTCGGCAATTACTAAAATTAAAATGAAAAATATTAATGATTTGGATTACGAAGTGAATCTTAAAACCGATTTGGGAGAATTTTTGTTAAAAGGAAAAAAAGTTTATGAAAAATGGGCTTATGATTTTAAAAGTGATAATTTGAATTTAAAAAAGTTAAAACCCGTTTTGCTTTATCCTTTTGCAAAAAAAATATCTTTAATAGGAAGTTACGATTCCGTTGATAATATTTATAAATTTAAAAATGAAGATTTTGACGGTTATAAAGATGGTAATATTAAAATTAGTTTTAAAATGTCTAGCAATAAATTTTTCGAGTATTTAGGATTTAAAAGAATATTTACCGGTATCGTATCCGGAACCCTTAATATAAGCGGTAATAATGGACATTTTGATATAGTCAGCGACAATTCCGTAATTTTATCCAACTTTTATACGAAGAAAATAAAATCTTTGATAGGGCTTGATATTTCGGGACAAAAAATAGGTAGAGTTTTTATGAAAGGTTATTTCGATAATAATCACGTAAATTTTGATATTTTAAGTTCGGATAAAAATATTACTTTCAGTGTAAAAAACGGTATCTTCGATTATAAAGGTAGGTTTGATTTTATTCTTTATATAAGACAAGGAAGTAACGTGTATAAGTTGAGAATTTCGAATAATAAAGTTGATATTTTAGAAAAAAAAGATGTAAAAGAAGTAGATGAAAAAGTAATGGTTTTTTAATTTTTCCTTTGAAAAAGTAAATAATATCACAATCTTTCTTTTATTTTTTTCTCTTTTAATTTTGATTTCTCATTAAATACTAAGTAATGTTTGATATAATTTCATCCCCCTGAACACAAAAGAGGCTTTGCATCATTTGTGTAAATGTTGCAAGGGCTGGTCTTTGTACCTAGGGGGGATGAAATGCTGTTGCATTTTTTAAAAAATTAAGGAGAAGTTATGAAAGTTAGAGCATCAGTTAAAAAAATTTGCCCTAAATGTAAAGTGGTGAAAAGAAAAGGGATTGTAAGAGTTATTTGCGAAAATCCTAGACATAAACAAAGACAAGGATAAAACATGGCAAGAATTGCAGGTATAGACTTACCAAAAAAGAAAAAAATCGAATATGCACTTCCTTATATTTATGGAATCGGACTTACTACAAGTAGAAAAATTTTAAAAGACACTGGAATTGATCCGGAAAAAAGAGTTTACGAATTAACGGAAGATGAAGTTTCAATCTTAAATAAAGAAATTCAAACAAATTATATCGTTGAAGGTGAACTTAGAAAAATAGTTCAACTTAATATTAAAGAACTTATGGATTTAGGTTGTTATAGAGGGCTTAGACACAGAAGAGGGTTACCTGTTAGAGGTCAAAGAACTAAAACTAATGCACGTACCAGAAAAGGTAAAAGAAAAACTGTCGGTGCAAAAGCTAAATAAAGGGTGAGAGATGGCTAAAAGAAAAGTAACTAAAAAGAAAAAAATTAAAAAACAAGTAGGACGTGGAGTAGTATATATTTCAGCTACATTTAATAATACTATGATTACCGTAACTGATGAAATGGGAAATGCTCTTTGTTGGAGTAGTGCAGGTGCACTTGGATTTAAAGGTAGTAAAAAATCAACTCCTTTCGCAGCACAACAAGCAGTAGAAGACGTAATGGCAAAAGCTAAAGAGTACGGAATTAAAGAAGTGGGAATTAAAGTACAAGGACCTGGTGGAGGTAGAGAAACAGCAGTGAAAACCGTAGGTGCTATTGACGGAATTAAAGTACTTTGGATGAAAGATGTAACTCCGTTACCACATAACGGATGTAGACCAAGAAAAAGAAGAAGGGTGTAACGATGGCAAGATATACAGGACCGGTTGAAAAGATTGAAAGAAGATTAGGTGTTTCGCTTGAACTTAAAGGTGAAAGAAGATTAGCTGGTAAATCGGCACTTGATAAAAGACCTTATGCACCAGGGCAACATGGACAAAGAAGAGCGAAAATTTCCGAATACGGACTTCAACTTAGAGAAAAACAAAAAATTAAATATTATTACGGTGTACTTGAAAAACAATTTAGAAGATTTTTTAAAGAAGCGAATAGACAAGAAGGTAATACCGGGGAAAACTTAATTAGATTACTTGAGAGAAGACTTGATAACGTAGTTTACAGAATGGGATTTGCAACAACTAGAAAATTTGCAAGACAACTTGTAACTCACGGCCATATTTTAGTAAACGGTAAAAAAGTAAATATTCCTTCATATCTAGTAAAAGAAGGTGATAGAATCGAAATTAGAGAAAAATCTAAAAACAATCCTCAAATTCAAAGAGCACTTGAACTTAGTGCACAAACCGGCATTGCTCCTTGGGTTGATGTGGATAAAGAAAAAATGGTTGGTATATTCCAAAGAATTCCGGAAAGAAGCGAAGTAAATATTCCGGTAGAAGAAAGATTAGTAGTTGAGTTGTACTCTAAATAATAGGGGCTAAAAAATGAATAAAATAAAAACAGAAGTGTTGATTCCCAGCGATGTTTCTTTCAAAGAAGAAGGAAACAGAGCTATTATAGAAGTATCGCCTTTTGAAGCGGGATTCGGCGTAAGTGTCGCTCATCCTATAAGAAGAACACTTATCGCTTCAACTCCCGGTTTTGCACCTATCGCACTTAAAATAGAAGGTGTAAAACATGAATTTGACTCTTTAAAAGGTATGCTTGAAGATGTTGCAAGTTTTATTATTAATCTTAAAAATATAAGATTTAAAATAAAAGACGGTAATGAAGCCAGAGTTGATTATGTGTTTATAGGTCCGAAAGAAATTAAAGGTAGCGACCTTATAAATGACCAAGTAGACGTTGTTACACCTGATGAATATATCGCTACATTAAATGAAGAAGCGGAGCTTAAACTTACTTTGATTATTAAAAAAGGTATGGGATTTGTAGCGGTAGAAAACTTTAGAGATGAAATTCCGGAAGGTTTTATAGGACTGGACGCTTATTTTTCTCCTATTAAAAAAGTAGTATATAATATTGAGAATATTTTAGTAGAAGATGACCCTACTTTTGAAAAAGTTATATTCGAAGTGGTAACTGACGGTCAAATAAGCCCTATTGAAGCGTTTAAAAACGCAGTAAATAACTATTTAAATCAATTTGCGGTATTTTCGAAAGAGTTTAAGCTTGAACAAAAAAGTGTTCAAAATGTAGAACTTGATGAAGAATATAATGTATTATTCGAACCTATTGAAAATCTAAATCTTAGAAGCAGAAGTTTTAACGCTCTTGCTAGAGCCGGAATTAGATTTGTAGGTGAACTTGTGCTTATGGGTAAAGAAAAAATCGCTAATATCAAAAACCTAGGAACTAAATCTTTAGAAGAAATTTTTGATAAATTAGAAGAAATAGGATTTTCTATTAATAAATCATTGCCGCTTGATGTTAAAAAAGCGATTGAAGAGAAACTATCACAACTTAAGGAGAATTAATGAGACATAGACACGGATATAGAAAACTAGGGCGTGTTAGTGAGCATAGACTGGCACTTCTAAGAAACTTAGCATGTGATTTAATTGAAAACGGTAGAATTAAAACTACTGTTCCTAAAGCTAAAGAACTTAGAAAATATATCGAAAAAATCGTTACAAGAGCAAAAGCGGGAGAAAATTTAAATACTCATAGATATGTATACTCAAAACTTGGCTCAAATGAAAGAGCTAAAGCGGCAACTAAAAAAGTAATTGATGAAATAGCACCTAAATTTGTAAATAGAAAAGGTGGATATACAAGAATTATCAAAACAAATTTCAGAAGAGGTGACGCTGCTGAGATGTGTATTATAGAGTTTGTCGGAGAAGATAACTGAGATGGCGGATATTCCTTTTTCTAATGAGGAACTTAAAGAAGCCGTATCGGTAGTATTGGAAGAGATTAGACCGATGCTTCAAACCGATGGCGGTGACGTTACGTTAATTGACGTTAGAAAACCTATAGTTTTCGTTCAACTCCAGGGTGGATGTGTCGGATGTGCAAGTGCCGGTGCAACGCTTAAATACGGTATTGAAAAGGCACTTAAAGAAAAAATCCATCCTAACCTTGTAGTTATGAATGTACCTCACGGATATGAGGATAAATTGGATGAGCTTGTTAAATACTCATTTTAATTTAAAAGAACTTTTAAAAGAAGCTATTGAAAAGAAGGAGTATGATAAAGCTATGGAGCTTATTAGAAAACTAACGGAGGCTTCTCCTTCTTTTGATAGTGAAGAAATTAACGGGATTTTATTTAAAGACGTAAAAGATATCGTTAAAACAAAAGAAAATCTGGAAAATGTGCTTTTATCTACAAAAGTGGTTTTTGAAAATAAAGACGAACTTCTTGAATTTTTTGAAATGCTTTTAAATTTCGGATATAAAGAGAGTGCTATTAGTTATTTTGAAGAACTTTTATCAAGTTATAATGATTATGAACTCATAAACGGGTTTAATTCTCTTTTGAAATGAATTATAAAAAACTTTTAGTTAATGATTTAGTTACCGATAATACTCAAGAAAAAGATAAAATTTTTTTAAAAACCTCTCAAAATGTTAAATATGCTACTTCTATTAAAGATTATATTACTCCTTTTGAAATTTTAAATCAAATAAAAACGCCTAAATTTATAGGAATTACAGGTACAAACGGGAAAACCACAACAGCTTTTGTTTTGGGATTTTTACTTAAAAGTTTAGGTTTTAATGTCGCTATTCAAGGGACTGAAGGTTTTTTTTATAATTTAGAAAAAGTTGAAAAAAAGACTCTCACTACTCCTCCTATCTTAGATACTTTAAAAAGAGTGGCTAAATATGAAAGTGATTTTTTTATAATGGAAGTTTCATCTCACGCTATCGTTCAAAATAGAATAGAATCTATAAAATTCAGTGCGAAAGTTTTAACTTCTTTTTCTCAAGACCATTTGGATTTTCATAAAAGTATGGATGAGTATAAAAAGACTAAAGAGTCTTTTTTTCAGGATGAGAGTTTAAAGATTGTAAAAGGTAAAAAAAAGGGTTTTTTTATAGATGTGGACGGGTATTTGTTTAAAATGAATGAAAAAAACCTCTATTTAATAGAAAAGCCGTTAATAGAAGAAATTTCAATGGCCGGAGAATTTAATAAGTTTAATTTTTCTTTGGCTTTGAAATGTGCAGAAGTTTTGACTGGTAGAGATTTAGAAGAGTTAAAAGAGATTTTAAAAGAGTTTAAAGGTGTCGGGGGCCGAATGGAGGTCTTAAGTAAAAATCCTTTAATTGTTGTGGATTTTGCTCATACTCCGGATGGTATGGAGAAAGTGTTAAGCAGTTTGGATGGTAGAAAAATAGTTGTATTTGGTGCCGGAGGGAATAGAGATAAGAAAAAACGTCCTTTAATGGGAGAGATTGCTTCTAAGTATGCAGACTATATAATTTTAACGGAAGATAATCCAAGATGTGAAAACGGATATGAGATATGTAAAGATATTGCAAAAGGTGTAAAAAAGCCTTATGAAATAATTCTTGATAGAAAAAAAGCTATTAAAAAAGCAATTGAACTTGCCAGTGATAATGATATTGTTTTAGTGCTTGGTAAAGGAGATGAAACTTATATAGAGTATTGTGATAAAAGGGTGCAATATTCTGATAAAGAGACTATTAAATCTCTTTTAAAGTTGTAAAATAAAAAAAAATATGATATAAGTCGAATAAAAAAGGAGTGCGTATGCAAATGCCGAAACCCAAAAATATTATTTACATGTGTCAGCAAAGAAGACCCCCGAATTTTCCAAAACCTAGCTGTGTAAGAGAAGGTAGTGAAGATTTTTTTCCTTTTACTCAACAAAAGATGATGGAACTTGGAATTGACCCTATGACAAACTGGATAGTACCTACCGGATGTCTTAACAGATGTAATTTCGGTCCGGTAATGATAGTAGAACCCGGAAGTTATATGTATGTGAATTTAACTAAAGAAAAAATTGAGAGAATTTTAAAAGAACATATCATTAAAGGGAATCCGGTAAAAGAGTATTTAATTCCGGAGGAATTTTGGGCTTAAGGAATAAAAAATGACAATAGAAATGCTTTATTCTAAAATTCATAGAGCTACTGTTACAGATGCGAATCTTAATTATGTAGGTTCTATTACTATTGATGAAGAGTTAATGGAAGCTGCTAATTTATTCGTAGGTCAAAAGGTTGATATAGTAAATATCAATAACGGTGAGAGATTTTCTACGTATGTAATTAAAGGTAAGAGAGGAAAAAGAGATATTTGTCTAAACGGTGCGGCCGCTAGAAAAGTGCATCCGGGAGATAAAATAATAATAATTGCCTATGCTTCTATGAGTTTGCAAGAAGCTAAGGAATTTAAACCTGCAGTTATTATTGTAGATGATGAGAATAATATAATAGAAAAAACTACTTATTTGCAGGAGGAATAATGTTTGGAAATGTAAATTTAAATGAAATGTTGCAAAAAATTCAAGAGAGTATGCAAGAAGCGGATAACAAAACTTATACTGCTAAAAGTGGAGGGGGACTTGTAGAAGCAACAGCTAATGGTAAATTTGAAGTTATAGATATAAAAATTGATGATTCTTTGCTTGAAGATAAAGAGTCTTTACAAATTTTGCTTATGAGTGCTATAAATGACACTATTAAAATGGCTGTGGAAGATAAAAAGGCTCAAGCACTTAATATGTTTGGTGGTATGAATTTTGGCCAATGAAAAAATTAATTCTTTTTTTTCCTTTTTTTTTATTTGCTGCGGCTTTTCCTAATTTCAGACCTTGCTTGGAAAAATACTCCTTTATAAATTCATCAATTCCCATTACTAAAAATTTAAGTGTTGCTTTTGATAAAAGAGATTGTCTTTATTATGATAAATTTACCAGAATGTGTGTTTTTAATTCTAATAATAAAAAAGTCGTAAAGTTTTCTAAAGCTTTGAAACTCGGATGGTGGATAGCTTCTATTAAGAAAGATGAGATATATGTGGGAAACTTTGCGAAAGATGAAGTTTTTTTTAATCCGGCAAGACTTAGTGTAAAAAGCCTTAAAAACAGTGTAATTTCGGATATTTTTTGCAGAGCGGTAGGGATTGGAAGGGGTGATGGGGTTATAAAAGGGTCTTTTGTAGCTCATTTTGTAAAGTACGGATATTGGGGAGATGTGGGAATAGATGTGGATAAAGATATGAATATTATAAGTTTTGACCCTTTTTATGTAAAAGGTTTGAGATTAGGTGAAAAGATTAAGTATATCAATGGTAAAAAAGCCGATTATAAACTTTTTGAAAAAGAAGTTTTATTAGGAATAAAAGGAAAAAAGTTAAAAATTACCACTTCTAAAACTTTTTATGTTTCTATAAGAAAAAAGGTATATTTATTTACGCCTTTGGAGCATTTCGGTATTAAAGTGGATAAAAATTTAAACGCATATTTTCCTAAATTCTTAAAAGAAAAATATTTTTTAGGAGACAAAGTTAAACTTATAGCGATTAATAATCATCAAATTAGTTCTTTTGAGGATGTAAAAAGATTATTATCCACTTATAAAAATGTTACAATTACAATTAAAACAATGGGTGTAATTTTAAAAATTCCTTTAAGGTAAAGAATGGAAGAGTTTATTAAAAATAACTTAATTAAAGCCGAAAGTTTTCATCCTTTTTATGAAAAAGCTTTAAATGAAATGCTTTTAGCCGGTGGTAAGAGATTTAGACCTAAGCTTTTGTTATCGGTGGTAAAAGCTTATGAGCCGTTATTAGTAGAAAACGCAAAATACGCGGCTTTTGCAATAGAACTTATTCATACTTATTCTTTAATTCACGACGATTTGCCTATAATGGATAATGCAACTTTAAGAAGAGGTCATCCTACACTTCACGTAACTTATGACGAGGTGACGGCTTTATTGGTTGGGGATGCTTTAAATACCTACGCTTTTGAAGTACTCTCAAAAGCTCCTTTTGCTAGTGATGTTAAAGTTGATTTGATAAAAACGTTGAGTGAAAACGCCGGTGCTAACGGAATGGTTTTAGGTCAGACTATTGATTGTTATTTTGAAAACAAAAAATTAAATATAGACGAACTTAAATTTTTACATTTAAATAAAACTGCAAAACTCATAGCAGCCAGTCTTAAAATGGGGGCTATTATTGTTGATTTAGATATGGAAACGCAAAAAAAATTATATAATTTCGGCCTTAATTTAGGAGTGCTTTTTCAGATTCAAGATGATATTTTGGATGTGACGTTAACTTCTCAAGAAGCGGGGAAAACAACTGGAATTGATGAAAATAAAAATACTTTTGTGACGTTATTGGGGCTGGAGAATGCAGTGAAAGAGGCTGATAAGTTGGCTTTTAAATTAGAAGATGAGATAAACGGATTTGAAGAGAATTTACAAAAAGAGCTTAATTCTCTTTTAAGTAAGTATTTTTTTAGACATAAAAATTCTTAATAAATATAAGGAGACGAGATAATGGAATTTAGAAAAAAAATGGCGGACACTATAAGGTTTTTGGCTGCCGATATGGTACAAAAAGCAAATTCCGGGCATCCGGGAGCCGCTCTTGGACTTGCTGATATTTTAACCGTATTTAGTGAAATAGTTAATATTACGCCTCATAATCCGGATTTTATAAATAGGGACAGAGTCGTGTTTTCCGGAGGTCACGCTACTCCTCTTATTTATTCTATGCTTTATTTATGGGGATATGATATTAGTTTGGACGATTTGAAAAATTTTCGTCAATTAGGAAGTAAGACTCCAGGACATCCGGAGTACGGGCATACTCCCGGTATTGAAGTAACGACGGGACCTCTTGGGCAAGGTGTTGCGAATGCCGTAGGTTTTGCAATGGCTAAAAAGTTTTTGTCGAAAAAATTTCCGGAAATTAACCATAAAGTTTGGTGTTTTTGTGGAGACGGGGATTTGGAAGAGGGGATTAGCTATGAGGCTTGCAGTTTAGCCGGAAAACATCAGCTTGAAGATTTGATTATTATTTATGATAGCAATAATATTTCGATTGAAGGTGATGTTAGTATCGCTTTTGAAGAAGATGTGAAAAAAAGATTCGAGTCTCAAGGTTTTAGAGTTTTGGAAATGGATGGTCACAATTATGAAGAGATTGAAAAAACTCTAAAAGAAGCAAAAAACAGCGACGGAAGACCTACTTTGGTTATAGCTAAAACAGTTATAGCAAGAGGTGCCGTAGGACTTGAAGGAAGTGAAAAAACTCACGGAGCACCTTTAGGAGAAGATGTAATTGAAAAATCAAAAGAGGTTGTAGGATTTGATTCTCAGAAAACTTTTAATGTAGATGAGGACGTATTGATTAGATTCAGATGTGTAAGAGAAAGAGGCGAATTGCTTGAAGCTGAATTTAATAAAAACGCTAACGTAAATGAAATAAAAGCCTTTTTTGAGAGAGATTTTTCTAAAATTAAATGGCCGGAATTTGAAGAAGGTGTAAGTATCGCTACTAGAAAAAGTAACGGGGAAATTTTAAACGCAATTGCTGCGTCTATTCCTAGTTTTCTTGGAGGAAGTGCAGATTTAGGACCTTCTAATAATACTCTTTTGAAAGAAGAACACGACTTCCCTTGTGGAAGAAATGTTCGTTATGGTGTTAGAGAACACGCAATGGCTGCTATTAACAATGCTTTTAGTGCGTACGGATTTTTACCTTATGCGGCGACTTTTCTTGTTTTTAGCGATTATCTTAGAGGTGCTCTTAGAATAGCGGCACTTAGTTCTCATAAAAATTATTGGATTTTTACACACGATAGTATAGTAGTAGGAGAAGACGGTCCGACTCATCAACCGGTAGAACATATTACGTCTTTAAGAATTATTCCTAATCTTTATGTATTCAGACCGGCAGATGCAAACGAAAACGTAAATGCCTGGAAGGCGGCTTTAGATATCGATGCTCCGGTTGTATTTGCTTTAAGTAGACAAGGACTTAAGAATATAACTCCAAAAGATGTCGATTTATCTAAAGGGGCTTATGTTTTAAGAGAAGGAAAAGGTATAACTCTTGTAGCAAGTGGAAGCGAAGTTAGTTTGGCGATGGAAGTTGCTGAAAAATTGGATGCAAGAGTTGTCAGTGTGCCTTGTTTTGATTTATTGGAAGAACAGAGTGAAGAGTTTAAAAACTCTTTGTTTAAAGGTAAAGTTGTAGCTATTGAAGCAAACATAGGATTTGAGTGGTATAAATATGCCGATGTTGTGATAGGAATGGAGAGTTTCGGGACTAGTGGAAAAGGTGAAGAAGTGTATAAATATTTCGGATTTGATGTTGATTCCATAATTGAAAGGATTGGAAAATGATTTTAGCAACTCCAGGACCTGTTGAAATTCCTTATTTTGTAAGAGAGACTTATTTAAAAGACACTATTCATCACAGAACGCCTGAATTTAAAGAGATTTTAATCGATACTTTAAATAAGTTTAAAAATATTACAAAGCTTCCTTATAATGTGTTTTTAAGCTCTTCTGGAACGGGGGCTATGGAAGCTGCTTTAATTAATACGGTTAAAAGTAAAGCTTTAACGATTAATGCCGGAAAATTTGGTGAGAGATGGGGGAAAATCGCTAAGGCTTACGGGATTGAATTTAAAGAACTAAAATATGAATGGGATACTCCGGCTAGTGTTGATGATGTTGTGAGTGCTGTTAAGGAAGATGATTCAATTGACACTATTTTTATTCAAATTAGCGAAAGTGCCGGTGGGCTTAGACATCCGGTAGAGATGATAGCTGCTGAAGTTAAGTTGATAAATCCCGATATTGTGGTTGTGGCAGACGGAATTACGGCACTTGGGGTTGAAGATATAGATACAAGTAATATTGATGTGGTTGTAGGTGGAAGTCAAAAAGCGTTTATGTTACCTCCCGGGCTTAGTATGCTGGGTGTTAGTGAGTTGGCGTTAAAAAGAATAGGAAACGGAAGAGGGTTTTATTTTAACCTTGCAAATGAAATAAAAAAACAAGGAGAAGGTACTACGGCGTTTACTCCGGCAACAGGGCTTATTATAGCACTTAGCGAAGTACTTAAAAAACTGGAGGAAATAGGACTTGATAAGCACTATGAAAACACTCTAAAAAGACACAAAGCTATGCTTGCCGGTATAGAAGCGATAGGGCTTAATATTTTCCCTCAAAATCCGGCGCCTTCAATGGCGGCGGTTTATAGTGAAAAAGCTGAAGAGATTAGAAAAATCCTAAAAACAAAATATGAAATAAATGTAGCCGGTGGGCAAGACCATATGAAAGGGAAATTATTTAGAATCAATAATATGGGAATTATTGAGGATAATAAAATGGCTTATATTTTAAATAGCTTAGAACTTGTTCTTGATGAACTTGGAATAAGAAAATATGACGCAACGGCTGTTAAAATTTATTCTGATGAAAAATTAAAGTAACCGTTTGAGCGAAAAAATAAAAATAGAGATTGATTTATTGAGAGACAGTTTAAGAAACGTATTTGTAATAATGTTTGCTGTTAGGAGTGGGGAGGTAAGTTTATTTTATAGGTTAATTAGAAAAACAGAGATGTTAGATTAATTATGTTTTTCTTGGGCTTTGTGATACTTTTGATGTAAAAAAGCAAAAAAGCGTGAAATAGATGTGTTATTAGCTAAAATGGAGGAATAAATGGAAACATTGATTTTTATTATAGGAGCCCCTTTGTTGTTGGGGATGATGTATGAAATTGTGAATGATAAATATAATTTTGAAAGTAGACAATGATACTAAAACACGACATACCACAAGGGGCTAAGTTATATTTCGGTAAAGAAGCCAAAATCAAAAGAGAAATAGAAAATATCGCTGCAGAAGTTTTTGATAATTTGGAGTTTGAAGAGATAATAACTCCTTTTTTTTCTTATCATCAGTTGGAAGCATTGGATGAAAAAGAGTTAATTAGATTTACCGATGAAAAAAACAGAACTCTTGCTTTAAGAGGGGATAGTTCTATAGACGTAATTAGGCTTGTTATCAAAAGACTTAAAAGTGAGGCTAAGAAGTGGTTTTATATTCAGCCGGTTTTTCGTGCACCAAGCAGTGAGATTTATCAAATAGGTGCCGAGTGGCTGGAAGGGGATTTAAGTGAAATTTTAAAAGTTAATAAACTGATATTTGACAGGCTTAATAAAAAATATACCCTTCAGTTTTCCCATATTAAAATTCCTCTTGAGGTTTCTAAATTAACCGGGCTTGATTTGGAAGATATCAAGAAAATGAGACTTTATAAGTTTAAGGAAGAGTGGCTAAACAAACTTGTAAACATTCATACTCTAAAAGATTTAGATGATTTAAGCTTATATCCGGATGAAATAAAAAAGTATCTTGAAGAAATAAAAAAAGTGGCTTTGGATGTTGAAAATGCTATAATTGCACCGTTATATGTAGCGAATCTTAGATATTATACGGGAGTTTTTTATAGATTTATAAAAGGAAATGTCGTTTATGCAAAGGGTGGAGAGTATATCGTAGAAGATGAAAAAAGTGTTGGATTTTCTATATATACCGATAATTTGTTAAAGGATATAAATGGTTGATTTGATTGTTGGACTTCAGTGGGGTGATGAAGGAAAAGGTAAAATTGTAGATTTGGTGGCTAAAAATTACGATATAGTAATAAGAAGTCAAGGTGGGCATAATGCCGGACATACGGTTGTGGTGGACGGTAAAAAATACGCTCTTCATCTTCTTCCTAGTGGGGTTTTAAATCCTAATGCTATGAACGTAATAGGAAACGGGGTTGTTGTATATCCTCCTCAACTTATAAAGGAGATTAAAAGTTTCGGTAGTGAAATTAAGAAAAAACTTTTAATTTCGGATAAAGCTCATATGATACTTGATCATCATATAGCTATAGACCAGGCTAGAGAAAAATTAAGAGGAAAAAACGCAATAGGAACAACCGGTAGAGGAATAGGACCGGCGTATGCAGATAAGATAGCAAGAGTTGGTGTTAGGATGGGTGAACTTAGAAATATTCCTAAACTTTTGGATAAATTAAATCACTATTATGAAATGAACAGAGGCTATTTTGAGTATTTGGGGATAGAAATTCCAAGTATGCAAGAGCTTGAAAAAGAGTTAAACGGCTGGTATGAAGAACTGGGAGAGATGATAGTAAACACTACAAATTATTTGTGGGCCAATATGGATAAAAATATGCTTCTTGAGGGGGCTCAAGCTACTCTTCTTGATATAGACCACGGAACATATCCTTATGTTACGAGTTCAAATACAATAGCAAGTGGAGCTTTAACTGGAAGTGGAATCGCTCCTAAAAATTTAAATAAAGTTATAGGAATTGCGAAAGCTTACGCTACAAGAGTGGGTAACGGACCTTTTCCTACTGAAGATTTAGGAGAAGATGGAGATAGAATTCGTAAGCAAGGTCACGAATTCGGTACGACAACCGGTAGACCGAGAAGATGTGGATGGTTTGACGTAGTGGCTGCTAAATATGCCGTAACTCTTAACGGATGTGATGAAGTTGCTATTATGAAGCTTGACGTACTTGACGGGTTTGATGAAGTAAAAGTGTGTGTGGGGTATGAACTTGAGGGAGAGAGAATAGATTATTTTCCTAGTGAATTAGATGGTGTTGAGCCTGTTTATGTTGAACTTGAAGGCTGGGATAAAAGCGAGGGTGTTACTAAATGGGAAGATTTACCAACTAACGCTAAAAAATATATAGAGTTTTTAGAAGAGAGAATTGGAGTAAAAATTAAATACATATCAACGGGGCCCGAAAGAGAAGCTACGGTTATTAGGAAATAGATTGAAGTATTTAAAAGAGATTTTAAATAGAAGATTGGAAAAAGTAAAATCTCATTATAAGGTTTTAAAAGAATACAAAGAATATATAGATAAATTGGGAAACATTTTAGAAAAGAAAGCAGTTTTAGAAGCTTATTTGAAAAGATTTGCTTCGCTGCCAGGATTATTTAGGAGCAAAAGTTTTTTCTTTATTGCTGGAAAACAAGGGTTTTTTTGTGAATAAAATGAGTGGGATTATAGCTATAAGTGAAAAAGAAGGGTTAATAGATTTAGAGGAGTGGATACAATTTAGAGAAATTAGAAATGAACTTGAACATGATTATCTGGATGATTTAGAAGAAGTTTTATTAGATTTAAAATTTTGTGTAGATAATTTTAAGAAAATCGAAGATATAGTTTTTAAGGTAATAGAGTATGCTAAGAATTGATAAATACTCTAAAAAAAAACTTTTTGAAGCTTTAAGAGTGTTTGATGGAGCTGAGGTTATATTTTTTGGAAGTAGAATGTTGGAAAATAAAAAAGGTGGAAATGTAGATATAGCTATAAATGGGCTAAGTAAAAAAGAATTTAAAGAGAAAAAAATTAAGTTTTTAAAAGTTTTATTGGTAAATGATTTTATGCTTCCGGTAGATGTTGTAAGATATGAAGATGTAGGAGAATTGTTAAAAAAAGAAATAAAAGTTTATGAAAACAAAGTTTGACAGTATCGTAAAAGTTAAAAAACAGGCGATAGATAATATCCAAAGAAATATTCAAAAGATAAATGCTTCCATTCAAAAGCTAAAAGAGGAAATAGATTCTTTAAACTCATCTTTTTTATCTTTAGAAATTCCTAAAGAAGGGAACTTCGCTATTCTTAATCAGATAAAACATCAGCAGTCTATTTTGAGAGATGAAATAAAAAGATTGGAAAATCAGGTCGTTATTTTAGAAAACAGAAAAAGAGAGCTTTTAAAAGAGCTTAAAAAAGCGAATATAGAGTATGAAAAAATGAAATATTTACAATCTGAAGAGATAAAAAAAGAGTTAAAAAGATTAAAATTAAAAGAACTAAGAGAAATGGACGAACTTGCTATTTTATTAAGGAAAAGTAATGAATCCTAAAAATATTTATTTGGTTCAGACCGATACGACTGTTGGTTTTTTGTCTCAAGACAAGAAAAAGTTAAACGAAATAAAAAAGAGAAATATAAATAAACCTATCTTAAGAGAAGTTGATAGTTTAGAGAGTTTGAAAAGGTTTGTAAGAGTTCCTAAAAAGTTTAGAAAAAGGATAAGAAGAGCTAAAAAAACTACGTTTATATTTCCTAATAAAGAGAGTTTTAGAGTGGTAAAGGATAAGTCCCATCTTAGGTTTTTAAAAAAGTTTAGATGGATGTATTCCACTTCTGCAAATATACATGGAGAAAAATTTGATGAAAAATGGGCTAGATGCGTTGCCGATACTATAGTGGAGGATAAGAGAGGATTTAAGGAAAAAAAAGCCTCTTTTATTTATAAAATCTCTTTTTCTAGAATAAAAAGGATAAGATAGATGAGGTTTTGGTTTTTTATAATGGTACTTTTTTTTACGGGATGCAGTGTAAAAACAACTCCTGTTTATGCAGTTATAAAAACTCCTAAAGTAAAAGTGGCTGATGAAGGGTTTTTAAAAGAGGGATTTGGATTTAAGAAGTTGATTATTTATAAAGCCGGGAGTGTGCCTATTGAAATTACGCTTAAAAATTCCGTAATTTGTATAAATAACAAATGTATGGATAAAGAGGGGTTTATTAAGAAGTATTTAGGAGAAAATTATCCGAAAGATTTTTTTGATAAAATTTTAAATAAAGAGTGTGTTAGAGGTTTTTTTTGCAAGAAAAGAAAAGGTTCTATTTTGTTTAGAGATAAAAAAAGAGATATTTTGATAATGATAAAAGATATAAAAGGGTAAATGTGAAAATAGCAATAGCAGGGACTGGGTATGTTGGGCTTAGTAATGCCGTACTTTTAGCTCAAAATAATAAGGTTGTAGCTTTTGATATCGATTCAAAAAAAGTGGAATTTATAAATAAAAGGATTTCTCCTATAGAAGATGAAGAAATTACTAAATTTTTTCAGGAAAAAAAACTTAATTTGAAAGCTACACTTGATAAAGAAGAAGCATATAAAGATGCTGAATATGTAGTAATTGCAACTCCGACAGACTATGACCCTATTACCAATTATTTTAACACTTCTTCGATAGAAAGTGTGATAAGGGATGTGAAAGAGATTAATCCTAATGCTACTATTGTAATTCGTTCAACTATTCCCATAGGATATACCGAAAGGGTGAAAAAAGAGTTTAATTATCTTAATATGTTTTTCGTACCGGAGTTTTTAAGGGAAGGGAAAGCTCTTTTTGACAGTCTTTATCCTAGTCGTATTATTGTAGGAGATAAAACGACAAAATCTGAAATATTTGCTAATTTATTAAGAGATGGGGCTTTTAAAGAGACTATTCCTATTTTGTTTACCAATAATACGGAGGCTGAAGCTATTAAGCTTTTTGCTAATACTTATCTTGCGATGAGAGTGGATTTTTTCAATGAGCTTGATACGTTTGCTGAAATGAAAGGTCTTAATACAAAAGAGATAATAGAAGGTCTTTGTCTTGATCCAAGAATTGGTAATTATTACAATAATCCTAGTTTCGGATACGGAGGATATTGTTTACCAAAAGATACGAAACAGTTGCTTGCAAATTATACAAGAGAAAATATACCTCAAAAATTAATAGAAGCGATTGTGGATAGTAATACTACAAGAAAAGAGTTTATAGCAAAAAGAGTATTGGAAAAAAATCCTAAAGTTGTGGGGATTTATAGACTTACTATGAAAGCCGGAAGCGATAATTTCAGAAGCTCTGCTATATTTGACGTAATGGAGATGCTTAGACCTTTTGCGAAACTTGTAGTTTATGAGCCGATGGCTAAAGGCGATGAGGTTGAGGGAGTTGAATTTATAAAAGATTTCGATGAATTTAAGAAAAAATCGGATGTGATTCTTGCAAATAGGATTGATGATGAATTAAAAGAAGTAAAAGAAAAAGTTTATACCAGAGATATTTATAGTAAAGATTGATTTATTTACGCTTAAATATAAATATGCTAAAATTTTAGAAAAAGGAGATAAAATGAGGATTTTATTGATAATGAGTCTTTTTGTAATGGGCTTGTTTGCGAAAGTAAACTTGAATAGTGCAGATGTGAAAGCTTTGGAGTCTTTAAAAGGAATAGGACATAAAAAGGCTTTGGCTGTTGTAGAATATAGAAAAAATCATCCTTTTAAAAAAATAGAAGATATTATGAAAGTTAAAGGTATAGGTAAAAAGCTTTTTGAAAAAATTAAAGATGAGATTGAAGTTAAAGATATTAAAGAATGATAAAAAATATAATACTTTGTGGAGGGAGCGGGACGAGACTTTGGCCTCTTAGCAGGAAATTGATGCCTAAGCAATTTTTGAAACTTTTTGATAATAAAAGTTTATATCAAAAGACAATCAAAAGAAATAAAGGGTTAGTAGATAATATAGAAGTAATAACAAATGAAGAGCAATATTTTATAGCTTTAGATCAAGCAGAAGAGATAAGAATTAATCCAAAGTTTATAATAGAAGAGATAGGTAAAAACACAGCTCCTGCAATAGCGTTTGGGGCGTTGGAGAGTGATAGTGAGGATATACTTTTTATAACACCAAGTGACCATTTAATAAAGAATGAGGATAAATATAAAGAAGCGGTAAATAAAGCAAAAGAGTTAGCTAAAAAAGGATATATAATAACATTTGGAATAAATCCAAGTGAAGCGAATACTGGGTATGGATATATAGAAGCAAATGGTGAAGATGTTATAAAATTTCACGAAAAGCCGGATTTAAAAACAGCTAAAGAATATTTAAAAAGAGGTAATTTTTACTGGAATAGTGGGATGTTTATGTTTAAAGCAGGTGTATATTTAGAAGAACTTAAAAAATATAATCCTAAATTATTTGAGAGCATTTTAAGAAGTTATGAAGAGAGTAAAAAAAGTGAGCATTTAGTAAGATTAAAAGGGATGGAAGAGATAGAGGATATCAGTGTAGATTATGCAGTTATGGAGAAGAGTAATAAAATAAAAGTAGTTAGAAGTGAGTTTGAATGGAGTGATGTAGGAAGTTTTGATAGTTTAAGTGAAGAAATAGAAAGTAAAGAGGTAATAGAAGTAGAAAGTGCGGATAATTTTTATTATACGGATAGTGATAAGGTGATAGCTACAATTGGATTAAAAGATTATTTAATAGTAGATACTAAAGATGCATTGTTAATAAGTAAAAAGGATGAGAGTCAAAAAGTAAGAGAAGTAGTAAAGAGGCTTAAAAAAGAGAAACAAGAATTACTTGAATTTCACACAATAGTGCATAGACCATGGGGGACATATGAGACTTTAATTGAAGACAATGGATATAAAGTAAAGAAAATTGTAGTAAAACCAGGAAAGAGATTATCACTTCAAAAGCATTTTCATAGAAATGAGCATTGGATAGTAGTAAGCGGTACGGCTGAAGTGGAAGTTGGAGATGAGAAGTTTATTTTAAGACCAAATGAATCAACATATATAAAAATGGGTAAAAAACATAGACTAAGTAATCCTGGTAAAATTCCACTAGTTATAATTGAGGTTCAAGTTGGTGAGTATACCGGCGAAGATGATATTGTTAGGATTGAAGATGATTATAAAAGGACTTAATATTGTTTTTTGAATATTATAAAGATTTAATAACTGAACTTACAAAAAAAGATATTAAAGTTAGATATAAAAATAGTTATTTAGGTTATTTGTGGTCATTAGCAAATCCTTTGTTTTTAGCTTTAATTTTTTATTTTGTTTTTAAAGTTGTTACGAAAGTTCAGATGAGAGATTATACTCTTTTTTTGATTTCTGGACTTTTTGTGTGGCAGTGGATTAATAATTCTATTATGGTAGGAACAAATCTTTATATATCGAATGCTTCTTTAATTAAAAAAGTTAATTTTCCTCGTAATTTTTTAGCTATTTCTCTTGTATTGAGTGAAGGATTTAATTTTTTAATTTCTATTCCGGTTATTATTGGTTTTATGCTTTATTATAATCATTATCCTTCTATTAAATGGTTTATTTATATACCTATTGCTTTAATAATTACAGGCATAATGATATATTCTCTTTCTTTAATGGTAGCCACTATTAATCTTTTTTTTAGAGATATGGAAAGAATTATAGGGCTTTTAATGACTTTTTTGTTTTATATGACTCCTATTATCTATCCTGTTACAATGATTCCTAAGAGTTATAATTTTATTTTATATATAAATCCTTTTGCTCCTTTTATTTTAATGTGGCAGAATATTATTTTGCACAATACTTTAAATATAAAGTATTTAATTGTTTCTTTAATCTATAGTATAATCTTTTTTTTGTTTTCTACTTTTATTTTTAATAAATTAAAATATAAATTTGCGGAGCTTGTATGATAAGGGTTAAATTTGAAAATGTGACAAAATATTATACTTTGCTCAATACAGGAGGAATAAAACATTTTATTTTAAATTTTTTTAAAGAGTATAAAAAAATTAAATCAAATAGATTTTTAGCTCTTGAAAATATATCTTTTGAAGTAAAAGATAAAGATGTAGTAGGAATTATTGGTAAGAATGGAGCTGGAAAAAGTACTACGCTTGGGCTTATTGCAGGAGTACTGAAACCAACGAGTGGAAGAGTAGAAGTTAATGGGAGAATTGCCCCTTTGCTTGAACTTGGAGCTGGATTTCATCCCGATTTAACTGGTAGAGAAAATGTAATTTTAAATGGAATTTTGCTTGGAATGACAAAAAAGGAGATACTCTCAAAACTTGATTCAATTATTGAATTTAGTGAGCTTGGAGAGTTTATTGACCAGCCTATAAGGATTTATTCTTCTGGAATGATGTCAAGACTTGGATTTTCTGTTGCTGTTCATGTGGATCCAGAGATTTTATTAATTGATGAAGTTTTAAGTGTGGGGGATTTTAAGTTTCAAGAAAAGAGTAAAAATAAGATATATGAGTTTAAAGAAAAAGGCAAAACTATTATTTTTGTAAGTCATGATATAGGAATGGTAGAGGAACTTTGTGATAAAGTAATTTTAATTCATGACCATAAGCTCCTTTATCAAGGAGATGTAAAGAAAGGAGTAGAACTTTATGAAAGATTATAAAATTTTGATTGATGGGTATAATTTAAGACTTCCAAAAGGAAGTGGCATTAAATATTATACAATCTCTTTGATAAGGGCTCTTGAAAAAAAGAATATTGATATTTCTTTGTTATTTGACTATAAATTAGGAAGTAGAGAAATTATTGAAGCAGAATTTATAGAAAAATACTATAGGGGTAAAATAAAAGTAAATAAAAAGGTATTAATTAAAAGCTTATTAAATTTATCTCCTAAAACGTTTAAGCTTCGTACAAATATTAAAGACAAAGAGAATGAATTTATTAATGATAAAAAAATTATAAATATTATAAATATATATACTTTTCAAGAAATTGTAAGTAGATTTAATTTTTCGCTAAATTTAAATATGAAAAATATAGATATTTTTCATTCTACTTATATGCTTAATATTAATTTTCAAAATATAAAAAGAGTTACTACCATTCATGATTTAATTCCATTAAAATTACCTCATACTACATTAGATAATAAAAAGATTTTTTTTAATAAAGTAAAAAAAGCATTGGAGATAAGTGATAAAATTATTACCATTAGCGAAACATCTAAAAGAGATATTTTAGAATTTTTTGATGTACCAGAGGATAAGATAGTTAATTGTTATCAATCTCTTACTTTACCAAAAGAATTATTAGAATTTGATTTTTCTGTTAAAAAGTTTGCCTTAGAAAAAAATGAATATTTTCTTTTTGTAGGAAATATTGAACCTAAGAAAAATGTTGGAAGAGTAATTCAGGCATTTTTAAATATTGATACAGATAAAAAACTTGTAATTGTGGGTAAAAAAGCTTGGCTTTGGGAGGATTTGTTAAAAGGGAGTGAAAAAGCAATTAGAAAGGGGAAAATTATATTATTAGATTATGTTACAAGAGAAGATTTAGTGGCTTTATATCAGAATGCTTTTGGTTTTGTTTTTCCTTCTTTGTATGAAGGATTTGGCTTACCTCCATTAGAAGCAATGGCGTGTAAATGTCCTGTTATTACTTCAAATGTTTCTTCCTTGCCAGAAGTTTGTGAAGATGCAGCAATTTATTGTGACCCTTATAGTATTGTTAGTATTCAAAATGCTATGGAAAAGTTATTAAATATGAGTGAGAGCGAAAGAAAAGAGTTAATAAGTAAAGGTTTAAAAAGAGTAGAATTTTTTAATGAGGAAGATTATGCAAAAAGAATAATTAATGTATATGAGAGTGTTTTATGACAATAAACGCAACTTCTATTGGCAAAAAACTTGATGGGATAGGAAGATTTTCTCTTTTAATTGCTAAGCATTTTATAGGTAAAAGAGAAATTATTATAAACGAAAAAGCAAAAATTCATTTTAGTGAAGATGAGCTTAAAAAGCTTAAAATAATTCCAGCTTCTTATTCCCCCGATTTTGGATTTAGAGGACATTTGAAAAGATTAATTTATACAAATTTTGTAAAAACTCCACTTTTTAACCTTTCTCAGCTCCAAGTAAATTTTTTTAACCCTAATCAAATAGTAGTAGTTCATGATATTATTCCACTTTTGTTTCCTGAATTTCACAAAAAGCAGTATCACTATTTTAAGTATATTTTGCCTTATGCCCTAAAAAAAGTTAAAAAGATTATTGTAGTTTCTAATCATACAAAAGAACTTTTAATTAAACATTATAATTTAGATGAAAAAAAAATAAAAGTAATATATAATGGTATTGTTTTACCTGAGTTTAAAGAGGTAAGAAAAGAAAATTTTATTTTATATGTAGGAAGAGATTCTCCTACTAAAAATTTAGAGCTTTTAGTAAATGTTTTTAATGAGCTTGATTTGAAAGATTATAAATTGTGTTTAGTAGGAGTTGATAGGGAATTTAACAATAAAAACATCAAAAGCTTAGGATATGTAGAAGATAAAAAGCTTGATCTTCTTTATAGAAGAGCAAAAATTTTTGTTTTACCTTCTTTATATGAAGGGTTTGGATATCCTGTAATAGAGGCAATGGCAAGAAAAACGGCGGTTATTGCTTCAAATGTCTCTTCCTTGCCAGAAATTGGAGGGGATGGTGCGATTTATTTTGACCCTTACAATAAAGAAGAATTAAAAGAGAAGATAAAATTTTTAATAGAAAACGAAGATAAGAGAAAAGAGCTTGAAGAGATTGGATTTAGAAGAAGTCAAGATTTTTCTATTGAGAAGATGTTAAAGCAGTATGAAAAATTGTTAGAGGAGTAGTAAATGAATATAGGAAAGAAAAAAGTAAATTATTTAATGGTAGGCATATTGTTTTTATTTTATTTATTTGTTATGAATAATTATTTAAAAGATAATGGATTGCAATATGATGAGCCACATTATGTAATAGAAGCTATTTCTATTATTAAAGATGGAGATTTGGATTTAAAAAATAATTATTTGAATAAAGATTATAAGTCTTTTTATAAGGGAAATTTAGATCCTCATATATCTTTAAATTCCCAAAATAATCATTGGTATTCTATTCATGGATATGGTTTAGGTTTATTATTAGTTCCTTTTGTTATTGTAGGCAAATTACTTAATAATATTCCTTTTTTTGTTCATTTATTTAATATAATAATTTTTCTTATGTCATTTTATTTATTAAATAGAATATTAGAATTTGAGGGTATAAGCAATACTTTTAATAAAATAATATTATTATTTTTTTTTATAACTTTACCAATAGTTGCATATGTTAATTTCTTAGCTGTTGAAAACATTGCTTTTTTATATATTGCTTTTACTTTTTATAATTTTTATTTGTTAGTTAAGAAGGAAGAGATAGATAGTTTAATTTTTTATTTGTTTTTGTTTTTTACTTTTTTGCTTATTTTTATTCATGTTAAATTTTTGATTATTCAAGGATTATCTGTAATTTTTATAGGATTAATTTTGTTTTTAAAGAAACATTATAAAAAAGCTTATATATTAGGAATAACTTTTGTTATTTCTTTAATTTTATTATTGATATTTAATAATTTACTTTATGGTAAATTTTCTTTTAGTGCAATGTATAAAGGAACGGAGCTTTCTCTTAAATATTTAATACCAGGAATTTTGGGACAATTTTTTGATTCTCAAGTAGGTCTTTTTGTTAATAATACTTTGTATTTACTGTTTTTATATGGAATGATTTATTTTTATAAAAATAAATTACAAGCTATTGAGTATAAGTTATTATTCATTTATTCAATTTCATTAATATTTTTTATATTAGTTTTATCTTCTATTCATATTATACCAATACATAAATTAATAAATAATGATTTTACAAATAGTGGATTTGTAAAATACATGAGTAGAGTCTTTAATTATGATTTTATTCCAATGTGGTTTCAGATGCCTGTATCAAGATTTATTTTTCCGTTAATTCCATTGTTTATTTATTATATTTTGATTATTGAAAAGAATAGTTTTATAAAAATATTAATGTTGATATTAAGTGTTTTTTCTCTTATAATGTTAATTATTTATTTAAATTATCCTTTTATTTTATTTAGACCGAATGCTGATTTTGAAGCTTTATCTCCTATTTTTGAATTGATTTATAAGTATACTCATGTTGATTTTAATTATATTTTTCCTAATCTTTTAAGTTTTAAATTATTGGATTTAAATACTATTATTGCAGTAGTATTATTTTTTATATGGGGAATTTCTTCTTTTTATAGTATTTTAAATAAGAAATTTTTTATTATAACTATTATTTTATTAAGTACTATCTTAGTGATATTAGATTATAAAAGATATGTAGAAATAAAAAATAACGAATTTTTATTTCCTGCGAATAAATTTTATAACAGTATAGGAAAGTTGGAAAGTAATATTTATATTTATTCTTCTAAAGAAAAAGTCACTACAAATTTTATTTATGGTCCGTATAATTATATACCTTATGGATTGTTTAAAATTACTTTTTATTTGCAAGGGAATAAACATATAAATTCTATTATAAAATTAGATGCTTATAGTACTTATATGCATAGGGAATTAGGAAGTGCAAATTTGTATAATAAAATTACAAAAATAAATAATGTAAGTTTTATTATTTTTAATAATTATCCACAAAGTATTAATGAATTTAGAATATTTTTAAATAATTTTAGAGGAAAGATTAAATTTTTTGGAATAAAACTCGTTAAATTGTCAGATAAATTCAGAATTAATATTCCATTAGAACTTTTAAATTCTCAAACGGCTGTTGTTGAAAATAATGTTTTAAAGGCTAAAAGAACAAATGGATATATTTTTTATGGTTATAAAGTTCCTTTACTTAAAGGGAAATATAAAATAAGAATATTTGTAAATAATGAAAAAGCTAAAGGTAATTTTGATATTTATGATTTAAATAGTAAAAAAGTAAAATTTCATTTTTTTTTAAAAAAAGATATAATTTTTAATATTAAAGAAACTTCTTATTATGAGTTAAGATTGTTTAACTATAATTTATTTAATATTTATAAAATTGAATTGGAGAAAATAAAATGAAATTATTATTAGTATTGAAATTACTCCGCCCTCATCAATATATCAAGAATTTATTTATATTTTTACCTTTATTTTTTGCTCTTGAAATTACTAATATTGATTTATTATTAAGGGCTTTTGTTGCATTTATTGCTTTTTCTTTTACTGCAAGTGCAATTTATATTTTAAATGATTACTTTGATATTGAAGAAGATAAAAAACATCCTAAGAAAAAATATAGACCATTGGCTTCTGGAGAGATTTCTAAAATAGAAGCTGTTGTTATTATGATGATATTGTTTATCTTTGGAATAGGAATAATGAGTTTAGTATCTTTTAAGGCTTTGATGGTGTTATTATTTTATGTATTTTTGAATATTGGATATAGTTATTATTTAAAGCATGTTCCTATTATTGATGTAAGCATTATAGCTATTGGATTTGTCTTAAGACTTTTTGTAGGAGCATTTGTTGCGAATGTTAATTTATCTATGTGGATAGTTTTAATGACATTTTTGTTGGCTTTATTTTTAGCTTTAGCTAAGAGAAGAGATGATGTTTTGATTTTTAATAGAACAGGTAAAAAAATGAGAAAGGTAATAGACGGATACAATATTGACTTTTTAAATATTGCTATGGCTATTATGGCTTCTGTTGTAATAGTTGCTTATATAATGTATTCTACCTCAAAAGAGATAATTGAAAAATTTCATAATGATTATTTGTATATTAGTTCAATTTTTGTTATTTTAGGTATTTTAAGATATTTACAGATAAGTTTTGTATATGAAGATAGTGGCTCACCTACAAAAATTGTTTTAAAGGATAGATTTATTCAATTAGTGATTTTAGGATGGATAATGTATTTTATTTGGAGTTTATATTGAAAAAGTTGGTTTTTAAATATGGTTTTTTTGCATTAGTTTCTACAATATGCAATTTATTATTTCAATATATTAGTTTTTATATATATTCAGGTTATGGAGCTTTATATATAGCTATGGCTATTGGTACTGTAGTTGGATTAATAGTAAAATATATTTTAGATAAAAAATTTATTTTTTATCATAAAGTCGAAAATAGGAAAGAAGATTTAAAAAAATTTACTTTATATTCTTTTATGGGTATTTTTACTACTCTTATATTTTGGGGAGTAGAGATGTTTTTTTATTATTTTATTGATGTTCCTTATTCTCAATATATAGGGGCTATTATAGGTCTTAGTATTGGATATGTTGTAAAATATAATTTAGATAAAAAATTTGTTTTTATTAAAAAGGAAGAAAGATGAATTTATTAAGTTGGGGAATGTATCCGAAAATTAATAGTAAAGTGTTTGATTTTTATAATGAAGAAGAGCTAAGATTAATTATAGAAAAGTATAATAAATTAATCCCATATGGGAATGGTAGGAGTTATGGTGATAGTGCTTTAAGTGAAAATATCATTTATATGAAAAAGCATAATTATTTTTTAAATTTTGATGAAAATAGGGGAATTTTACATGTTGAAGCTGGTGTTTTGCTTTCGGAAATTTTAGAATATTTTGTATCGAGAGGATGGTTTTTAGAGGTTACTCCTGGAACTAAATTAATTACGATAGGTGGAGCAATTGCTTCAGATGTTCATGGTAAAAATCATCATAAAGTGGGTTGCTTTAGTGAATTTGTAGAAGAATTTAGAATAATGCTTCCAGATGGAGAAATTATTAATTGTACAAAAGAATCTTATCCGGATTTATGGAAAGCTACATGTGGAGGAATGGGATTAACCGGTGTAATTTTAGATGCTAAAATAAAACTTAAAAGAATTAATTCCAAAAATATTAATCAAATTACTATAAAAACGAAAAATTTAAGGGAAACTTTTGAAGCATTTGAAAAATATAAAGATTATCCTTATTCTGTAGCTTGGATTGATTGTTTGGCAAAAAAAGAAAATATAGGTAGATGTTTGTTAATGGTAGGGGATTTTGCTGATGATGGGGATTTGTTATATAAAGAACCTAAGAAGTTGAATATACCTTTTACTTTTCCTTCTTTTAGTTTAAATTCGTTATCGGTTAGAGCTTTTAATTATCTATATTATAATAGAATAAAAGATGAAATAACTCAACAAAAGGTAGATATAGATACATTTTTTTATCCTTTAGACGCTATTTATAATTGGAATAGAATTTATGGTAAAAACGGTTTTACTCAATATCAGTTTATTTTGCCTAAAGAGAAAAGTTATGATGGTTTGGAAGAAATTTTAATGGAAATTTCAAAAAGTGGGGAAGGTTCATTTCTTGCTGTTTTAAAATTATATGGAAAAGAAAATGAAAATTGGTTATCCTTTCCTTTGGAAGGGTATAGTTTGGCTTTAGATTTTAAAATAAGTAATAAAGTGTTTGAGTTATTAAATAAGCTTGATAAAATTGTTTTAAAATATGGAGGGCGTATTTATTTAACAAAGGATGTTAGAGTTTCAAAAGAAGTGTTTGAAAAAGGATATCCTAATATTGATAAATTCAGAAGATTTAGAAAAGAAAACGGAATGGATATAAAATTTAATTCTTTACAATCTAGGAGGGTGCAAATATGAGAGATGAGTATGTTTTAATATTGGGAGCTAATAGTGATATTGCTATAGAAATTGCAAGAGAATATGCTAAAAATGGGTATAATTTATATCTTGCTTCAAGAAATATTAATAATTTGAAAAAAATTACAAAGGATATTGAAATTAGAAATAAAGTTAAGGTGGAAATATTTAAATTTGATGTATTGGATTTTGAACAACATGAAAATTTTTATAATTCTTTGCCTAAAAAGCCTATAGGTGTGATTTCTGCAATTGGATATTTGGGAGAACAAAAAAAAGCAGAAAAAGATTTTAAAGAGTGTAAAAAAATAATTGATACTAATTATACGGGAATAGTTAGTATTTTAAATATTATTGCAAATGATTTTGAAAAAAGAAAAAAGGGATTTATTATAGGTATTAGTTCGGTGGCAGGAGATAGAGGGAGAAAAAGTAATTATATTTATGGCTCTGCTAAAAGTGGTTTTACTACTTATTTATCAGGTCTTAGAAATAGACTTTTTAATTCAAATGTACATGTTCTTACTGTTAAACCTGGATTTGTTGCAACTAAAATGACTAAGGATTTAGAATTACCAAAAAATTTAACTGCTTTGCCTGAAGAAGTTGCAAAAGATATTTTTAGAGCTCAACAGAAGGGTAAAGATATTTTATATACTAAGTGGATATGGAAATGGATTATGTGTGTAATTATACATATTCCAGAAAAAATTTTTAAAAGGTTAAGTATTTGAAAAAAATTGCATTTTTTGATTTTGATGGAACTATAACTTATAAAGATAGTTTGTATGATTTTTGTTTTTTTTATTTTAAGGATAGAAAAATAGAATTTTTTTATAAAATAGTTAAAGCTTTACCTGTATTGCTTGGTTATAAATTAAAATTGATTAACAATTCTATTGCAAAAGAAAAAATTTTTACTATTTTATTTAAAAATACTTCGATAGATTTTTTTAGACAAAAGGCGACAGATTATTCATTAAATAGAATTGATAAAATTGTTAGAAAAGATGCAAAGGAAGAATTGAATAAATTAAAAAAGTTAGGTTTTAAAATAGTAATTGTTTCTGCTTCTTTGAAATGTTGGTTAGAGCCTTGGTGCAATAAAAACGATTTTGAATTAATTTCTACAGAATTAGAAATTAAAGATAAAATAATAACCGGTAAATTTAAAGGTAATAATTGTTACGGAAGAGAAAAAGTATTAAAAATTTTAGAAAAATATAATCTGGAAGAATATAATGATATTTATGCTTATGGAGATAGTGAAGGAGATAAATATATGCTGTCTTTGGCAAAAGAAAAATTTTATAAAAAATTTAAGTTAAAGTGATGCAAACAGCAATTGTATCTGATTGGCTTACAACTTATGCTGGGGCTGAGAAATGTATAGAGAGTTTTACTAATTTATATCCTGATAGTGATGTATTTAGTTTGGTTGATTTTTTAAATGAAAAAGAGAGAAATATTATTTTAAAAGGGAAAAAAGCAAAAACCTCTTTTATTCAAAATTTGCCTTTTAAAGAAAAATTTAGAAATTATTTGCCTCTTTTTCCTTATGCAGTGGAGAATTTTGATTTAAGGGAGTATGATTTGATACTTTCTTCTTCTCATTCTGTGGCTAAAAATGTTTTAACACACTCAGAACAGCTTCATATATGCTATTGTCACACTCCTATGAGATATGCGTGGGATATGTTTTTAGACTATACAAATAATTTATCATTTCCTAAAAGGCAGATTGTTAAATATTTTTTGCATAAAATAAGAATTTGGGATTATGTGGGGGCTGGGAGAGTTGATTATTTTATAGCAAATTCAAAGTTTATTCAAAAAAGAATTAAAAAAGTTTATAAAAGAGATAGTGTTGTTATCTATCCTCCCGTTGATGTGGATAAATTTACTTTATGTACTAAAAAAGAGGATTATTACGTAACAATGTCAAGGCTTGTAGGGTATAAAAGAGTAGATTTGATTGTAAAAGCCTTTAATGAAAACGGCAAAAAACTAATAGTTATAGGAGATGGGGAAGAGTTTGAAAATGTTAAAAAAATAGCAAAAAACAATATTGAGTTAATGGGATATTTAGAAGAGGATGAGGCTATTAAAATTATTCAAAAAGCAAAAGCTTTTGTGTTTGCAGCCCTGGAAGACTTTGGAATAACTCCTGTTGAAGCTCAGGCTTGTGGAACGCCTGTGATTGCCTTAAATAAAGGAGGAACTGCTGAGAGTGTGAATGAAAAAACAGGAGTATTTTTTGATAATCAAAGTGTTGAGAGCATAAATAAAGCTGTTAAAGAATTTGAATTAAAAGAATTTAATTATAATTACATAAGAAAATGGGCTGAGAGATTTAGCAGAGATAGATTTGAGAGAGAAATTAAAGAGTTTGTAGAAAGTGTAAAATGAATTATTTTATTTTTAAATTGTTGGTTTATTTTTTTGGCCTTAGTTTGTCTTATATTATTGTTTTTAATACATTTCATTATTTTTGGATAATTTTTTTATTTCTTTTTATTGGTGTTTTTGAAAGAATTTATATAAGACTTGATACTTTTTCTGAAATTTACTTAATAGAAAAAGTTAATTTTTTAGTTTTTTTAGTTTCTTTTATTGTTTTATTTTTTTTTAAAAAAACAGAAATTGAAAGTTTTTTTTATTTTTTTATATTGAATATGTTTTTTTTGCCTATATGGGTTTATTTTTGTAAAAAAATTTTTTTGCAAAAATTAAAGCTTTCTTTTTTGCTTAAAAATGCTATTGCGATATATGATAAAAACGGAAAAAAGAATATTGAAAGCTGGTTTGGAAACGAGAATGTTATGGGATTTAGAATAGTAAAAAGAATAAAAGTTTCAGATATAAATAAAAATGTTTTAGGGGAAATAGATAGGTATATTGATAGATATAATGTAGAAAAACTTGTTATTTCTCTTGATAATATAAAATTTAGCAAACTTACTTATATGATAAATATGCTTCAACCGAAAATAAGCGATATTTATATATTTCCTTTTAAGGGGTTTTCATTTTTTAACGTAGGAGTATTATCTTCTTTTAATAACAAAGAAGTGCTGTTTAATATTAAAAATAATCTTTTGAATCCTTTTTATAAAGGAGTTAAGAATTTTTTGGATTATTTTTTAGGGATTATTATTTTTATTTTAAGTTCTCCGTTGTTTTTATTTATATATGTGTCTATGAAATTTGTATTAAAAGAAACTCCTTTTTTTATTCAAGAAAGAGTTGGAAAAGATGGTAAAATTTTTAAGCTCTATAAATTTAAAACAATGGTTGATAATGCAAGTGAGGTTTTAGAAAGATATTTAAAAGATAATCCGGATGCTAAGAAAGAATGGGATAAATATAAAAAACTAAAAAATGATCCTAGAGTAACTAAATTAGGAAAATTTTTAAGGAGAACTTCCCTTGATGAACTCCCTCAACTTTTTAATGTTTTGAAAGGAGAAATGGCAATAATTGGCCCGAGGCCTTATTTGCCGGATGAGATAAATTGTATGGGTAAGTATTTTGAATATTATAAACAAGTTAAACCAGGAATTACGGGACTTTGGCAAGTTAGTGGTAGAAATGAATTGCCGTTTTATGAAAGAGTTGTCTTAGATGTATGGTATATAAAAAACTGGTCTTTTGAATTAGATTTTATGATTTTGATAAAGACCGTTTATATTATTTTTTCTAGAAAAGGAGCTTATTGAGTATAAAAGATGTTTGTTTTTTAATTGGTATAATATCAAAAATATTAAAGGTTTAAAAGAATGAAAATTCTTGTGACGGGGTCTGCCGGGTTTGTTGGGTATCATTTGGTAAATGAACTAGTTAAAAGAGGTGATGAGATAGTAGGGATTGATAGTATAAATGATTATTATGATGTAAATTTAAAGTATGGAAGACTTAAAGATGCTGGAATTAAAAAAGAAAAAATAGAATATGCTAAAGCGATTCAAAGCACAAAATATCCAAATTATACATTTATAAAACTTAATCTTGAAGATAAAAAAAATATTGATAAACTGTTTAAACAAGAGAAATTTGATAAAGTATGTCATCTTGGAGCTCAAGCTGGAGTTAGATATTCTATTGAAAATCCGTATGCTTATATAGATTCAAATATAGTAGGTCATATTAATATACTTGAAGCTGTAAGATACTTCGGAACTGAGCATTTGGTGTATGCAAGTAGCAGTAGTGTTTATGGACTAAATAAAAAACAACCATTTGCAACAGATGATAACGTAGACCATCCGATAAGTCTTTACGCCGCTACGAAAAAATCAAATGAACTTATGAGTCATACATATTCGTATCTTTATAATATTCCTACAACGGGGCTTAGATTTTTTACGGTGTATGGTCCTTGGGGTAGACCCGATATGGCTTATTTTAAGTTTGTTAAAAAAATTTTAAACGATGAAGCGATAGATATATATAATTATGGAGATATGAGTAGGGATTTTACTTATATTGATGATATTATTGAAGGAGTAATTAGAGTAATAGATAACCCACCAAAAAGTAATCCAAACTGGGATGGAAAGGCTAGTGAGAGTGTAGCTCCTTATAAAGTTTATAATATAGGAAGAGGAAAACCTGTAAGACTTATGGATTTTATAGAAGCGATAGAAGAAATTCTTGGTAAAGAAGCTAAAAAAAACTTTCTTCCAATGCAACCTGGAGATGTGCCAAGTACATATGCAGATACTACTGCACTTGAAAAAGAACTTGGATATAGTCCAAAAGTAGATGTAAAAGAGGGTATGAAAGAATTTATAAAGTGGTATATGGAGTTTTATAAAATTAAAAATGGGTAATTTAAGAAATGAAAAATTAAAAAATGTAAAAGGTAATACATGAGATTTTTAGTAATATTTGTTTCTTTTCTTTTTGCTTCTCCTAACGTAATGCTTCTAAAAGTTTATAGAGACCAAAATATTATCGGATGGGTAATGAGTGAAAAACTTGATGGGATTAGAGCTTATTGGGATGGAAAACACTTATGGAGTAGGAGAGGTAAAATTATAAATGCTCCTAAGTGGTTTTTGGCAAAATATCCTCCTTTTGCAATTGATGGAGAATTATGGACCAAAAGAGGGGATTTTGAGAATATCTCTTCGATTGTATTAGATAAAACTCCGGGTAATGGTTGGAAAAAAATCAAACATTACATATTTGACGTGCCAAATGCAAAAGGGAATTTGTTTGAGAGATTATCTACACTTAAACCTTATACAAATGATGTAATAAGAATAATCCCTCAAATTAAAATAAAATCAAAAGAGCATTTAAAAAAATTTTTTGATGAGGTGGTTAAAAACGGAGGCGAAGGAGTTGTAATTAGAGATCCAAATGCAGGATATGAGAGAAGAAGAAGCAGTAAAATACTTAAATTAAAGCCTTTTTTAGACGATGAATGCGAGGTAGTCGGATATACTGATGGAAAAGGTAAATTTGAGGGATTGATAGGAGCAATTAAGTGTAAATTAAAAAATGGTAAAATTATAAAAATAGGAAGCGGTTTATCACTTAAAGAGAGAAAAAATCCTCCTAAAATAAGAGATATTATAACTTTTAAGTATTATTCTTTGACAAAAAACCAAATACCTAGATTTCCTGTGTTTTTGAGGGTAAGGTATGGGTTTGAAAAAATTAAAGATAAGATTGAAGTGAAGTAATGCTTTGTAAAAAGGAAGATATTGTGGATTTAAATAAGAAAATAGCGATAATAGGATTAGGATATGTAGGGTTACCATTGGCAGTAGCATTTAGTGAGAAATATCCTGTTATAGGTTTTGATATAGCGAGATGGAGAATAGATGAATTAAATAAAGGAAATGACAGAACATTAGAAGTGGAAGAAGAGGAGTTAAAAGAAGCAATTAGTAGAGGAATAAAATTTACAGATAAATTAGAAGATATAAAAGATGCAAATGTATATATAGTTACAGTTCCAACTCCAATAGATAAGAATAAAAACCCAGACTTAACACCTTTAAAAAAAGCTAGCGAATCAATAGGTAAGATATTAAAAAAAGGTGATATAGTAATATATGAGAGTACTGTATATCCGGGATGTACGGAAGAAGTTTGTGTGCCGATTCTTGAAAAAGAATCAGGGCTTAAATTTAATGAGGACTTTTTTGTAGGGTATTCGCCGGAGAGAATAAATCCGGGAGATAAAGAACATACAGTTAAGAAAATATTAAAAGTAACATCAGGAAGTACTCCAGAGATTGCAAAAGAAATTGATGAGATGTATGCAAGTATAATTGAAGCAGGAACTCATTTAGCACCATCAATTAAAGTGGCAGAAGCTGCGAAAGTAATAGAAAATACTCAAAGGGATGTAAATATTTCATTTGTAAATGAACTTGCTTTGATATTTGATAGATTAGGTATAGACACAAAAGAAGTGCTTGAAGCAGCAGGGACTAAGTGGAATTTTTTAAAGTTTACTCCGGGGCTTGTGGGAGGACACTGCATAGGAGTTGATCCTTATTATTTGACATACAAAGCTCAAGAAGTAGGATATTATCCGGAAGTAATATTAAGTGGTAGAAGAATAAACGATAATATGGGGATATTTGTGGCAAATAAACTTGTAAAGCTTATGATACAAAAAGGACACACAATAAAAGGAAGTAAAGTATTAGTACTTGGAATTACTTTTAAAGAGAATTGTCCGGATATTAGAAACAGCAGGGTTATAGACGTTGTAAGAGAGCTTGAAGAGTTTGGATGTGATGTTGATGTATATGACCCTTGGGCGGATAAAGAGGAAGTAAAAAGGGAATACGGGTTTGAATTGTTAAAAGATATAAAAGAATTTAAAAAGTATGACGGAATGGTGTTGGCAGTGGCTCATAAAGAGTTTAAAGATTTGGAAGTGGATTTGAAAAAAGCAAAAAAGGAAAAAGATATAGCTGTTTATGATATTAAAAGCTTTTTTGATAAGTCTATTGTTGATGGGAGATTATGATGAGTATAGGAAAGGTTGAAAAGTGAAAAAGATATTATTTATTTTTGGTACCAGACCGGAGGCTATAAAAATGGCACCGGTTATTAAGAAGTTAAAAGAAGCTGATGTTTTTAACGTGAAAGTATGTGTTACAGCTCAGCATAGGGAAATGCTTGATGAAGTGCTTAAGATTTTTGAAATAAATCCAGATTATGATTTAGATATTATGAAAAAAAATCAAGACCTTTATGATATTACTTCAAATATTTTATTGGGTTTAAAAAATGTATTAGATGATTTTAAACCCAATTTAGTAATGGTTCACGGAGATACCACTACTACTTTTAGTGCGAGTTTAGCAGCATTTTATAAAAAAATTGATATAGCTCATATAGAAGCTGGGCTTAGAAGCGGTAATATTTATTCACCTTATCCCGAAGAAGCTAATAGAAAAATGACTTCCATTTTAGCGAAATATCATTTCGCTCCTACTTTAAAAGCGAAAGAAAATTTAATAAAAGAAGGATTGAATGAAAAGAATATTATTGTAACAGGCAATACGGTAATTGATTCTCTATTTTGGGTAATTAAAAAAATTGAAAATGATAGTAAGTTAAAAGATAAAATTTTAAAGCGTTTAAATTTTTCTTTTGATTCTAAATTTATTTTGGTAACGGGGCATAGAAGAGAAAATTTTGGGCAGGGCTTTTTAAATATTTGTGAAGCTTTAAAGGAGATTGCTTTAAAACATAAAGATATAAATATCGTATATCCCGTTCATCTAAATCCGAATGTTAGAGAACCGGTAAATAAAATTTTAAATGGTATTGAAAATATAAAGCTAATTGAACCTTTGAACTATTTGGAGTTCGTATATTTAATGAGTAAAAGTTATTTGATTTTAACCGATAGCGGAGGAGTGCAGGAAGAAGCCCCTTCTCTTAAGAAACCGGTTCTGGTAATGAGGGATACTACCGAAAGACCCGAAGGAATTGAAGCCGGATGTTTGAGATTGGTAGGGACAGATAAGAGAAAAATAGTTAAAGAAGTTGAAAAACTTTTAGATGATGAAAATGAGTATAAAAAAATGAGTAAATGTAAAAATCCTTATGGGGATGGAAAAGCAAGTGAGAGGATTGTTGAGTTTTTAAAGGATGTTTATGAAACAGATTCTTTATAAAATTTATGGTCTTTTATATTCTTTAAAATATCCGTTTGTGTTAAAAGAAGCAATTTATTCTATTTTTGATGAAAGAATTGAGAATAATAAATTTCATTTAAAATTAGCAGGTGAATGGCTTTTATATATGCAAAATAGTGATGGGGGATATAGTAGGAAATTTTCTTTTATTAGCAGAAGGGATAAAAGTTATATAGAAACGACAGGCTATATAATTCCAAGTTTGATAAATTTAGGAGAGTATTTAAGTGAAGAGAAATTTATAAATTCTGCACTAAAAGCCGGAGAGTTTTTATTAAGTATTCAAAACAGTGATGGCAGTTTTAGTGAGATTGATACATTTAAGCCTTTTGTGTTTGATACGGGTCAGTGTCTTATAGGACTTAATTATTTGTATGAATATACAAAAAATGAGAGATATTTAAATGCATTAAAAAAAGCGGCATATTGGCTAAAAGAAGTTCAAGAAGATGATGGAAGTTGGGAGAAGTTTGCTTATAATCAAGAAAAACATACTTATTATTCAAGAGTAGCCGCTGCAATGTTAAAAAGTGCTAAAATTTTAAACGATAAAGAGTTAGAAAATGCGGCTCTAAAAAATATTAAGTGGGTGTTAAATAATCAAATAGAAAATGGATTTTTTAAATATAGTTCGTTTTTGAAAAATGTTCCTGCTTTTTTACATACTCTTATGTATGTGCTTGAAGGGCTTTTAGATGTATATGAGATTACAAAAGATGAGGAAGTTCTAAAAGCAATTTTAAAAAACAGTAAAAAATTTAGAAAAATTAATTTAAAAAGTGATTTAATTTTATGTTCTCAATATAATGAAAAGTTTGAGTGTGTAAATAATGACAGATGCATAACAGGGCTTGCTCAGTGGGCTGGGGTTGCTCTTAGAATTTATGATATTACAAAAGATGAAAATTATAAAAAGTGTGCTGTTAATACCCTTTTTTATTTAAAAGCTAAACAATTAAAAAATTCAGTTATGAGAGGCGGGTTTAGTGCGAGTATCCCTTTTTGGGGAAAATATGGAAGTTTTGATTTTGTAAATTGGAATAATAAGTTTTTTATTGACAGTATGCTTTTGTATGAAAAATTAAAATTATCAAAGGTAAAAGAACAGGAAAGTTTTGTAGGGAGTGCTTTTAATATTTCAAGCAGTGTGGTAACGGATGAATTAAGTTTTATGGACAAAAAATATATAGGAAAACTAAAAAAAATTCTTTCAAAAGATAAAAAACTGAAAATTTTGGATGTAGGCTGTGGAAAAGGCGTAATTATAAACGAATTAAAAAAAGAGTATCCTTTGATAGAATTTGTAGGAGTTGACCCTGTTTTTAGTAATGAGACAATTAAAAAAGGGAGTATTTATAATTTGCCTTTTGGAGATAAAGAGTTTGATATTGTTATGGTTTTTGAAGTGTTACAGCATACTTATTTGGATGTTGCTTTAAAAGAAATTTACAGGGTATTAAAAAATAAAGGTAAAATTGTAATAGGTGAAAGAAATCCATATTCATTTCTTGGATTGTTAAAACCTATTTTGGAATTAAAAGGAAAGTGGATGTATCCTTTTGATTCTCCTTTTAGAGAAAAGTGGTATTTTAAAAATGAATGGATTGATAATTTAAAAAGAGCGGGATTTGAAGTGAATAGCATAGATGTGATTGAAGGAAGTGGTAAAAAGTTTGTAAATAGATATTATTTTATTGAAGGGGTAAAATGAAAAATATTGGGATAATTTTAGCAGGGGGAAAAGGGGAGAGATTTGAAACTGAAATACCAAAACAGTTTGCAAAACTTGCAGGAAAAAGAGTTATTGAATATACAATAGATGTATTTGAGAAGAATAAGCTTATTGATGAAATAATAATAGTAATTAATCCTTTATTAGAAAATGAAATGTGGCAAATAGTTAGAAAAAATAATTATAAAAAAGTGGGAAAAATTATATATGGAGGTAAAAGTAGATTTGAGTCTACTCTTTTTGCTTTAAAAGCTTTAGAAAATGTTAAAGAAAACGACAATTTAATAATTCATGATGGAGTTAGACCGTTTGTAACGGATAGAATTATTATTGATTGTATTAGTTATTTAAATAAATATAATGCAATAGATACTGCAATAGATGCAACTGATACTATTATTGAAATTAATAAAGATTGGACAATAAAAAACATTCCAAATAGAGAATTTTTAAAAAGAGGCCAAACGCCTCAGGCTTTTAAATATAAAACATTAAAAAAAGCTTATGATTTAGCTTTAGAAAAAAAGATATATAATTTTACCTGTGATTGTGGAGTTGTCAAAAAAATGTTAAATGAAAATATTTTTGTAGTTAGAGGAGATGAAAAAAATATTAAAATTACCTATCCGATAGATTTGTATATTGCTGAAAAATTTATCCAAATGGGAATTGAAGATGTAAATTTAGACGAAATTCAATTAGAGTTATTAAAAGACAAAAATATATTAATTTTTGGAGCTTCTAGTGGTATTGGAAAAGAAATAGTAAATATTGCAAAAAGATATGAAGCTAATGTAATAGGTGTTAGTAGAAAACAAGGAGTGGATATTACAGATGTAAATTCTCTCAAAAAGTTTTTGCAAGATTTAAATTTAGATTTGGATATTGTAGTTGTTACAGCGGGTGAATTGATTAAAAAACCTTTGGATTTATTATCTTATGAAGAAATTTATAGACAAATTAATATTAATTATTTAGGAGTTATAAATGTAGCAAAGGAAGTAAAATTTTATTTAACAAATAAAAAAGGATCATTTATTACTTTTTCTTCTTCTTCTTATACAAAAGGAAGAGCAAATTATTCAATTTATTCTTCCGCTAAAGCGGCTGTTGTAAATTTTACTCAGGCTTTGGCTCAGGAATGGGAAAATGATGGTATTAGAGTAAATTGTGTTTCACCTGAGAGGACATTAACTCCTATGAGGATAAAAAATTTTGGATATGAAGAACCAAAAACATTATTAAATCCAAAAGAAGTTGCCATAAAAACACTTAAATTAGCTTTAAGTGATTTTAATGGATTAATATTAGAGGTAAGGAAATGAAAAATTTAGGAGAAACTTTTATTCATCAACAATTTCGAAAAATTTCAATAATATTAGTTAAAAGATTTTTATTTAAAACAAATATTACTCCAAATCAAATAACTATTTTTAGAAATGTTTTAGTTTTAATTTCTTTTTATCTTTTTTTAAGACTTGATTATTGGTATATATTGGGATTTGTTTTGTTTCAATTTTATGAACTTTTAGATAGTGTTGATGGGGATTTGGCAAGATATAAGAATTTAAAAAGTAAGCTAGGAGTTTGGCTTGAAATTTTTTTTGATGCGATTATTTCACCAGTGTGGGGATTATTAGGTCTTTTATTTGCTTATATTTCATATAAAATTAGTAATGAATGGATATATTTTATTTTTTGGGGAATAATTGGATTTAGTGTAAATTTAGAAAAAACATTTTATATACATTTTAAAGGATGTAAAAATGAGCTTGAAGAAGCAAAACATGGACATATTTATTTTGGAATAATAGGAGAATCTTTTAAAGAAAAAATAAAAAATTTTTTAATAATATCTAAATCATGGGAAAATCAATGGCTTATTTTTACTGGACTTATATATGTTTTATTTAAAATTAATCTATTTTTTTATGTTTGGATTTGGCTTATAATGTTAAATCAAATACATTGGATAAGGCTTGCATGGTATGGATATAAAAAGACTAAAACATAAAATATTAGCGATTTTGAAATATCCTTATTTTTTAAAAGAGATTATTATTTCTAATGATGTTTTTACAGGTGGATGTGGAATTGTATTTGTTAAAAAAGAAGAGGTTATGAAAGTAAGAATGAAAAATAGAGAAGAAGAAATTAAAAAAGAAATTGCAAAAAGAGGTTTTTTAGTTTTAAATTCCTTGGGAGAAGAAAAAGAAAAATTTAAGTATTTTAATAAAAAATCTGTTTGTAAATTAGAAAATAATATTTTAATAATGCCTAGAATTGAAGGAGTTAGCTTAGAGAGTTTAATTGAAGAAGATGATTTCTTTGATTACTTTATTTTAAGTATTGAAAAATTAATTAATTCAAATAATTATCATGGAGATTTTCATCCAGGTAATATATTAATAGATAATAATAAAGAGATTTATTTTATAGATTTTGAGTATAGATACAATGATTTATTAAAAGATTTAGAGTATGAAGCTGATGTTTTAAAATTTATTTTTTATATTAAAAAATATTATCCAAACTTTTATTCTGAAAATATAGAAAAATTTCAAGTAATATTTAATTTTTTTGAGAAAAAAAAATTGATTAGAGCAAAAAACATAATGAAAAATTATTTAAAAGATGAAATTGATGAAATATTTGAATGATTTAGAAAAATTTGGATGTAAGTTAGTTAGAAGTGGAAGTGATTTTGATTTTTTATTATTAAAAAAAGAAAATTTAGAAAAAATAAAAAAATATCTTTTAAAGAATGAATTTATCCTTTTTAAGAAAGAAGAAAAACAATTAAATTTTAAAAAGTTTGAAAATGGTATTCTTTTAGATATAGATATAGATATAGATATAGATACCGTTTTTTTTCATACTTATTTTTATGATATTTTTATAAAAGAAGAATTAAAATTAAAATATTTTCAAAATCCATTAAAGTATAAAAATCATATTAATTGTATAAGATATATGTTTTTATTAAGAGGATTTAATAAAAAATATCTAAAATTTTTTTTGGAGCATAAAGATTTTATTTTAGAAAATGGTTATTGTTTGGAATATTTAAATAAATCTCCTTTTAAAAAAGAGTTTAAAAATTTTGATGATTTTTTAAATGTGATGAAAAGAGATTGGAAATATATGATTAAATATATAAAATTTAAATATTTAATTCGTTACTTAAAAGTTAAATTTTTAAAAAAAAGAGGTAAAGTAATTGCTTTTATAGGAATTGATGGAAGTGGAAAGAGTACAGTTATAAAAATCTTAAAAGAAAATTTTGGATATAAGACATTTTATTTAGGAGATAGAAGTATTAAGTTTTCAAAATTATACAAAATAAAATATTTAAAGCTGATTTCAATTTTTATTCAATATTTTGAGAAACTTTTTAGGGTTTTTTATATAAAACTTTTAACATTAAAAGGGAAACATATTTTAACTGATAGATACTATTTTGAAAATAATGTTAGTGGAATAAAAGGCATGATTTATAATATTCTTTATAACAAATTATTTATAAAACCTGATATTGTTGTAGTTTTATGGGCTGATTCAGATGATATCTTAAAAAGAAAGCAAGAAGTAAATAAAGAAGAGATAGAGAAATTTAATAAAAATATAAAAAATCTACCTTTTAGAAATAAAGTATTAATAAAAAATGTTAATCTTGATAAAACTTTAAATGAAATATTAAAAGTGTTAAAATGATTAAACTTCTCTTTTCCGCTTCCGTTATTAATATTTTAGTAATGGGGTTAAATTTTTTATTTAAAATTTTTCTTTCTTATAAGTTTAATAAGGAAGAATTAGGGGTTTTTTATACTTTTATAGATTTAATCTCTGTTGGGATAATGCTTTTTGGGGGATTTAAAGATTCTTTAATAAAAGCGTTTGATGAAATGGATTACAAAGAAGTTTTATATTGGTATATTTTAGGATTTTGGGGGTTGTTTGGATTGGTGTTTTTAGGAGAAATTTTTTATTTTTATGTTTCAGGAATTAGGTATAGTATTATTTATTTTATATCGTTTTTTGTGTTAAATGTTTTGATGGTGTTTTTTTCATATTTAAATGCCGCCTTTAAGGTTTATAAAGTAATGTTATTTGAAGGGTTAGTAATGAGTATAGGGGTGATAGGAGGTTATTTTATTTTTAGTATCTTTTTTAGCGGTATAAAGATTTTACTATTTGCTTTTTTATTTTCGTTTATTGCAAGAATAAGTTTTGTATTGCTATTTTCAAATATTAATTTTAGATTTGTAAAATGCGGATTTGATAAAGCAAGGCAGTTTTTTAAAAATACTATTTTAAGTTCGCTTATGTATTTTTTTAGCGGTCTTTTTATTTCAGTGGCTTCTTTAATTATTCTAAAAGTGTTTAATGATAAAGATTTTTTAGCAGAGTATCAGGTGGTGATTAGGAGTCTCTTTTTTTCTCTTGTAGCTATTTTTGTGTTTCCTATAAATACTTTTACTTTTCCTGAAATTTCAAAACTTATTTCAAATAAAAAATTTGATGAAGTTAAAAAAATTGAGAGAAAATTTTTAAAATATTTAGTAGTTTTTCTTGTAGTGATATTGTTTTCGATGTTTTTTACAAAATATTTAATCTCTTTTATTTTTCCAAAAGAATATAAAGGAGCTTATATTTATGTTAATTTTATGCTTCCGTTTTTGCCTTTTATTGCTTATACAACTTTTGCACTAAATATCTTAAAAGGGTTTAACAGGTTTGAATTAGCTTTATATGTTAGAATTATAGGGAGTTTAAGTTTTTTTGTAGGACTTTTATTATTTTATAATTTTAGGGCAGAAAGTACTGTTTTCGCCATGGATTTTGCATTTTTGACGATGGCTTTGATGGTTTATTACTTTAAAAGGAAGCTATTATGAATATACTTTTTATTCCGCATGTGCCAAATTTAAATGTAGTAAATAGGGTGTATGAATTTGCAAAAAATCTTGATAGTTATTTTTTATGTTGGGAAGTAGATAATTCAAGTTTTAAAAATAAAGTTATTTCTCAAATTAACTCTTTTAAATTTAAACGAAATGGAAAAATTATTCAAATTCCACTTTTGTTTAAACCAGAAAATTTAGCAGTTAAATTTAATACATTTAGCTTAAATAGATTAATTAATAGATTAAAAATAGATGTTGTTGTTAATGCAAATGCTTTGCTGTTTGATATAAAGTCAATAAAAATTCCTGTAATTTATGATTTAGTGGATGACCATTTGGAAATAAATGAAAGTATTGGGCTTAATGAAAAAAGAATAGAAAAAATAAAAGAAGACATTAAATATTCAAAAGGCGTTGTTTGTGTGAGTGAATTTTTGGAAAAAAAAGTAAAATCAATTAATTCAAATACCATAACTATTGAAAACGGCCTATATTTTGAAAGGTTTGATAAAGCAAAAAGCTTAAAAAAAGAGCTTGGCTTAGAGAATAAAAAAGTATTTGGGTATATTGGCGGGGTGGATGAATGGACAGGAATTAACAAGGCAATTGAAAATTATTTAAAAATAAAAAATAAAAATACAGAGTTTTTAATAGTAGGTGATAGTGAAAGTAGTTTTTTTAAAAATCTAAAAGAAAAATATAAAAATGAAGTAATGTTTATTGGAAGAGTAAGCCCTGATGAGGTGGCTAATTATTTTAAAACAATTGATATAGGGCTTATACCTTTTAAATTAAATGATTTTACTAATAATGCTTTGCCTATTAAAGCTATTGAATATGGATATGCTAAAAAGCCTGTAATTTCAACTCCGCTTAAATATTTAAAATATAAAAATTTTCCTTTTATAGAGTTTTGTGAAATTGATGATTTTTATAAATGTATGCAAAAAGATTTAAAGTATAAAGAGTTTGATTTTAGCGAATATAGCTGGAAAAGTTTGAGTAAAAAAATGTTAGAATTTATTAAGGAAAATATATGAGAGTTTTGGTTTTTCACTCCTGGGGAATGGGTGATATGATAATGGCAACCCCTATGCTTAAAAGTTTGGCACTTAGTGGGTATAAAGTTGATTTGGTAACTACAAGTAAGATAAACAAAAGAATCTTAAAAAATAATGACTTTTTAGAAAATACTATTGTAATTGATAAAATGTGGAAGATAATAAGGTTTTTTGGAAAGTATGATTATTTGGTGGCAACTGCCGGAATTAATCCTAAAAAAATTAGATTGTTAGGTAAGTTTTTGGGAGTAAAGAAAGTTTTTTGTGGTGAGCAGAAAAAAGATATTCACAGAATTGATATGAATTTAAAAATTGTAAAGCCTTTGCTTAAAAATATTACGAAAGAGCCATATATTTACATAAATAATAATCAAGAAGTTTTAGAAAAATATTTAATCAATCAAAAAAATATTGGTTTTGCAATAGGAAGCGGAAGCCGTCAAAAATTTAAAAGATGGCCTTATTTTAAGGAATTAATACAAAAAATTGATGGAAATAAACTGATTTTTATAGGACCGGATGAAAAGGAGCTTGAAAAAGAGTTTAAAGACTTAGGAATAATCGTAAAAGAGAATATTGAAGATACAATTAATTTAATTTCAAACCTTGATTTATTGATAGGTAATGATAACGGACTTATGCATATAGGATATGCTACGAAAATAAATACCGTTACGATTTTTGGAATGACAAATGAAAAAGAGACGGGAGGTTATAGAGAAAACAATGAGAGTGTTTTTTTAGATTTGGAGTGCAGACCTTGTTTTGACTCGGCAACCGATTATGTAGGGTGTAATGATTTTAAATGTTTAAAAGAGTTAAGTGTTGAGGAGGTTTATAAAAAATGCCAAAAATTTCTATAATAATTCCTATTTTAAACGAAGAAAAATATATTTCAAAATGTCTTGATTCTATTGTAGAATCGAATTTTGATAAAAGCGAATTGGAAGTGTTGTTAGTTGATGGAGGGAGCAAAGATAAAACGCTTGAGATTATAAAGGAGTATCAAAAAAAATATCCGTTTTTTAAACTTCTTCATAATCCAAAAAAAATAGTTCCTGTTGCAATGAATATAGGTATAAAAAACGCAAAAGGAGAATATATAATAAGACTTGATGCTCATTCAAGTTATCCAAAAGATTATTTTTCTAAGCTGATTTTCTGGCATAAGAAGTTAAATGCCGATAATGTAGGTGGAGTTGTAATAACGGAAGTCAAAAATAAAACTTTATCTTCAAATGCGATAAAAAATGTTTTAAGCGATAAACTTGGGGTCGGGAGTGCTTTTAGAAGCGGGGTTAGTGAAATAAAAGAAGTTGATACCGTGCCTTTTGGATGTTATAAAAAGGAGGTATTTGAAAAAATTGGACTATATGATGAGAGGCTTGTTAGAAATCAAGATATTGAGTTGAATAAAAGATTAAAAAAAGCGGGTGGAAAGATTTATCTTATTCCTGAAATTAAATGCACATACTATGCCAGAGAAACTTTTCAAGATTTGGCTAAGAATAATTTTAATAACGGACTTTGGAATATCTTGACTGCTTATTATACGGGCAGTTTATCGTCTTTGTCTTTTCGCCATTTTGTTCCAATGCTTTTTGTTTTGAGTTTGATTTTTTTTGGAATTTGCGGAGTTTTTAATAAATGGTGTTTATATCTGTTTTTAGGAATTTCATTTTTATATTTAAGTATAATTTCAATTAGAAGCGTTCAAATTAAAAAGGATACTACCTTTTTTCATCAACTTTTGGCATTTTTAGTGCTTCATTTTAGTTATGGAATAGGGAGTATTGTTGGGATTTTTAGGGTGATTAAGGAGAAATTAAATGAAAGAAAATAAACTGACTTTAATTTATATTGCGATTGCTTATATATTTGTGTTTTTATTTCATCTGTATTGGATGTATTGGGCTAGTCATATTCCTATTTTTTATTGGAATGGACAACTGATGATAAATAACGTAGACGGCTATTTTTACGGAAGTGGAGCTCAAAAACTTCTCTATCATATGCATGAGTATAATCCTAGACTTCAAGACGTATGGCGTTACGGTACTACTGTAATTACTGCATTTTTATCGAAATTTTTTCATATTTCTATAGATACTCTTATGCTTTATTTGCCGCCTATTGTTAGTTCGTTGGTGGTGGTGCCTATTATTTTAATAGGGAAACTTTATAAAAAACTGGAGTGGGGATTTTTATCAGCTCTTCTTGCCGGGATTGGATGGAGTTATTATAATAGAACGTTGGCCGGATACTATGATACCGATATGTTTGCCGCAATGCTTCCTATGATGATACTCTATTTTCTTTTGTATTCTGTTAAAAACAAAAATCTTTTATTTGTGCTTTTTGCTGGAGTTATGGCAATTATTTATCCTTGGGCTTACGAGCAGGGTCTTTCTATCGTATATGCTATGGGTATTATGGCGTTTTTGTATCTTTTATTGTTTAATTCTTTAAAAGATGAATTTACTTATAAGTTTATACTTCTTTTTTCTTTAGCTTTAATGGATATAAATCCTTTTGTAAGGGCTATTTTGGTAATAGGGGCTTTTTATTTTTTAAAAGAGAGAAAAGTTGAGTTAAAACATTTAAAAACAGCCTCTTTTTTGAGTTTTTTAATATTTTTGATTACCGGAAATGTATTTGGAATAGTACTTCATAAAATTTTGGCTTATTCTACTGCCACTACCACTTATGAGGGGCTTAAATTTTTAAATGTAAACGAAACGGTAAGCGAAGCCGGTAAAATTCCGGCAACAATTATTTTTAATAGAATTATAGGAAGTGGTATAGGAATTATTATAGCTGTTGTGGGATATATTTTGCTTCTTAAAAAATATAAAGAGTTTATTATTGCCTTGCCTCTTTGGGGGATAGGATTTTTCGCATTTATCGGGGGGCTTAGATTTACCGTTTATGCAGTACCTATTGCTGCAATGAGTGGAGTTTATTTTTTTGTGTGGCTTAGCGAAAAGGTTAAAGATAAAAGGTTTAAAATTACTATTCCTGTTCTTGGGACTATTTTTTTAATTATTCCAAATATAACTCATATTGTAGGATGTTGTGAAAAAAACGATTTAAAAATCTTTAAATATTTAAACAGTGTTTATCCTATAAAAAGTTATCCTTATTTGGTTGAAACGACCTTTAGAAAATCGGAAGTTGCCGTTTTAAACGAGCTTAAGCATAAATCAAACCCTAAAGATTACGTAATTACCTGGTGGGATTACGGGTATCCGATTTGGTATTATGCGAATATAAATACCTTAATTGACGGTGGTAAGCATAATGAAGATAATTTTTTGGTTTCTAAAATTTTACTCTCTTCAAATCCTTATTTGGTAAGAAATTTATCGTTACTTTCTATAAAAACATATGTTGATACTAATAAAACCGTAGCAACGCAGTTATTTTTTAAAGATAAAAAACCGGTTGACGTTTCTATGTATCTTTTAAAGGTCGGTTCAAAATCCTTTAAAGCCCCTAAAGTCGATAGGGAAGTTTATTTGATGTTTCCTTTTAGAATGATGAGAATTATTTCTACTATTTCGGCATTTAGCAATAGAAATATAAATACGGGTGAGCTTTATAAACCTCATATTTTCTTAAAAAATAAAATTTTTCAAAAAGGCAGATATGTTTTGGTAGGAAATGTTGTTATTGATTTGGAAAAAAGGCTTATTAATAATTCGGTGCCTTTAAAAAGTATTGATATCGTAGCTTATAATAATCAAGGAAAACTTCTTAAAAAGCATATTCCTTTGAATAAAGAAGGATTAAGGTTAATTATTTTGCAAAACTTTAAAGAGGGGATTATTTTGGATGATTATTATTATAATTCCGCTTTTATTCAAATGTTCGTATTTGAAAATTACGATAAAAACCTCTTTGAGCCGGTTATTTTAAATCCTTTAATGAAAATTTATAAAATTAAACAATGAATAAAATTGATAAAATTGTAAAAAGGGTTTTTGATTTTAGCTTGGCATTAGTTGGGCTTTTGTTAACCTGGCCAATTATTTTAATTGCTTGGATTGTAGCAACTATTGAGACAAAGAGTAATGGCTTTTTTTTGCAAAAAAGAGTTGGAGAAAATGGTAAGCTTTTTACTATTATTAAAATTAAAACAATGCATAATAACAAAGGCTCAACCGTTACAACGGCAAATGATAGTAGAATTACAAAATCGGGTAGATTTTTTAGAAAATATAAAATAGACGAACTGCCCCAGCTTATAAATGTACTTAAAGGTGATATGAGTTTTGTGGGACCAAGACCTGATGTGCCCGGGTATGCCGATAGATTAAAAGGAGAAGATAGAATTATTCTATCAGTAAAACCAGGAATTACCGGTCCTGCTACCTTAAAATATAAAAACGAAGAACAAATTTTGGCTGAAGTAGATGATCCTGTTAAATATAATAATGAAGTGATATGGCCTGATAAAGTTGAAATCAACAAAGAATATATTAAAAACTGGTCTTTAAAAAAAGATATTGAATATATTATAAAAACTGTAAAGGGATAAGATGATTTACCTCTCTCCTCCTCATATGTCTGGTAAGGAACTTGAATACATAAAAGAAGCTTTTAAGAGTAATTATATTGCCCCTGTTGGGGAGTTTATTGATAGATTCGAAGAGATGGTTAAAAACTATGTAAAATCAAATAGTGCTCTCGCTCTTTGCAATGCAACAAGTGGGTTACATTTAGCCCTTAGGGTTTTAGGGATTAGAGATTCAAAAATTATTGTGCCAACTTTTACTTTTATAGGTTCTGTTAATCCGATTTTGTATGAAAGAAATGAACCGATTTTTGTAGATAGTGATGAATTTTGGCATATGGATTTGAATTTGCTTGAAGAGGCCTTAAAAAAAGAAAAACCAAAAGCAATTATAGCCGTTCATATTTACGGGCAAATGGCTGATATTGAAAATATTAAGTTTTTGGCTGATAAATATGGAGTAATTTTAATTGAAGACGCGGCAGAAGCTCTTGGTGCAAGGCATAAAGAGAAGTTTGCTGGGACTTTTGGAGAGATAGGGGTTTATAGCTTTAACGGAAACAAATTGTTGACAACTTCATCTGGCGGAGTGATGGTAAGCAATAATGAAGAGTATATAAAAAAAGCAAAGTTTCTCTCAACCCAGGCAAAAGAACCTGAATTTACAGAATATGTGCATAAAGAAGTTGGATTTAATTACAGGATGAGTAATATTTTAGCGGCTATCGGGGTTGGACAGATGGAAGTTATTGATGAAAGGATTAAAAGAAAAAGGGAAATTTTTGAGATTTATAAAAGTGAGCTTAGTGAAATAGCTGATTTTATGCCAGAACTTCTTAATACCTTTGGCACAAGGTGGCTGACAACCCTTGTTTTGAAGGAGTTAGACCCTTTTGAAATTATAAAAAAGCTAAAAGATAATAAGATAGAGAGTCGTCCACTTTGGAAACCGATGCATACTCAGCCTCTTTTTAAAAACGCAAAAGCCTATTTAAATGGCAAAAGTGAAGAGCTATTTAAAAAAGGGATTTGTCTTCCAAGCGGCACAAGTATGAGTAATGAGAATGTAAGGAGAGTTTGTGAAATTATCAAATATTCTTAAGCCAACCAATACAAAAAGATTTTTTTTCTTTTTATTGGGAGATGTTTTTTTATCCCTTTTTACTCTTTTTATAGCCTATCTTTTGAGATTTAATTTTGATATTCCAAGCGAATATTTTAAAAGTTTTTTTAAAGTGCTGCCTTTTGTCGTAGGACTTAAAGTAGTTTTTTATTTTATTTTTAAACTCTATTTTGTTAGTTGGAGATTTTTTTCTTTGATTGAGCTTAAAAAGCTTTTCTTTGCCACTACTCTTGCTTATGTAAGTTTTTTTATTATTTTTTATCTTTTTGAGGATTTTTTTATTCCACTACCAAGAAGTGCGATTTTAATTGATTATTTTTTGTCTATTCTTTTTATCGGTTTTTTTAGAATAGCCAAAAGAATTTTTACTAAAAAAGAGTATTTGACAAATGAAAAAGCGATAATTATAGGGGCGAATGAAAAAACCCTTTCTTTATTAAAAGGGGAAATTCCTTATTCTATAGTCGGAATTTACGATGATAACGAAATTGTAGGGTCTTATTTATACGGATTTAAGGTTGATAGTTTAGATAACATAAAAGAAGCTAAAAGTGCGATAATTACAAAAGAACTCTCTCAAGATAAATTAAATGAAATTGTGGATTTGCTTAAATTAAAAGGTGTAAAAGAGATAAAAGTTTATAATCCTTTTGAGGAGAAAATAGAAGATATCTCAATTGAGGATTTACTTGCAAGAAAACCGAAAGATTTGGATAAAGAAGCGATTAAGAGGTTTGTAAAGGACAAAACTATTTTAATTACGGGAGCCGGGGGGAGTATAGGGAGTGAGATTTGTAGAATTTGTGAAAAATATGAAGCCAAAGAGCTTATTTTGGTAGAAAATAGTGAGTTTAATCTTTATAAAATAAATGAGGAGCTTAATTTACCTAGAAGAAGATATTTGGTGGATGTTAGCAAAAGAGAAGATTTAAAAAAGGTTTTTGAGGAAAATGAAATTGATATAGTTATTCACGCAGCAGCTTATAAACACGTGCCTTTGTGTGAAGAAAATCCGAGAAGTGCCGTAATTAACAACATAATAGGCACTAAAATCTCTATAGATTTGGCTATTGAATACGGAGTTAAAAACTTTATTTTAATTTCAACCGACAAAGCTGTAAGACCTACAAACGTAATGGGAGCCACAAAAAGGGTGTGTGAACTGTATGCTCAAAACGTAGATTCTGGATGTATGAAAATCAGTGCCGTGAGGTTTGGGAATGTGCTAGGAAGCAGCGGAAGTGTGGTGCCGAAATTTAAAGAGTGTATAAAAAACAACAAGCCTCTTCCCGTCACTCATCCGGAGATTACCAGGTATTTTATGTTGATTCCGGAGGCTTGTGAGCTTGTTTTACAAAGTGGGTCTTTGGCGAATCAGGGGGAGATTTTTATTTTGGATATGGGAGAGCCGGTAAAGATAGTAGATTTAGCTAAAAAGATGTTAAAGCTTTATGGAAAAGATGAAAACAATATAGTATTTACGGGGCTTAGACCCGGTGAAAAGCTTTATGAAGAGTTGCTTTTAAACGAAGCCGATAAAAAAACGAAATATGAATCTATTTTTGTAGCCAAACCTACTAAAATGGATATAAAAAAATTAAATCAGAAAATTGATGAACTTTCAAAGTTATTACGAAAAGAAGAAATAATTAAAAAATTAAAAGAGATTGTAAAAGAATACACTCCCTCTTTTCATTGACATATCAATATCTTTGTGATAAAATTTTTTAAAAAGAGGATAAAAATAATGAAAAAAAAGATAGCTTTCGTTTTATTGATAATATTGATTGTTGTAAGTGCTTTTGGACTTTATAAATATATTGTCTTTACCAAAAATTACGCTTCAAGCAATGCTGTTTTCGTAAAATCTGATTCTTTGACTTTTCTCTCATTCAAGATTCCTGAAAAAATAGAAAAAATTTATGTTAATGAAGGCGATGAAGTAAAAAAAGGCACTCTTTTGGCAAAACTCGATACGAAAGAGCTGGAACTTAAGAAAAAGGCTTTAATGAATAACATAAATTCGCTTGATGAAAAAATAAAAGCTACGACAATTCAAAAAGATAAATTGCAAGATGATATAAACGACAATATCTCTTTAATTAATGAAAATATTGAAAAACTCAAAAAAACAATAGAAGCTAAAAAACACGGTATAAAAGCCGAAGAATATAGACTCGCTAAATTAAAAAGCGATTTTAATAGATTTCAAAATTTATATAAAAAAGGCAAAATTTCAAAAGAAAAATTTGAAAGCGTAAGAACTGCGTATTTAGCATTAAATGAAAAAATAAAAGCCGATAAAAAAATTCTTTCATCTATGCAAAATGATATAAATATATTAAATATAAAACTTAAAATGGCTAAAAATTCTTTTAAAGATGTAAAAAGACTTGAAAAAGCGATTTCTTCTATGAAAGAGAGCAAAAAAGCTCTTTTAGAAAACCTGAAAGTCATAGAAAAAAATATAAAAGACTCTTTTATTTATGCTCCGTTTGATGGGGAAATAGCTAAAAAGTTTGTTTCTTCAAAAGAAGTGGTGGGAGCTGGTAAAAGAGTGCTTAGTATTGTAGATTTAAAAGATCTGTATGTACTTGATTTGCTTGAAGAGACAAAAATGAAAGGTATAGGAAAAGGGTGTGAAGTAAAAATTCATATAGACGCACTTGATAAAGATTTTGAAGGATATGTTAACAAAATTCTTCCCGCAAGTGCCGCTACTTTTGCTCTTGTGCCAAGAGATATAAGCAGCGGTGAATTTACTAAGCTTGCTCAAAGATTTTATGTAAGAATAAAATTTAAAGAAATGCCAAAAGGGGTGCTTGTAGGAATGAGCGGGGAGGTTGATATTAAAAGATGTCAAAAATAACTTATTATAAAGGCAGTGAGCTTTTTATTTATGTTCTTTTGGTAACAGTGGGTGCTTTTATGGCAGTTCTTGATACGACGGTTGTGGATATTATAGTACCGCGTCTAAAAGGACCTCTTTCTACCGATATGTACGGCGTTCAGTGGGTAATTACTGCTTATATGATAGCGGCGGCTGTGGGGCTTTTGGTGATTGAATGGCTTATAAAGCATTACGGAAATAAGATGATTTATGTCATAGGGGTAGGGGCTTTTACCATAGCTTCCTTTGGATGTGGGATTTCAGATTCTTTGGCTGAGATTATAATTTATAGAGTAATTCAGGGGTTTGCAGAAGCACTTATAATGGTAACATCTCATGCGATGATTTTTTCGTTTTTCCCACCTGAGAAAAGAGGTGTTGCTATGGGTGTTTTTGGTCTTGGGGTTGCTTTTGCTCCTGCTGTCGGACCTACTGTGGGGGGATATCTGACTGAGTGGTTTTCTTGGAGGGCTGTGTTTTTTGTAAATGTTCCAATAGGATTGGTTTTGGTGGTGTTTAGTGCTTTAATGCTTCCCGATAACTCAAAAAGAGAACCTTATCATTTAAATATCGTATCGGTTATATTTTTGAGTATCTTTACGGTAGCTCTTTTAATACTTCTTAGCAAAGGTCAGCAATATGGTTGGTTTAATTCTCCTTTTATAGTATTCTTAGCTTTTGTTTCGTGGTTTGGGCTTTTGTTTTTTGTTTTGAGTGAAATGCTTTCGAGACATAAACTTTTTGATTACTCTTTGTTTAAGAACCCTTATTATTCGATAGGAATTTTAGTTTATTTTATTTTGCTTGGTTTTTCAATGTATCAGTATTTTTATCTTATTCCTATTTATTATGAGCATTTAAAGGGGCTTAGTTCTATTCAATCGGGTCTTGGAGTGCTCGGATTTGGCATATGGATTGGAATATTCAGTATGGTAGCGGGTGCTTTGAGTGATAAACTATCGCCCGTGCCCGTTCTTGTGACAGCTGCTTTGATTTATCTTTATTCGGCTTTCTTTCTTTTTCCGACGCTTAATTATTATACGCCTTTTTATGAGGCGGTGATTAAAACGATGCCTTTTGGGGTTGCTATGGGGCTGTTCTTTGCTCCTATTACCGTGCTTGTTATGAATAACGCAAACGGCAAAATAGAACAGGCCATTACCACAATGGATTATGTAAGATTTATAGGAGGTAGTTTTGGTACGGCAATTGCTACCAATAATTTAGTATTTTATAAAAACAAAGAGTTTGACGGGATGGTTACTTTACAAAATTATGAGCTTTTGGATGAATTTTTGGAAAATTTAAAACAAATGTTTGGAATTATGGCAAAAATCATTTTCAGAAATGTTGAGGAACTTATGAGCTTTAATTATGGCTTTAAATATGTGTGGCTTGATGCTGCCTTTTGGGGTGCGGTTGGAAGTTTTTTTGTTTTTATGCTATTATTCATAAGAAGGAGAAAATATGAAAAAGTTTAGTTTGGTGTTATTAGTTGGCGGATTTTTGTTTGCTGAAAATTTTACGCAGATAAAAAGCGAGATTACAAATTCGCTTAAATACAAAATGCAAGAAAAGAAAATAAAAATTTTTGAAGAAAAGTTAAAGTCTGTCAAGGCTAAAAATTACGGAACGTTGGATTTAGAATACAGTGCCGTGCATCTTTTTAAACAGCCCGTTATGAAGATGGATTCCATGCAGCCAGTGGCCGTAAATCCTTCTACAAATACTCTTATTTACAAAGAAATTCATTCCGAGCTACCTATGGCGGATAAGAATCATTTCACAGGTGTTTTAAAATATTCATACCCTTTATTTACAGGTTTTGCGATTACAAATATGATAGAAAAATCAAAACTTGAGGTTATTAAAGAAAAAATCAATTTAAATAATGTAAAAAGAGTTTTAACCCTCAACGCCGCTAAACTTTATTCAAATATTTATGCCCTAAAAGCCAGAATAAATGCCTTAGAAAAGGCAAAAGAAGCACTTTTAAGTGCCAAAGAAAAGGCTGAGAGCTTTTATAAAGAAGGTTTGCTTAACAAAGCAAGCGTAGATGAGATTGATGCTAAATATTATGAAATTGTAGCTTTAATTAAAGAGACTGAAGCTCAAAAAAACTCGCTTTTGAATCTTTTAAGTTATCTTATAAACAAAAAAATTTCAAAAATTGACGGGATTAAAATAGAAAAAAACAATTTATCTCCGAAATTTGAAAACAGAGCCGATGTTAAAGCAATAAAAGAGACGCTAAAAATAAAAGATAAAGATATAAAACTTGCCAAATCAAAATATTACCCTCAAATCGGATTAGAAGCCGGAATAAAAAGAGAAGCTGATAATTTCGTTTTGACTGATAATGACTATCAAAATATCGACAAGTCATATATAGCGTTAGGCGTTAAATACAATCTGTTTGACGCAGGGGCGAAAAAAGCCGCTTTGGAGATGGCAAAACTTGCTAAAAGTACTTATACAATTTATTATAATGATTATTTAAATCAGGTCAAAACGGAATATCAAAACGATTTAGACACTATAAACGCTCTTTTTGTGAGACTTAAAGCCGCAAAAGAAGAAGTTAAGGCAAGAGAGAGTTATTATGAATATATCAGATCGAAATTTGACGAAGGACTGGCTGACAGTACGGATTTAAACGACGCAATTGCCAAACTTGCCGAAGCCAGGGCAAAAAAAGAGGCTATAAAAGCGCAGATTTTCTTTTTGAATGTAAAACTTAAACTAAACGGAGGATATGATGAATAGAAAAGTTGTGATAGGAATAATAGTAGCTCTTGTTGTGGTCAGCGGATATTTAATCTATAAAAAGTTAAATCCAAAAGAACTGCCTCCATATCTAGTACAGGCTATTGGTAAGGTTGATGGGGATTTGATAAACGTAAATACCAAGTATCCGGGAAGAGTTGTTAAAATTAGCGTTGATATGGGAGATAAGGTTAAAAAAGGTGAAGTTATAGCCGTTTTGGATTCCAAAGAATATCAGGATAAACTAAAAGCTATTGAAAATCAGATAAAAGCAAAAGAGAATGAGCTTAATTTCACAACGGCTAAAATAAACGATACTATCAAAAAAGCTAAAAAAGCAGTTGCGGCAAAACAAAAAGAACTAAACGCCCTAACAGCTCAGATTGAATCACTTAAACTTGTAATCTCTCAGGATAAAAGAGATGAAAAAAGAATAAAAAATTTAGTGGCTAAAAAACAGGTTGAACCTCATCAGCTTGAAATGGCAAGACTTAAAACAAGAACGGACTTAAAAAAACTAAAAGCTTTGAATGAACAAAAAGAAGCTCTTTTAATTGCTATAAAAATCGCAAAAGACGATTTACACACGGCAATTGCCGCAAAAGAAAACATAAAAGCGCTTAAAAATGCAATAAATGCCCTTAAAGCCCAAAGGGATGAAGTTCAGACAATTATTGATAAACTTACAATCAAATCCCCTATTAACGGATACGTGGATACCAAAATTGCACAAAAAGGCGAAGTTTTAGGAGCCGGAATGCCGGTTGCTTCCTTAATTAATCCAAAAGAACTTTATGTAGTTGTATTTGTTGATGAGATTACAAACGGAAAAATAAAGCTTGGAGACAAAGCAGAAATTTTCCTCGATTCTTTTCCAAATGACCCGATTCCGGCAATAGTTAGCAGAATTGCCAAAAAAGCCGAATTTACTCCAAAAGAGGTTGCCGTTAAGAGTGACAGGGTTACAAGAGTGTATGAAGTCAGATTAAAACCAACCGAGCCAAATCCTTATCTTAAATTAGGGCTTCCCGCAACGGGAGTTATTTTGATAGGAAACGGAAGTTTGCCAAAATCTCTTGACGAATTACCTGAATTATAAGCAGGGAATAATGCTTGAGGTAAAAAACGTTACGGTAAAATATGGAAATGTTGTAGGTGTTAGGAATGTAAGTTTTAAAGCCGATAGCGGTGAGATTATAGGGTTTATAGGAGCGGACGGTTCAGGGAAAAGCTCGACAATGCATGCAATTGCCGGGGTTAAAAGATTTGAAGGGGAGATTATATTTAACGGGTATGCCTATCATTCCCCGAAAGAAGCCGAAAAAATAAAACCCTATCTTTCACTTATGCCTCAAGGACTTGGGCTTGTTTTGTATGATAATTTAAGTGTAAAAGAGCATTTTGAATTTTTTAGAAACATCAGAGAAGTCAAAAGAGACATAGAATATGAAACACGCCTTTTAAAAATGGCGGGTCTTTATGAGTTTCAGGATAGACTTGCCGGACATCTAAGCGGTGGAATGAGACAGAAACTCTCACTCATATTAGCACTTCTTCCACGCCCTAAACTCTTAATTTTAGATGAACCTACAACAGGGGTTGACCCGATAAGCAGAAGAGAGCTTTGGGATATAGTTGACGGATTTAGAAAGAAAGAAGGGATAATCGCGCTTATTTCCACAGCCTACATGCAAGAAGCCGAAAAGATGGATAAACTGCTTTTGTTTGATGAGGGTGAAGTTATAGCAAAAGGAAATGCCGAGGAGCTTAAAGAGAGTATAAAAGATTATACGTATGAAGGAGAAATTGAAAGTGAAGAGTGCTTTAGTTTTAATAACAGAACATATTGTTTAAAGCCTCTTAATTTAAAAAAAGCTCCTCCTTTGCTTGAAGGTGTATTTTTTGTAAATGCGCTTAAAAAAGGCAAAAAAAACTTGAAAATAAACTTGGAAGAAAAAGATGTTAAACTTCCTGAAGTTGTAGTAAAAGCGGTAGGACTTACCAAAAAATTCGGAAATTTTGTAGCGGACGACCATATAGATTTAGAGCTAAAAAGCGGAGAGATTTTAGGACTTCTTGGGGCAAACGGAGCCGGGAAAACCACTTTTATTAAAATGCTTCTTGGACTTTATCCGATTGATGAGGGGGAATTGTATCTGCTTGGAAAAAGAATAAAATCTTATGAAGACAGACTTGAGCTTAAAAGCAAAATAGGCTATATGTCTCAGAGGTTTGCTTTATATGAAGAGATGACCATTAAAGAAAATATGGAGTATTTTGCCAAAATGCATGATTTAAGCCCTAAAGAAACAAAAGAAAAAATCGAATACTTTTCAACGCTTTTCGGATTTAAAAAATATTTAAACGATTTTCCAAAAGACCTGCCTCTTGGGATAAACCAGAGGTTTTCACTTTCAGTTGCCCTTTTACACGAACCTGTGGTATTGTTTTTGGATGAACCTACAAGTGGTGTGGATACGATAGCAAGGGCTACTTTTTGGAAATTTTTAAGAGAAGTTAAAGAAAAATGGAAAATATCAATTCTCATTACCACCCATTATATGAGCGAAGCGGAATACTGCGACAGGGTTGTGGTGTTAAAAAGAGGTAAAAAAATTGTGGATGAAGAAGTTAAAAAACTTCATGAAAAATTCCCGGGACTCTCTTTTGAAGAGATTTTTATTAAATATTATGAAGGAAGCGCATGAAATTAGGGGTAGTGAAAGCCTATTTAAAAAAAGAGTTTATAGATTTGTGGCGCTCTAAAATGATTGTAATGGTATATTTAATTCCTATGATGGTTGTTATCCTTTTTGGATACGGTATCAGAATGGAGGTTACGCATTCAAGAACGGTGGTAATCGACAGGGACAATACTAAACTCTCACATGAAATCATAAGGGCGTTCAGCACCACAAAATATTTTGATACAAAGGTATTAAATATTACCGATAATGAGGCTTTAAGGCTTATAAAGCAGAACAAAGCCGATTTGTTTATAATAATTCCCCATAATTTTGAAAAAAATCTAATGCACTCCCGCGATTCCGAGGTTGCCGTATATATCGACGGAAGTTTTCCTCTTAGGGCCACGACTCTTGAAGGATACGTTCAGGGGGTGTTTTTAAATCAGC
>Ga0256836_1000065_pt1 | contig 64006 bp, 45 predicted proteins | sample 4561380metaG_FD_185974 | JGI IMG/M metagenome (GOLD analysis project Ga0256836, IMG submission 185974) | Hydrothermal vent microbial communities from Guaymas Basin, Mexico - 4561-380 | ecosystem: Environmental > Aquatic > Marine > Hydrothermal vents | place: Mexico: Guaymas Basin | collected...
TACATCTTATATGTCAAGATATATAAATTTTTACCAAATAACTACTTAACTTTTCTTTATAAAAATCTTCTTCTGAAAACCATTTTACATTTATACCTCTCAATACATCATTAGAATTTTTATCCTCTACAGCATAAAAATACTTTCAAACTGAAAACATTGTAGGAAAAGGGACAATAGGAGACTGCTTTCATATAGCTTCTATTTTTTCCCTTTCAATCAAAATAATAGTATTACAATAAGGACAAACAACCTGTACTACTCATGGTAAAACTTCAATTTTGTTTCAACAAGAAGGACAAGTTATCATTTCATTTAATAAACAATATATTTAAATATCAAATTTATCAAATATTTCTCAAATTATTTCACCTAAATTTTCTACAACCGCAGAAGTAGCACAATATATCTATTTTGCTAAACTAATTGTTACTTTTTATCATCAGAATTAGTTTTATCTATCCTATTTTGCAAAAATTTCCTCTTGCTTATAAAGATTTTCTAACAATTCTCTCTCCTTTCCCTGTTAATTACTCTTTAAAATTTTCTTCAGACCTTCTTCAGATATTCCTCAGATATTCCTTTACTCTTTTTTAATCTCTCTTCAGACCTTTACTTCTCTAATTATCTATAAACTCTCTAAAATTTCTTTCTTTTTCTTTTCATAATCTTCTTTTGAAATAAGGCCTTTGTCTAAAAGTTCTTTCAGTTTTGCTAACTTTGTCTCTATATCATTCTGTCAAGATTGTAAATTAACACCTGTCATTTGAGCTCCTAAATTTGAACCTAAATTAGCTCAGATAAACATTCACATAGTACTTCATACTCCACCTTCATTTTGAACTGCTTTTTCCATTACATCCAACTGTTTAGTTGTTACATAATTTTGCATAGCTCTTCAATCTATATCTTTTAATTTATTCATTGCCTGGACATTAGCAGATTGTTCTGCTACTTTCCTAATCAATTCTTCAGTATCTTCAGTAAAATTAATATCCTCTATCCTAAAATCAGTTATCTGAATTCCTAAATTTCATAAAACTTCATTTAACTTTTCTTTAATCTTATCTGCCAACTCAACTCTATTAGCATCTATCTCATTATAAGAAAGCTTTGCTTCAGCAAAAACATCAGTAATATATTGCATAAGTCTATCTACTATCACTTGTCTTATTTCATCAACAGTAACTTCTGATCTTGTTCAAACATAATTTTGCCAGAATTTAGGTATATCCACTATTCTAAAAGAAAAATTTCAAAAAGCCCTTAGTTTGACAGGAAAGTTATATTGAGGATCAATATATTTGACAGGATTTTTTGTCCCCCATTTTTGATTCAAAATCTCTGTAGTCTTAACAAAAAAAACAGCAGCTTTATCAGGAGATTCAAATCATCTAAGAATATTTTTCAAAGAAGTAATAAAAGGCTTATTTTCTGTCTGCAAAGACCACTTTCAAGGCTCTTGTTCTATAGCTTCTATCACTCAATTGTGCACAAAAATAGCAGCATATCACGGCTCTACTATCAAAGTAGCATCATCTTTGATTTCATCTAAAGGTCTGTCAAATTTTTTTATCAATAAAAAAGACTCTGGATTTTCCCATCTAATAACATCTATCTTTTGTCATTTAATGAAATCTAATAATCCCATATAAGATATTGAAGTTAGAATATAAAATCTTATAAATTATAACAATTTAATAACCTATGTCAAATCTACTAAACTATGCTATACTATCACCAAAATAGTAACTGAAAATATTGGATAAAAGATAAAAATTTATCAAATTTTAAATTTGGTCCCTTTGACAATATTTGGATAAAGTGAAAGCGAATTGAAAACAATGAAAATTTTGACGCAAAAAATCTAAAAACTCGAGAAGATCGAATATGAAAATATAAAAAAATATTTTTTGTAAAACGCAATTGAAAAATCACTATCTATCCTACTCTTAAAAATTATAAAAATTTTGATTGATTAATTATTTACAAAATCTTTAACTTACAATTTATAAATCCTAAAACTCTTAATTTTTTAACAAATTACAAATTTCACTATAAAATTATAGAACCACTACCTAATATAAAATACTTGTATGTAGATAATTTAAATTTTTACTTATTACCTATTTTAAACGGTCTTTTTGGAGAATATTTATTTAGTTTTAAATATATTATTGAAAAAGATATATTATTTAATCTTCCTTTTGAAATAAATAAAAATCAGATAGAAAAACTTGAAGTTAAAACAAATGAACTATTATCAAAGTTACAGCAAATAAAAAAAGAAAAAATTCTAATATGATATTCTTTAAAAAAACAGATAAATAATTCTCTAAAAGATATACTATTGTCATACGTCAAATTAGTTACTAATTTTTACATTGTTATAATAAACTCTTTAAGAGAAAAGTGAAAACTAAATAAACTACGCAATCTTCCAGAAAATTTTGAAGAATACAAATGAGTTGCTACATTATTAGAAAATACTTTAGAAAACAATATAAACGAATATATCCTATTTTATAAAAAAATTTCAACTCTTTTTCAAATATATAGCTACAAACTTATAAAATTATCTCAAACTTTTTTAAATAATAACTAAAATATTTTATGTTTATTCCTGGAATAATCATAATAATAACAGCAACTTGTTGAATAATATATGAACTTTTACTTTCTACATTATCAAGTTATCTGCTTTGAAATAGTATATTGCAATTTTCCTTGACTATTGGTTTTTTCTTGTTGGGATTATGAATCTGATCCTTTCTAGCAAAATTTGTAAAAAATTATGAGAAAATTTTTATTATCATTGAAACAATATTAGCTATAATTTGATGAGGAAGTATTATCTTAATAAAATGGATTTACTTATACTTAATAAATTACCTTTTCATCTTTCAATTTTTTTATTTACTATTTGTAGTATTAATTTGAATATTAATTTGATTAGAAATTCCTTTAATTTGAATTTTCTTAAACAAAAAATACCAAAATTTTCAAAAAACTATATGAAATTTACTCTCCTTAGATTATATCGGTAGTTTAATAGGTACTATACTATTTCCTGTTTTATTACTTCCTTGGCTATGACTAACTTATACAGCTATTGCAGTATGAATTTTTAACCTTATAGTCTCTATAATCTTTATCATAATATCTTCAATATCAACAAAAGAAAAAATTAAATTTTTAATAATAAACTTCCTTGGTCTTATTTTGCTTTTATGAATATACTTATTTGGTATAAAAAAAATAGAAAAAATTTGGGATCATTTTTTTTATTGAGAGCCTATTGTCTATTCTACTCAATCTCCGTATCAAAAAATTGTAATTACGCAGAGATGAAATGATATTAGATTATATTTAAATTGACATTTACAATTTTTATCTCTAGATGAACGAAGATATCACACTAGCCTCACATATTTCGCAAAAAAATTTATAGAAAATTTTTCAGGGAAAAAGTTAAAAATTTTAATCTTGTGATGAGGAGACTGATTAGCTGTTAGAAACTTATTAGAATGTTTATCAAAGAAAAAAAATATAAACTATCAAATAACTATTGTTGACCTTGATCCGTATGTAACAAATCTTGCCAAAAATTTTCCTTTATTGGTAAAACTTAACAAAAACAGTTTAAACAATCCACATATCAAGATAATAAATCAAGATGCTTTCAAATTTTTATTACAAAACAAAAACAAATATCATATTATAATAGCAGACTTTCCTGATCCTAGAAATATTGAATTAGCCAAATTATATTCTACAGAATTTTATTCAATAGTAATTAATCATTTAAAAGAAAATGGAATTTTTACTACTCAAGCTTCTAATGCTTTTTTTTCTAAAGAAGCTTTTTGGTCCATATATAAAACTATAAACTTTGCTATAAACAAAAAGGGAACTACCTTTAAAGTAGTTCCTTATCATACATATATTCCTAGTTTTGGAGACTGGTGATTTGTTAGTCTTATTCTTTGAAATTCAGTTAATTTTTATACCTGAACTCAAGCTCTATCTGGATTAATAAATTTTCAATTTGACAAAGACTATATAATAAACTTACAAAATATAAAAATTAATAGTATAGAAAACCCAATTATTATACAATATTACGTACAATGATATAAAAGATTCTCTCAATAAAATTATAAAGAAAAAATTAAATTGTCTTTAATAGCACTAGCTATTTTTCTTTCTAAATTTTGTATTTTATCAAAAACTTCTAAAAAATTTTGTTTTTCATAATCCACAAGATTGTTTATATCTTCATCAGTTATAACTTTTAAAAATTTATCTTCTAAATCTATTCCATATCTTTCCAAATTATATCAACTACCTCTTACATATAAAACTTTCTTTCCATTATGTAATTCTAAAATAAATCAAGAAGCTATTCAATCAGGCAAATTTTTATGTAATCATTTATCAAAATCTATACTTTCTATCTCTCAATTCCGTTTTATTATACATCTTTTCAAATTTACTACTTTTCAACTAATTTTAAAAATATTTAAAATTTCGGTTAGATACGAAAATAATTGCTCTTTTAATGCTAAGTTATTTCTTGGACATTTCACTTCTAACATTCTAAAAACTTTCTATAAATCTTAAATCTCAAGCATTAAAATATCTAATATCTTTTATACCATATTTAATAGCTACTAATCTTGTTAATCACATACCAAAAGCGAAACCTCTATAACCTTCATTTGGATTAATACCTGCTTCTTTTAAAACATTTGGATGAATCATACCTGCTCACAAAATCTCTATCCATCAAGTTTTCTTACATAAACTACAACCTTTTCACTTACAAATAGGACAAGAAGCATCTATTTCAAAACCTGGCTCTACAAATGGAAAGAAAGCAGGCCTCATCCTCAAATCTACTTTTGCCTCAAAAATAGCAGACAAAATTTCATTAATAACTTGTTTAAAATGAGTTAGATTTATACCTTTATCTATAACCATTCCTTCCACTTGCCAAAACACAGTATCATGAGAAGCATCAGTTCTTTCAAATCTATATACTCTTCAAGGCACAATAACTTTTAAAGGTATACCATATTTTTTTATTAAAGCATTCTGCATAGCAGAAGTATGAGTTCTTAACACTAACTCCCTGCTTTCTTCGTCAATATAAAAAGTATCGTGCATCTCAGTTGCAGGATGAGTTGGTGGTATATTTACAGCATAAAAATTTTCATATTTAGAAACTAAATCATGCCCATATTCAATATTAAATCACATACTATGAAAAATCTCTTCTATTCTTCTTCTTTCTTTAGCAATTAGTGTATAATGTCAAAGTTTAGGTTTTACTCCAGGTGTGTTAATATCTATATAATCTTGTTCTAGTTTTTTATTAATTTCTATAAATTTTAATTTCTTTTGTTTTTCCTTAAATTTAGTCTCTAATTCTTCTTTTAAAGCAGTTAAAAATTGTCCTTTCTCTTTTCTTTCTTCTGGTGAAAGTTGTCAAAAAGTTTTAAACTCCTGAGCTATCAATCACTTTTTTCATAAATATTTTTTATAAAAACTTTGAAGTTGTTCTAAATTTTCAACAGATTCAAGCTCTTGTAAAATTTGATTTTTATCCAGCATAAAAATTAATTTAATTTTTTAAAATCCTCATAAGTTAAACCTAATCTTTTAATGATAGATTTTATAACTCATTTTGTCAAAGTTTTCTTTCACCGATTAGGTACGACAACAAACAAACCTTCATCATTTATCCAAATCTCGTGAGACCCTTTAGCTTGCCTTTTCAATTTAAATCATAACCTTTTTAATCTTTTGATAACATCAAAATAATTATAATTTAATTCTCACACTTTACAAACTAAATTCTACTTTTTTAAAAATAGTTTTGTTGAAGTCTAACTTTTTAACCCTTTCTTTTAAATCATCTCTTAACATATCTACAACTTCATTATATACAGACCACAAATTATCTATAACCTCTTCAATACTCTCTCACTGAGCATATACCCCCTCTATTCACTTCATTTCTGCATAATACATACCGTTATTTTCCTTCTTAATAATTAATTTCATAGAAAAATTAATTTAATTTTTTAAAATCCTGGTAATTTCATTCCTCATCCACCACCTAACATAGAAGCTATATCATTTGGATCAAAACCTATAATCTCTTTAGTTTTTTGCATAGCTACCTCTTGAGCCTTTTGTTGACCTTTTTCAAAAGCTCTTTTAATTCTTTCCTCTAAAATAGATTTAGAAGCAGGGTTTAGCAAACTCTCATCTTCAATAATAACATTTCTCAATTTCATATCAGCAGATATTTCAACTACAACTCATTCTTCTTTTGCTCTAATAATAGTATTTTTTAAAGCTTCTTGTAATTTTCTATAAGCATCAAACATTTTTTTCATATCTCCTAAATTGCCTAATCCTCCTAACATTGTTGTAATTAAATTTAAGATATAAATTTTATGAAATTTTATCTCCTGTTAACTTTTCATAGATTTTCTTTTCCACATCCAATGGTTTATTCCAATCTATATCCTTAATTCACAAAAGTTCTACTAACTTTCTTAAAATAAAAAATTTTTTCAAACTCTCCTTAGACGCATTTTGAATATCTTCTATAAGTTTCTTTGCTTTGTCTTCACCAATAGTTTCTATATACTTTTTAAAACCTTCTTCACCACCGAATCTATTCACCAATGATTTCATTCTAGTTTTAATTTCTTCTTCTATTATTGTCTTAGGAATTTCCACTTTAAAACTTTCTGATACTTTTTGCAAATATTCATCAACAAACTTAACAAGTCCTCCTTCTGTCTTAGCTTTTTTAAGTTCTTCTTTAATTTTTTCTAATAACTTTTCTTTGTTTTTTAATTCTTGCCCAAAATATTTTTGAACAAATTCATCATTTATTTCTGGCTCTATCCTTTCTTTTATATCCAATGGAATTATTACCAATACTGCTGGTCTCCTTTTAGGATCCTTTGTTTGAAGATGTGGTGGCAATTGCTTCTTTGAATATTGAATTTCTATTTCTTCATTTTTCTTCTTTCAAATAAGCTGTTTTGCCAATTCTGGATTTTCTTTAAAATCCTCAGGTCATAAAAACACTGTTCCTTCTTCTACCACTTCACCCTTTTTATTTTTAAACTGCAATTTAGCTTTTATCACACTATTTTCTGTAATATCTTCACGATCTTTATATTCAGCATATTGAGATTGAAGATTTTTAAGCACTTGTTGAACTTCTTCATCAGTAGGTTCAGTAGAAATCTTCTCCGTTTTAATAGTCTTCCAATTTTCATTTAGTATTTCTACTTCTGGATAAACATCTATTTTAAAGGTAATTATTTTCTTACCTTTTTCTTCTTTTTCATTTAAATCATAAACATTTCATATAAATTTCAAATTAGGATTTTCTTCCATTATTTTCTTTAAACCTTCATTTATAGCATATTCATATATACCAGCGTTTATATACTCAGGCCTTATGTGTTTTTCTACTAACTCTAAAGGAACATGTCACTTTCTAAATCAAGGTAATTGTAATTCTTTTTGAAAATCTTTTAAAATTTTAGTTTTGTAATTTTGAATATCTTTTTCATCCAATTCTAATACTACCTCATAATTTGATTGATTCCCTTTCACCAATTTATATTGCATACAACTTCTTAATTTAAAATATAAAATATAAATTCAAATATAGCAATATATATCCAAAAATCAACTAAATTTGCTTTTAGAAAAAAAATATTTAATATTTTAAGAAAATATTTTATATCCAAATCAAAATTTGATAATTATGAAAGATTTAGAAGAAAAAAAGAAAATCAAAAAAGATATATCTAAAAATGAAAAATTTAGTACAAAAAATATGTTGCCAATTTCTGAAATAAGAGATGATACTATTATTCTAAAAGATTGATGATTAAGAGCTATCATAAAAGTTTGGGGATTAAATCTAGACCTTAAAAGTTATGAAGAACAACAAATTGCTGTTCAACAATACAAAAGATTTTTAAATTGATTGGATTTTCCTATACAAATTTTAATAAGAAGTACTTATTTAGATATAACAGATTATATTCAATTTCTTAAAACAAAAGTAAATAATATAGAAAACGACGTTTTAAAATGGTACTGAGAAGAATATCTAAAATTCTTAGAAAAAATAAATCTTACTCAATGAATAGCTTATTCTAAAGAATTTTATATAATAGTACCTTATTATCCATTAAATGATAACAAAGAAGTAAAAAAATCCTGGTTTACAAAACTATTAAATACTTTAACTTGATGAGAAGAAACTCCTGAAAAAATCGTCGCAAGGTATAGAGACTTCTTAAAAAATAAAAAACATTTAGACACAAGATGTAACATCATAATAGAAGGTTTAAAATCTTTGTGAATGATAGCAGAAAGATTAAAAGTTGATGAAATAATTTCTCTACTTTTCAAAGTATATAATCCTTATGCACATAAATCTCAAGCAGAATTCAAAAGATAATATCTATTATTTAAATTGTAGCCAATCATATGCATATAGACTTACCACTGCACTGATGACATTGTCCACCTCGATTATTTGAAAAAATGGTAAAATTAGCTGAAAAATTTTTAATTTTATTTGTAAAAGAAGAATGAACTAATAAACTATTAGAAAAATTATCACATCCTCTTTGGTTTCAATCTTTTGGGTGTTATCTGGGATTTGATTGGCATTCTTCTTGATTAACAACAGTTGTATGATGAGTCTTATCTCAAGCTTTAAGAAATATAAATTATGAAGTAGGTATTTATGTAGCTGGTTGAAAATGAAAAACAGCTTTAAAAACACCTCAAACTATAGAAAGTTTAGCCTGGAAATATAAAATAACTCCCTTTAATAAAATCAAATCTAGAAGTCGCTTATTAGCAAAAATAGACAACAGCCTTATACAAGACTGATTTAACTTATACTATCATACAATCTTTTTTGATAATAAATGAAACTATGTAGTTATTCAACAATGAGCAAATACAAAATATAAACTAGCTAGAAGATATCATCGGCATTCAAATATCTGAGAAAAAATTCTACAAATTTTAGAAGGAAAAACTTTTTGATTAAAAGAAAATGAGTTTTTTATTGCATCACAAAAAAGATTACCCCAGGTATTAAACTTACTATCCAGCAAATCAGATAAAATAAGGCAAGATATTATAGAAATCATAAAATATATCCAAACTCATTATAAAATGCCAGATCATCATTGGATAAAGTTATCTGATTTTGATTACAAAAAATTAATTAAAATTCTATATATTATCAGAGAAGAAAAACAAACTTTCAAAGATTTGATAAATATCAAAGGTATATGACCAAAAGCTATTTTCAATTTAGTTCAAACAGCAGAACTTATATATGGTGATAAAGCCGATTGGTCAGATCCTGCAAGATTTTCTTTTACTCACTGATGAAAAGACTGAACTCCTTACAAACCACAACCTGAAGAATTTGATGAAACAATAGAAAATCTGAAATATTTTATAGAAAAAGCTAAAAAAGAGACAGATTTAAAAAAAGTATATTTCACTATGAAATCAAAGAGAGAAAATTACAAGCAGAAAAGATTATTTTAAAATTTTTATATAACAAAAAATAGGAGGGATAAACCCTCCTTAAAAATCAAACTTTCCAAATTTTAACTTTTTCTTCAAGCAACCTTTCAAGTTCCTTCAACAATTCATCTGACTTTAAATCTGGTCTAAGCTCTCCTATTTTCTCCGAACCTAATCCAAAAAGTCTTTTACCCTCTTCATAAACCACCCATTTTGTAAAAAATACTCCTTCTTCTTGAATAAATCCTTTTCGTCCTGATTTTGTCTCCCATTTAAATACTTTTTTCGCCATTTTAACACCTCCTCACAAGATTTGGTAACCTAAAATTAACTATTTTCTACAAAAAGTCAACAAAATTTTCAAATATCTTTAAAATCTAACTCTTCTAATCTTTTTCAAAAAATACTATCATTCAAATCAACATTTTCTAAATCAATCTTTCCTTCTTTAGCTAAAATTTTAAAAATCTTTCCCAAAGTCTTCCTTTTGTATCAACTTACCAAATCCAAAAAATTTAACATTTTCTGAAAATTTATATCTGGAAATCTCTCTTTTCTAACAAATCTAACAACAGCACTTACTACTTTAGGAGCAGGTTTAAAAGCCTTTGGAGGAACGCTAAATAAATACTCTACATCATAAAAATAATTTACTATCCACCAAAGATAAGATTTTTTACTAGCATTGGTTTTAATTTTATCAGCAACCTCTTTTTGTATCATAAAAACTCCTGCAGGGAAATATTTTTGATTTTCTACTATCTTTTTAAAAATAGGAGAAGTTATATAATAAGGCAAATTTCAAAAAATTATAGCCTCTTGTATATTTTCTTCTTGGAAAATTTGATCTAAATTTTGTTTCAAAAAATCTCAAAAATATATCTTAATATTTCATATTCAAAAATCTAAAAAGTCTTTTAAACTCTCATCTTTTTCAAAAAGTAAAAGTTTATCAAAGAAATCCACTAAATATTTAGTAATTGCTCCTCTTCAAGGTCAAATCTCTATTCCTATCTTTTTATCTAAATATTTTTCTGTAGTCTTTTTAATAGCATCAACAATTTTCAAAATATATCTTTTATCTACCAAAAAATTTTGACCTAAATAAGTTCACATTATATCTTTTTCAAAATCAGATAAAATTCTTGCCTTTCATATCAAGGCAAAACATTAACAATTTCTAATCAAATAGTCTTAAATTTTCCTTTCCAAAAATTTAAATCAAAATCTTTCCCTTTATGAACCCATAAAATCTTTCATCAATCTTCAAACAAACAGATAAATCTTTTTAATCCTTCAAAACTAATCTGTGGCTCTAAAGTCAAATCACACAATATTATATCAAATTTTCAATATCTTTGCTTTAATTTTTCAATATTTATCTTAAAAATATCCTCAAAGTAGATATTTTCTCAAAAAATTTCTTTTAAATATTTTTCAAATTGGTTAGAAATCTCTATTCACACTAAAAGTCTAGCAAACTTTTGAGCATACAATCCAAAACCTCCTCTACTACTTCAAAGGTCTAAAATTTTCAAATCATTTTTTTCAAACAAACTAGTTTTTTCATTAATATATTTAAGTTTATAATATCATCTAGGAAATCATTCAGAAAGTATCTCAATTTTGTCATCATCCTTTACTTTATAAGAAAATTTTCTAATAGCATTTCAATTTATCAAGACCTCTCCACGAAGAATCGCATCTTGAGCTTGATTTCTAGAAGAAAAATATCATTTTTCAACCAAGTATTTATCTAAACGCATTAATCTTAAAATTTATTCTAAAACTCATCTTCACTACTTTCTGGTTTCATCAATGGAAACATTACTACATCTCTTATATTTTCTTGTGTCATAAAAAGAGCACATAATCTATCAATACCACTACCCCAACCTGCTATTGGTGGCATACCATATTCCATTGCTTTCACATAATCCTTGTCAATATCGTGAGCTTCTTCATCTCACGCTGCTTTTGCTTTAGCTTGTTCTATAAATCTTTCCATCTGATCAACAGGATCGATCAACTCTGAATAAGCATTTACAATCTCCCAACCATTTACTACAAGTTGAAATCTATCAACTACTTTAGGATTTTCATCATTTTTTCTAGCAAGTGGTGAAAGCTCTATTGGGTGATTTATCACAAAAACTGGTTCAATTAATTTTTTTCTAGCAGTTTTTTTATAAACAAAATCTATAAAATTACCCCATCAAAGTTTCATCATTTCTTTAATATCTTCTTCATCAATATAATCTTTAAGCTTAATCTTTGCCAATTCTTTTGCTTCTCCCAAAGCATCTCTTTTCCATAAATCTTCCAATTCTGGAAAATAAGGTTTAATTAAATCAAAAATTGTAACTCTAGGCCAATTTTTAGAAAAATCAACTTCTACTGGATTTCACTCTCTATCTAATATTATTAAACTCAATGTTCCAAATACTTCTTTTAAAAGATCTTTAAACATCTTTTCTGTAAAGTCCATCAAAAAGTTGTAATCTACATAAGTCCGATAAAATTCAAGCATTGTAAAATCTTGAAGATGAGAAGGATCAACTCATTCATTTCTAAAACATCTAGCAAATTCATAGACTTTTTCAAATCATCAAACAATTGCTCTTTTAAGCCGAGTTTCAGGAGCTATTCTTAAATACACATCAATATCATAAGCATTATGATGAGTTATAAAAGGCTTAGCTAAAGCTCAAGAAGCTTTATTTTGTAAAACTGGTGTTTCTACTTCAACAAATCAATGTTTTTCTAAATAATTTCTCAAAAATTTAATCACTTCTCATCTTTTGATAAACCTTAATTTTGTATTCATCCTAAATTTAGCGGCCAAGTATTGGGCAGGCAACTTCTCTTTCATCAAATCTAAAACAAAATCTCTAACTTTATTAGATTTAACAAACAAGGTAAACATATAATCATAAAACTTTTCTAATTCTTCTGAATTTAAATTTTCAACAAATTTTTTAGACTCGTTTATATCTAAATTTAACCATTTAGAAACTACCTCAGGTATATATTCTTTTAATTTATCTTTTCTAAATTTTACAACCTTTTTAATATTTTCTAACCAATTAGTATACAACTCTTTAATATCTTCTGTTGTTCTTCAAAAATTTTTATTAACTATTTCTTTTTCTTCGGACTTCTTCAGAACTTCTTCAGAATTTCCTTTAAACAATCCAACAAAAAACTCTTTAAATTTCTTATCTTTTCTCAAAAATTCTATTTCCCTTTGTTCACCCTGTTCATCTGACACAATTAAATCTAAATATCTATATCTGTATCTTGATTCTTTATCATCTCAAAGACCATGGAACTTTTCAGGTAATGGTCTAACAGTTTTTGAAAGAAAATAAAGCTTTTTTACAAATAAAGTAAGTTCTCAATGTTTGGTAACAAATAAATATCCTTCTACTCAAATATGATCTCATAAATCTACCAATTTTTTCCAAAATTCCCAACTATCAATACTGCTAACCTCATTTTCTGTAGAAGGATCATATATCTTAAATTGATCTTTCACCAAAGCTATCTGTAAATCTCCTGTAAAATCTCTTAATTTAGCAAAAGACAATTTTCAATGTTCTCTTTTTGTCATAATTCTTCAAGCAATTCTGAAAATCTCAGAGGTCTGACCTGCTTGAAGTTCCTCATAACTTTTTAATTGTAAACTTTGAACTTTTTCTTTTATATCTTTAATAGACTGTCTATTTTCAAATTTAGCAGCATAAGGATTTATTCATAGTTGCCTTAATTGCTCAATTTTTTGAATTCTTATATCTCTTTCTGTCAAATTTGACATAAAATTAAATAGTTAACTATGTAAAATTTATGTTAAATATTAAAAATTTTACTTATACTTTCAAGAATTTGACAAAATAAATAAAAAATTTATAATTTTTGTATACTCTATCTACGATTTAAAAGTTAAATATAATAAAACAAAAATGGAAAAAAAACAAGAACTTTCTCAACAAATTTTACAACTTCTAAAAAAACCAGAAAAATATAGAGATTATCTTTTGCAACTAATGATAGACAACAAAGCATCTGATATGTATCTTACCTTCTGAGAACCTCCTGCTCTAAGAATAATGGATAAAATATACAGAATCAACCAACTTCCGCCTTTTGACGATGAGATATTAACAGAAATAGCCTATTTTTTTATGGATGATTTTGAATGAGAAAAGTTTAGAGAACAATTAGATATAGATCTATGATGGTCTTACAACTGAAGAAGATTTAGAATAAATATCTCGAAACAACAAAAACATATAATGATAGTAATAAGATTACTGGCAGCTAAAATTCCGACTCTAGACGAACTATGAATGCCACCTGTTTTTAAAGAATTAGTGAAGAGAAAGTCTGGAATTATATTAATGGCATGACCAACTTGATCGTGAAAATCTACAACATTAGCAGCAATGATTGAAGAAATAAATCAACACTATCCTAAACATATAATCACTATTGAAGATCCTATTGAATATGTATTTAAGCCTAAAAAATCAATTATTGAACAAAAACAACTAGGGACAGATGTATTATCCTTTTCAAGAGCACTTAGAGCTGCTTTGAGACAAAAACCAGATGTAATATTATTCTGAGAGATGAGAGATCTAGACAGTATAAGAAACGCCATAACGCTAGCAGAAACTTGACATTTAGTACTTTCAACAATTCATGCTAAATCATCAGCTCAAACAATAAACAAAATAGTAGATTCTTTTCCTGCTGATCAACAAAACCAAATAAGAATACAACTATCTACCACCTTAACAGCAATAATTAGTCAAAGACTTTTAAGAAGAAAAGATTGAAAATGAATGATAGCAACTCAAGAAATAATGATTAACAACACAGCTATAGCAAACCTTATAAGAGAAAACCAAATAAATCAAATAAATAATATAATACAAACTCACAAGCAAGAATGAATGCAACTTTTAGAAGATCATCTAATAGAATTAATCGGAAAATGACTTATTGAAATAGAAGATGCATTAACTGTAGCAAACAATCCTCAATATATATTAAGTGAAATCAAAAATAGAGGTATTATGATTTAGATTCTTTTTCTCTAAAAATAAACTCTAAAGGACATCATATAAATCAAAAATTTTCTCTTATAACATTTTCTAACCATCTTTTAAAAGCAAAATTTACGTAATCCTCCTTATTAACAAAAAATACAAAAGTAGGAGGCGCTACTTCTGGTTGAGTAGCATAATATACTTTACAAATTTTATTTTTAGGAAACCTTGGAGGTTTTTGAAGCCGTGCTGTTTGAATAACTCTATTAAGCTCTGATGTAGAAATTCTTTTATAATATTCTTTATATACTTTTTCTACCCAATTAAATAGTTGATTAATCCCCTTTCAATTTTTGGCAGAGATAGGTACTATAGGAATCCATTTAGCAAAATGCAAGGCTTTTACTATATCATTAAATTTCTTTCTAACTTGAAAATCAGTTAATTTGTCTATTTTGTTGACTGCTACTATCAAAGGTATTTTCAATTTTATCAAATCTCAAACTATTGTTAAATCTCTATGAGTTACTCATTCATAAATATCAAATAACACTATAGTAACAGGCTTTTTAAATTCCAAAAGCTTTAGAGTTTTATGATATGCTATTTTTTCTAATCAATGGATTTTTCACTTTCTTCTTATGCCAGCCGTATCATATATTGTAAACTTTTTATCACCTTTTATTATTTCACAACTTATATAGTCCAGTGTAGTTCAATGTCTATCCTCTACTTTTGCAATTTCTTCTCAACAAATAGTATTAAGTAAAGTAGATTTTCCTGTATTTGGCCTTCATACTATAGCTATAGGTATTTCTTCCAATAACTCTTCTATATCATTGTCATCTTCTATATCTAAATTTAATTGCTTAACCTTTTTTAAAATCAAATCTTTTAAATCTTCAAAACCTTCATTTTGTTTTGCAGAAAGTCAAATAATATCTTCGAATCATAAAGTATAAAAATCAGCCAAAAGTTGATAAACTTTATCTGTATAAACTTTTGAATCCAATTTATTAACAACTAAAATAGTATTTTTGTCTTTTCATTTCTCAAAAATATATTTAGCTATTACTTCATCTTGTGGATTTAATCCTTGCTTTCAATCAACAACAAATAAAATAATATCTGCCTCATCTATTATTTTTTTTATTTTTTCTATTTCTTGTTCTTCCTCCAAACCAGGACTATCCAAAAGTAAAAATTTTCTATCATCTATTTTAGCTTTTTCTCTAAAAATTTCTCTGGTCGTTCACTTAATATCTGTAACAATAGCTCTATGAGAACCTACTAATCTATTAAAAATAGATGATTTTCATACATTATATCTTCAAACTAATCCTATCTTTATCATTTCTATAAAAGCTTATAAAACTAAATACTATATCGTTTAATATCCTTTTTCATAACATCTTTCATAGGTCACTCTATATCATATATAATCAACTTATCAAATTTTACCCCATTACCTATCAAATTAAAATAAAAATCATATCATCATATAACAACTTTCCTATCAAATTTTTTCGCCATAAATAAAATTTTTCATCTACTTCAAGTCAAATTTTCTACCAAAATAGTCCATCAATTTAAAATCTCCTTATCTTTTATTAATTTTTCAAACAACTCTCTACTAGACTGCTTTCTGGAAGAAAATATAAAAATAGATACTCAATCTTTTATCTCTTCTACAATTTTTTCTATTTTCTTTGTCTCCAATATTTTCATTTATATAGCAATTTTTGCGAAATTTTAAATTTTGTATATAATTATTACTAATTTATTATTAAAAAACAACTACAAAAATGGAGTTTTTAAAAGAAAACCCTTCTCATTTAACTGACAACCATATAGAAAAATTTTCTAAGAATTTGGAAAAAGATAAAGTAGAAAAGACTAAAAAAACATTAGAAAAAATAAAACAGTTAGAAAATAAAGAAAACTTTAATCCAGACAAAATATTAGATGATTTTTTTAAAGTAGATTTATCTACAAAAAACAATCTTACTTTAAAAGATTTTGCAGAAATTAATTTTTATAAAAAAATAATAAACAAAGAATTTACCAAAGATAAAATAATAAAATATTTAGATAATAAAATAAAAAAATTTGAAAAAGACTTCGAAACAGCATCTTTTTTTCAAAAAATTAAAATAAAAAGCATTTTATTTCCCATAATAACAGCAAAAAAAATTTTAGAAAAAACAAAAGAAATATATTCTAGTGAACAATTACTAGAAATAGCTAAAATTTTACCAATTTTATGAAAAAAAATAGTAAATATCGTAGAAACAGACTTTTTATTCAAAAACAATTACATTACTAATCCAGATTATATACGATTATATAACAATAATCCTTCTAAACTAAAGCTTTACTGAAATGCTATATTTGCTCCAGGAACGCCTGGTAGAAATCGTGTAATACCAAAAACTAATTTCGAAAATATTTTAAGAACTTATTTAAACACCCCAAATTGAATTGAACAAATTAATTCTCGTTGATTAGCAGATTATTTACTAAAACTTTATATTCAAACTTGAAAAAATTCTGATAAAACGCTAGCATTATTCATTAAAAGAATTGGTAAACAACAATTTGAAAATCTATTAAATTTTTGGAAAAAAAAATTAAAATTGGAACTTGCTAATTGAACAATAAAAATATCTAATAAAGAAAAATTAGAATTATTATTAGAAGAAAAATTTAACTTGTGATTTAAATGAGATTTTAAAGATGAATTATTTGCACTGAAAACTATTTATAAATCCAGTAAAGACTTATTTTACAAAATTTTCACATTTTCTAATTTTGAGAATACCGATAATATTATAAACGATATAAATTTTACCACAAAAACTAATACATGAAAAGAGACAATAAAACTTTCATGAGGATACAATAAAATTTTAGAAAATTCATGGAAAGCTAATAGAATATTAGTTTGACTAACAAAAGATCCTAACAAATTAAAAACTCTATTAAAGAATAAAGAAAATTTTATTAAAGCATTATGAACAAAAACTATAGAAAAAGCTATTCATGACAAGTGAATTTTATATGAACTAAATCATAATTTTTATCAAAGGAAGCTTAAAAATAACATTTTAAAAATCCAAAATTTTAATAAATTTTTGGAAGAAACTCAAATCAAATTGGATAAAGATATTATTGAAAAAATAGCAACAAATTTATTCCTAAATAATAATCCAATAAACGCCATATCCATAGCGCTAAAAGCTTTACCTAATGATTTATCAAACGAACAAAAGAAAAAGATACTAAATTATTTACTTAAAAATATAAATTTCAAAGTTAATACACTAAGACAAAAATACTCCAAAGAATTACAAATCTTGCAAAAACAACTTCAAGACTTACAAAAAACCGAAAAAAATATTAATATAACTATAACATATCAAGAAAAACTATTAAAAGCAAAAATTTTAGAAAAACAAAAACTATTAGTTAAAAAGAAAGAATTAGAAAACCTTATTAAAACTTATTGAAACAATGAACTTTTTAAAAACACTTTAAAAAATTTAATAAATAAAATAACTAAAATAAACGAAGAAGTTAAAAAAATTGAAGAAAAGTTAAAAAAATTAAAGATAAAAAATACCCATATTAAAAAACAAAAAGAAAAAATATACAGCTATGGAGAACAAAATAGAAAACTATCTAAAAAACTTCAACTATTAAATGAAAAATTAACTCTTACTCAAAAAATAGTAGAGCAAATAAATTTAAAAAAAATAGATACATCGAAAAATTACAAAGAAATAAATAAACAAATAGAAAAGCAACTCTCTAAAAATTCAGAATGAAAAAAATTATTAGAAAATAGCTATAAAATAGCGTTTCAACTAGCTGAAACACCAAAAGAAAGAAAAGAAGTCGTCAAAGAAATACTAAAAAATGAATATTTAACAGATATTTTTAAAGAAAATATCTTAAAATTTTATAAAAATAAATATCAAATCGAATACAAAGAATTAATCAACAATTTAACAATAAGACAAAAAAAGACTATAATAACAACTCCTATAACTACAAATTATGAATATATCAATACAAAACATCTATTAGAAATGCCTTCTACTTTACTAAAAGATATAAAATTGAGTTACAAAAAAGAAAATTGAATAATAAAAGTACAAAACTTATTTTACAACTCTACGATGCCAGAAAGCGAAAAAGAAATAGAAGCTTCTTCTTTATTAGAAGCCAATTTAAAAATCCTAAAACAATATTTAAAAATACAATGATTTATAGATCTCAAAGAAATATATATTAAAAACCTTATAGATAAATGACAAATAAAAGATATTTTGGGAGTAGATATCTCGAAACCACTAACACTTTCAGATCTTAAAGAAATTATTAAGAACATTAGTTTAAAATTTTTGTATAGACTAAATCAAATAGCAAACAAACTAAATGATACTTATTTAAAGCTGTATACAGAAAATTTTAAAACGAATATTCTACTCAACCCTGATAATTTTAAAACATATCAAAAAATAATAGATTTCATATGAAATAATTTATCAAAATACTATAAATATTTCCCAGAATATAATATTGTAGAAAATTATTTGGATCTTTGACATTTTATTAAAAATTCAAATAAAAACTTTAAAAGGTTTATAAATAAATTAGATCTTGAACTAAACTTTTAGTTATAATTTTCAAAAAATAACTTTCTTAAACTTACCTTTTAAAAAATTTAAAAATCTACCATAATTTATAACCTCATTCTGTTTATGAAAAATATAATAAAATTTATTTTCTTGAAACATTCTCTTTTCTACCAAAATTAACTTTTTTAATATCTCTTCCAAAGATAATAAAATATTATTTAAATCCTGAATAAATTCATCATATTTTATCAACTTTTTGCTAACTTCATTAAATTGTTTTTTCAAAATCCCATACATTTTCTTTGTTCTCCAAAAATCTATATCCTCTAAAATAGGTCCAATTTCCAACTTATTTGTATTTATACCTTTAAATTTATTTGTAAGCTCCATAAACAATACTCCCATAAAAATCATAAACTGATTAATCAATCTTTCAAAATCTAAAACTACATCTCCTGATTCCAAAAATTTAAGTTGATATAAAATAATCTCCAATTTATTTAAAAAATCATATAAATCTAAAGATACATTTATATATTTTGAATAACTAACATACCACCAATCCCTATCTAAAAAAAATAAAACATAATCTCTTAAATTAAGATTTTTTTCTATAGAAGAAAATAAACCTCCGTGAGTAGTTAAAACAATTTGAGGCAATTTTTTTTCTTTTTTTTCCGTAAGAAATTTAAAAACTTTATATTCTTCAAAGTTATTTATATCCAAACGAGACAAACCTTGATAAATGTGAGAAAAATATTTTATTAAAAAATTAACTTCATAATCTTCAAATCTAGACTTTGTTAAAAATTTTTCAACCTTATCTTCTGAAAATATAATATCTTGAGAAATAAATCATTTATTCGTATATCCTATACTTTCTAATATTTTATCTATTATTTCCAACTTTCATTTATTAGAAACTGACAAAATAACTGGTCTTTGAAGAGAAACTACATTTTTTACAAATTCTACTATTTTCCATTGAGATAATCTTATCTGTCAAAAATTTTTAATAGAATCTATATCCCACGTTTTATCTATAAAAACTTTCCTACTAGGTGGAATTTCTTTTTTAAATCTTGGTAAGAAAATATTAATATTTGATGGAATTTCAAATTTAGAAAAATCTATAATAGTATTAAAAAAGCTATCAGATTTTAATATAAATCTAAGTAAAATTGGATATTTACTAAAAAGTTTTTCGAGATATTCTATAGAATATCTAAAAACATACATACTCATCAAACTATCCACTAAAGCATCATGTGCATGCCCCCATTCTGATATATCAATTCCTAATTCATCTTTTACAAAATCAAAAAGAACTTCTAAGGAATAACTTGGAAAAAAATGAAAAATAGTCTTAGCAATTACAAAAGTATCAATTAATTCAAGAGGTTTAAAATCAGCCCAATATTTTTTTAAAAAATCATAATCAAATTCTATATTTTGTCATACTAAAACTGTTTTTTCATCAAAAAACTTTTTAATTTCTGGTATTACTTCTTCAAAATAAGGAGCATTTTTTAAATCTTTCAAATTTAGTCAAGTTATAAAAGAAACAATATTTTTAAGTTCTGAAATATTTTTTTTAGGTTTTATATAAGTTGAATATTTAGCAATTACATTGAAATCTTTATCAAATTTTACTAATCAAAACTGAATAGGTTCATCTTTTTTTAAATCCAACCCTGTTGTTTCAAAATCAAAAGAGATATAATTTAAATCTTTGAGCATAATACTTTAATAAAATATTTTAAACAATTTTAATATAGTAAAAATAACAAATTTTTCAAATTAAAAAGAAAACCGGCAGGAAGATAGCCTGCCGGCTTTTGCCGGACGGGCCCTCTGCCGGGGGTGTTAAAAACAAGACTTCACACCTCATCTTTAACACCCCCGGCAGACAGCAAGCCTCTCATTGGGCCCGTCCGGCGTCAGGTTGCCTCTATTCGGTGGTGGTAATTTTTAATTTTTGTTTTTGTTTTTGTAAATTTTTGTTTTTGTTTTTATAAACCACCACCTACTCCCTTACGGGAGGGGGTAGAATAACTACCCCTTAGAAGCAACCCATATTTATTTTACAAAAAAAATTTTTTTTGTCAAATATTTTCCAACTTATTTTTACTTACTCCATACTTTACATTTTGTTCATCATCACGTCCAAATAAGGCAAGAAGAATAATAAAAATTCTCTGCTCTTTTATCTAAAAATAGTTTTCATAAAATTTTACCTGTATATCAATATCCTACGAAATAAAAATATATCTCTCAAGTAATATTAGATACATCATTGTTAATTATTATTCCTATTTTTCCATCTTTACTCTCTAATCAAGGCGTCATTAAAATAGATAAATCTCCACTCAATTTTACATAATATTTAGAAGAAAAGCAGCCATACTTATTATCTTCTCAATTCCCTGTCAAAGAAATAATATTGTATATTTTATTGTCTCCTCATGTAGAAAACAAGAAAGATACTTTTTGTATATTTCATCCTGACAAAACAAGTAAATATTTCTTAGGAAAATATAACTTTCATCAAGTAAAAAGTCATTTACTTGTCAGTGCTGAATAAAAATAATTTAAGCTTTTTCATACTATATTCGCTACACATCAATTAGCTTTTATAAAATCTCTTTGTTTATAAGTAAAAATCTGTCTTATAGAAGCCATCAACAATGAAATCAACAATATTACTATCAATAATTCCAAAAGAGTAAAAGCTTTTTTAAGCATTAATTAAAAATTATTTTATTAAAGGTCTAACTACATATGTATATTTATCATCTAGTATATCTTTAAATACTACTGGTCTTTCAGAATCCACTATATTTATATTTATCTGTTGTCCTTCTACTACCTTCAAAAATTCTAAAATATATTTACCATTTATTCCTATAGAAATTTCTTGTCAATCAACTACTGCTGGAATTTTTGTTTTACCTTCACCAATATCCGTCAATCAAGAAGAAACTACAGCCCCATCTGTTTGAAAAATAATCTCTACAAAATTATTTTCAGCTTTTGTAAAAGTAAGAACCTTTTTAATAGCTTTTTCTAAAACTTCTGCATCAACAGTAACTTTTGTATTAAATTGAGTTGGTATAACGGATTCGTTTTCATAATTTGGAAAATCTCATTGTATTACTATAGAACTAACAAAGATTTTATAATCTTCTACCTCTATTTTAAATCATACTAAATTTTCTGATATTATAACATCTATACTTTCTAATCATTTATCTAAACCAAACTTAACTACTCTTGTTATCTCTCAAATATTGACCTTAGGAATAATAGTATCAATTTTTTCTTCATTTAACTCATCAACATAATCTACTTTATATTCTGCTAACCTAAAACTATCTGTTCACACAAAAATTAATTTATTGCCATTTTCTTCTTTCTTTAATCTAATCAAGATACCTGTCAATACTGGAGCAAAATTTTTCTCTGTAACAGCGTACTCTACTTTTTCTATTCACTTTAAAAATATCTCAGAAGATATTCTAAATTGTTTACCATCTTCTATAGAAGGACTCGCTACATACTCACTTGCTGGAATTCATTTTAACTTAAACTCATCACTTGACGTTTTAATAGTAATAACATCATTATCTTCATCTACAATAAGTTTTATTTGCTCATCATCAATCATTTTAACAATTTCTAGAAACATTTTAGCATTCACAGTTATAGCTCCTTCAGATTCAATATTTGCCGGAATTTCTAGCTCAATATACTTTTCCATATCAGTTGCTTTAAAAAGAAGTGTATCTATATTCCCCTTTATATATACATTTTCTAAAATAGGTAAAGTAGAATGCCTTGAAACAAATCTAGAAGTCAAATCTAAAATTTCCTTCAATTTATCTGTGCTGAGCGTAACTATCATGAATAAAATAAATTATGAAATAAAAACAAATATATTATCTTCAGATATCATCAGCCATCATCTTCGGATATCTCCTCTATTTTCAAAAATTTCTATATTCATATACATCATTAAACCATTTCAAAGCCTTTTTTAAATCCTCTATATCAAAATCAGGAAAGTATTTATCTGTAAAGTAAAGTTCTGAATATCATATCCACCACAACATAAATCCAGAAAGTCTTTGCACCATCTTTCATTTAGTCCTTATAACTAAATCAACAGGTGGTACTTCTGCAAAATCCAAATAAGATGACAAAATCTCTTCATCAATACTTTCAAAAAATTTAGGTCCCTTCCTTCTAAAATCCTCTAACAGACTATTTACTCATCTTATTATTTCATCTCTTCATCAATAATTAATAGCTACAATTGAACATCTATCAGAATCTTCAAATCTTATTTCTTTTTCTTTAGTTCTTAAAAACTCTACTAAATCGTTAGGTAATCATTCCTCAGATCCTACTCGTTTAAAATTAATTTTATTTTTCTTTAAAAACTCTTCAAGATCTTTATTCCATTTTTTATAAATATCAAACAAGTAAGTTAATTCTTCTTCTGTTCTATTTTTTAAATTTTCTGTACTTAATCCCCAAACAGTCAAAACTCTAATAGGAGTCTCAGAAAATATATATTTTGTTAATTTAATAACATTCTCAAATCATTTAGTATGTCATACAAACTTAGGTAATCCTTTCTCTTTAGCTCGAGTTCTATTTCAATCAGGGATAATAGCAATATGCTTAGGCCAAATCATTCTAAAAATTTATTTAATTATTAAATCTTCAAAATTTTCTTTAAAATAAAGTCTACATTTTTTCAATATAACTTCAACTTTATCAACATCAGCTAAATCTTTTTTAGAAATATTTATTTTTAGACTAAAATGACCATAATATTCATTTTGTTTAAACTTTTTCAAAATAGCAGGCAATTTTAAAACACCTTCTCCTAAAGGTATATGAGGAATATCAGTTTTAGTTTTATCTGATAAATACACTACTGAAATATAAGGTATGAAACTAGAAATTTTTCTAAGAAACTTTCTTTCTAATATATCTTCATCAAGATTAGCAATATCTAAAGCCAAATATGCTTTATATTTCTTTATAATTTCTCATATTTCTGAAAAATGATATTTAGGAAAAGGCAGCACATATAGACTAGACTTTGGAGGATTAATAATAGAAAATTTAATATTAGGATTATGTCTTTTATAATGTTTTAAATTTTGAGATATAAATCTATACGTTTTCAGATCATATATAACAGGAGGATTAATACTTATTGTATCAGCTCCCAATTCTCTTGCTAAATCTACTGCTTGATTCATTTCTCTAGAGTTTACCTTACTAGAAACTTGAATTACTTTAACAGGTAAATCATATTCTTTAGTCAATTCTTTCACATATCAAACATTCCAAGCATCAAAATTTTTCCGAATAGCTAAATCTAGACCATCAAAATTTAATCTTTTAGTTATTTTAAAAATTAAATCTAATCCATATCCAGATAAACTATCACTAGAAAGCAGAAAATCAGCTCTCTGTTTTTTTTCTAAAGCTGACATATAATCTAAATTGTAAAAGACTAAATTATAATATTTTTATCAATTTACTTTTTTATTTCAACTGTTTTTAAAACTTGATTTTACCTAGTTTTTCTTTATTATAACAACAATTTAAATTTAAAATCACAAAAAAATGGCAGGACATAGTAAATGGCATAATATAAGACATAAAAAAGCAGCCCAAGATGCTAAAAAAGCTAAAATATATACTAAAATTTCTAAACTAATAGAATTAGCTGCTAGACAAGGATGAGGAGATCCTAATCTAAATCCTGCTCTAGAAGCTGCTCTTGAAAAAGCAAGATATTATTCTGTTCCAAAAGATGTAATAGAAAGAGCTATTAAAAAATGAACTGGACAACTAGAATGAGAACAACTAGAAGAAATATATTATGAATGATATGCTCCTTGATGAGTTGCTCTCTATATAAAATGCATTACTTCTAACAAAAATAGAACTGGAGCCAATGTAAGAAGCATACTTACTAAAAATGGAGGCAGTTTATGAGAACCTGGTAGTGTTTCATGGCAATTCAAAGAAAAATGAGTAATTTATCTGTCTGGGAAAATAGAAAAAGTTGTAGAAAAATGAAAAGAAATTGAAAAAATTTCACCTATTAATATAGAGGAACTTGAAGAAAGATTATTAGAACTTGATATAGAAGATTTTGAATATGACAGAGAAAACAACATAGTAAAAATAATAACTCCAAAAGAAAGTTTCGCTAATGTTAAAAAAATTTTAGAAACAGAAAACTATAAAATAGAAGACGCTAATATCGAATTTGTAGCTGAAAATCTAATAGAAGTAGATCCCCAAACAGCTGAAAAAGTAATAAAGTTAATAGAAGCTTTAGAAGAAGATGATGATGTAGATACTGTTTATCATAATATGAAATAACATCTTATTCTTTCTTTTCTATTTTTTTCAATTTATCTTTACAAAATTTATATAACTCTTCAGCTTCCTTTTGTAAATTAATCATTTCATCTACATCTATTATTTCATTAGTTTTCAAATATAAATATATTTCTTTCAATCTCTCAAAAGCTTCTTTAAAAGTCAATTTTTTATCATCCATATTCGTAAAATACTATTATGGAATTAAATAGTTATTTAATTTTAATACTTGGCATTATTATTTGATTTACAATCTGATATTTGGTAAGCAAAATTTATTTTTATATAAAACTAAAAAAATACTGAAAAAAAGCAATAAAAAATAGTAAAAAGACTATTTTATGAGAAGTAAATGAAAAAATTGCTCCTCTACTACCCAATTTTAAATATGATTTTAAAGACTTGGTCTTTATTTGAAAATGAATAGACTATATAATCTTTGATTGACTAAGTAGATGAAATCTAAAACAAATAATCTTTTTAGAGATAAAAAGCGGAAAATCTACTTTAAATAAAAATGAAAAAGAAATAAAAAATATCATAAATAATAAAAAAGTAAAGTATGAAGTTTTTCACATAAAATAAAAATCTTGATATTTGAAAAGAAATATTTAAGTTAAAAATAAAATTTAACTTTTTAATTAAAAGTCAATGACATTTGCTACTAAAATGGACGATAAAAAGATCAAAGTAGATCTTTCTGTAACCAATTTAAAAGATGTTCTTCAATATTGTAAACCTAAAGAACAATTAGTTTTAATAAAAAAATTTTGAATAGACTCAGGAAAAGAAACTCCTCTTCAACAAATATGAAAAAAATACTGATTAACTAGAGAAAGAGTAAGACAAATAGAAAACCAATGACTAACTAGATTTAGAAGACTTATTGTATGAAATGAAAAATACTTAAAAGTTATCGAAGACGCTAAAAAAATTCTAAAAAGTGTATGATGATTTTTACAAGAAAACGATTTAATAGCAAAATTGCTAAACAGATGATTTAAATTAAAACCTCAAGAAATAAAATTAATATTAGTTTCTGACTTTGATATATATTATCTTAAAAGAAATAGACTTTTTAAACCAAGCTTTTATATTGACCCTATCTATGAAACTCTATTAAATGAAATAGCAAGATATACCATCAATTATTTTAATGAAAAAGGAAAAGCTGAAAATTTGTATGATTTTATAGAACATTTAAAAAACAAATTTAAAGATAAATCTGAAAAAATTCCTTTTCTTAAAGAAAACGGATTTTATATGAACGTATTGCCTGCCATAAGAGAAATAGCTATCTTAGATTGAAAAATATGATTAGATACATTCCTTGAAGTTAATCCAAAAACTATAAAACAAAAACTTATATATATACTTAGAAAATATAAAAAACCACTTCACTATGAAGAACTTACTTCTAAAATTATAGAATGGTTTCCAGAAAAACCTGTTAAAGTTAATACAGTTCACAATGAATTAGTAAAATGAAAAGACGTATTTGTAAATATGGGTCTAGGATTATATGGCCTTAAAGAATGGTGATTTGAATGATGAACTGTTAGACAAATCTTACAAAACATACTAAAAGAAGCTTGAAGACCTATGACTATAAAAGAAATAGTAAAAGAAGCTATTAAGAAAAAAATGGTTTCTCCTAACACTATAGTAATGACTTTACAAAGATATCCAGAATTTGAAAGAGTTGAAAAAGGTGTTTATAAATTAAAAAATTAAAATTTAACTTTTGTTAAATTTTAAAAGGCCAGCAAAATGCTGGCCTTATTTTATTTACTAATAAAGGTTTTCACCAATTTAAATATATCAGAATCTAATACATATTTAGAATTATTCTTTAAACTCTCCTCCAATACTTTCAATTGCTCTTTTAATACAGCATTATCTTTAAAATATTTAATAGCTGCTGTTGCTTCTAACTCAAGAGCTTTAGCTTTAGCTGCTGCAATTCTTTCGATAGCTTGTGCCTCTCACTCTGCTTTCAATATTTGAGATTGTTTCTCTCATTCTGCTTTTAAAATAGCTGCTTGTTTCTTTCATTCTGCTTCTCTAATAGCAGCTTCTTTTTGTCATTCAGCCCTTAAAATAGCAGCTCTTTTTTCTTGTTGTGCTATTTTTTGCTGATTCATCGCTTCCATTAAATCTCTTGGAGGATCTATTCTTTGAATTTCTATCTTATTAATTCTTAATCACCATTTTTCTGTCTCTTGCGAAATCTCTGTCTGAGCCTTTGCATTAATAGCAGCTCTTTCTCACAAAACTTCATCTAAAGTCATTGTTCAAATAATTGCTCTTAATGTTGTCATCGCCAAATTTGTAACAGCTAATATTGGATCTTGGATCTCGTAAGTAGCTTTTACTGGATCAGTAATTTCAGCATAAACTACCGCATCTACTGTTACTACTGCATTATCCTTTGTAATCATTTCTTGAGGTGGAGTTTGAATAACTCTTTCTCTAATATCTACTACTTTAACATCTTGAATAAACGGAATAATAAAATGCCAACCTGGTTCTAAAACTTTTACAAACTTTCAAAATTGTTCTAGAATACCTCTTTCATATTGATTTATTTTAACAACTGCCTTCAAAATAACAATTATAGCAAAAATAATCAGAATAATTCAAACAATTCCTATTCCTTCCATTTTAAAATAATTTTAAAATATAAAAACGTTATCTATTTTACGAATTTAATCAATTTTGTCAAATATAAGATTATATTTAATATTGAAATTTTACATAAAATTATCTAAATAAATAATTTAATTAATTTTATATCTTAAATTAGCATTTAGATGAGAAAAACCAAAATAATAATTTTGTTTTTGTTTATTCTTTCTTTATCAGTTTTATGATGATGTAATCAGACAAATCAAACAATTGAGAAAAAACAAACAACTAAAATACAGAATCACAAAGTTAATAAACTTACAAAAACAAATAACATAAATTCTACTTGAAAGTTAATATTAACTAAAAATATCACAAACTTATCTTGAAAAAAACAAGGTTTACTTTGAATAGAAAGATTTTTTGATAAACAAAAAGTCTATTCTGGAATAAAACTTAGTAAATATCATTGGAATCGAGAGATGAAAAAACCTAAATTAGAAGAAATGTCCAATTTTGACTATATAACTCACTGATTTTATAAAAAACGGTCTAAAAAGATAAAAATTTCCTTAGATGATATAATAATGTATACAGAGGATGGTAAACAGGATTATTGCCCTGAAGTAATTATTTATGATGGGTACACTTATACTACTAACAAAACTATAAAATTAACTCCAGAAATTATAAATAAAATTAAAAAATGAATATATTATGTTATAGTTACATGAGAATACCAGTGAAATTGATACTGATATCATTGACCATTACAAATTACTTGAAATACTCTTAAATTTTTTAAAAAACATGGCTGGGTAATATTAGATCCTAACTGGAACGATATTGATTATTCCAAATCATCAGCAGATGAACCTATTGATTATAATTTTGATGAAGAACGAAATCATTTTATTAGATTAATTTGATGAGAACCTAAACCATATGAAAGATATCCTTATAATACTCTTTTGATAACTTCTGATTTTTTATTACATGTTTTTCATAAGATATTTGATAATGAACTAAAATATAAAGAAGAAGCAGAAATTAGAAAAGGTATATCAAAAATTTCAGAAAAATTATTTAATAGATTCAAAAACAAATATTTAAATGAAAAAAATCCACAATTAAAAAAGATCTATGCATTTTTGGCAAGCTATTGGGCTATAGAAAGTAGTTTGATACCTTCTTATAAAAAATTATATTGAGAAAATGATTATATAGAAAAAGATTTTTCTGACTATGAATTAAAAGAAAAATTAAATAAAATTTTAAATGAAAAAATTAAGAGTTTTCCAAAGGATATTCAAAAAGTAATTAAGGAAGAATTTAATAATATATTAAAAGCAAAAGAAAAATTAACAGATCCTTTAATAAATTACTTTTTTTGAAATATAGATAATAACATTACTATAACACAAGATTTTACACAATTTAAACCTAGAAGCCATTATACAACTGATAGTCTATTAAAAACTTACTTTATGTGAATGAAATGGTTAATGAGAGAAAAATTTTATTTCAAAAATTTTGAATTAGCAAAATCTGCTTTAATTTTGGTAAACAATTTAGATCAAAATGACTTACAGGATATCGAAAATATACAAACATTTGTTAAAAAGTTAATTTGATGAGATGATGATGTTAACATCTTTGATATTAAGAAATTTTTAAAAGAAAATTGATTACAAACAGATCAAAATATTGTTAAAAAATTTAATAAAAATTTACAAAATAAACTACTAAATTTAAAAAAACAATTGATAATTTCTACCTCTTATCAGACTAACAACTATTATGAAAAAGATGAACAACAAATACATAATGATACAATAGGTTTTGTATTCTTTGGAGAAAAATTTACTATTGATTCATATATTTTTGATAAATTAACTGCTGGTAACGCAGAAACTCAAGGTATTCAAAAGCCATCAGTTACAACTGCTTTAGTTATTCCATATATATTAAATAACAATTCTATTGCAGCTAAATTGACAAAACTTTGGTTAAAAAATTACTGAATTAATGAAATAAAAAAACAATGATATTTAAAAGAAGCAAAAAAATTAATAGAAAAGGTTCAACATTTTGATTTCTCAAAAAACATCTATAGTAAATGGTTAAATCTTTTAAACTATATTTTTGTTAAGCAAGATAAAAACTTACCTTATTTTGAAAAAGATCCTTTATATCAAATTAGAAAACTTCTAACTTATTTATGATCTTATACTGAATTAAAACATGATACTTTACTTTATGTTAAACAAACCTACGGTGAACTATGAAGAGGCTGGGAAGAATGTGAAATCACAATAACACCACCTTCTTTACCTGTCCCAAAATGATATGTTGAACCCAATATTGATTTAATTAATCAACTTATAAAACTTTCTGAAGAAACAAACAAAATTATGAAATCTGATAATTTCTTAGAATTTACAAAACAATTAAAATTTTTAAAACAAATTGCTTTAGCAGAATTGCTGAATAAAAAAATATCAGATGAAGATTTTGAGAAATTAAGATTAATAAATTTTGCTAAACTTCTAACTCCTAAAAAAATAATATGACAACCTCTCCAAAAAGAAGAAAGATGAGCTATAATTGCTGATATCTTCACATCTTTAGATTTTTGACCTTTATATGAAGCTTTATGAAGACCAAATCTACTCCTTTTAATGATAAAAGATATAAATTGATCAAGAATTGTTATTTGACCAGTTTACACTCACTACGAATTTTATAAAAATTGAAAAAGATTAACAGACGAAAACTGGCAAGACCAATATGATAAAATAAAAAATAATCCTAAATTATGGTGATTAGAATTTAAAACTGTTTTAAATACTATTAACAAATGAAAATAAAAACATTTCTCTACTTTGCTTTAATATTATTTTCAACTATAATACCTATTATTGTTATAATCAGTTTTAACAAATCAAATTATAAACCTACTACTCCTGCCTTCAAATTAAAAAAAACAAATAAAAACATTTCTAACAAAACTTTGGAAAATCATTTTGCCATACTTCCTCACTTTATGCTCTGAAAGTCTAAGGTTGATGAATTTTATAAATTTCTAATCTCAAAATATAACCTATCTTGAAAAAAACTAAATATTCTCATTATATCGCCAAATCACTTTTGAGTAGGACAAAATCAATTTATTAGTTTTTCTAATTGAAATCTATGTTTTAAAAATGATTGCATTTATATAAACTCATTAACAGATAACAAATTAATTTTCAACTGATATTGAAACTTAAAATATTCTACTAAAGACGATTTAGAATACAAAATATGAAATAATTTATATACATCAGAACATTGAATAGGTGTACATTTTCAATTCATTAAAAAATACTTTCCTTGAAGTAAAATATACTGATTAGTAGTAAATCCACACAACTTCAAAAATGTAGATAAATTAATTTCTTTCTTAAAACAAAAATTTAAATCAAATACTTTATTTTTAGCATCTGTTGATTTTTCTCATTACAATTTAGAAAATTTTGCCTATTTACATGACAGACACACTTTGTATGTTCTGTATAATTCATATAAAAAACAAGATTACAAAACAATAGAAACAGATTGTCCTGTCTGTTTATATATAATTAACAAATTAGCACTCTATCAAAGTCAATATCCTCATCTACGATATAGAGATTCATCAACAACTATTACAAAAATATCTCAAAATTTTAACAACACCTCTAGAATGTTTTATTTTTTTACTAAAAACAAACCTAATATCAACTGACTAACTATAATTTTCTTTTGAGACACAATATATGACAGATGAATCAAATACTACTTTCCAACAAAAAAGAAATTTTTTAAATTTTTAAAACAATTTTTAACACAAGCAGATATAAATAAAAATCCAAAAATTTATAAACATAGAAAACTTTTTTGAATAGATTTTGCTTGATTTAATTTGGAAACCCCGGTAGTAAAAAATAAATCAATTTGTAAAAAATCTTATAAAACTATACAATTTTGCTCTGAGAAGACTTTTCTAACTTGGTTAAGTCAAATTTGATTTAATATTGTAAATGTTACTAACAATCATTCATTAGATTGATGACTAAATGCTTTTTTAGATACTATAAACAATCTTTCTAGTAACAAATTTAATTATTTTTGATGGATAAAATATGGAAATTATTATGAAAAAAATTTTGTTTATACTGGACTGATTAGATGAATTAAATTTGCCTGGCATTGATATGATTTTACCATAACGAAAATTAAATTTGACAAAATATGTAAAGATTTACAAAAATATAAAGAAAATTGATACTTAAATTTTGTAATAACTCATTGGTGAATAGAATATAAAACTCATCATAGCCAGTATCAAGAAACAATTTGAAAAAAATTAATAGATTGTTGAGCTGATCTAATAATATGAACTCATCCTCATGTAATACAAGATATTGACTATTATAAATGAAAACCCATTATTTATAGTTTATGAAATTTTATCTTTGACCAATTTAAAATTGAAGGATGAAATATTGGATGATATATAACAATAGATATCTCCTCTACTTGAAAGATTAATCGACTCAATTTATGAAAATTTAAAATAACATCAAATCAAATAAACTTTATAATAAAATAATTCTTAATAATACCAACAAATACCTCCTACGTTAGAACATTGTTTTTCACAAGATTTACCCAAATACCAAACTATACTTCATTCAATATTTTTCTTACCCAAAATATACATCGCTTGCTTTATTCTATATGTAATACCAGGTATAAGTCTTGTTATAGAAGTTGGATCTGATTTTACCTCTTTTACTTTCAATCTATTAGCTTCTAATAAAGCTAAATCTAAAGTTCAAGCTATTGTAGCCACAAGCTCGTCTTTTAACATCTTTTCAGTTGGCGTTTCAAAATTATATCAAGATCATACTTTTTTAACTCAAAAACTCTGCTGCCGAAAAGCTCTTCAGACAGCTTTCATTCAAGAAAATGGAGTTATAAATTCTTTCCATTGTTTTTTTAAATTTTGGTCAATATTTACTTGTAATCTTTTATAAGAAAAAGGATTTATTCAACCTTCTCATTTTTTAAACTCTTTTCACCAATATTCAGAAGCTTTTTTAGCTTCATAATCTGTAAGTCAACCTCATACATTTAACAAACTTTCTTTTAATCTTTCATAAGCTTTTTGAATTCTATCCCAATCATCTCATATATTAGATTTAAATCAATTAACTAACTTTTCTACCTTATCCCAAAAATTAACTTTACAAGTAGAACATTGAGGATATTCTATCATAAGCTTAGAAATTAAATCCTTATTCGGTTTTATAGTAAAATAATTGCAAAAATTATGACTTTTGCCTTTAAAACATTTCTTAATGCTTCCTCCTCAACTTAAAAAACTAACAACATCATCAACATCTTGAGCTTTCATCATTTTCAACAATCAATCTTTATGTAAGTTTATCAAATAATATAAAAATTCATATACATCTTGATATTTTATTCAGTTCCTAAAATTTTTAGGATAAACAAAAATCAAAGGTTTTTCTGAATTATAATAATTAATAGCTTCCTTCAGTTGATATTGCTGTTCTTTATTTAACGTAATTTCTATATTATTATTTCAACAAATAGTAAAATATACATTTCTTACCAAATCCGCTAAATCTCGCAATTTAGAATAATCTCTAACTACTGCCCAAGGACTTTTTAAAATAGTAAATATTCCAAAGGTAATACTCATAGAATTTGAAAACAAAGTGTTTCCATAAAATCAAAAACAACCTATAACATTTCATCACTTAGTAGTAGCCTGCTCAATTAGTTGTTTTATATCACTTACTATACCTTTTCAATATTCATTTTTTTGTTTCTCAATTTTAGTAATATAAAAAATATTCTTAGACAACTGCTCTAAACTCTGGATATAAGATGGCTGACTAACACAAATATCAGGACAATTATCAGCAAAAGTTATAGCGAATAAGAAGAATAACAAAAATAAAATAACTTTTATATATCTTTTCATTTAAAATTACCTTTAAATATTGTAAATTCGTTATTCACTATATATCTCTATCTTCCCCTTATCAGACTTGAAAATAAACATCTTTTCTCAATCAACTACTTTATAACTAATTTCATTCCAATCTGACCTATATTCAGAAGGTATATATATTAATCATCCTTTAGTAATATACATAACACACTGATTAATATCTTTATCTAAAACACATTTTCAACCATTAAACAATCAATAAAGACTATTTTTTAAATCTAATACTTCATAATCTCCTGCTATTTTTATATTTTTCAATTGTAAAGATTTTACAAAGACTCTCCATATAGTTTTATTTGTTTTGTTATTATATATCAATATCACAGGATAACCTTGGCTAATATCGACACTATAATCATATGGTTTTTGTAATGCCAACGAACCATCAGGCTCTAACTCTCAAACTATATTTCAATTTATATCTTTAAATTCAATAGTTCAGTTAAAGCTAAATAATCCTCCTGTAATATATTCATTAGACCAAATAACGGCAAATTGAGATTTATCTCAATCTATTGATTTTCCTGTAAGAATTTGCCACTCTCCAAATCTATTTCTATAAAATTTAATTTGTCATTCATCTATTTGACTAGAAAGCTTAGCTATTATCTGTGCATATCAATCATTTACTTTAATTGCATCTATATTTACAATAGGAACTTTAATATTAACATTTATTTGCTCTTTATAGACATTTCAATTTTGATCTACAGCTCATATATAATAAACAATTTGTTTAGGCTTTTTAGAATAAAGACTAATCTCTAAAATTCCATTTTCAACTTGCTTAATAACATTCCCTTTTTTATCAGATATCCAAGATTTAACTACTTTAACATTATCTTTCCATTGAACTTTTAAACGATATTTAGTATTTACATATCCGTAAAGATCTTTCCCTTTACTTACAATTTGTCATGTCTTAGATCTTATTAAAGCTATCTCATCTGATGGAGGTACATTATCAGACCAAATACTTCTACCAAAAACAATTTGATTAGACCATGAACTACCTACAGTATATTCAGGAAAATCCGGAGTAGAAATATTTTTTAATTTTAGTATTCTAGCATATCTTCGTTTTCTAGGATCTATTAGTAAATGTAAATTTATTCTTTCTGTAGTAGAATCAAATAACTTTAAAATCAATTTTCATTGTTCTTGTAAATCGTAAACAAATCATTTTAAATCCTTATATTTTATTTTTATTGCACCGGGATCTAAACTTTTATCCATCACTAATATATATTTTGAAGATTTAATATCTGGTGGCAAAATAAAAGAAACTACTTGATTTTGATCATAAGAAATATCTATTCTAGATTCCAATTTTATCAAATAAATTTTTGTATAACCATCACCTAACCACGAAATTCAAACATCATCATAACTAACAGAATTTAGCTTAAATTTATTTACCTCCAAAGCATAATCTGGTTTATATAATATCTCTTCGATATAATCATTATAATGACTTCTAGAAAATTTGATATTTTTAATTTGTTTTTTCTGATTAGACCATTTTATGTATATTTCTTTGTCCGTCCATACAATCCAATCTCTTTCTCAATCTCCATTAAAATCAAATCACAAATAAGTTTTTCTTTTTCTAACCTTATCAGCAAAATCAATATCATAAATAATATTCCGATATTTATTATCTTTTCATCTAACATAAAATCAATGTATAAATTGTCAAATATCTGCCATGTCATATAATCAAAAATATCAATTAGCTTTATTGTTAGTATCATTAACATCAAAAGCTTCTTTGGATAAAACTACTTTATCCAATTGTGACTTAACGTTTTCTAAATAAATTTTACTAGCTTGCCAATCTTGCTTTGTCATACCAAAAGCATAGTAAGGTTTCTGATTAATTTTTTTATAAAGTCAATCTACAATCTTTTTATTTAACTCAAAATATGCTTTATAAGGATTTGGTCAATTTTTTATAAACTTTTTAACTTTTGGATTTACATTTAATATATTTGTAGATAAACTAATTTCCTTTTCTTTATCAAATACTACTAACTTATTTTTGTTAGCTAATTTCAATAAAGCATTCCATCATCATCTTTTGATCTTTTCAGCAAGTTTGCTATAATAAATTCTTTTTTGCTGAACAATAAATTTAGCTCTATTTTTTATTTTATTCAATCAATATGCATTTAATCTAATCATAGATTTACTTTTCAAAATATCTTTTATTTTATCTATTTCATTTCTGTATCATTTTGCTTCAGATCATAATATATCAATTTTAGCAAGTAATTTTTTTCTATAATTTTCAAAATAATCACCTGTAGCTATTTCAGATTTATAGAATAAATCATTAAAAGATTGAAAATCAAAATCTGCATTTATATCTGGTATAGTTATAGCATTTTCATTTAATCCATCTTCTACTTTCATAGTTCATTTATTAATCTCATCTATTATTCAATTAGTAAATCAATTAATAACGTTAGCAAAAGCTTTAGCCATATCATATACCATGTCAAAATTTATTTTCAAATTTACATAGGTATCTATTCTAACATCATAATACTTCGGAAATGGAAATTTTGGCAAAGTAAGCTGTAAGAAATCAAAAGGAGCTACTCTTGAATATCTTTGAGTAAGTTGTTCTATCCTTGTTTTTGTATTCCATTCAGCAACTAATCAAATTCAATTTTTAATAATACACCGAATTTTTCAAATCCATTGAGCAATATCTAATACTGCTTTTATAGGTGGCATCAATGGCGGTAATTTTGGAGCAGGAGGTAATAATGGTGGTAATTTAATCTCTGGTGTTGGTATATTAAAAGTAATACTTGGAAGCTGAGGAGGCATAGGTATTTCAGGTGGAAGTGGCAATTTTACATTTAGTCAAATTTTAGGAGGATATGGTAAAGTAGGTAAAACTATCGGTGGCAATCTTATAGGTTTAAATCTAAATTCTGGTAAAGTTATATTAAGTCCAATATCTATATGGGAAAGATCAATATAAATATCTGGCAATTTAAATGGAGGTATAGGTAAAATAGGTAAATCTATACAGAAAACAGACAATGTACAATCATAAAAATCATAATTGTCTACTCTACACTTACCACAAGATCTTTTCCATTTTACAGAAAAATCTATCAAAATCTGCCATGTTTTAATAACGGCAATCATCAAGATTATAAAATCCACCCATTTTTCAAATCTAACAGCATTTTGATGAAACCATCTTACAATAGATAAGAAAAATTTATCTATTATACACAAAATAGATTGCAAAAGTTTATCTACTATATGAAGATAAGCATAAAGCTGTAATGGGAACCTTTGCCATGCATCAATTGCTTCAATATCTTGTTTAACTCTACTTTCTATCTGTTTAATGTTAGTGTAGATTTTTAAATATTTTTGATAAGTAGCTTTACAATTTTCATCATTCTCTTTACACTTTCAAGCGGCACTTTTAACTAAATTCTCCCATTCTTTTATAACTTCTTTATTTTCATCTAACCACTGTGTCAAATATGCCTTTTGTCTTTCCCACTCCTCTTCTGTTAACCGAGGTAATTTAATAACAATAGCCTTTGTATGAATATTAATTAATGGTATTTCTTCAAAAAACTTTTCTATTTGCTTGAAAGGATTAGAGAATGTTTCAGAAAGTTTTCAAAATACTTCCTTTCTTGGTAAAAGAACACTTTTGAAAGTATATCATTTCTCTTTATCTTTTAGACTTTTCTTTACTTGTTTCCAATTATCAGAAATTGTAGTTGTTATATCATTTTTCAATTTATTCAAATCCTTTAACTTATCCCATCACTCTAAAAGTTGACTTAAATCTGGAAGATATACATATATAGTCATATTAGTTAAAGCATTGATTATATATCTTATTTGTCTATCAAGCCATTTTTTAATAATACACTGAACTAATCATTTAAGATTTCATCACTCAATCTTTAAATTTATAGGCATTCATTTTTTAAGTAACACATCTTTAGTCTTCAAGGTATCTCATATATAATTTCTCTGCAATTTTAAAACATTTCATCATATTTCAAAACCATTCAAATCAGTATTAAACCATTCATCTTGTTGCCAACTATCACCTTCTAAATTAGGATTACTATAAACTATATTGAACGGAGATAAATTTCAATCTATTCACCAGCTATCTTTATTACAATCTCAAAAATCTGAAAGATTATATTGCCATTCTTCCAAAGATTGTTCTATATCTTTATTTCCTTTTTGTTTCTGCTTATCTTTACATAAAACATCTTTTTTTGCTACAACTACACAATTTCACGCTATAGTTCACCAAGGATGAGGAAAAGAAAGTCATCACAAATACGTTCAAAAACAAAAAGCAAAACCTATACCTAAGGTAGTAGTAGGTGCAACATAAAATCTAAATTTAGCAAGAAAAACTCAAGGACAAGGACTAGGCTTAAATTGGTTAGGAGGATCAGAAGAAGGAGAAATAGAAGTTTTGTTAGGCATAGGTATAGGAATACAACAAGGATTATGCTTACAAGATTTCCATTTTGTTCAAGGATACCAAAGTATTGATCTTCAAGGATCCCAAGCTACAGGACATCCAAAAACATTATAAATTCAAGGAGCAAAAAATGCTACGTTAAAAGGAGGTTCCAGTCAACACTTCGTTCAATCATCTCATCAAAGAGAAAATCATTTACATAAATTTTTAGTAAAATCTTCTAATTGCCCAGCAAATCTGTCCATAGCTTTGGACTCAAAAAAAGACACATCCAAATTTACACCATTTGTCAAAATATCATCAAAATCTAAATCATCTCATTCTGAAAATTGTAAATCTGAAATATCCTCCACTCATCAATATTGATCCAAAATAGATTTATAATCACCATTATTAATCTTAGTTTGGATATCTTCAACTTTGTTTTTAACTAAACTTTTTTTACTATCTATATATCATTTTACATATTCTTGTAAATCTACTTTCCTAAAATCATATCATCTATTACTTTCCTTTCAATTGTTAATAGCTACTACATATTTTTTTACACATCAATCAACAGGTAATATTTTAACCTGTGGCAAATCAGCTCATCAATTTACAAACTTTCATACATCGATATTAACTGGTGAAGTTCAAAGATAAGTAAGATACCGCGAAAAATGTATAGTTTGACCTGGGGGTACTTTGATATTATCTAACTTAAAAATATATGGATCTACATCTGAACTAAAAATAACTTGAGGATTTAAATTACCTTTGTTAAATCATATAATATATCAACTACTATCCACATCTATCTGCCAAGGTCATTGAAGATTGTCTAAATAAGTTAATCTTCTAGTAGTATTAGACAAATTATTAATATATACCGTAACTTTTACTATATCTCCTTTTCTCAAAGGTTGATTTTTGTTATTTAACTTTTCAAATCTTTTATAAACAGATAATCAATCATCTCCTGTCAAAAGACTACTAACTGCATAATACCAGACATCTCCTGTTCAATCTTCATAAAGAGGTTTACCAACATTTGAAGGAACAGCTATATATTTTTGATTATAAACTAAAGATCTGTTAACCTTTTTATTGTATAATTCTAAAACTTTTTGGTAAGTTAAATCCTCTAGATCTCAATTTCCATTTCTTACTAAAAGATTGGAATCAATATATTTTCAATTTTCATCAACTACTGTTCCAATACCTCTACCAGGATCTGGTATAGACAAACCTTGCCAGTGAACAAGACTATTATCATAAACTTTGTCCTGCTTTAAAGTCAAAGCATAACTAGCTATTATCTTCTCTTTTAATCTATTTTTTCGATTAGCATCACATTTATAAGAAGATTGGCTAATATAAGTATTTCAATAAAATATTTTTATATCTCCGTTTATATCATTAGTAACAATGTCAAGTTTTCAATCTCAATCCATATCCTTTACAAAAAGTTGTTTTACACCTTTCAAAGAAGGACTTTTAGGAACATTAAGACAAATTAACCTTCAATCAATAGAGAATTGTCATTTTTCATTTTTATAATAAAGTAGTTGATCTTTATTGGTCCAAACTATCAAATCTTTATATCAATCTCCATTCACATCTCCCATATAAATATTTTTTATTCAATTTTTAACAATCATTAAATCTCATAAATCCACAAAAGGATTAATATCCAATCAATAATTTTTTAAAAGTTTTATTCTTCAGTCATTGTAAGCAACTAATATATCTTTTAAATTATCATTGTTGAAGTCTCATACTAAAACTTTCTTAATACCGCCATTTTCATCAAAATATATTAAATCTCATCTAGATCAATCATAACTTGTTTTTCAAGCTTGCTCATTAGTGTTTAATCTTTCTAAAAACATATCTCAAAAATTAATCACAAATTCGTTTGCATCTTTTAGAGTAGCTTCTCATACATTTTTTCAAGCCGCCCATAAACTAATATTTGGAAATTCTTTAAATCATACATCTCTTTCTGGATCTCTAGCTAACAATATTCACTTTACTCCTTCCCACTCTTCTGACAATTTTTCCGATGTGTTTACAATCATCAAATCTAATCATAAATTTCTATTATTTCTTAGACCTATATTTCTTTTTGTAAAATCGAAATTATTATCTAAAATATAACTATCATTTCTTTTTACTAAAAGATCTCAAACATACTTATTTTTCCATAAGACATGAAACTTATTATCTTTGAATATTATCCTAACATCTGGAGATATAAATGATTTATCAAAGTCTATAATTACTTGTCAATTAACTTTTATTTGCTTGTTTTGAGGCTCTATTTCATTAGAATAAATAAAACTATCAGTTCATTTTGGAATATAAACTATCTCATTTCATCATCATTTAGAAGTAGTCAAAATATAATCTAAAACATTTCATAAATTAATTTTTATGCTCTCTATTCAATAATAAATTTTAGATCCTGACAAAATTAACTTAACGTTTTTAGAACCTAAATTGACAATAGAGCCATCACTTTTAACAATAGTCAAAACTCTATTTAATTTTTCAGGATCAATCAATTGAGTAGTAATAGCCAAAGTTTTACTACTTTTAGCTAAAAGATTATTAGCAACATTTTTATTATTAGAAAAATATCATCGTAAATTTCACCAATCGTTACCAAATAAAGACAAATACATTACTTTAACACCGTTTATTGGCCAATTTATTTTCTCCACTGAAACACTCTTATAATCAGGAATTTGATCTTTTAGATCTAAATCGTTAATTTTAGCCCAAACATATCACTTAGAATATTTATCATTAGATACTAAATCAATCTGTTGTTTTCAATTAATAGTAACTATTTTAGTATTGCTATTAGAATTTTTAAAATTTAATCATAAATCTACTCATACTTTAACCTTTACAGACTTATCTACCATATTACCCCAAATATCTTCAACTCTTATTTCAGCTCCTACATTATCTCAACTAGAAACTATAGATTTATCTAAACTAATTTCTACTCTCTTAGGATTAGCAGGCAAAATTTTAACTTTTAAACTTTTCTTTGAAAGTCCAGGAACATCAAAAATGATTTCATCTTCTCAAGCTCTATAAGAAGGTTTTAAAACAACTTTCAATTTTCAATTATCAACTATAAAATAATTACCTTCTACTTGCTTACCATTTATATTAGCATAAACTTTTACTAAACCATTTTTAGATCTAATAGTAATCGGACTTGAAATATTTCCTGCTAATTTAACCTCTATTTGCCCAGATAGATTTGTATCAAACTTATCAGGAAGTTTAAATTTCAGCTCTTTTTTAGATAGAATTATTTTAGAATTCACAATTTTCAAATCTTTTTCTCAAACTGGATAATTAGATTTTTCAAAAATAGGTTTTAATACTATCTTCAAAGTCTTTCACACTAATCCTTTTTCATTTCATAAATCCAAAATAAACCTCGCATCTTTAAAATTAGAAAATTCGTAAGTCTTAACTTTAGTATTTCCTATTATCAAGTTACCAAAATTTACACTTATTCTATAAGGATAAACTAATTGATCAATTTTATTTCAATAAATATCATAGCCGTCTACTCTTATTGGCATTTTTCAACCGTCAATTATTCTATTTCACAGAGTAACAACTTCAATTTTAGCTAGGTTTCAAGGAGCTACTAACAAAGGAATAGATTTTAAAACGCAAATATCATTTTTACACAATTTTATTTGCAATAAATTATTTCCAGCAACATTTGAATCAACCTTCAACGGGATTATTGTATCCTCATAAGTATTATATTTAAATTGATAATCTTCTTTACAAATATCAATATTACCTAAATATATTTTTCCTCAATTTATACAAGATTTTCATATAGCACCAATGGATACATTTACATCTCATAAAGAAGAGTCATTAGAATTAAAATACAAATTTAAATTTTTTTCTTTATCCTCTACTGAAATAAAATTATTAGGGTATATACTCACTCCAATAGTATTCTTTAAATCATTATAAATAGCTTTTTGTTGTTCAGATAATTTATCTAAAACAAGTTTATCCGTCAATTTTCAGTATATTACATATTTATAGAATCATTTTAATTGATATTCCTCCCACAAATCAGGACTATGTTTTTTAACAAAATCATTATAAGAAACTCTGAAGTACTTATCTATAATACCTTTCACCGATAAATTTTTATCATTAGTATCAGGTTGAGGAAAAATATCAACAGTTTTATCATTATTTGCAATATCAGAAACTGTATAAGAAAGTCAATTTCAAATAGTAAAACTACAATCGTTAGTAATGCCAACTTTAAAAGATTTAGGCAAACTTGAAAGCCAACAAGCAAAAGCAGATGGCCATTGAAACAAAGGAACAGCTCCATCAGGAGGAATACCGCATTTACTTTCTTGAGATAAAGCAGGATTATCATACAAATAATTTAAATCAGAATTCGACCAAGAAGACATAGTATTCAAGTCTATTGCTCTTTTGATATCAGATATAATCTTCGGCTCAGCTTCGTTAGATCAAATATTATCAGCTCAATCACTATTTATAAAACCTGCTTCATAACCATTAGTTTCTATATTTGGATATTTTTTAGGATCTACTTTTTTATCCGAAAAATAACTATCTTCTATATAACTTATTTTCTCATTTACATTAAAATTTTTTCTCAAATAATCTATATCCTTAAGAAAGTTAGAAAATACCGGCCTTATTGACCAGCCTAAACTACGGTAATATAATGCTTCTGCTAAAATGTCTATATTTTTATCTCCTAAAACTTTTATCAAATAATCACCTGATAATAAACTATAAGTTCTATTAGGAGTTGCTCTTTCATCAACCTCTCATAAAAAGTCAAAAGCATCTTTATATTGATTATAATAATTAACAGACTTGTTCAACTGCTCCTTCAACATCTTGTTGTATTCTTCTATTGTTGATTTCAAATATTCTTTTATAGATTGCTTAATTTCAGGAATACTCTTCAATACATATTTATCACCTACTCTTTTATAAACAGGCACTTTCCATAAATCAGGATATATAAACTTAACTGTATCACCTCCTATACCTAAAAACGTAATATATTTAGGATCATCAATAGGTCTCTCAGCTGTTATATCACTTATTTTTTTTATCTGACTAGCTGTCGGAGAAATATGCCATACTCTAGTATCAATTAGTTTATAATAATAGTAATCCCGTCTTTTATAATCTGTCAAAGCACAATAAGTATAAGTATAACCCGCAGCATCAGTAGCAGTCTGCCGACATACACAAGTAGGTTTTTCTGAAATATAATTTTTAGATTTTCCATTAGTATAAACATTTACTTGAAAATATTGTCATTCTGAAGCATTTTTTCCATACTTAGAGAAAAACTCAGGATAATACATCAATTTTTTGTTAGAAACTTGACAATAAGTAAGATTTTTAACTTGTGGAGTATTAGACCCAAAATTGTAAATTCATTCCTTTGTTTTTATAGGTGCAGAATATACTTTATAAGCTTTCCAATCATAAGCAGATGAAACTTCATTATCTGTAAGAATTCCTCCTCCTAAATCAAATATCCATCATCAAATATTTTTATTCCAAGAAGGATTCCAACTATATTTATAATTGTAAAAATAAAACTTAGGTTTTGTATAATTAGATTTTTGCCAATCGACATTTAATGGAGACGCACCTCACCAATATCTAACGGCCCATTGTTTCAAAGTCTCTCCAGGAGCACATCTCGTATTTTCAAAAAGCTGAGCATCTTTTTCTGTAATTAAAACATTATATCATCTATTAGCTTCTATCTGTCTTTGCATAAATCAAAAACTCTTCCCTATTGTCCCTAAATCTTTTCATAAAATACTTTCTCAAGAAATCTGTGAAAGTTCGGTATAATTTTTATAAGTTCATCTATAAATAGTAAAATCCTGAGCTCCAGTTATATCTCCTGCATATTTTCAGAAATAAAAATTTTCATATTGTGCCTTTAAATATCTGGATTTACATTGAGGTCTTTCATATTGTTGATAATAAACAAAAACAGGATAAAGCATATAATACCTGTTTTCTTCTATTTTTTTATCTATTGCTTTTCTTAAAAGATTATTGAAACTCTGTATTTTCAGAGCTGAAATTTTGTCTTTTATTACTATTTCTTTCAAAGCATAATCAACTGATTTCTCTCAAGTAAAACTATATTTCCATCTACCAGTTCGATTAACATTATTAGCAATTTTTTCTATATAAGAAGGAGAAAATAGTTGAGTAACAGGTTTTATAAAATTTTTAATTGCTTGAGCTATTATCTTTGTCGGAAATTGAGGCTGAGTATCTCAAGATAAGTATTTATCTCCTGAAACTTTCCACTTTTCTACAAAATCTTTTGTCTTTTTAAAATATTCATTATATACTTTAGCATAATCTGGATTTGTTTTCAAATAATCTTCTAAGCTTTTACTAGCTTCTTTTTTATAATCCTCTATATTTTTTCAAACTTGTTTTAAACCTTTAATAACGTTAGAAAGATAATTTCATTCTAAAAGTTTTAACAATAAATTTGTAAAATGATGATTTAAAATATCTTCAGCAAAAATTAAACTATTTACATAATAAGGCTGATTTTCTTTGTTGTAATAAGATTTTAATGATATAAAGTCTTCATAATAAAACTTTCTAGACACAAACTTATTAGGATTATTGTAATACTTTTTCAATTTTTGAAAAAATTTGTGATAATTTGCTATAGTTTCAAATCTTATAACGGAATGTGTTAGTTCAGGCTTGTTATCTCATCATACATAATCAAAAAATCAAGTCTTAGGATTATAAATATATTTTTTATCTATTAAATCTACATAAGGATATACCGAAGGAAATACAAATCATCTATAATTTAATTTTGGTAAAGGAATATTTCATATTAAAACTATACCTTTTAGAACATTTCAAGTATTATCAAAATATTGTTTTTGTATATATTTCAGAACATCCACACTTTTCAAATCATTATTCACAATCACCACTTTAGCAATAGTGTTATAATACTTTTGCTGAATATAATTAACGACATATCGCTTTAAATCATTTTTTATTTGAGAATATATTTTTTTTTCTACAAAAATAAGATACAAATTGTTTTTCTTTACCTGCTCTTCTTGAGCATAAACAGAAAAATATCTATCAAAAAAGTAATAAAACTGATTAAAATAAAAAGAAAACAAATAAAAAATTACAAAAAATATTATCAAAACTTTCTTTGTTTTTATTTGCATAATTAAATTTCTTAAGGATATAATCATAGACTATCTATCTACCATCACAAACAATATCATCAGATATCATCTGGCCAAATCTTCAGCAATCTCCTCTTTAATAATCTTCGGCAATCATTCAGGCATTAATCTTCTGATATCATCAGATATAATCTTCAGCCATCTCCTAATTAATAATTTTATATATTTTTTAATATTTTTCAAATTTTATTAATTGCTTTTGTGCTCAATTTTTAACAAGAAAATCTACTATTTCATCAACCATAGAAGGTTTTCAACACAAATATATCCTAAATTCATTAAATTTTAACTTATCTACAATCTCCTTTAAAACATCCTGAACATGTCATTTAGAAAAATTTATATTTTTATATTCATTTTTAAAATAGAAATCCTCCTGCTTAGACAACGTTATATAATTTTTAAAATTTAACGGAAAACTATCTAATTTTTCCAAAACTTTTAAAGGTATATTATCATAAAATCTTTCTCCAAAAATATTATACACCTTTCCACTAAAATTTTCTAGAAATAAATGTTCCATCATAGAAATCATTGGAGCCAATCCAGAACCGATACTAACAAAAAGATAATTGTCTGCTGGCTCCAAATTCATATGTCAAAAAGGTCACATTAAAGAAAGATTTTCTCCTTCTTTTATATCCTCTACCAAATATTTCGACATTCAACTTTCTGAAACTTTTTTTACATAAAAATATATCTTTTTATCCTTTCTTACTAAAAAAGGAGAAGAAGCAAAACTATAAGGCCTCTTTATTTGTCAATTATCAAGCATTCAAAATTGACCTGGAATAAAATCAAAATCTTCTTTTAAAGAAAATTCCAAATAAGCAGTAGTATTATTTGAAGATAAATATTTCTTTTTCAACTTTATATCTACTTTTTTCATATTTAGTTATTTTACCAAATTAAATATTATCTTGCATTTCTAAAGAATATTTGTGAATTTCATTTCGCAATTTTTCAATAAAATCAGAGGAAAGTCACATCTTCTTTGCCAATTCTTTTCTGTCTTTTAAAACTTGTTCCCATCTTGATTTTTGTAAAGTCGACATACCCTGAAATTTTTTATATTCTCAAATCTTCTTAACAATTTCAAATCTTTTAGCTAACAAAAATATTATTTGTTCATCTATACAATCTATCTGTGCTCTGAATTTCTCTAATTCAAACATATTTTTATTTTAAAAATATAAACTTTTCTTTAACCTTATCAAAAATATCGTAAAATAAATTGTTAACTTCAAAAATATACTGATTTACATACCCTACTCTATGTCCTTGATTTTTATACTCCCATTGAGAAATCTCTCAAATTTTGTTTATAAAATTTTTAGAAAAAATCTCCTTTATTCACTCATCTTTGTAAATCTGTAAAACTTTTACTCATATAAAATATGGCTTTTTTCTTACAACCTCATAACATTCTTCTTTTAAAAGCTTTCTTTCTCCATTGACCCATCTGTATATAGGATAGCATCTTTGCTCTTTTATATCTTTTGCCAGATATACTGGTAAATATACTGTAGCCTTATCTTTTACATTAGAATCATACTTTATCACAAAAGTTCTTGGATTATCAAAAACTGGAGTATAAGATCAACCATTTTTATATTCTTTCTCTTTTCACAAAACATAAGAATAAAGTTGAGTAACTTTAACTTTTTTATAACTTTCTTCAATACTTTGCTTAGTTAAATCTATCTCTTCAAAATCAACATTTTTAACAAAATTTGTTTTAACTTCTAACATAACTGGAACGAAACATTTACAAATCACTCCAGTATAAACTATTTGAACTTTATAATCTCAACTTCAATCAGTTAACACGTTAATATATGTATTACAACAATTTTTATTTACATAAATCTTTAAAACTCCACCTGAATAAATATAAGACTTATTCTTAAAACTGGTAGCTAATGGCAATTTCTTTTCTTGAAAATCAACTTCCTTCCATTCTTTTTCAAAAATAGAATTTCAAAAATCAACTTCATAAACATCTATTTTCACATTTCTTGGTAAAGACCAATTTCAATAAACTTCCTTTGCTTCTTGTCAAATACCTAAAAGATACCGCACATCATCAAATTTATAAAGTGGATGAAGATATAGACTATATCCAGGTATTTTTAATTCTCAAATAATTTCTGGTTCTGTAGGATCTTTTAAATCTATCACAAACAAAGGATCAGTTGCTTTAAATGTTACTAAAAATGCTTTATCTCCCATAAATCTTGAAGATTTGAATTCTTCACCAGGAGCAATATTTGTAAGCTCTCAGACTAATGTTAATCAAGAATCAAAAACATAAAGATCCGTTGCTCTTTGTGGATAATAATATTTTGTAAATATTCTAAAATAGCCACTGCTATCCTCATCCATAGAATATTGATTAATAGGCTTACCTGGTATTACTGCTGTATTTATATAATCCAAATTAAATCAATCTAATCTTAATTTATGAATCAATGTAAAATCTCATCTTCTAAATACGGGCATTATACAATAAAGACCCGGAGGACAACGCCAATTCTGATAACGATAATAGTTATTAACCAAATACAAAGATCTTTTTGTCATATGAATCTGTCATTGTCTTAAATTTCACCAAACAAAATATTGATTAAAATTGTCTTTAGGTTCTTGTACATCAAAAATCCCTACAACATTAAAATTTAACGAATCAATTTTACTAAAATCAGCAGGAATATAATAAATATTGTTAGATTTTATAAATTTCGTTCAAAGTTTAAAAGGATATTTTTTTCATTTTAAAACTAAATTTCCGTTCTTTGAATAAAATAAATATATAGTCTTATTATTTATCACATCTGATAAATCTTTTTTAATTTTATTTTTATATTTCTTTAAATTATTTTTTAAAAACTCTTTTATTTGTTTATCATTTAAATTGACATTAAAAATTTGTCAAAATCCTTTTATTCATTTCATTGGTTGATACCATCGCTTATTGCAAATACTATATAAAATCTGATTAAAATCATAACTAGAAATTACATAAAGTTTTCCATCTATTAATCTAGAATCAAAAAATACTCATTTAATATCATAAAAAGCTATAAATTTAATCTTTGGCAAATTTGATATATCAAAAATTAATATATCTGTTCTTGGTTTTACCAATCCCCACTTACTAGACCTTGTTCACATTAAAATCAATCTATTAGAAGTGTTTAAAATTTTTACATTCCTAATCACAGAAGGAACATTTATTGTTTCTACTATCCTAGATTGTGATATATCTTTCAAATTGTTTTCTATAATATATACTTTATTTGCCTTTCTGTTATAATAAACTACATATTTACCTAAATTTTTCAAAATATCAGGCTCATCAACACCTGTTTTTTGAATATTTGTTTTAGAATATTCTATTTTAGATTTAGATCCTTCGTAATTAAATTGATAACTCTCACTTCTTTCAAGACTAATAGAATCAATATTTGTATTTCCTTTCAATATCATCCCTTGATTCATTAGAGGAACAGGTCTATAAAAGTTAGAACAAATTTCATCAAAATTTTCTAAAACTTTTTGGATTAAAAGTTTTTCAATTTCTACATTGTTTTTAACCCTTTTCAATTTCAAACTTTCACTATTGCCTTTTATTTCTTTAACAACCCTATCTTTTTCTATATCTTCCCATACATTAATATCAGCAAAAACTAAAAAAAACAAAGAAAATCACAAAAAAGGCAATAAAAATAACAATTTATTTCTTTTCATTTTTATAATGTATTAATTTTAAAACCTTATCTAAATATATCCCTATAATAACGTTTTTCAAGTATTAAATTTTTTATTGACTTAAAAATTTAATTTATTAAAAATATCCAGTCCTTTTTAAAATCTAAATTAAATGTTATGTCTGAAACATTTATAGCTATAACTTTATCTATCATTATTCTTTTAATAATAGCAAACTTCTTATATCTTTTAAGTAAAAAAATAAATTTCCCTTATACCATACTTCTCGTTCTAGCCGGTCTAATCTTAATACCTATATCCAAATTACCTGGACTAGAATTTTTACAACATTTTCGGCTTTCACCAGAAGTCTTATTTTTTGTATTTCTTCCTATATTAATATTTGAATCATGATACAATATTAAATACAAACAACTAAAAGAAAATCGAATTACGATACTATCTCTTGCTGTAGCATGACTTTTAATATCCACTATCTTAATCTGACTATGACTTTATTATTGATTACAATTAATTTGATTCAAGATACCATTTGAAATTTGTTTACTGTTTTGAGCTATAATATCTGCTACAGATCCAGTAGCAGTATTATCTTTATTTAAAGAAGTATGAGCTCCAAGAAGACTTGCTTTAATATTTGAATGAGAAAGTCTATTTAATGATTGAACTGCTTTAGCATTGTTTTTATCAATACTAGAAGGTATAAAATTAGGAGTATTTAACTGAGAAACAGCTATTAGCGGACTAATTAAATTTTTTATAATGCTCTTAGGATGAGCAATTTTTGGTGCGATTATATGAATTATATTTGCTAAAGTAATAGAAAAAATTAAAAACCACGAATATGTAGAAATTACACTTACAATGATTTTAGCACACCTTACATTTATTTTAACTGAACTTATCAATATACATATACCTCATATTGAAATTTCTGGAATCATAGCTACTGCTATAGCTGCTATTATAATGTGAAATTATTGAAAATATAAAATAAGTCCCAAAGTAGAAGAATATATGGATAGATTCTGGTGATTTTTTGCCTTTTTAAGTAATTCCTTAGTGTTTATTCTAATTTGATTTATTCTCTCTAAAATACACATCAATATTTCTCAATTTATCCTACCAACAATAATAGCAATAATAGTAGTAATCATAGCAAGAGCTATAAGCGTATATTTACCTCTTAATTTAATTAAAATAACAAAATTAGAAGAACCAGTTCCTTCATCTCGGCAACATCTACTAGCATGGTGAAGCTTAAGATGAGCTTTGGCTATAATGATGTGATTAATGATTCCTGATAATCTTTCAGTTCCAGGATGGAATTATCCTTTTACAATAAAAGAATTTTTGCTAACTTTAATAGTTATGAGTATAATGTTCACTCTTTTTGTCAAAGCACCTACTATAAAACCACTTATAAAATTATTTAAATTAAATAAACTAAATAAATGGGAAAAATTTGAATTACTAGAATGAAATATATTAATTAACCTTAAACTTTTAAAACAAATAGAAAATCTTTTCAAACAATGATTTATCCATCAAACAGAATATGAAGAATTTAAAAATATCTATACAAAAAAATTAAAAGAAGATATTGAAAAGATAAAAAAATTCTTAAAAGAAGAAAAAAATACTCACGATTTTCTTAAAAGAGCAATATTAATACATGCTTTAGGTATGGAAAAAATGTTTTTAAAAGAACTCTTTACATATAGAGAAATTGATGAATATATTTTCAAATACTTACTAAAAAAAATCGATACTCAAATAGAAAGGCTCAAAAAGGGATTATCGCAATTTAAAACTTTTGAAGAAAAACAAAAGAAAAAAATAGATATCTTTGAAAAAATTTGACAACGACTTGATTGAATCAATGAAAATAGTATTATTTTTCAATATTTAAAAAATAGGGCTAAAATTCTAATTTCACAAAGAGTAATAGAAGAACTAGAAAAACTAAAAAAACAAGAAACAGGATTTGATCTAAACGTATTTGACGAGGTAATAGAAATCTATAAAGGATTTTTAAATAAAGCTAAAGAAAAATTAGAAAAATTATATGAAGAAAAGCCTACTCTAGTTAATTGGCTTAATGCTAAATTATTAAATAAGAATTTGATGAAATTAGAAGAAAATATTGTAAAAGATTTATATAAAAAAGAAATTATTACTCCAAAACTATATCATAAATTCTTAAAACAAATAGAAGAAGAAATAGAAGCAGATATTAAAAAAATAGATGTTTAAAACATAAAAACTACTATCATTATGAAATTGATACATTTGCTTATTTTTATACTATCAATATTATCTATAAGCTTTGCTTATAATATCATTAGTATAACTGAATATATAAAGTTGAAAGAAAAATTAGAAAAAGTTAAAATAAAAAATTACAAAGCATATATCAAATTAGAAAACTTTATAAAAAATACACCTTGTAAACGAATAAAAAATGATAAAAGTTTCCTTTTAACTCCTTCCTGTCTTAGTAAAAATTATATTCCTATTATCGATACTTACACTTCTATCAAAGAATGAATTAACTATATAAAAGACTTTAAACATACATTTTATTTAAATAAATCTAGTTTCTTATATACATGATCCTCTATCATTTGGAACTCACTATATTTTACAGATTATGATAAGTTTACAAAATTAATATCAACAAACTCAACTTGAGAAATATTACTTAATAGTATACTTTTAAGCAAAAATTATTATGTTAAAATACCTAAACAATATATTATTAGAAAACAATTAGAAAATTATACTCTCTACATATCTACAAAAAATTTATCTAACCGGTGAAAATGCAGAAAACATAACTATTTACTAGCTATAAATTCACTAAATTGATATATACTCTTACCTCACCAAAAACTAAACTTTAACAAATTATTAGCTCAAATAAATAATAATTTATATTGTAGAGAATTATGAAATAGACACAAAAAATATTTATTTTATGAATGAGTGTGCGGAGCTTCTACTCAACTATTTAGAAATGCTCTTATAAATCCATATCTAGTAATTACTAAAAGATACAATCATACTAAGCGGTATGCTAAATATTATTCTAATTATATCCGATGAGACGATGCTGCTATATACGAACGAACAAAACAATTTGAAATTAAAAATACTTCTGCTTTTCCTATATATTTTTTTACTTTTAAGAAAAACGATAATCTAGTCTATTTAATATCTATCTACCCTAAAAAATCTTATGATAAAACAATTGTAATAAGAAAACAAATCTGAAAACTTAAAGCCTTAGTTTGAAAACTTGTTTTTAACAAAAATTTCGAAGAGACATATTCACAATTTTGGATTTCTAAATATTGTTGTAAAGTCCGATAACTTTATCCTTTCATAAAATATTGAATAAATTTTATAATAGAATAACTAGCTACCACTAAAAACAGTCAAATTGCTGAATATTTTATTCCAGATTTTCATTTTTCAGCTAACTTTTCATCACTTCCAGCAAAAATAAGCATCAATCAAGAAACTAACAAAGAAATAAACACAATAGTTCAAATAAAGAAAGTTAATCCAGACACAACATCAGACATAAAAGTAACACCACTTTTATTTTTTTGCCATTCAGTATTTTCTATACCTAATGTTTTATATACTTCCATCGAACAAGTCCCTTTCATCAAACAATCTTTATCTACATTTATTCAATTAGGCATTTAGATATTTTAATTATCTAAAAGTCTATCTCCTATTCAATTAATTAATTTATAACTTCACTCATCTCCATACCTTTTTGCTAATTCGACCATTTCATTTAAAACTAATGGTTTGTCTACTTTCATTTCTTTATATTCGATATATCATAACAAAAAAATTGATCTATCTATAAAATCCATTTCATCAAATTTAAAAGTTTTAGCTAATTCATCAACTTTTTGTCTTACAGATTGCTCATATTGATCATAATATCTAGCGATATTCAATGCATAATCTGTATCTACATCATCTTTATAAAAAAAGTTACTAATTATATAATTTATCTCTTCATCTACCTTAAACTCTATCAATCATATATTAGCTCCTTCTATATTTCAATCTTCTTTAATCAAATCTTTCAACAAATTAAGCTCAGCATCAGTTAAATACTTCAAGAAATTTTCTTGTTTTATTTTAACATTATTAGACGATATTTCAAACTTTTTTAATATACTATTAAAATTATCCCTAACAAATTGAAAAACCAATCTTTCGTAAAAATAAATCAACGCAACTTTCCTGGCATTTATCCTAGCTCTAATATTAGACATCTATTTTGTAAATATAAATAATAAAAAAGCCCGCTTAAAGCGGGTCATAATTTATACCTCTAAAGTAGTCTCTTTAGACTTTTGTTTAATAGTAATTATTTGTTGCCCCTTATAATATCCACAATGAGGACAAACTCTATGAGCCAATTTATATTTTCAACAATTAGGACATTTTACTAAATTTAAATTATTAGAAATCTTTCTCAACTTTCTCCTTTCCCATTCTGAATGCCTTCTATGTTTTCTTGTCTTAGATACCTTTTTCTTTGGAACCGCCATTATTAGTTAACACTTTAATAAACTAAAATTTTTATTTTTCTATAGGTTCTACTTCTACAACTGTTTTTAAATATTTTCTACCATCCCATCTTAAAAACTTTTTCTTTCTAAACCTAACTATTCAATCAACTGCAGCATGTATAGTAAAATCTCTACCAACATAAGTATTTCTTCACGCTTTATACTTATCACCTTTTTGTCTAACTATTATATTTCCTGCTTTTGCGAATTGTCAACCAAACAATTTAACACCACGATATTTTGGATTTGAATCTCTTAGGTTTTTGGTACTACCTGCTGCCTTCTTATGTGCCATTTAAAAAATTCTTTAAATAATAAAAATATACAATTAAGATTGTCTAATAATAAAAATATTATTTTATTTTTCAAGTTTATTTAACAAAACTTGATACTTTCTTCTCCCTAATAGCAATTACTCTAACCATACCAGGATAATCTAATTGATCTTCTATCTTTTCTGCTACAGTTCTTAATAAATTTTCCAACTCTAAATCTGAAATTTTATCAGGGTCAACAAACACTATAATTTGTCTACCAGCTTGATAAATATTTACCTTATTTACTCAATCTATAGACATAATTAACTTTTCCAAATTTTCTAACCTTTCTATAAATAATTCTTTGGTATTAAATCTAGCTCAAGGTCTAGAAGCGCTAATAGCATCAGCAGCAGCTACTATCCAACTTATAGGATTAGTAGGCATAATATCAAAATGATGAGACTCAACAGCTTCTATAACCACAGGATGTAAATTATATTTTCTTAAAAAATCAGCTCCTATCTTAGCATGAGCTTGTCAAGATTCTACTAAAAGTTTTCAAATATCATGCAATAATCAAGCTTTTTTAGCTAAATTTCAATCTAATCATAACTCATTTGCAATCATTTCAGATATCTTTGCAACTTCTATACTATGGTTTAATAAATTTTGTCCATAACTATACCTAAGATACATTTTACCAACCATTTTAACAATATCCGGGTTCATTAACGGTATATTTAACTGAAGAAAAACCTCCTCTCATTTTTTATAAAATATGTCATCTAATTCTGTTCTAACCTTATTATAAACAGATTCAATATATATAGGATTAATCCTACCATCTTTTATTAATCTTTTTAATGTTTCAGAAGCTATAAACCTTTTTTCTGGATCATAAGAAGAAAGTCTCACTACCATAGGAGTATCATCAATAATTAATTCTACTCATGTTAATTTTTCAAAAAATTGAATATTTCTTCCTTCTCTACCTATTATCTTTCCTTTTATAGTCTCTTCGGGTAAATCAATAGTAGTAGTAGTATATTCACTAACTACATCTGATGCCACTCTTGGTAATACCTTAACAATATATTTAGCAGCTTCTTGTCTTAAAGTAGATTCATTCTCCAATTTCAATTTAGAGATTAATTTTTCCAAATCTTTAGAATATTTATTTTTGATTTCCTCCATTAAAATTTTTCTTGCTTCCTCTTCAGATAACTTAGCAAGTTCTGATAATTTTAAATATCGCTTCTGTTTAAGAGATTCAATCTCTTTTTCTTTATTTAATAATTCTTTTTTTTCTTGCTCTAATAATTCCTTTTGTTTCTCTATTTTTTTTTCTTTCTCAAAAACTTTATCTTCTAATTTTTCTATTTTTTCAAGTTGCTTAGAAGCCTTCCTCTCAGCTTCATTAATAATTTTTTCAGCTCTTTTTTCAGCATCTTTCATCATTTGAATAATTTGCTTTTCTACTTCTTCTCTACGCTTATCTAATTTAGTTTGTTGCTTTAAAATATAAAATTCATAAATTCCTTTTCATATTAAAAGTCACAAAAAAAAAGTTAATCCTGCTAAAAGCAATGAAAAAATTATATCACTAGGTAAATTAAACATATTTTAAAATATTTCAATATATCTAAAATAAAAGTAGTTATAATTTAATAAAAATTTATTTTTTTTCAAATAAAAAAAGATAGCTCTTTTTAAAAAGAGCTATCTTTTACAACATAGTCTTAACAGGGATATAATAGAAAGAGACAAGACCCTGGAGTAAGTACAGCCTATAAGAAAAATTTGTCATTTAGAGAGGTGGTCCATCCCCACCTTCCGGTAGGGATACCTTGTTACGACTTCACCCCAGTCGCTGGTTCTCTCCTCATCCCGCCTACGCGAGACTTCAGAGAGCCCCAGCTCCCATGGTGTGACGGGCGGTGAGTGCAAGGAGCAGGGACATATTCACGGCGGCGTGGCTGATCCGCCATTACTAGCGATTCCAGCTTCACGCAGTCGAGTTCCAGACTGCGATCCGCACTGGGGGTGGTTTTAAGGGATTTGCTCCGCCTCACGGCGTCGCTTCCCGCTGTACCACCCATTGTAGCGCCTCTGACGCCCTGGGCATAAGGGCCATAATGACCTGACGTCATCCCCTCCTTCCTCCGGGTTACCCCGGCAGTCCCCCTAGACATCCTAACTAGGGGCGAGGGTTGCGCTCGTTCCCGGACTTAACCGGACACCTTGCGGCACGAGCTGACGACGGCCATGCAGCACCTGTGCTGGCCTATCCCTCCGAAGAGGGAATCCCCACCCTTTCGGGCAGGCCTTTCGGCCAGCATGTCAAGCCCAGGTAAGATTCCTGGCTTATTATCCAATTAATCGAGGCGCTCCACCGCTTGTGTGCTCCCCCGCCTATCCCTTTGAGTTTCAGCCTTGCGGCTGTACTCCCCAGGCGGCGCGCTTAACCCGTTAGGTTACGGCACCGACCCATTAGGGCCGACACCTAGCGCGCATAGTTTACAGCCTGGACTACCCGGGTATCTAATCCGGTTTGCTCCCCAGGCTTTCGTCCCTCACCGTCAGGACAGGCATAGCCAGCTGCTTTCGCTTTTGGCGTTCCTCCCGATATCAACGGATTTCACCCCTCCACCGGGAATTCCACTGGCCTCCACCTGCCTCTAGCTGAGCAGTATCTACCCCCTTCCCACGGTTAAGCCGTGGTCTTTGAAGGTAGACTTACCCAGCCGGCTACGGACGCTTTACGCCCAGTAACTCCGGGTAACGCTCGGGACCTACGTATTACCGCGGCTGCTGGCACGTAGTTAGCCGTCCCTTATTCCTGGGGTACCGTCAGTCGTCGTCCCCCAGAAAAGGAGTTTACACCCCGTAGGGCTTCATCCTCCACGCGGGGTGGCTGGGTCACGCTTTCGCGCATTGCCCAAGATTCCCCACTGCTGCCCCCCGTAGGGGTACGGGCCGTGTCTCAGTCCCGTTGCGGCCGATCATCCTCTCAGACCGGCTACCCGTCATAGCCTTGGTGAGCCGTTACCTCACCAACTAGCTGATGGGCCGCGCCCCCCTCCTAGAGCGACCAGGTCGGTTACCCTTCCTGGCCTTTCCTCCAAGGGGATTTTCACCCCAAGGAGCGTATGGGGGATTAGCGGAGTTTCCCCCGTTATCCCCCACTCCAGGGCAGGTTGAGCACGTGTTACTCGCCCGTTTGCCGCTCAGCATCCCGCCCCAAAAGGGGCGGGATCTGCGCTCGACTTGCATGTGTTAAGCCCCCCGCTAGCGTTCACCCTGAGCCAGGGTCAAACTCTTCATTAAAGAAGGGCCTTGCCTCCTTCTATTATATCCCTGTTAAAGAACACATTTTTCTAATCTTTCATAAGCCTGTTATAAAGGTGGCACCCACCTACTTTCCCAGCCTCATGTGAGGCCAGTATCATCAGCCGGCTACGGCTTAACTTCCGTATTCGGAATGGGAACGGGTGTTTCCCATAGCCGCATAGGTACCACCATTATAACAAACTCATTATTCTAGTTCTTTAACAGGCTAATATATCATATCTTAAAAAGACAACAAGCCCCTCGGCCTATTAGTACACCTTGGCTTCACCCGTTACCGGGCTTCCACCTGGTGCCTATCAACCTGGTAGTCTCCCAGGGGCCTTACTTCCACCTTAAAGGCGGAATGGGTGACCTAATCTTGGGGTAGGCTTCCCGCTTAGATGCTTTCAGCGGTTATCCCTTCCCAGCTTGGCTACCCGGCTATGCCCTTTAAGGACAACCGGTACACCAGAGGCTGGTCCACCCCGGTCCTCTCGTACTAGGGGCAGATCCCCTCAGGTCACCTACGGGTGCGGTAGATAGGGGCCGAACTGTCTCACGACGTTCTGAACCCAGCTCGCGTCCCGCTTTAATGGGCGAACAGCCCAACCCTTGGGACCGGCTACAGCCCCAGGATGCGACGAGCCGACATCGAGGTGCCAAACGGGGTCGTCGATGTGGACTCTTGGACCCCATTAGCCTGTTATCCCCGGAGTAGCTTTTATCCGTTGAGCGGCCTCCCTTCCATCCGGAAAGGCCGGATCACTTTCACCGGGTTTCCCCTCTGCTCGACCTGTCGGTCTCACAGTCAAGCCGGCTTCTGCGAATACACGTCCACCACGGTTTCCATCCGTGGCAAGCCGACCTTTGTGCGCCTCCGTTACCTTTTAGGAGGCACCCGCCCCAGGTAAACTGCCCAGCTAGCGCTGTCCCCCTCTCGGGGTTAGCGCCGCAACGTGCGGAGGGTGGTATCTCACTGGCGGCTCCATCCCGACTGGCGTCGGGACTTCTCAGCCTCCCACCTATACTGAACACCACACGCCACGACGCAACGCCAACCTGCAGTAAAGCTTCACAGGGTCTTTCCGTCTAACCGCACCTACCCGGCATTTTTACCGGGATTGTAATTTCACCGGGCCTGGGATTGAGACAGCGCGGGGATGGTTACGCCATTCATGCGGGTCGGAACTTACCCGACAAGGAATTTCGCTACCTTAGGACCGTCATAGTTACGGCCGTCGTTTACCGGTGCTTCACCCCCGAGCTTACACCCAGGGGCTTCACATTCCGGCACTGGACAGGCGTCACCCCCTATACCTCCTCTTACGAGTTCGCAGGGAGCTGTGTTTTTGTTAAACAGTCCCCCCCGCCACATTCGCTGCGGCCCCGCACTAATGTGCGAGGCAGGGCTTATCCCGAAGTTACGCCCGCTAATTTGCCGAGTTCCTTAACCCCAGTTCACCCGATCCCCTCGGTATACTCTACCAACCCACGAGTGTCCGTTCTCGGTACGGGCTACCACATTCTATAGCCTAGAGGTTTTTCTCGGCCGCTGAACTATGGGAATCACCCTATCGGGTGACCTTTCCCAACTCGACTTTATGCAGGCGGTGGATTTACCTGCCACCTGCCTCCCGGCAAACGCCGGGATCGTCTTGTTGGTTAGATGCCCTTATAGGACACTCCCACACATCCAGCGGCGTCACCCCTTCGGCAGAATGTGGTAGGGGCCGGAATATTAACCGGCTACCCATCGGCTTCCCCTTTCGGGTACACCTTAGGTCCCGCCTAACCCTACGTCGATGAACGTGGCGTAGGAATCCTTGTGGGCTTTCGGGGTGGAGGATTTTCACCTCCAGGCGTTACTCATGCCAGCATTTTCACTTCTCTGTAGTCCATCCCGACTCTCGTCGAGACTTCGACCCACAGAGAACGCTCCCCTACCGCCTCTGACACAAAGTCAGAGACCTCCGGCTTCGGTGCGTGGCTTAAGCCTCCTTACATCTTCGGCGCCCTCTCGCTCGTCCAGTGAGCTGTTACGCACTCTTTAAAGGATTGCTGCTTCTGAGCAAACCTCCTGGATGTCTTAGCGAGAGGACATCCTTCTCCACTTAGCCACGACTTAGAGACCTTAGCCAGGAGTCTCGGCTGTTCCCGTCTCGACCACGGAGCTTATCCCCCATGGTCTAACTCCGCCGCTTTCGGCTAGGCATTCGAAGTTTGGCGGGGTTTGGTAATGCCTCTCGGCACCCCTAGCCCCACCAGAGCTCTACCTCCTAGCCATCATCACGGCAGGCTGGCCCTAAAGCCATTTCGGGGAGAACCAGCTATCACGGCGTTCGATGAGCTTTTCACTCCTACCCACGGGTCATCGGACGGACTTGCAGCTCCGACCCGTTCGGGCCTCCCCCCACCTTTCGGTGAGGTTCACCCTGCCCATGGGTAGCTCACGCCGCTTCGGGTCTAACGACACCGACTAACGCCCTATTCAGACTCGGTTTCCCTACGGCTTCGGCTATATCTGCCTTAGCCTCGCCGGTGCCGTTAACTCGCTGGCCCATTCGTCAATAGGTACGCGGTCATCCCACCATAAGGCGAGACTCCCACTCCTTGTAAGCCGAGGATTTCAGGATCTATTTCACTCCCCTTCCCGGGGTTCTTTTCACCTTTCCCTCACGGTACTGGTTCACTATCGGTGTAGAGAGGTATTTAGCCTTACCCGATGGTACGGGCTGATTCAGGCCGGACTCCCCTTATCCGACCCTACTCGGGATCATACCCAAGGGAGAGGTGTAGATTTTGTCTACGGGGCTTTCACCCTCTATGGCCCACTTTTCCAAGTGGTTCGACTATCTACACCTTTTATAACTCCCCTCCGGAGTGTAGGCTCCGGACGGGTATGTCCCACTACCCCGGGTGGGCAACGGCCTACACCTTTAACACCCACCCGGTTTAGGCTACTCCCCTTTCGCTCGTCGCTACTCAGGGAATCCCTTTCGGTTTCTTTTCGTCCCGGTACTGAGATATTTCACTTCCCGGACTTCTCCTCCCATTACGGGATATCTCCTTATAGGAGATAGGTTTCCCCATTCGGAAATCTCCGGCTCCAAACGGCTGTGGGTGCCTCACCGGAGCTTATCGCATCTACCCACTACGGCCTTCATTGACCTCTCTACCCGAGGCATCCATCCTCGGCTCTTAAAAGGCTTGTTGCCTTCCTAAGATATGATATATTAGCCTGTTAAAGAACTCTCTTTCGTAGAGTATTTACTAGTATAATAATTTAATTTTAAATTTCAAGTTTTTTTTTTATCTTTTTTTATCTTCCTTCATTAATTTATACAACATACAACTTTCAAGAATACTATATAATATAATCATTATCTCTTTATATTCAATACTTTTTCTCCCTTTTGTCGCTCTCAGAATAAAAAGCGGGCGACGGGACTCGAACCCGCAACCCTCTGCTTGGAAGGCAGATGCTCTAGCCAATTGAGCTACGCCCGCATTAAACTCTGGGCCCGGGAGGAGTCGAACCTCCGACCCGCCGGTTATGAGCCGGCTGCTCTAACCAACTGAGCTACAGGCCCTCCAAAATGGTGGGTGGCACAGGACTCGAACCTGTGACCCCCTGCTTGTAAGGCAGGTGCTCTCGCCAACTGAGCTAGCCACCCACACAATCGGCCCTGCCGGGAATCGAACCCGGATTTGCGGCTTGAAAGACCGCTGTCCTAACCATTAGACGACAGGGCCAAAAATGGCGGGGACGACGGGACTTGAACCCGCGACCTCCTGCGTGACAGGCAGGCGTTCTAGCCAACTGAACTACGCCCCCACAGAATTAGCCAGCGGCGGGGCTTGAACCCGCAACCTGCCGCTTACAAGGCGGCTGCTCTGCCAATTGAGCTACGCTGGCATAATTTATTTTACCCTCTCCAACATAGCTACCAATCTAGCTTTTTTCCTTGCTGCCGCATTTTTATGTATGATATTCCTTCTAGCGCATCTATCTATCTTACTATACACCTCAGGCAACATATTTTTAGCTTTTTCTATTTCTCCTTTTTTTATCAACTTCTTAAACTGCCTTACAACATCTTTCATCGCCAACTTAAATTTCAAATTCCTTTCCCTCAAAAATAAACTTCTTTTCAAAGCCTTTTTAGCTGATTTAGTAACTGGCATTTAAACAACTTAAATTACCAAAAAATAAAAACTCCAGGGGCGGGACTCGAACCCGCGACCCGGTGGTTAACAGCCACCTGCTCTACCTACTGAGCTACCCTGGAATACTAAATATAGAAACCTAGTGTAAGATAATATTAATTTTTTATTTCCTCTTTTCAAGAGATTTTTAAACAAAAATTGCCGGAGGCGGGACTTGAACCCGCACGCCACTATGGGCACCTGGTTCTAAGCCAGGCGTGTCTACCAATTCCACCACCCCGGCATTCTACATTCTCTCGGGAGGCAGGACTCGAACCTGCGACCTCCTGGTTCAGAGCCAGGCGCTCTACCAACTAAGCTACTCCCGAATAAATTATCCTAAATTTAAAAAATTGCGGGGGCAGGGATCGAACCTGCGACCTCCGGGTTATGAGCCCGGCGAGATACCACTTCTCCACCCCGCAATTTAAATACTGGGGCGCCAGGACTCGAACCTGGGAATCACGGGTTCAAAGCCCGCTGCCTTACCTACTTGGCTACGCCCCAATATATATTTTCTTGAGTAGCATTTTATATATTAATTTTTTAATTTTTATTTTCAAGAAAATTTTATAACTTTATCCTAAAAAGCCATAAACTTAAATTATATAATTTTATATACAAAACCTTATATAAAAATCAATAGACACATGGACTAATCAACAATAAACTAACAACAAATCCAACTAACCATCACATTAAAATATCTGTCGGCCAGTGAACTCCAGCTACTACTCTACAAATACTCATAAAAAAAGAAATAAATATAAATATAATTCAAAAATAAATAAAAAATTTATCATTTGTCCTTAATCACCAAAACAATGTAGAAAATCCAATAGCTGCCGATAATGCAGCATGATCTGAAGGAAAAGGATTGTTAGGAACATGCTTAAAAATAAGATCATTTTGCGACAAAATTAATTGTTCAGGTCTCTTTTTACAAACTATTTGTTGTATTATCAAATTAACAGCAATAGAAGACATAGCAGAAAAAAAAATATATATAGCTCAAAAATTGTATTGAGACTGCTTATAATACAATCAATACAAATAAATAAATATCAAAAATATAGGATAAGTAAAAACAAAAGCATCAGCAAAAAAAGGAATGCCTTTTTGAAGATAATAATTTGAATGAGCAAAATTATTTAACTTTAATAAAATTTTCTGTCATAAAATAGGCTCTTTTAATTCAAAAACACACATTGTATTAAAATATTTATTCAGAAGCTAAAATATCATCATCTCTATGAGGGACCCATACATATTTAAAAAATTTTTGTTCGTCCTTTAATAAATCAATATCTATACCCTCAATTATTTTCTTAGCCCACTGCTCTAACTTCTTTCAAATTTCTTCTCCCCGCTTAAAATAAATCTGTCTCTGATAATCAGCTTCCGTAAAAGTTTTTCATCATACATAAGGCTTTCCATCTTTAGCAGCTATTTTGAATATTTTATATCTATCCCAATCTAATCCTTCTTCTCATATTTTTTTCTTAAATCTAGTCTCTTCTCTTTCTCTATATTTTGGAGAATGAGCTATATTTTTAAATATAGCATATTTTGTAGCTTCTGCAACTCATATAGCCTTCGCTTCATTTTCAGGATATCATAATTTTTCTGCTCTAAATCTCTGTAAAACGACCATTTTAGGATAACG
>Ga0256836_1000067_pt1 | contig 62094 bp, 74 predicted proteins | sample 4561380metaG_FD_185974 | JGI IMG/M metagenome (GOLD analysis project Ga0256836, IMG submission 185974) | Hydrothermal vent microbial communities from Guaymas Basin, Mexico - 4561-380 | ecosystem: Environmental > Aquatic > Marine > Hydrothermal vents | place: Mexico: Guaymas Basin | collected...
GGCTCTACACTCCCGCTGACCTCGGCGAGGACTGGGACTACCTTGAGAAGCTCGGCTTCCCAGGAGAATATCCGTTCACCCGCGGCGTCTACGCGACCATGTACCGCGGTCGCTTCTGGACGATGAGACAGTACGCGGGCTACGCTACAGCTGAAGAGAGCAACAAGCGCTACAAGTACCTCCTTGAGCAGGGGCAGACGGGTTTGAGCGTTGCCTTTGACCTGCCGACCCAGCTCGGTTACGACTCCGACCACCCGATGGCTGAAGGTGAGGTCGGAAAGGTCGGCGTTGCCATTGATTCGCTCTGGGACATGAGGATTCTCTTCGACGGCATTCCGCTCGACAAGGTCTCAACGAGCATGACGATTAACTCGACCGCCGCTAATCTGCTCGCGATGTACATTTTGGTTGCCGAGGAGCAGGGGGTTCCCCAGGAGAAGCTCCGCGGAACTGTTCAGAACGACATTCTTAAGGAGTACATAGCGAGGGGAACCTACATCTTCCCGCCCGGGCCGAGCATGCGCCTTACAACGGACATCATAATGTACTGCGCCGAGAACATTCCCAAGTGGAACTCGATAAGCATAAGCGGCTACCACATCAGAGAGGCCGGGGCCAACGCGGTTCAGGAGGTCGCTTTCACTCTGGCTGACGGTATAGAGTACGTCAAGGCTGTCATCGAGCGCGGTATGGAGGTTGACAAGTTCGCTCCAAGATTGAGCTTCTTCTTCAACGCGCACAACAACTTCCTCGAGGAGATTGCGAAGTTTAGGGCCGCGAGGAGGCTCTGGGCCTACATCATGAAGGAGTGGTTCAACGCCAAGAACCCGCGCTCCATGATGCTCCGCTTCCACACTCAGACCGCAGGTTCAACCCTTACGGCTCAACAGCCCGAGAACAACATCGTCCGCGTTGCCATTCAGGCTTTAGCTGCCGTCCTCGGTGGAACCCAGAGCCTGCACACCAACTCCTACGATGAGGCCCTCTCGCTCCCGACCGAGAAGAGCGTAAGGATTGCCCTGAGGACCCAGCAGATTATCGCCTACGAGAGCGGTGTCGTTGACACCGTTGACCCGCTCGGAGGTGCCTACTACATCGAGTGGCTCACCGACCACATCTACGAGGAGGCCCTGAAGTACATCGAGAAGATTCAGAAGATGGGCGGAATGATGAGGGCAATCGAGAGGGGCTACATCCAGAAGGAGATTGCCGATGCCGCCTACAAGTACCAGAAGGAAATCGAAGAGGGCAAGAGGATAATCGTCGGCGTCAACAAGTTCCAGACGGATGAACCCCTCGAGGTCGAGATACTCAAGGTGGACCCGAGCATCCGCGAGAAGCAGATTGAGAGACTCAAGAAGCTCCGCTCCGAGAGGGACAACAAGAAGGTTGAAGAAGCCCTCGACAAGCTCAGGAACGCGGCCGAGAAGGACGACGAGAATCTCATGCCCTACATCATCGAGGCGCACCGCCATCTCGCGACCCTCGGCGAGGTTACCGACGTCCTTCGCGAGGTCTGGGGCGAGTACAGGGCGCCGTTGATATTCTGAGGTTCTTTTTCAACTACCCTCTGCATTTTCTTGAAAATTCTGAGGAGCTTACTCCAGGGAAGGGTTTTTAAACCGTAGCTTTGAGCGTCCCTTGGTGATGGGGGTGAAGTTCAAAGGCAAGGCCTTCGGAAACGTCGTGAGGATTGAGTTCGACATACTCACCCTCGGCGAGCTTAAGATTGATGATTTGAGAGACTTTGACGTTGATTCCCTCAAGATTGAGCTCAAGCCGACCTCATCCGGTATAAAGGTCATCGGTATATGGGAGGGGCCCGTTGAAAAAGCGGGAGAGGGCATAAAGAAGGCCCTTGAAGAGAGCTACAAGCTCCGCGAGAGAATACTCAACAGGATTAGGAGCAAGACCGAGGCCATACGCTCGACGATGCTCCAGCTCGGCTTCAAGGAGGCAGTGGAGGGCTACGGAAGCGTCCTCCGTTTCGTCAAGAAGGTCGGCCCCTACGAGATTGTCGTGGTGGCTTCAACCACCGACGACGTCGTTCGCGTCGAGGTCTACGGCAACGAGGGTAAAATCCTCAGCCCAGAGCTTGAGAGCATCTTCGAGGACGTCGAGGTCGAGGAGCTTGAAATCTACGACTTCGACGACGGCAAGGAGGAGAGGCTGGTAATAAACCTCGAGATACCGCGCAACGAGGACAAGCCCGAGAAGAAGATAGTGGAAGCAATAAAGATGATAGAAAACATGCTGATGACCTAATCACTTGTACTTGCTCTCCAGCTGGAGCTGTTTGAGCTTCGCCGTCAGGCCCTTCGCAGGGGCCCTGTCCTCGCTTATTATCTTCCCCGTTCTAGTGTCAATTCTCGCGTAGTAGAGGTGGTCTTTGCCCGCGACCTTTATGTGGATGTAGTTCTGCTCCTTGTAGTGGGTCAGCCTCTCGGTTCTCAGCTCGGTTTCGCCGTAAATCTTCCGTATGTGCTCGTGGAAGCTGTTCTCAAGGGCGACCTCCGTGAAGCGGACGTCTTCCTCCTTGACCTCGCCGGTCTTCCTGTCGAGGACGAGCCTTCCGACCTTCGTTCCCCCCTGAAACTCGGCAACCCAGTCGTTTTCGAGCCTTAACGACTTAAGCTCCGCTGTCTCGTCGATTTTCTTAACCTTCTCAACCGCTATCTCCCTCGCAACGTCCTCGCGCAGAACCCTGTCGGTTTCCTCTATCAGCTTGCCATCCTTGCTGACCTTAACATTTATCGTGTGCCTTTCGTTCTCTGCGGTGACGAGATAGGAAGCCTCCTTCTCCTCAACGCCCCTTACCTCGAAGTCTGGGTACCTCTCCTTAACGAGCTCCTTCGCCTTCTCGGGGGTTATCTCGACGATGTAGTCAAGAACGTCCCTCGTCGCGCCGTCGACCTTTACGAGGGCTTTTCCATCTTCGCCCTCAAGTTCCAGCTCGAGGAACTTGTGCTCTATGACCCTGCTTTCCTTCATCTCAAGGTTTCTCAGCGGGAAGTTTTCCTCGATGACCCTCCTTGCGTTGTCGAGGGCATCCTCGGGCGAGGGGAGCTTTCTGACTTCCTTCAGGCTTCCGTTCTCGAGGTTGACCTCAACGACCGCTATCCCGTCCTTGAGCTTGACGTCGGCAACGGCCACCTTCTTGCCCTTTTCCAGACTCAGGATTTCGCCTTCAGGATACGTCCTTGTGAGAAGTTCTTTCAGCGCTTCGTCTGTTAAAACAGTCTCTGCTATCAATATTTTTCCAGTATAGGCGTTGAACTTGAACTCGAAGGTAAAGCGCTTTGTTTTTCCGGTTACCTTTACCTTCCAGCCCTCCCTGGTGAGCTCCATCGTTTCAGGACTCTCGCCAATGCGATTTTCCACTATCTCTCTTACCTTCTCCTCAAAGAACTCCTCCGGCAGGGGCTTCATCTCGAACTCCACTTCACCGGTGACGGGGTTAACCCTCGCTTTTCCCTCGTTCTCCCCGACCTGGAGCTCGACTTCAACGCTCTCGGGAACATAGACCTTCTTTCGGTCCTGTATCCTGACCTGTCCCTCTGTAACGCCGAGCTCCTTCGCGAGCCTTTCCTTGAGGATTATCACGGACTCGCTGGGGCTTATCTGGTTTATTATTTCCCTCTCGGTGGCCTTTATCGTGGAGCTGTCGTTGAGGAGGGCCTTCTTAACCGGGGTGGCGAGTTCGCTTGAGAGGGCCTTTGGAACAACTTTCTCCTTCGAGAACACGACGGCTTTATCGCGTTCGTTCTTCTCGTCAACGCTCCAGGAGAGTATGTAAGCGCTCGTGAGAACGACCTTCATTGATTTTATCCTCAGCTCGGCGGGCTTGACGGGATACTCGGCGCTCGCCTTCTTTGCTATGAGCCTTATTATCTCGTCGGGCGAGAACTCGTGGAGAAGGGGCGCGTCAAGCTCGAACTCTTCGAGGGGGCTTTTCTCCTCTTCTTCCTCCTTCTCATCCTCAATCTTTGGGGCCTCTAGGCCGTAGTTTGAGAATGTAACGGCGAGCTTGTCGGCGTCCCACATGACGATTCTCCCGCGGTACTCCTTGGCGACGGTGCTCCTCGCGTCCTTCGTAAAGCCTATTGGGGCCACCAGGATTCCCCTGTCGGCTTTGTACTTATCAAGGAGGTCGCCGAAGACGTTGATGTCCTTGGCAGAGGCGAGGGAGTCCGTGTGAACTTTTATGATTAGCTTTTCCATCCCAGCTATGGGGTCGTCTCTGATTGCAACGATGTCTATTCCCCATTTGCTTCGGTCGCTGACGCGCTCGTAGTTCTTGAACCCCATCCTCCCGAGGACCTCGATGATGTAACTGATGAGCGTCTTACGGGGGAGTTTTCTCACGAGTTCAGCCGTCCAGGTCATACCGTTCACCTTCCGGAAGGGGATACTACTTTCCCCTTAAGAACTTACTTGAGCCCCATTATTCACTGGGAGTGTCCAAATAAGCTTTATTAATGGCCATATTTAACATTTTCCCGGTGATGCAATGTTCAGGCTCACCGACTTCAACTTTCACGGCAAAACGGTGTTTCTAAGGGTGGATTTGAACTCTCCGGTAGAGAACGGACGAATTACAAGCGACGCGCGCTTCAGGGCGGTTCTGCCAACGGTGAAGCACCTCGTCGAGGACGGGGCGAAGGTCGTAATAGGAACCCACCAGAGCAGGCCCTACAAAGGAGACTACATAACGACCGAGCAACACGCCCAAATCCTCGGCGAGCTTCTCGGGGTGAACGTTGAGTACGTCGAGGACATCTTTGGAAAGCTCGCAAGGGATAGAATAAGGGCTATGAAACCCGGAGAAGTTCTCATGCTTGAAAACCTCCGCTTCTCAGCAGAGGAGGTCTTCTACAGGCCCCTGGAGGAGTGCGAGAAAACGCATTTCGTGAGAAAACTTGCCCCGCTCATAGACTACGTCGTCAACGACGCCTTCGCTTCTTCGCACAGGAGTCAGCCCTCGCTCGTTGGCTTCGCCCGGCTGAAGCCGATGGTGATGGGCCACCTGATGGAGAAGGAGATAGACGCCCTCAGCAAGGCCTACGAGAGCAACGAGAGGCCGAGGGTTTACGTGCTCGGCGGTGCGAAGGTTGACGACTCGCTCAGAGTGGCGGAAAACGTCCTGAGAAAGGGTAAGGCTGACTTAATACTCACCGGCGGCCTCGTCGGCCACGTTTTCACCCTCGCGAAGGGCTTCAACCTCGGCGATGCCAACCTTGAGTTCATGGAAAAGAAGGGCCTCCTTGAGCTGGTTGACTGGGCCGAGAGAATACTCGACGAGTTCTACCCCTACGTGAGAACCCCGGTTGACTTCGCCGTTGACCGCGACGGAGAGCGCGTTGAAGTTGACCTGCTGAGCGACGAGAAGTGGCTCTTCGACCGCTACCCAATCCTCGACATAGGCTCCAGGACGGTGGAGAAGTACCGTGAGATTCTCCTGAACGCGAAAATCATCGTTGCCAACGGTCCGATGGGCGTCTTCGAAAGAGAGGAGTTTGCAGTTGGAACCGTCGGCGTTTTCAGGGCGATAGCCGAGAGTCCAGCTTTCAGCGTCGTCGGAGGGGGACATTCAATAGCGAGCATCTACCGCTACGGCATAACGGGTATAAGCCACGTCTCGACCGGTGGTGGGGCCATGCTCAGCTTCTTTGCCGGGGAGAAGCTACCGGTTCTTGAGGCCTTCAGGATAAGCTATGAGACCTTCAAAGGTAAGATAAAAGAAGAGAAAGCTCCATGATGCCTTTCTCGCGGGATTTTTCTGATTTTTTCGCTTCTCTGTCCTTTATCCAATTGTGGCCCTCTCGAACTCGGCCATCGCCAGCCCGACGAGTACGGCCGCTAAAACCGTAAGCACGCCGAGGTCAACGCCGAGCGAGAACTTTGCCACGCTCGCTCCAACGAGGAAGTGCCTCGCCCCGTCCACCGCGTAGGTGAGCGGGTTGACGTAGGCGAGCGCCTTCATCCAGTCGGGCATTGTATCTATCGGATAAATCGCCCCGCTCAGGAAGGTCAGCGGGAGCATGAGGACCATCATTATCATCTGGAAGCCCTCCATGCTCTCCATCCTGAGGGCGAGGCTGACGCCGAAGCCGGAGAATGCCATAGCTAAAAGGAAGCCAACTCCGAGGGCGGGAATGAAGCCGCTGGGTTTTAAGTTCTCCGCGAGGGGGAAGGTCAGCGCGAGGATTATGGCTCCCTGCGTGAGCGTGACGAGTGAGTCCCCGATTATGCGTCCCAAGATGCTCTCCTTCCGCGAGGCAGGAGCGACGAGCACCTCCTTGAGGAAGCCAAACTGCTTGTCCCAGATGACGCTCACTCCCGCAACGAAGCTCTGGTTGAAGACAGTCATGGCAAAGATACCCGGGGCCAGGAACGTGAGGTAGTCAACGCCCCCGAAGACCGTCCTCGCCATGGAGTTGTCGAAGACCTTGCTCCAACCCATTCCGAAGAAGACGAGCCAGAGGAGAGGGTTGATTATCATGCCCGCGACCCTCGACTTCGCCCTCGCGAACCTCTTCAGCTGCCTGTATGCCATAGTGGTAAGCGCCTCCATGCCGTCACCTCCTCATCCTCATTCTCACGAAGGCAGCCATCGGGTTCTCAGCGCCCTCGTCCCTTATCTCTCTCCCCGTCAGGTGGAGGAAGACGTCGTTGAGCGTTGGCCTGTGATACGTCACTTCAAGGATTTTGATGCCCTTCTCAGCGACCAGCTCGAAGAGCCTTGGGAGGGCCTCCGCGGCGTTCTCGACTTCTAAAGCTACCCTGCCGTCCGCGAGGATTTTGCACCCCCTTATGAACTCGGCCCTGAGACATTTGAGCTCTTCGGGCGCGTCGAGCTTGAGGTAGACGACATCGTTGCCCACGAGCTTTTTCAGCTCCTCCGCCGTCCCCTCGGCGATTATTTTCCCGTGGTCTATTATCGCTATCCTGTCCGCTAACTGCTCCGCCTCATCCATGTAGTGCGTCGTGAGGAAGATGGTCATGTTGTGTTCCTCCTTCATCGCCCTTATGTAGTCCCAGATGTGGGCCCTCGTCTGCGGGTCGAGGCCTATCGTCGGCTCGTCAAGGAAAAGCACCTCCGGCTCGTGGAGGAGGGAGCGCGCTATCTCAAGCCTCCTCTGCATACCGCCCGAGAACGTTTTGACGGGCTTATCTTTGAACTCCCATAACTCAACGAACTTGAGGAGGTGCTCTATCTTCTCTTTCAGCTCGCTTCCCTTCAGCCCGTATATCCTCCCGTGGATGTACATGTTCTCGTAGGCGGTCAGCTCTCTGTCGAGGCTCGGGTCCTGAAACACGATGCCTATCCGCTTCCTCACTTCCATAGGTTCATCGACAACATCGTGGCCGGCCACGACAGCTTTGCCGGAGGTCGGCTTCAGAAGGGTCGTCAGTACATGAACGGTTGTGGTCTTCCCCGCCCCGTTCGGACCCAGAAAGGCGAATATCTCGCCCCGCTTCACCCTGAAGGAAATTCCCCGAACGGCTTCGAAGTCTCCATAACGTTTGACCAGGTTCTCAACGACTATGGCGTGCTCAGCCATAGGCCTTCCCCTCCATTTGCTCCTCGGGCCAGTTGTTGCGCTTGAACCTCTCGCCGTGCTCCTTGCGAAAGACGAACCTGAGGCCGTACTTTTTCTTGAAGGGTAACTTTAGGGTGTTGTAGAGCAGAACGGGAACAGGATGCTTGACGGGATTATCAACGGGCCTCAGCGCTCCCGTTGGGCAGGCCTGGACGCAAACGTAGCACTTTCTGCAGTTCTCTGGGTGTGCCATGAAGGGCCTGAGCCTTACCTTGTACCTCACCCCGAAGAGGCTAACCTTCATGGGGACGACTTCCCAGATTTCATCGCCGAAGGGACAGACGTAGATACACTCGTCGCCCCCGCCGCATATGGGGTAGTGTATTATGAGCGGAGCCGTTTCCTTCATTTTCCCGTAGTACTCCCTCCAGTCCGGTGCGTCCACTTCAATCACCCAGCAGAATGAGCCTTATCCTTCTCGCGCAGTCCTCGAATGCCTTCCTGACCTCTTCCTTCTGCTCGTCGCTCAGCTCATCAATCCTCCTGAACAGCTCCTTGAAGGCCTCCTTGAGCTCGTTCCCACCGAGTTCAAGGAAGGTTTTGTAGGCCCCGAGCTTCCTCTTCGTCTCCTTCAGCTCTTTCCCGTGCTTTTCAAGGTAATCCAGCCCCTTCTCTGTTATTCTGTAGGTCTTTCTCTCCCTGTCTCCGGTTTCGATGACCTCTATCAGCCCGCCTCTCCTCAGCGAGGCGAGGATTGGGTAAACGGTTCCCGCGCTGAGCTTTATTCCGTAGAGCTCCTCCATCTCAGCCATAATCCCGTAGCCGTGGTTCGGCTTCCTCAACAGGTCGAGGACTATGAGCTTGAGGGCACCTTTGACGTAGGGCTTCTCCATACCACCACCCGATATATCGAACGACATATCGTTTAAAAGATTTTTGGCGTTAACCTTTTCCAATCCACGTTCAAAGAACCTTTGGTGGTTCCATGAAGGTCGTTCTAAAGCCGCTCTTCGAGGCTGAACTTCCAGCCGGGTTCGAGGATATAGTGAGGGAGAAGCTCAGGGGAAAGGAAGTGAAAAGTGGAGAAACCGTTGAGGTTGACCTCCTCGGAAAGCCCCTACCCTTCAAGGTTCTTCTGGCCGAGCCGAGCCCGCTGAAGATTGGCAGGGGAACAAAAATCGAGTTCTCGACGGGGGAAGTTGAGGAGTTCACGCTTGAGTTCGAGGGGGAGGTAGATGATGCAATTCCATTCGCGAAGGGACTCGTTCTCGTCCTCGGGAGTGAGGTTCGAATCTATAACTGGAGCGGGCAAAAGGTTTATAGGAGAGAGTTCGAGAACCTGAAAAAGGTTAGAGTGACCGAGGGAAAGGTGGTGGTAGTGCATGGCAGGGAAATCACGGTCATTGAGCCTTGACGGCTTCACCTTCGAGGAGAGCTGGGATGAGAAGAGGAGAAGGGCCGAGAAAATAGTTGAAATCCTCATGAAGACCCACCCGAGGGAGAAGCTCCTAATCGGCGACCCATACAGGACGCTGGTTCACTGCATAATCTCACAGCGCATGCGCGATGAGGTTACCTACCGCGTCTGGGAGGAGCTTTTTGAGAAGTACAAGGACATCGAGACGATAGCGAATACTCCCGTCGAGGAGATGCAGGAGTTCCTCAGGAAGAGGGGCGTCGGCCTCTGGAAGACGAAGGGCGAGTGGATTGTGAAGGCATCGAGGATAATCCTTGATAAGTACGGCGGAAAGGTGCCCGATGACATCAAAGAGCTCATGAAACTGCCCGGCATAGGCCGGAAGTGCGCCAACATCGTTCTGGCTTATGGCTTTGGAAGGCAGGCGATTCCCGTTGATACGCACGTGAACAGGATAAGCAAGCGCCTTGGCCTCGCTCCGCCGAGGGTTCCTCCAGAGAGGGTCGAGGAGTACCTTATGGAGCTGATTCCAAAAGAGAAGTGGATTTACGTGAACCACGCGATGGTTGACCACGGGAGGAGCATATGCAGGCCGATAAGGCCGAAGTGCGAAAGCTGTCCGCTGAAGGAGCTCTGCCCCTATGCGAAGGGGCTCGTCAGGGACGAGGACATCAGATGACTGTCCTCTGCCTCTTAACCCTCTGAACCCCGGGAAGATAGTTAGGGCTCACAGCCGTAGGTGCACGAAGACAGGCTGTAAAACTTCACAGTCATGGGAATCACGACTTGAAGCGTCCGTTTTTCGGAAGTGAAGTAGCCCGTTCTTATGAGGTACTCCACCCGGATAATAACACGGGCCCTGTAAACCAACTCGGCGTTTTTCCCATTCCCCACTGGCCTGTTTATTGTAAAATCTATCGGGATGGACGGGGAAACCGATACGGTCTCCCCCCAAGTCGGTTTGAGGGCTTTAACCTGAAACGTCTGCAGAATGTCGTACCCGGGAACGTAAACCTCGGAAACTTCAAACTTTCCGCCGTTTATCGTAAAATAGAGAACCCCCGTTTGCTTTGGAAAGACGGGCCCTATTGAGAAATCGCTCAGGTTCTCAACTATGAACACAACTCTCCTTATCGCAACTGAGTTGTTCCGGGGTCGGATGTACAGGTTCGCGTTGCCAGAAATGGAAAACTGATTGCACCCGACGTTTCGAAGACCACTCGGACTGTACGAAACCCTGAGAACGAGGTCTTTGTTCCTATAATGAAGCGGATAGTAACCGAGGTTCTTATCATGCCCGAGAATGCACGAAAGTTCACTTGCGTGAACGGCAATCGTCCATTCCTCTGCGGTGACGTTTAATGAACCCCCTGGCGTGGGATGCGTCTCAACGTGAACCCACAGAATAAAATACGCTGATAGCATCAGTCCTACTGCCAACGCCACAAGGAGACCATATTTCCTTTTAACCATAGTTAAAGGACAAACCCAAAAGTATAAAAAGGTTGTGGGTCACTCCTCCTCTTCCACTTCCTCGCCCGCCAGCTTTCTCAGCTTGTCCATGTCCGAGCTGACCGCTATGAGGACGTCGCCCTCCTGTATCACGTCGTCCTTTCCGGGGTTGTAGATGTACCTAGTTCCGCGCTTTATCGCCAGAATCCTCGTCCCTATCTTGCTCGGAAGCTTGAGCTGCTGCAGGGTTTTGCCTATGAGCACCGAGCCGGGCCTGACGGTAACGCGGCCGAGCTCCTCCTCTGTGTCCTCCATTATCCTTCTTATTATCGGGTGGGGCTCGATGTCGCGCAGGATTATGTCCGCTATCGCGTAGGCGGCATCGCTTATGCGCTCGTTGATATCGGCCAAATCTATTATGCTCAGCAGGCTTTCGGGGTCTTCCTCGCTCTTCGCGGCTCTGAGTGCTAACTTCTTGACCTTCAGCGTGAGGTCGTCCATCTTCTCCTCAAGGAGGTAGACCTCCTCAGCTATCTCCTCGCTGTTGTAAAGGACCGATGAAAAGGCGAGGTCAACCATTAGGGCCGACAAATCTTTCATCTCCACGAGGCAGTTCCTGATTTCGTCGAGCTCACTCATGTTTCATCACCTTCAGGATTCCCCTCGCTATCTCCTTCAGGTAGTCTAGGGCAGTCCTCGTGCCCCTGCCTATGAGTATATCCCCGGGCATTATCTTGGTGTCCTCGTCGGGGTCAAAAATCCAGCGCTTGCCCCTCCTTATGGCCGACACCCAAACGCCCGTGTTGGTAGCCAAGTCGAGCTCCTCCAGCGTTTTTCCGACGAGTATGGACTCGGGGGAAACCTGCACCTTGCCGATGGTCTCTTCACTCTCAAGTATGACGTCCCTCACCACTGGGTGGAGCTTCTCTTCGAGAACCATCTTCGCGAGGTCGGCGGCCGCGTTGGATATCTCGTCTATTGCCCGCCCCATCTGGAGGATTGCCGTTATCTGCTCGGCCTCCTTTGGGCTCCTCGCCGCGAGCACTGCCTTAACCATCAGGTGGTAGTTGAGAAGGTCGAGGTACTCCTCGAGCTCAAGGACTTCCTCCGCTATCTCCTTCTCCTGGAACAGGACCGAGGAGTAGGCCAAATCAACCATTAGCTCGGCGGTGTTCTTCATCTCCACGAAGATGTCCTTGACGTTGTTGGGAACCTCAATCTCGTCCCATTCTTCCACCCCGTTCTCACCGAAGGGGAAAAGGAGGGGAATTTTATTTAGTTTTCGCCGAAAAATTTATACTCCTTCCATCGATTGAAGCTCGGGGTGGCAGTGATGGAGAGTGATAGCAGTGAGCAACGGCGAAATTCGGATGGAGCTGAGGGAGAAGGTCAAGGAAGCCTACAGGGTTACTCTACCTTCCCTGTTCACGTCCCAGATATTTGGCCTGTTCGGGGGCACCTTCTTGGGTAAGTACTTCGAGACGGTGAGGCTCAGGTTTCCGGGCCTCCTCGTCGTCCTGCCGGGTATCATGGGGCTTCGCGGGAACGTTTTCGGCTCGATGGCCTCGCGCTTCTCCACGATGCTCTACCTCGGTGAGCTCGAGCCGTCCCTGAGAGACAAAAGGATTCTGAAGGAAATAGTCCTGAGGATGGTGCTCTCCCTAATCCCGGTTTTCCTCCTCTGGGCGATTGGAGTCCTCACGGGCATTAAAAAGAACGCCTTTGACGTCCTCCTCATCGTGATAACCTCAACGATACTCGTCTCCTTCATACTCGGCTACTTTACCTCCTTCGTCACGATATTCGCCTTCAGGCGCGGTACAGACCCGGACAGCGTTGCCGCACCGCTGGTTGCATCTATGGGTGATTTCCTCACAGTTCCGTCGCTCGTCCTTTTCATCCTCCTGATAGAGCACTCCCCCTGGGCCTTTAAGGCCTTCAACTACGCCACCATAGCTTTTTTCCTGTTCGTGACGGCGTTGAGCAGGGTGAGGCTCGAGGAGTTCTCGGAGCTCAGGCAGGTGTTCGTGACGATAACCGCCCTTGCGCTTCTATCCACCGTCTCGGGCTCGATACTCGCCAGGTTCAGCGGAGTAATCCAGGCTTCAGTAATCCTCAGCTTCATCTACCCGTCCCTCCTGAGCTCGTTCGGAAACTACGGCTCGATAATAGCCGCGAAGACCTCGACCAAACTCCACCTCGGTGAGATTGAAAGCTTCATCTGTCCCAAGGCCTTCACTGACATACTGGCACTATTCACCACCGCGCCGGTAATCGGCCTCACGAAGGTTCTCATTGGCATCGTCCTCGTGAGGCTGACGACCGGGATGGCCGTTCCCGGCTCCGCGTGGCTGATAGTCCTCACGTATCCCTTTATGGTACTCTTCATCATGCTCTACTCCTACACGCTCTCCTACTTCCTCTTCCAGAGGAGCATAGACCCTGACCACGTGGCGATACCGCTCATCTCGAACAACAGCGACATATTCGGAACCATATACGTCGTCCTGATGGCCAGGCTGATGGTGGGAGCATGATAGGGCTCTCGATGACGTCTTACAGGGGCAGGACTCCCGAGGAGTTCGAACGCTGGCTTGAGGAAGCGGAAGGGCTCGGCTTCGACTTCGTCGAGCTGGTTAGCGAGTGGCCGAACTTCCTCACGAGGGAAACCTGGAAACCCTACGCCGACGTTCTCGGAAGCTTCGAGCTTGAGGTTACCATCCACGCCCCGTTCAGCGACGTGAACATCGGCTCGCTCAACGAGAGGCTCAGGAGGGCTTCCATCGAAGTCCTGCGGGAGACGCTTGACGTTGCTTCCCGCTTGAACGCGCTCGTGGTTACGGTTCATCCCGGCCACTGCTCGCCGGCGAGCAGGAAGTTCAGGGAGGACTACAACAGAGTTCACCGCGATTCCCTTCGGGAGCTTGAGAGGTTTTCCGAGGAGTTTGGCATTAGGGTTGGCGTTGAGAACATGCCAACCTTTCCCATACTCGACGCCCAGACTCCCGAGAGGCTGGCCGAGCTTCTGGACGGCATCAATCTCGGCGTTACCCTTGACCTCGGCCACCTCAACACCGTCGGCTTCCCCTTCGAGCGCTTTATGGCGCTCCTCGGCGATAGAATCGTTCACGTCCACCTCCACGACAACTCGGGAAAAAGCGACGAGCACCTGCCCCTTGGAAGGGGAACCGTCCCCTGGCGGGAGGTTCTGCCCCAGCTTGGCGGACTGACTTGGGCCCTCGAAGTCTCGAACCTCAACGACGCCCGGGCCAGTCTGGCCTTTCTCAGGGACATTGGTGAGCTTTGAAGTTCATTGAGGTCCACTTTTACAAAACGCAACCCTTTTATACATCCCCATCGAAGGAAGTCCTGAATAACTTCTGGGGGGAAGCACATGGCCGAGAAGATAGTTGAAGAGCTCAGACCCTTCTTCGACCCGAAGGCGGTCGCTATCATCGGTGCAACCAACAAGAAGGGAAAGGTCGGCAACGTCATCTTTGAGAACTTCAAGATGAACAAGGAGAGGGGTATTTTCAAGGGTAACATCTACCCCGTGAACCCCAAGCTCGACGAGATTGACGGATACAAGGTTTATCACAGCGTTGAGGAGCTTCCCGATGACACAGATTTGGCGGTTATTTCGATTCCTGCCCCCTTCGTGCCCGATACCATGAGGCAGATAGCGAAGAAGGGCATAAAAGCCGTCATCATAATCACCGGCGGTTTTGGAGAGCTCGGCGAGGAGGGCAAGAAGCTCGAACGCGAAATCCTTGAAATTGCCAGGAAGAACGGCATACGTGTCATCGGCCCGAACTGTGTTGGCGTTTACGTTCCAGATACAGGCGTTGACACCGTCTTCCTGCCGGAGAGCAAGATGGACAGGCCCGAGAGCGGGCCGATAGCCTTCGTCAGCCAGAGCGGTGCCTTCGCAGCAGCTATGCTCGACTGGGCGGCGATGGCAGGAATAGGCATAGGAAAGATGGTCAGCTACGGCAACAAGCTCGACGTTGACGATGCAGATTTGATGGACTACTTTATTCACGACGAGGGCATAAACGTCGTCACCTTCTACATCGAGGGAGTCAAGGACGGAAGGAAGTTCATGGAGAGCGCCAAGCGCATTACAAAGGTCAAGCCCGTCATCGCTCTCAAGAGCGGAAGGACCGAGTACGGAGCCAAGGCGGCATCGAGCCACACCGGCTCGCTCGCTGGCGCTGACACGATTTACGACGCGGTCTTCAAGCAGACGGGTATTATAAGGGCTGAGGACTTCGAGCACATGTTCGACTTAGCTAAGGCCTTCGCCGCGCTCAAGGACAAGCTCCCGAAGGGCGACAGGATAGGCATCATCACCGACGGCGGTGGAGCAGGAGTCATGGCCAGCGACGCGGTAGCGAAGTTCGGTCTCAGGATGGCAGACCTCAGCGAGGAAACCGTCAAGTTCCTCAAGGAGAAGTTCCCGCCGCACGCGGTCGTCGGCAACCCCACCGACGTCGTTGGAGACACCGACGCGGAGCGCTACAGACTCGCTTTGGAGGCCTTTACCAAGGACTCGAACGTTGACGCGATACTCGTCATAGTGCTCTTCCAGGTTCCGCTCCTTGAGGAGGAGAAAATAATCGACATTCTCGCCGAGTACCAGAAGAAGAGCGACAAACCGATTGTGGCCGTAGCTATGGGCGGTAAGAAGACCGACCGCTACGCGAGGATGCTGGAGGAGAAGGGCGTTCCAGTTTACCCGACTCCTGAGAGGGGCGTCCGCGCTCTGGCGGGTCTCGTGAGGTACGCCGAATATTTGAAAAAAGTTAAAGGTGAGTAATGTTTATTCACCGGTGGTGATACCATGAGGGAGGAGGCGCTCAAAGTTATCGAGTCCGTCCTGTCCCAGGGCAGGACGGCCATGGTTGAGTTCGAGGCCAAGCAGGTTTTAAAAGCTTACGGCCTTCCAGTGCCGGAGGAGAAGCTCGCCAAGACCCTCGATGAAGCTTTGAAATACGCTGAGGAGATAGGCTACCCCGTTGCCCTGAAGTTGATGTCGCCCCAGATACTCCACAAGAGCGACGCCAAGGTCGTCATGCTGAACATAAAGGGCCCCGAGGAGCTCAAGCAGAAGTGGGAGGAGATACACGAGAACGCGAGGAAGTACCGCCCCGACGCCGAAATCCTCGGCGTTCTGGTTGCCCCGATGCTCAGGCCCGGCAGGGAGATAATCATAGGCGTTACAGAAGACCCGCAGTTTGGCCACGCGATAATGTTCGGTCTTGGCGGAATCTTCGTCGAGGTTCTCAAGGATGTGACATTCCGCATTATCCCAATTACGGAGCGTGACGCGAGGAAGATGATAACGGAAATCAAGGGCTACCCGATTCTCGCGGGGGCGCGTGGGGAGGAGCCGGCAGACATAGACGCCATCGTTGACCTGCTCCTCAAGGTCAGCCAGCTGGTTGATGAGCTCAGGGACTACATCAAGGAGATGGACCTCAACCCGGTCTTCGTCTACGAGAAGGGCAAGGGCGCGGTTATAGTCGACGCAAGGATTATTCTCAAGGAGCCGAAGGAGAAGAAGCCCGAGGTCAGCTCGGAGTACAAGGAGAGGTGCGCTTAATCGCTTTCCGTTTTCTCTCCTCTCTCCTCGACCTCTTTTTCCTCCTTGTAGACGAGCTCGATGTAACTCAGTATATCGTGCATTATGAAGAAGCTTATCGCCGCGTCCACAGCCGAGTAGATGTTCCCAGAGATTAAGTAGAACAGAGCGAAGAAGAACTCCATCGCTATGTAGACCAGCGCGACCTTTATCGCCCTCCTGTTCTCCCGCCCGACGCCGTAAGCCAGGACGAGGTTGAGCAGGCCGAAGAACAGGTACGTAACCGAGCTCCAGTAGTAGGCGTATCCGAGGTGGAGAATTCCGTTGATGGTGAGCAGGTACGTGGCGAGCCTCGGTGGCTTGAAGTTGAGCATGGAAAAAGTTGGAGGGAGCCTTTAAAGCCTTTCCTCCGTCAGGAGAACCTCTCAAAAATCTCGACGTACTTGAAGCCGTCGTCCGGGAAGATTAAGACCGTTGTTCCGTCAGGCTTTAGCTCTTCCATCGCCCTGTAAACGGCGCCGGAGCTCAATCCAACGAGGATTCCGTTGAGCCTTGCAACTTTCCTTACCCCTTCGATAGCTTCCTCAAGGGTGACCTCGACGACCTCGTCAACATAGCTTATCCACTTCGGCCCGGTGTTGGGACCCTTTATTCCCGGAATCCTCTCGCCCCGCGCCGGAACAACGCCCACAACCCTCGTTCCGTAGCGCTCCTTCAGGTAGCTCCCAATGCCGGCGATGTGTCCAGAGGAGCCAATTCCCGCTATGAGGAGGTCGGGCCTCTTTCCAATGCTCTCCAGTTGCTCAGCTATTTCCCTTCCGGTCTCCCTGTGGGCCAGGAAGTTGTTCTCGTTCTCGTACTGATTCAGGTTTAGGGCTCCACTCCTCCAAGCATCTTCCCTGACGAACTTCACCATCTCCTTGTCTATCGTCTCGAAGTCTGTTAGGACGACCTCCGCCCCGAGAACGCCGAGCAGAACGCGCGTGGCCTTTGGCGTTGGCCTCGGCAGGTAGGCCCTGAACTTTACACCGAGCACGTTGCTCAGCGAGGCGAGTGCTATTGCCGTGTTGCCGGAACTGGCTTCAAAAACGCTCTCGACGTTTCCGTTTTCAAGGGCTGAGAAGAGCAGTTTGTAGGCCGTTCTGTCCTTTAGGCTCCTGCTGAACGGGTTAAAGAACTCCAGCTTGGCAAAAGACATCCCCCCTCGTCCTCAGTTTGAGGAGGGGCGTCGGCTTGTACCTCTCGAACAGCTCGATACTGTTCTCGAACACGTTCATGGCCGTCACCGGGAGGAGTTAGGGAGTTTTCCTTAAAAACCTTCCTAAAACGTTCAGTTGTGGGCAAAAATGGGTAATCACAGCATACCCCTAATCCTCTCAAACTCGCCCGGCGAGCCCCTAACTATCGGATACCTCGGCGTGAAGGGACAGCCCGGCTCATCGCGAGAACTAATCTCGAAGGTCCCTATCTCCTTGGCTATCCTGACGATTTCCTCCTTGTCGAGTCCAATTAGGGGCCTCAGAATCGGTAAATCACTCGCCCGACTGACGATTAGAAGGTTATCGAGCGTCTGGCTGGCAACCTGTCCGAGGGAGTCGCCGGTTATTATCGCGCTCGCCCCGACCTCGTGCCCAATCCTGCAGGCCCTTCTAAGCATCAGCCACTTGCAGAAGACACAGGTCCAGCGCTCCTTCTTGAGCTTCTTCAGCCTCTCAAACACCGGAACGTGCTCCTCCGCAAAATCTACAACTATTAGCTCGTCGAGCTTCCCGTATTTACTCAGAACCTCCCAGAGCTCGTGAACCTTCTCCTCCTTGATGGAATCCTGCCTGAAGTGAACCGGAACTACCTCTACCCCCCTCCGGAGCATCAGGTAAACCGCGACGGGTGAGTCAATGCCCGAGCTCAGCAGTGCAACCGCCTTCATGGCCGAAACTTCGGGTGGGCTTTTATGAGGCTTTCCTCAACTCAGGGTTTCAAACCTCAGCAAGATGCCAATGTAAACGAACCACGCGAGGATGAAGGATGCTCCTATCAGCTCTGGAATCGCCAGCCCCTTGAACACCCTCGCCCTAATCAGGTAGAGCATCGTGATGAACACGACAACCGCGAGAACGCTCCAGACCTGGTTAATGGGATTTTTGCGGGCAAGCTTTAGCCCAACAATCGCTATATCCGCCAGTGCCAGAACGTAGAATAACACTGCCAAGGGAGCGTGATAGGGGAGCTCCTCGGGGAAAACCCCAACAAGGAATAGGAAAAGGAGCGCGAGGGGCATCAGGTAGGAGAGTCCGTGTTTGAATGCTACCACTGACGGAGCCATCGCAACTACCGCGAAGAGCATCAGAAAGCCATTGAAGAGCCAGCGGTTGGGGTTGTGGAGCGAACCCATGTCGCTCAGCGCGTTGTCCGTGAAGGAGAACCACGGGTTGGCGTGGATAACCACTGTCAGGCCCACGATGAAGATGATGGGAAGGGAAATGGCTACGTAGGAGGCGAAGCGTTCGAGTTCCACCGCGACCACCTCAGCACTCCCTCTTCCTCGGCTCCTCTCCAAAGACCGCCCTGTAGAGCTTCCTGAACTCCTCCCAAGAGCCCCTTGTTATTGGGTGCTTCGGAATGAAGGGTATCTCGTTCTCAGGTAGGGTGGACAGCTCGAAGGTTCCGATTCTCTTAGCTATGCTAACTATCTCCTCCTTGTCCATGCCTATCAACGGCCTGTAAATCGGCAAATCGCTCGCCTGGCTGACGATGTACATGTTTTCGAGCGTCTGCGAAGCCACCTGTCCGAGGGAGTCGCCCATCACGATGCCCTTCGCGCCGAAGTTCTTAGCTATCTTATCCGCGTGCCTCACCATCATGAACTTGCAGAACACGCAGGTGTACTTCTCCTTCCCGAGTTCCTTCAGCTTCTCAAGGATTCTCTCGCGCTCCTTCGGCTTCACAACTATAAGCTCGGCCTTTCCGCCGTAGTGGTACTTCTTCAGCTGGTTCCAGATTTTCCTGACCTTCTCAAGTGTCTTCTCGCCCATGTAGATGTGGACTGGAATCACTTCGACGCCTCGCTTCATCATTAGGAATGCAGCGACGGGTGAGTCTATGCCCCCGCTGAGGAGCGCAACAACCTTGCCCTGCGTGCCTATCGGCAGTCCTCCCCAGGCTTTAACCTTGTCAACGAAGACGTACGCTTTGCCCTCCATCAGCTCGACGCCTACCTCGATATCATAGTTGTGAAGGTCAACCTCGCTCTCCTCGTTCTCGAGGATGTATTCCCCCACCTTTGCCTGAATCTCGGGGCTCTTCAGGGGAAACTCCTTGGTGATTCTCCTTGCAGTGACGCGGAACTTCGGCTTTTCAAGGCCGAGCTCCCTCTTCTTTCTCCTGAAGAGTTTTAGCGCGGTTTTGTTGATTTTCTCAAGGTTCGCCTCGACCTCCATCGCGGGTGAGAGCGAGACTATGCCAAAAACCCTCGTCAGGACGTCAACGGCCTCTTTGGCTCTGTTCGTCCTCACGAGAATCCTCCCGTGCTTGGCCTCGACCTTCTTGAAGTCGATTCCCTCGCTGACCAAAGCTTCCCGTATGTTGTTCATGAGGATGTTCTCAAACCATCTCCTCGTCTGCCTTGACTTCGTTCCAATCTCACCGTAGCGGACTATGACGACGTTCATGGAATCACCTCGCCACCGGGAACTTGACAACAATCTCTATGTACTTCTGGATGACCGTGTAGAGCACGAGGGACATCAGGTAAGATGAGAGCAGGATAAGCTCGTTCATCTCAAAGATGTGCCTCGCCAGTTCCTTCGCCCTCGGGGTGGCGTCAACGATAGCGCGCATGTAGCGAACCTTCCAGCGCTGGTTTATGACGATGAAGCCGACGAGGAAGAGCACCCCAACTAATCCCCACATCTTGCCGAAGGCGAGCATGAGGAAGAGCGTTGACATCATCACGAGCCAGCCACCAATGACCCCAAGGAGGATTACGAACTCTATCATGGCTATCGTCCTTGCTTGGATAAAGGGGATAAAAAAGTTTAGATGAAACCAAAGGTTTAATAGAAGCGCCGAGAAACCCCTAAGGGTGAAAGCATGTACGGATGGAGAGGAAGGCTTGGTCTTATAGTTCCCTCCTCGAACACCACGATGGAGATGGAGCTTCACGATTACCTGCCTGAGGGAGTTTCGCTTCACACCGCCAGGGTTCCGCTCAGGAACGTCACCGAAGAGGAGCTCGTGAAGATGAACACTTTGGCAGTCGAGAGCGCCAGACTGCTCAGGGATGCGGGCGTTGAGCTGATACTCTACGGGTGCACGAGCGGTTCCTTCATCGGCGGAAAGGACTACGAGAAAAAGCTTGAGATGGAAATCGAGGACGAGGTGAACGTCCCGGTAATAAGCACGAGCACCGCGGTGATAGAAGCCCTAAAGATGCTCGACGCCAGGGAAATACTCGTGGTAACGCCCTACACCGACGAGATTAACCAGCGCGAGAAGGAGTTCCTTGAGGCCAACGAGTTCACGGTTCTCGACATCAGGGGTCTCGGCCTCGAGGACAACCAAGCAATCGGCAAGCTTGAGCCCTACACCGCTTACCGTCTCGCGAAGGCGAGCTTCACCGACGAGGCTGAGGCAATTTTCATAAGCTGTACCAACTGGAGGACCTTCGAAATCATCGAGACCCTCGAGAAAGACCTCGGCGTTCCAGTGGTTACCAGCAACCAGGCCTCGCTCTGGCTGGCTTTAAGGGAAATGGACGTTATGGAGCGGATTCCAAGCCTCGGAAGGCTCTTCACCGAGTACTGATGGAGAGGGGCCAGAGGTTCCCTCTTATTTTTACCGCCCTTTGCCCCCGAGCGCTTCCACGCGCCCCTCCCCCAGCAGGTGCCCTGTTCTTTCTGATGTTACAGTAAGCTGAGAACCTTTCTGCCTCAGAACCAGAACGCACTCTCCGAACTCCGAGAGTTCCCTGGCTATCTCCTCTTCGTCCAAGTCAATAATAAAACGAAAGAGGTACCTCACATTCACTCACCCTGGGCTGAGGCTCCGGCAACGACGACGGGCTCTTCTATGGGCTTGGCCTTGATGACTAACTTGCCCCCAACGTCCTTGACCTCCATCTCAATCTCTGAGAGCCCCTTCACAGCCCCACCTCCGAGGGCCTCCGCGAACTTCGCGAGGACCTCGTCACTTATCTCAGCCTCCATGTTGGCAACAATCTTTGCCATGGAACCACCTCCAGTGAGTTCTCAGGACTTCTATGGTGTTCATACTATTTAACTTTTTCGGAACTTTTAGTTTGTTCGGTTTAAACTGAACAAACAAAACAAACGAAAGGGTTAAAAACGATTGGATTGAACAGAGAACTATGAACGATGACGAAAGGTTCTACGTTGAGAAGATGCTCGAGAGCTTCGGCTACCCACCTGCATCGGCCAGGATATACGCCCACCTGCTCTTCGCCGGGAGGCCCATGACCATAACGGAGCTGGCGGGCGAAACCGGGCTCGGCAAGTCGACGGTTTCCACAGCGTTGAGGCTCCTGGAGCACGATGGCCTCGTGTACTATACTAAAATGGGCAAGAAAAAACTCTACAGGGCCAGAAGTGCCTTTCATAGGCTTCTCCTGTTTCCGAACAGAATCCTGAAAGAGTACGTTGTCCCCCTGAGAAAACTGTTGGAGGCGAATCCCGAGGGACGCGAGGAAATCCTGAGGGACATCGAGGAGTTCGAGAGGATGGCAAGAAAGATAATCGAGCTCCTTGAAAGTGCTGAAGATTAGCGAAATTCTTTTAACCCTTCCTTCTTTACTCACTGTGGGTGATACATAGTGTTGGAGCTCCTCGACGAGGCAAGGAAGCTATCGATTTTCACGGCCTACAACGCTAACGTTGACGCGATAGTCTACCTCAAGGGCGAGACCGTTCAGAGGCTCATAGACGAGTTCGGCGCCGAAGCCGTCAGGAGGAGAATGGAGGAGTTTCCAAGGCAGATTGAGGGGCCGATTGACTTCGTCGCGAGGCTCGTTCATGCCCTCAAGACGGGAAAGCCGATGGCGGTTCCCCTCGTCAACGAGGAGCTCCAGAGCTGGTTTGATAGCCACTTTAAGTACGACGTTGAGAGAATCGGAGGTCAGGCGGGAATAATAGCGAACCTCTTAGCCAACCTCGACTTCAGGAAGGTAATCGTTTACACGCCCCACCTCGCGAGAAGACAGGCGGAGATGTTCGTTAATAAGCCCAACTTATTCTATCCCGTAGTCGAGAACGGAAAGCTCGTTCTGAAGCACCCCCACGAGGCCTACCGCGAGAACGACCCGGTCAAGGTCAACAGGATTTTCGAGTTCCGGGCCGGAACGACCTTCAGGCTGGGCGACGAGACGATTACCGTCCCCTACTCGGGCCGCTTCATCGTTTCGGCCCGCTTCGAGAGGATAAGGGTTTACACGGAGGAGGCTCTCAAGCCATTCCTCCCCGAAATCGGCCTTCAGGTTGACGGCGCTATTCTTTCAGGCTACCAGGGGATAAGGCTCCGCTATTCCGACGGAAAGGACGCGAACTACTACCTCAGGGAGGCCAAGAAGGACATTCTCCTGCTCAAACGGGAGAAAGACGTCAAGGTTCACCTCGAGTTCGCCTCGATACAGAGCAGAGAACTCAGGAAGAAGGTCATCTACAACCTTTTCCCGCTCGTTGACAGCGTTGGCATGGACGAGTCGGAGATAGCCTACGTCCTGAGCGCCCTCGGCTACTCCAAGCTCGCCGACAGGATATTCACCTACAACCGCATTGAGGACACTGTCTTGGGCGGAAAAATCCTCATAGACGAGATGAACCTCGAAGTTTTGCAAATCCACACGATTTACTACCTCATGTACATCACTCACGCCGACAACCCGTTGAGTGAGGACGAGCTCAGGAGAAGCCTTGAGCTGGCGACGACTTTAGCAGCGGCGAGGGCCTCACTCGGCGACATCCGCTCGCCCGAGGACTTCAAGGTCGGTCTGAGCGTTCCCTACAACGAGCGTGGTGAGTACGTCAAGCTCCGCTTTGAAGAAGCTAAGAGAAGGCTCCGCACGAGGGAGTACAAGGTCGTGATAATCCCGACAAGGCTCGTTAAGAACCCGGTTTCGACGGTCGGCCTCGGCGACACAATCTCGACGGGGGCCTTCACGAGCTACCTCGCGTTGCTGAGGGCGAAGGGCGCGCTCTGATATTTTCCCGTTCTCTGAGAGGCCGGTAGGTTGGGTTTGATTGGTACGGTATGCTGTACCAGTCTTTAAAAAGGGACGGTACGGCACGATGTACCACTACTCAACCAGCCCCTCCATGAGCTTTGCCTTCTCCTGAGCTCTCTTGAGGTGTTCAACTGTGACCTTTGTGTAAATCTGGGTCGTGGAGAGGTTGGAGTGGCCGAGAAGCTCCTGAATGGCCCTTATGTCAACCCCGCGCTCGAGCATGTGCGTTGCGAAGCTGTGGCGAAGCCTGTGGGGCGTGACTTCAACGCCCACCTTCTTCCCGTACTTCTTCAGGAGATACCAGACGGTTTTCGTCGAGAGCCTGTCCTTGTTTCTCCTCCGCTCCTCGACGAGTAAATATTCGCTCGAATCGGAGCGCGTTTCGAGGTAGGAGCAGATTTCCTTCACCAGGAACTCCGGAATCGGCACGACCCTGTCCTTGGCCCCTTTTCCACCGCGAACCACTATTATACCCCTCTCCAAATCCACGTCGTCCTTCTTCAGGTTGCAGAGCTCGCTGACGCGAAGACCCGCCCCGTAGAGCAACAGAACTATCAGCCTGTCCCTCTTCCGCGTCGGGGGGATGACAGATAGCAGCCTCTTGACCTCTTCGCGCGTCAAAGCTTTCGGCAGGCTCCTCGGTACCTTCGGCGGCTTCAGCTTCTCCGCTTCCTCATCGTAGCCCTCGAAGCGGAAGTAAGCCCTCAAAGCCTGGACGACGAGGTTTAAACTTCTGTTGGAGTAGCCTTCCCTCCTCAGCCTCGCCAGGAAGCGGAGGGCGGAGCGCGCGTTCAAAGCTCCACCCCATTCGAGGTATCTCCTGACGTAGTAGGAGTACATCCTAACCGTGTTCGGGCTCTTGCCCTCGAGGTCGAGGTATGTCTCGAATTCTTCTATGACTTCGGTGTCCATCGCTCAGCCCTTAGAGCAGTTCGTCCGGCTTGAGTTCTGCTTCAATGATTTCGATTTCTTCTCCGGCTTTCTCCCCGGGTTCGGGCTTCTCCTCCTTCCGCTCAACGGTTTCCCTGCCCTCGGCTTTCTCCTCAAGGCCCTCCTTTATGGCGAGGCTGAGGTAAACGGTCTTCATGAGTTCCTCCACGAGCTCTTTTTCCTCCGCGAAGACGTAGCCCTGGCCGACCACGACCTTTCCTGCAAGGCCAAGCTTCTCAACCGCTATTGCAAAAATTCTCTCGTCCGGAACGGGTTCGGCCGGGAAGAGGTTCGTCCACGCTTCCTCAATCTTGACCGGCCTGCTCTTCTTGTCGAGGAGTTCCCTTAGGCCCTCGTTCTCGTTCCTCAGCCTGACGTACTCGGCGTGAAGCTCTTCATACTTCTTCTGGAGCTCTTCGTGCTCCTTGTAAAGGCTCTCGTACTCGTTCGCGAGCTGGTCGTACTTGCCCTTCACGTCGAGGAGCTGTTTTCTAAGCTCCATGTACTCAGGGAGAACCTGCAGGCTCTTCAGTCCTGCCCTGACGAGGGTGTTCTTGAGCTCCTTCCTGACGAGCTCGACGTCGACATGCTCAAGGTCGTGGCCGAGGGGGAGCTTCATCCTCTCGATGTGTCCGACCATCTCCCCGAGCTCGTTGAAGAGCCTCTCCGCGAGCTCCCTTCCCACGCGGTCGGCGTCGGTCGCTATGATGAGAAGGTCAGCTCCAGCGGCCGCACTCTTCGCTATCTCCACGTTGGTCGTCGGGATTATCGCGGAAATTGTGATGTTGTACTCGCTCCCCAACGCGAGTCCTTGGAGGGCCTTGCTGACGACCTCAACGTCGCTCGCCCCTTCAACGAGAATCCTAACGTCAACTATCGCCATGCTCACCACCGTCAATAATTCTCGCCCCGGTTTAAAACCGTTCTCATAGCTCGACCTTCAGCTCGGGCCTCTCGAGGATTACCCTTCCGTCGGGCAGGAGCGAAATCGAGAGTCCCTCGATTCTGACCCCTGCCCTCTTTGCCTCTCTCAAAAGCTTCGCGAGTTCCGGGTCGCCCTTCTCGTAGGGCCGGAACTTCTCAACCTTTGGCATCGCACCGATGAAGAAGATTATCGCGTCCTTTCCGGCTTTGACGAGCTCAATCAGCTCCCTAACGTGCCTCTGCCCGCGCAAAGTTGGGCAGTCTGGATACATCGCGTATTCACCTTTCTCCCCTCCCCTGAGAACGGCGCTCTTCATCTCGCCGTAGAGCTCTCCACTGGGACACTCGAAGAGGTAGTCGAGGCGGGAGTTACCGATGCGAACTTCCTTCCGCTTTATCGCGCAGTTCTTCAGCCAGGGGACTAAACCGAGCTCAACGGCCCTCTCGAATGCCCTCGCCTGAGTCCTCGTGTCCACTATCGCCCCTTTACCTCCTAAATCCTCGAAGGCAATCAGGACGAAGTCCGTCTTTCCCCCGCTCTTAGGCGTGCAGAAGGCCTTTCGTCCTGGAATCAAGAACTCCTCAAGGCGACCGGTGTTGGTTAGGAGTGCCCTCCTGATTTCGCCGTTCACCTCGACCAGAGCCACGAAGCGGTTTAATCTTTTGACGAACCTGCAGGGAACCACGTTGAGCTTCATTAACACGGGTTTCATGGGGTTAGCTTAACCGAAAGGCGTTTTTAACCTTAGGGGAAGTTCAATGGGTGGTCCAATGATTCCAGAGGAGTTCATACGCTACGCCTTCGATGAGAGAGTCGAAGGGGTTCGGAAACTCGCCGAGGGGAAGTTCGGGCCCGAGGCGCTGATTGGTTTCACCAGGCACAACCCCGCGATAATAACCTGCGGGAAAGCCGGACCAAACGGCTCGATAAAGGGGATTGGGTTCATACACAAGCGGGAGTACCTTGGGGAAACCATTGAGAAGCTCAGGGAGGAACTTCGGAGGCCCTACGACCCCAGGAGAGCCCTGAGGTTTCTTCTAAACGAAATCTACGTGAGGGAGAAGATTGACTTTGGCAAGCTGGTTTCCCTGGAGCTGGCGAAGAAGCACACGTGGAGCAATATTACCGGCGGGAGCAGGGAGGCGACGGTGCTCTTCTTCACCCCGCCGAGCACCTCCTACGAGGTTCGGTGCGAGGTGGAGGTACACGAGGGGGACGAGGTTTGGGAGTACACGAACGCGGTTCACGACGTTTTCCACAGGCCGAAAAAGCCCCGGGACTGGACTAAAACGCCCGCCTACCTCTTCAAAATCAAGGAAATCTACGACAACGGGGAGCGGGCAATGGGAATCAGGATATATCCTTAGCACCTAAACCCTTAAAAGCTCATTACGATGACTATCTAAACGGTGGTGCCGATGGTGGACTTCGAACTGCTCAAGAAAATCGTTGAAGCCCCCGGTGTTTCGGGCTTTGAGTTTCTCGGCGTCAGGGACGTTGTAATCGAGGCCTTCAAGCCCTACGTCGACGAGATTAGGGTTGACAAGCTCGGCAACGTCATAGCGCACAAGGAAGGAAAGGGCCCAAAGGTCATGCTCGCGGGGCACATGGACCAGATTGGACTCATGGTGACCCATATCGAGAAGAACGGCTTCCTCCGCGTTGCGCCCGTTGGAGGTGTTGACCCGAGAACTCTCATCGCCCAGAGGTTTAAAGTCTGGATAGGCCCGAACGAGTTCATCTACGGCGTCGGTGGAAGCGTTCCACCGCACATTCAGAAACCGGAGCAGAGGAACAAGGCCCCAACCTGGGACCAGATTTTCATAGACATAGGCGCCGAGAGCAAGGAAGAGGCCGAGGAGATGGGTGTAAAGATAGGCACCGTTATCACCTGGGACGGTCGCTTAGAGAGGCTCGGAAAGCACAGGCTCGTCAGCATCGCCCACGACGACAGGATAGCCGTTTACACCCTCGTTGAGGCGGCCAGGCAGTTAAACGAGACCGACGCAGACGTCTACTTCGTCGCGACCGTTCAGGAGGAGGTCGGCCTTAGGGGCGCGAGGGTTTCGGCGTTCGGCATTGACCCGGACTATGGCTTCGCCCTCGACGTCACCATAGCGGCCGACGTTCCGGGAACTCCGGAGCACAAGCAGATAACCCAGCTCGGAAAGGGCGTCGCGATTAAGATAATGGACCGCTCCGTCATCTGCCACCCGACGATTGTCAGGTGGATGGAGGAGCTGGCTAAGAAGCACGAGATACCCTACCAGTGGGACATCTTAACGGGCGGAGGAACCGATGCTGGAGCTATACACCTGACCAAGAGCGGCGTCCCAACGGGCGGAATAAGCATTCCAGCCAGGTACATCCACTCCAACACCGAGGTCGTTGACGAGCGCGACGTCGATGCCGCGGTCAAGCTGACGACCAAGGTCATCGAGGAGATTCCGAACCTGAAGCTCTGATTCTCCCTTAAATTTTATAAAAGCCCCCTTCAAATTTTCTCCAGCACTGCTCAAGGGTGTCCAGCGATGGAATCAAGGACGGCAGAGATGCCTTTCTCGGCGGATTGGGAGGCCGTTAAGTGGGTGACATCGAAGCCGAGGGAACTCTTCAGGTCCCTGCCCTTCGAGGCCGAGGTATCGGGGGAAGAGCCGTTCGACGTTCAGATACGAATCAGGAGGAGATTATTTAAGTTTGAATTCTCCGGCCGAATGAACGTGGCCTTTGCAGATTCAACGGCCACCTACGTGATGAAGGGCCCTAAGGGACTGCTGATTCTCTCCGCTTCCGTTGATGGGGATGTCCTCTTGTCGAGGGCTTCCGCCGACCTCGTCGAGCGCTTTCTCGGCCGGAAACTCGAGACCCTCGTCAACGGCTTCGCTCTGGCGGTCTGCCGTTTCTCGGAAAGCTACCGGAGAATAGTCGGAAAAATCCTTCCGACGGGGGAAGGGGAGTTCTACGTGCGGGAACTGGCCTCGGAGGACCTCCCGCACCTGATTCGATACCTCCGCTTCAGCATTGGGGACGGGACGTTCTCCCTCCGCGGAAAGGGTAACGGCGAGGAGTTCAGAATAATCGTTGAAAACGACGCGGTGAAAAGCATCGAGCACGAGAGCTCGGGTAGAAGCGCGATAGTCGAGGTGAACAAGCCCCTTCTTGGTGTCGGTGAAGATGACTTCTCAGGCCTTGAGCTCGGGGGAGAGTACTTCCTCAGTGTTCTCCGTCGGTGACCTCTTTTCAAGCTTCCACAGCTCGTAGACCAGAAAAGCCAGCCCCATTGCGATTCCTCCCAGGGCAAAGGGCCACTTCTCTGGCAGTGGGAGCCCCCTGTACCACTTGTGGAGCAGGTAGTTCTGGTAGAGGCACAGGTAGCCGAGCCACGCTATAATAACTGCCTCGATGCCGTATTCGACCAGTTTCTTCTCTCGCTCCTCCATCTTCACCACGGGAAAGGTTAAAAGCGACCCGTTAAAAACTCTTCCCATGCAACCAGACCTCCAGTACTTTCCCTACGACACCCTCAGGCCCAATCAGGCGGAGTTCATCGAGCTCGTGCGCGAAACTGCTGAGAGGGGAGAGAACGCCATAATCGAGGCACCTACCGGCTTCGGTAAGACCGTGAGCGTTCTGGCGGGAGTTCTTCCAGTTGCCGAGGAACTCGGCCTCAAGGTTCTATACTTAGCCCGAACGCACAGGCAGATGGACCGCGTTATAGAGGAGCTCAAGGCGATAAACCGGAAGGCAAGGGTTTCCGGGGTTGAGCTCAGGAGCAGGAAGGAGCTGTGCCTCCACAACTACCTCACCCAGTTCACGAGCGACGCCTACACCGCCATGGTCGTCTGCAAGAACTTGAAGAAGCTTGGAAAGTGCCCCTTCTACGAGAACGAGAAGAAGAAAAAGGCCGAGTTCAGCGAGCTGGTGAATTTTTTCCTCGAGAGCCCGTCCCACCCCTCCGAAATCCTGAGCTACGCGGAGACGCTCGAGCTCTGCCCCTACGACCTGACGAGGAAGATAGCCGAGAAGGCGGACGTCATCGTTGCCAGCTACCTCTACGCGATAAGCCCTAGCATAAGGGAGAGTCTGATAAGCTCGCTTGGCGTGGATTATTCGGACCTGATAATCGTCTTCGACGAGGCTCACAATTTGCCAGACCAGGCCATCTCGGCTTTGAGCGACAGGCTGAGCATACACACCCTCAACAGGGCCATCAAAGAGGCCGAGGAGTATAAGGAGAACGAGATAGCCAACTTCCTGAGCATACTCGGCAGGGGCCTTGAGTTACTCTTCCATGAGAAGCTCGCCGACAGGGAAATCCAGGAAACGCCGATTCAGCCCGAGCTGGTCTTCGTTCATCTGATGAGAACACTCGGGATAAGCGAGCGCTGGCTCGTCAAAACGCTGAACGAGATGGTCTCAATCGGCGAGGCAATTAGGGAAGACCGAATCGAGAAGGGCAAACCTCCGAGGAGCTACATCGGCCGCGTCGGCGAGTTTCTGCTCCTATGGTTCTCGCTCATCGGAAGGGAGGATTACCTCTTCCTGCTCAGCAGGGAGAAGGGTTTGAGCCTTGAGCTCGTGGCTTTGGACCCGTCGAAAGCTCTAACCTTCCTGCGTGACGTCCACAGCGCCTTCTTCATTTCCGGAACCCTTACGCCCCTCGAGGCCTTCAGGGACGTCATGGGCATCGAGAATGCCAGGCTGAAGAAGTTTCCGAGGATGGTGAAGCGTGAAAACGCGCAGGTTCTGGTCGCCAAAGACGTCTCGACGCGCGGTGAGGAGCGCTCGCTTCAGGTCTACAGGAAGATGGTGGACTACATCGTCGAGGCGGTCAGGCTAATCCCCAAGAACGTCGGTGTCTTTACGGCCTCATATGAGGTTCTCCAGGGCCTTCTCTCGGCCAACCTTGAGGTTAGACTTGAGGGAACCGGAAAGGCCGTCTTCATCGAGAGGCAGGGGGTAAGCTCGGCCGAGAACGACGCGATGGTTGCCTCGTTTAAAGCCCATGCGAAGGGCAACGGGGCGGTTCTGCTCGGTGTCATGGGTGGGAGGAACAGTGAGGGACAGGATTACAGCGGAGATGAGATGAACGGGGTCATACTGGTCGGGATTCCATACGCTAGGCCAACTCCGCGCGTTCAGGCCCAGATAAGGTACTTCGAGCGGAAGTTTCCTGGGAAGGGCCGTTACTACGGCTACTACCTCCCCGCTCACAGGAAGTTGGTTCAGGCGGCAGGAAGGGTTCACCGCTCGGCGGAGGAGAAGGGTTCGATAATAATCCTCGACTACCGCGTTCTCTGGAGGAACGTCAGGAAGGACTTTCCGGACTGGATGGTGGAAACCATGAGGCCCGTTGACCTGGCGAGGATGAGGCTTTATCTGAAACGCTTCTGGCTCAGCGGACTGTGAACTCCTTTTCAACTCTAACCTTGGCCCCGTTCACGTAGGCCACCTTGACGACCTTGTATCTCCCTGGCGTGAGCTCCACCGGTAACTTTTGCTCTATCGTTTCACCGGGGATTAGGACGATTTTGCGGTTTAGAAACACTATCCCTGGGTCAAGCCTCTGCCAGAAACCGACGTACTCGTAGAGCTCAATCTCGTTGTCCGTCTCGACCTTGAAGGTGTTTGGGTTCGTTATCCAGACGACGAGTTCTCCCTTCCGGGGCTTGACGTCGATGTCGAGCTCGACCTCCGGTGGTGCGCCGACGTTTATGACACCGACTTTGTCATCGGAGGGTACTTTAACAATCTTCATCAGGGCTTATATTGACATCTTTTTAGATAAACTTTCCGGAAGAATCTTTGCACGGCCTTTAAGGAAGGCCTGTGAAAAGCCCTCTTCTCGTCAGGAAGCAGAAAAACAATCGTGCACTACCAAAGGACACGCCGGTGGGGGGTTTAACGCTACAACAAAACTCCATGAGATAGTTTCAACTTCTTATCAGCGCCCGAAGGGCGCCTTTGAAGAGGGAAACCCTTCACAGAGGGAGCAAATCCAATAGAAACCCCCTCTAAAACTTGCACTTCCAAAAAAAAGCACTTAATCTTCCGCCAGCGCTGAAGCTTTTGGGAAAAGCTTCACCAAAGAAACTTTGCTCGGCAAAGTTTCATCAAAGTTAGTGATTCCTCTAACAAGGGTTCTTCAAGAGCGTTTGCGCTTTTAACGGCTTTTTGGAATGTGAATTCCTAAATTTTGGAAGCTTTCTCACGCGGGTTTACATTTTCCCGCGCTCCGAAGGAGCGCCTCCTAGAGAAACCCTTCCCGAATAGCCCCCTATTGGAGATAATTCCTTGAGAGCTCTGCAATTTGAGAGTGCAAACTCCTTAGAGTTGCGTTTTTAGAAAAGAATCACGAACCTTGGTCAAACTTCGCGGAAGCTTTTGGAAAAAGCTTCACCAAAAGCTCGTAGCTCCTCGTCAAAGGCTCAAAGTGGGGTAGATTTTTCCTGTAAAATCGCGCTTTCCAAAAGAGAACCAACCAAAACAGCCCTCTTAAAATGGGTTTACTCTCTTCTTGACGCCCTTCGGGCGTCGATTTAAAGGTAAACCCACGCTTAAGGAGCAACTGGGAAAGTTCTCACACTCAAAACAATCAATTAGGGGGGAAATCACTCGAATCGAAATATCGCTTTTTCCAAAAGGAGCTACAAACTTTGATGAAACTTTGCGAAGGCAAAGTTTCTATGGTGCCGGGGCGGGGCTTTGAACCCCGGACCTCTCGGTTTCTCAGGCTCCCCCGAGGGGGAGTGGCCCTATGAGCCGAGCGCTCTGACCAGGCTAAGCTACCCCGGCACTGCCCGAGCGCTCGACCTATACCTTCCGGCGGGCGTTTTTAAATCTTTCGCTAATGCCAATACGCGTAGGCCCACGTAAGCTTCCTCTTTATGGCCTTTCCGTAGTAGTAGCCTATGAGGATTCCGGCGAGAAGTCCACCGAGGTGGGCGTAGGCGTTAACCCCCGGCAGGAAGCTGTTGATTAGGAACAGCACGAAGGCGTTCACGAGGGCCCCCTGCATGTTTCCTCCAACGACGCCGGTGATTGTTATCAGCGCCCCTGCTATACCGAAGAGCGCCCCGCTCGCACCCGCGCTGACGACGTGTGGGGGCATAAGGAACAGCGTCAGGAGGTTTCCTGCTAAGCCAGAGACTATGTAAATCATGGCGACCCGCTTGGGCCCGAGTATTCTCTCAAGCTGGCTCCCCATGACGAGGAGGAAGTATGTGTTGAAGAAGATGTGAATTATGTTCACGTGGACGAACATCGCCGTGAATGGCTGCCACCAGGCCCCAAGGTGCAGAACCGCGTAGTTCCACTGGCCAAGAGTCCCAAGAACCCTATCGCTAATCCAGAATGGATTCCTGCTGAGGATTGCCTCGATGATGTAAACTGCAACGTTTATCAGGAAGAGCGTGAAGGTTGCCTTTCCGTAGCGGTGGAAGTAGCGCTCAAGGCTCATTCTCCAGCTCCTCCAGGATTATTTTGAGGATTCTCTCGTTCGCGACGGCGATAACGTTGGTCTTCACCTCGGCGCTGAGCTCAAGTTCGAGGGGCTTCCCGTTCTCGTCCGTTACAATTCCCCCGGCTTCCCTCACGAGCATAACTCCCGCCGCTATATCCGTGGGCCTCACGTAGTTTCTTATGTCAAAGACACCATCGAGCGAGCCCCTGGCGGTGTAGGCCATCTCCACCGCTATCGCCCCGAGAACGCGGACTCGCTTAACTTTTCTCACAAGGCCGAGGCATCTTCCGCGCGTGTAGAAGCTTATCGCTTCTTTTCCAGGCTCGGGCTCGTTGACGTGAATCGGCCTTCCGTTGAGGTAAGCCCCCTCACCAGGAATCGCCTCGTAGAAGGCCTTCGGGAAGAACTCGTAGATTGCCCCGTAAACGGGTTTCCTCTCCTTGAAGACGGCGAAGCTGAAGGCGAATATCGGGATTCCCATCGAGAAGTTGTAGGAGCCGTCGAGGGGGTCAACGACAACTGTATAGTCGCTCCCGACGTCTATCTCCCCGACTTCCTCGCTCACTATGTTGACGCCGAGCGGTTTGAGGTGCCTTAAAATCAGGTCCTCCGCGACCTTGTCAACGTACTTTGTCACGTCACCGCTCACGTTCGTTCCGACGTTTTCACCGGCCTTCTTGGTTCCGAAGAGGGGCATTATTGTTTTCTCCAAATCCTTTGCCATGCTGAGGGCAATCTCGTTCCAGGCAAACTCCATACGAATCACCTCAATAACGTTATGAGCAGGTTCCTCGTTCCCGGGCCGAATCCGAGGATGAAGACCGTCAGCTTCACGAAGTTTATAAGCTCGGGGTCCTCATCGGTCATCAGCTTGTCGAGAACGTAAACCACAAGCGTGATTATAACGAGCTTCTCAAGGTACATGACGGCGGGCGTTCCAAGCAGGTTCATCAGAGTCCTCGCGAGAACGTGCTGTTCCCAGAAGCCGAAGAACTGTATGCCAACAAAAGTCGTCGTCGCGTCGTAGAAGTGGGTGTAGAAGAGTATCCTGTTGTTCCTCACGAGCTCGAACTTCCTTGAGAGGAGCCAGATGAAGGATTCCGCAACGAGAAGGCTTGGGAGGAAGTACTTGAAGTAGTCCCACCTGACGGACACCCTGTCCCAGTTAATCACCATTATGAATACCAAGCCTCCAACAAGAATCCACCCGAAATCGCGGTATATTGGATACAGCTTTTCCTCGGGCCCGAGATGCCTCCAGACGGCGAAGAGGGACGCTATCGCGAAGCCCGCTATGACGAAGTACGCGCCAGGGCTGACCGTTAAATACGTCCTCGGGAGAAGGCCTATGTCGGTTATGCTCCTCATCAGCGGGCCGAGGATTATGTAGGGCATAAGAGCCACGAAGAAGCGCTCGTCCACCTTTATCCTCATCCTCTTGAGCATCTTATACAGGAGCAGAACGGCGACGCCGAGGATTAGAGCGTAAACGAGGGTGTTCACGACGTTGTAACCCCGATTGTACTTTATGGGTTCAACGAAATAGCGGTAAAAAAACTCTCCAAAGCTCATTCGACCACCATAGACAGTCCTTCTGATAGCCTTAAAGCTTTTCCGTGAGGAAGCACCAGAGCGGAACGAAGCGGATTCCATCTTTCTCGTCTCTGTAGTCCCACGTTATCACAGTCAGGTTCTCCACACCCAGTTTTCTGCCGGCGGACTTCAAGGCCTCGACTTCCCTCGGCCTTACGTCTCCAGAGTCCAGCGCGTATGTGACTTGAATCAGCTCAACGGGCTGGCCTCTCTTAGTTATCATGAAGTCAACCTCCTTGTGGTTCTTGTAGTGGTAAACCTCCGCTTCCCGTCTCTTCAGTTCGAGGAACACCGCGAGTTCCATGAGCCTGCCAGTGTCCGGTGTGAACGAGAAGAGCCGTGAAAAGCCTGCATCAACCGGGTAAACCTTTGGAATTGAAAGCTCCGAGGTTTTTAGGGAGTAGCTGAACTTCTTCACCAAAAAGACGCTCATGGAATCCTCAAGGTAACTGAGGTACTCGTAGAGAACTCCCTTGCTGACCTTTATCCCCTGGGACTTGAGGGCGTTGTAGAAGGCATGAACGCTGAACTCCTTGGCGAAGGAGCGCATCAGCGAGCGGAGGAGGAGCTTCATCACGTGGAGGTTTCTAACGCCGTAGCGCTCCACGACGTCCTTGTAGAGAACCATGTCAAGGTACTCTTCGAGGAGCTTCTCCCTAATCGTCTCGTTATCCTCAAGGACAACCCTTGGAAAGCCTCCCCACTCGAGGTACTCCCTGAGGAGGGCCTTAAGCTCGGCCTCCCGCTTTGAGCTCAGAGGTCGTCTCATGTGGTATCCCCTCGCCCTCAGGAACTCCCGAAACGAGAAGGGGAGCATAGTGTAGGTCAGCGTTCTTCCCCTCAGCCTTGAGGCTATCTCCATGGAGAGGAGCTTTGAGGAGGAGCCGGTTACGAAAACTGAATACCCCTCGTCGTGAAGGTATCTGACCATTCGTTCCCAGTCCTTGACAGCTTGAACCTCGTCGAGAAAGATGTAAACCGGCTCGCCAAAGGCCTCGCGATGGAGTTTAAGGACGTCCACGATGTCCCTCGCACAGAACCCCTCGAAGATGGGATGCTCGAAGTCTATGTAGAGAACGTCCTCGCGCGGGAGTTCTTTAATGAGCTGGTAGAAGTAGAAGGTCTTCCCGCTCCGCCGCGGCCCGATTAGGGTTATGATTTGCCCGCTCTTTAGGGAAACTCTCAATTCACGCTCAACGGTTTCTGGGAGCTTCTTCTCTTGGAAGTCCGCCAGGTACTGGAGGGTTAAATCTTTGTCAATCATGGTCTTTTATGAGAGGGAATATTATTTAAATATTTCCCTATTTAAAAGACCAAAATTGAACCCCTTGAGTTAAGCCATGCTGGCTCTCCAAAGGACCCAGGAAGTCTCCGGACTTTTTAAGGTCGCCATAGACGGTCCTTCCGATAGCCTTAAAGCTTTTCCTTCCGAGAGGTTAGGGGTGGGAGAATGAAAGGATTGCACCTGATGCAGCTTCCCCGCGAGGTTCTGCTGGGCGAGGACCTTAAAGGGGAAGTTGTGAACGTTGCGAGACGGCTGGGCCTCGGCGAGAAGGCCCTTATACTCTACGGGCCGAGAACGAGGGAGATAGCGGGTAAGGATGTCGAGGAGAGTCTTAAATCCGAGTACGAAGTCGTTTCGCTCACCGTCAGAAAGGGCGCGACGATGGAGGAAGTTGAGAGGACGATAGACCTGATAAAGGACGAGAGCGCCGACTGGGTCATAGCGGTTGGAGGGGGGAGTATAATAGACGTCGCCAAGCTTGCCTCATTCAAAACGGGCGTTCCCTTCATCAGCTTCCCAACTACGGCCTCCCACGATGGCATAGCGAGCGCCAACGCCTCGATAAGGGATTTGGGCGCTAAAACATCCGTCAAGGCCGTTCCCCCCATCGCGGTGGTGGCGGACGTCAAGGTCATCAAAACCGCTCCCTACCGCTACCTCGCGGCTGGAGTTGGCGATACGATAAGCAACCTGACTGCCGTTAGGGACTGGCAGCTGGCCCACAGGATAAAAGGGGAATACTACAGCGAGTACGCGGCCTCACTGAGCCTCATGAGTGCCAAGATGGTCATGAAAAACGCCGACATAATCAGACTCGGCAACGAGGAGAGCGTTAGAAAGGTCATAAAGGCCCTAATCTCCACGGGCGTTGCCATGAGCATAGCGGGCTCTTCAAGACCCGCGAGCGGGGCGGAGCACCTTTTCAGCCACGCCCTCGACATGCTGCTCGACAGGCCAGCCCTCCACGGCGAGCAGACCGGACTGGGTACCATCATAATGGCATACCTCCACGGCATGAAGTGGGAGCGCGTTAGGGAAACCTTAAAGAGGGTTGGCGCCCCAACTACTGCATATGAGCTTGGGATTGACCCAGAGATTGTTATCGAGGCCCTCACGATTGCCCACACGATAAGGCCCGAGCGCTATACAATCCTTGGGAAGGACGGCCTCACCCGCGAGGCGGCCGAGAAAGCCGCTAAAATCACGGGGGTTATCTGATTATCATCCGTCATAACTTTAGGAGGTGTTTGAGATGGCCATAATCACGTTAGTCGGTGAAAAGCTCGCAAAACCTGGAGTTGAGTTTATATTCTATGGCCCGGCTGAGCCCTGTAAAACCTGCAAGCTGGCGGGGGTATGCGTTGGAAACCTTGAACCGGGCAGGAGGTACAAGATTCTGAGGGTCAGGAGCATGCCGTCGCACTCCTGTCCGTTGCACGAGGGCAAGGTTCGCGTCGTGGAAGTAGTCGAGCCGAGCATCGAGATAGCCGTAGACCCGAGGTTGGCCATAGTTGGCTCCATAATCCAGCTGAAGTTCGAGGAGTGCAGCGACCCCAAGAAGAGGGACCTCTTTAAGCCGGAGGGCCTCTTCGAGGGCGACCACGTGAAAATCATTGAGATAACGGGAGAAATCGAGTGCGACGGAAAGACCTACAAGATTGCAAAGGTAATGCGCAAGAAGGAGTGATTACTCTCCCGCGAAGGCTATCGTCTCCATTTTTTCGGTTTTTATTCTGTAGGCCCTTAGCCTTCCCTCAAGGAAAAGCCTTATCGCCTCAAGCGTCTTCTCCTTCTTAAAGAGCTCGTTTCTGGCATCTTCGACGCTCATCTCCCCAAAGCGCACCTTAAAACCGGGCCTCATCTGGGCAAGACGGTGCAGATGTGCACTCGTAACGACGCCAATCCTCGCGTAACCGCCGGTGGTTTGAGCGTCGCGCATCATCACGATTGGCTTTCCGTTGGGGGGAACTTGAACCGTCCCGGGGACGAGCGGGCCGGTGACTATCCCAGCCCCTTTCTCGGAATGTTCTATCGTCCTTCCGTCGAGGCGGTAGCCCATCCTGTCCGATTCCGGCGTTATTGTGTAGGCCTCGCTGAGGAACGTTCTCACGCCTTCCTCTGTGAAATGGCCCAAATCCAGGCCGAGAACGACGCCGACGGTTATCTCCTCCGCCGAGTAGTCCGGCCTCAGCTCCTCAGGAAGCCTGCGCCCCTCCCTGCCCGTCAGTATCGCGTAGCCAAGGTTCAGGACATCGCCAGCTTTCAGGGGCTTTCCAAGGCCTGCCTTAGCGTACGTTGAACAGCTCCCGAGGAGAGGCTCACACTTTATTCCTCCGGCGAAGGCTATGTAGCCATAAAGACCGCTCTTCACCACCCCTACTTCGAGAACGTCGCCCCTCTTTGCCCAGTAACTAGTCCAGGGATCAACTGGAGCCCCGTTGAGCTTCACATCGACGTCACCGGCAACGGCGAAGACCGCTGAAGCGTTGAACTTCAGCGTTGGCCCGGTCAGGAGGAACTCGAGGAGGGGTGCATTTCCGGGGTTCCCGACGAGGTAGTTAGCTATCCTCGCAGAATAATCATCCATGAAGCCGGAAATCGGAACACCGAGCTTTCTGTAGCCTGACCGTCCGGAGTCCTGAACCGTCAGCAAAGAGGGAACTCGGAGGAGTTCAATCATCGTTGAGGTTACCCCGTGTTGGGATTATATTTCCCAATATTTCAAATTTTTGCCCGTTATATGCAACAATTTTATTTTTCCCATTGGCTTTGGCGAATTTTAATGCTAGATATGAATATATGAGGGACGTTCCTATTCCAATTGAAACTGAGAAAAGTTGAAAATTTTGAAAAAACTGCCCACTTACCTCTTTAATTTTCATTGCCACTTCGTATAAACTTTGGGCCTCAATTTTCAGTATAGCACTGTCTCCTCCGGCTAGAATAATTGTGGAATTTGGAATCTGGTTTTTTATTTGGCTTGAGAAAATTGTGATTGCCGTTGTCACCTTATTACTGATTTCCTGCAATCTCTTTTCATCTTTGCTTAATATGGCTTGTTCTATTAGTTCTCCGATGTTATCTCCATCTATGGACACGTAGATACTCATTGTTTTTCACCTGCACTCGAGTCTATTGTCATCATGTACTCAGTTAGTTTTTTGCAAGTGAATACTCTCCTGAAAAATTCCAATGAGGCTTCGATAGCTATCCTAGCCTCGTTTTGGGATATTTTGTAATATCCAATTCTTGATTGGTGGGCAGGGATATGGCGATACTCCCACAATAATTCTAGTATCAGAGGAATCCCTCTAAGGGACTCTAAAACTTCATCTTTGATGTTGTTGTCCTTAAATGTTCTCTCACTTATTTTGAGTTTGCTTGTTATGCTTAGTCTTTTATACTCTTTTTTAATTTTTTCAAACTTTTCTTTATTTTTTAAAATTTCATCTTTTTTATCTTCCAAAAAATCATACAGAATCTCAATAGCTTTTTCTACCCATCTAACAGTTTCTAAAAGGCTTATCTCAAAATCACAATTATCCTGTGCTTCATCTGTACATTGTTCCTTTTTGGAGGAATATAGTATAATGCCCTCCCTAACTTTTGTATATGCATAGTCTAGAAAGGAAGAGTCTCTAATTTTGTCTTTTACGGGTTTAAATGTTTCTTCTAGCTCTGTCAGATAATAGAGAATTTCAAAATTCCCAATTCTTGAGAGTTCTGGTATCTTATCTAGTCTCTGAACAAGAACATACTCATAATTGTTCTCGCCATTTCTCTGTAATTGATATATGTTCTCAATTTCTAATATAGATGAGATTGCATATAATGCCGAAGAGTACTCTTTAGGCCCGTTTGTTATATCAACAAAAATATTTTCCTTGTTATACAGTTTAGTTGCCATTTCTACAATTAAGACTATCTTCTCTAATCCTTGCTGTTTATTCATTGTACTAATTATTGCCCGGGTTATAATTATGTTTTTATTTTTATTATTTAACAATCTTTCGCTTAACATTCTGTTTGTCTTGTCATAGCTATCCTCTGTGTCTATTATAAAAAGATGAGCAACAGTTTCTCCATCTTCATTATCTTTCTCTTTAGAAATTTTCGTTAATATTTTGTCAAGAACTGTCCCAAAAGTTTGCTCGTTAATATTTCCTAATGTTATTACTGCATATCTTGAAGTCATGCTCTCACCAAGTTTATTACATTGATTATACTGTTTAAATTTTTCTGTTAGATAAGCTCAAAAACTCCTCCTCATCAATCGGCACGAACTTTACCCTGTCGCCGGGCCTCAGGAGCGTTGGAGGATCTCTAGTAGGGTTGAAGAGCCTCAGCGGGGTTCTGCCTATGATACGCCAGCCTCCTGGGCTTTCGAGGGGGTAGATGCCGGTCTGCTTCCCCGCTATCCCGACCGAGCCTGCTGGAACCTTCAGTCTGGGCTTCTCAAGGCGGGGCGTCGCTATTCTCTCGTCCATCCCACCGAGATAGGCAAATCCCGGGAGAAAGCCGAGGAAGTAGACGCGGTAGATGGGCCTGGAGTGTATCTCGATGACCTCCTCCGGAGTCAGGCCGTTGTATTCCGCTACGAATTCCAAATCCGGGCCGTGCTCACCGCCGTAGAGAACCGGGATTTCGACGAGCCTTCCCTCGAACTTCTCAGCCGAGAACTCAATTCTTTCGATTGCTTGCCTAACCCCCTCAAAGTCGATGAGCTTGGCATCGTAGATTACCGCGAGGGAAGAGTAAGCGGGAACGACTTCGACGAGCCACTCAAAGCCCGCTTTCTCTATCGCCCCCGCGAGGGCGTGAACGCGGTCGTTGGTCTCTTCGTCAATGACCTCTCTGAAGGAGATGAGCAACGCCGAGTCTCCAAGGGGCTTGAAGTTCATGGTCTCACCCATTTACGCTCCCATTCCTTTCGAATCTTTTTAAGGTCAAAGTCCTCCGTAAATGCTCCAAACGCCGAGTTAAGGTCTCTCAGAAACTCTTCTATGTTTTCCTTTTTTGGAGCTTTCTTCTGAGTGTTCATCTCAGGAATTCCCCCATCGGCACTATCCTAACCCCCTCACGCTCAAGGGCTTCCCTGACCTGCCTCGCTATCTCAACGGCCTTCGGATTGTCGCCGTGGACGCAGATTGTATCTGCCCTGAGCTCAATCCACTCGCCGTTTATGGCCCTAACCCCGCCGTCCTTGACCATCGAGACCACGCGCTCCGCTATTTCTTCCTTATCATGGATAACCGCTCCGGGCTTCGAGCGCGGGACGAGGGTTCCGTCGGGGTTGTAGGCCCTGTCAGCGAAGACCTCGTGGGCAACTTTAACGCCCATCTCCTCCGCTATCTGGGCCGGTTTTGAGCCTGAGAGGGTTACAAAAATTAGCTTTTTATCGAAGTCAGCTATCCCCTCTATGACGGCCCTCGCGAGCTCTTCCTCTTTAACGAGGGCGTTGTAAAGTGCCCCGTGCGGTTTGACGTGCTGGAGTTCGAGGCCTTCAGCCCTCGTGAACGCGTAGAGCGCTCCAATCTGGTAGAGGACGTAGTTCCTTGCCTCCTCTGGCGTGAGCTTCATGTACCTCCTCCCGAAGCCCATCAAATCCGGATAACCCGGATGCGCGCCGACGGCAACTCCTTTCTCCTTCGCGAGCCTGACGGTCTTTCTCATGACAATCGGGTCGCCGGCGTGCCAGCCGGTAGCGACGTTGGCGCTCGTAATGTAGTTCATTACCTCCTCGTCAAGGCCCAACTTGTACCGCCCGAATCTCTCCCCAAGGTCGGAGTTCAAATCAACCCTCATGCTCCCACCGGTTTCATTTCGACGGAAATCTAAAAAAGCCTTTCCCGGAGCTTGAACCATGCAGGTAATAGACACCGCGATATTCATTCAGGGGATAGACGTCGAGGGCTTCACGACGCCGAAGGTCGTTGAAGAGGTCAAGGACCCGGAGTCGAGACTCTTCCTGGAGAGCCTGATAAGCGCGGGAAAGGTTAAGGTGCTCGTTCCATCAAAGGAGAGCGTTGAGGTGGTTATGGAAGCCGCAAGGAAAACGGGTGAGCTCAACGAGCTTAGCGAAGCTGATATTGAGGTTCTCGCCCTGGCTTATGAGCTCAAAGCTACCCTCCTCACCGACGACTACAACCTCCAGAACATTGCGAAAACCCTCGGGATTACCTTCAAGACCCTCAAGCGCGGAATTAAGCGCGTGATACGCTGGAACTACGTCTGCATCGGCTGTGGGAAGCGGTTTTCTGAGATGCCCCCCGAAGGGGTCTGCCCCGACTGCGGGAGCCCTGTGAGGTTGATCCCGAAGAGAAGGCGGAGAAAAAAGCGGAGAAAGAAAGGGCAAGATCAGGGATAGATGTCCACGACTATTCTGTCCGGGTTTGAGAGGACGAAGTCGTTGTATGGCAAATACGGACTGTTGAGCTCGACAACGATAAAAACTGTGTTTCCGCTCTGGGTGGCGTATATCAGCGGGGCAGTACCCGAGCCGGTGTATGTGTAGTACCATCCGTTGTAGCTCGCCCATCCAAGGTTCGCCAGCTGGGCGTTGTCCACCTGGATGACGAGGTGGTAGCCGCTGGAGTAATAGGTGTAGTAAACGTGGTAGCTGGCCTTCTCGCTAACGTCCAGGACGACCCTGAAGTAGCTTCCGTGGTCCGCGAACCTCACACCAGTTACCACTGGAACCGGGTCATGAACGGGAACTCCGAAGTACCTCTGGACGCCGTGGAGAATGGCGTAGGCATATTTCCACTGATAGGCCTCATCGCTTATTATGCTTGCATCATAGGAGTTCGTCACGAAGCCGGTCTCGATGAGTATGGCGGGCATCCTGGTGTATTTGATAACGTAGAAGCCAGCGCTCTTAACGCCCCTGTTCCTGAGGGGGATGAGTTTTGATATCTCCTCGTCAACGTACGTCGCTAGGGTCTTTCCCCTGCTGGAGGTGTAGTAGTGGTAGACCTCGAATCCGCTCGCCGAGCTCGGCCCGGCGTTGGCGTGTATACTGATGAAGATATCACAGTCGGCTGAGTTCGCTATCTGTACCCTTCCTGAGAGCGTGACGAAGTAGTCCCCGTTCCTTGTAAGGACTACCCTCGCACCGTCCCTTTCCAGGACTTGGGCAACTTTGAGAGCTATCGCCAGGTTCACGTCCTTCTCCACCACGTATCCGACTGCACCCGGGTCTTTTCCACCGTGGCCGGCATCGACGCAGATGGTGTACCCGCTTAGATTTGAGGCGCTGGCCTTCGTTGTTGGTATCCACATGAGGGCGCTAAGGAACAAAAATGCTACAAACAGTGCTCTAAATTTCATCATCCTCACCTCTATGCCATTGGTGAACTGTTATCCAAAAAAAGTCTATTATAAAGCTTGTGCGGATTATCCTGTGCAGTTAGGGCCTGAATAGGTTTGTACATGGTCTGAATGCGGTAGTTTCAAAGAAAAAGGAGTCAAAGCCTCAGGTAGGGAATCACCTCGTCGTAAACCTCGCTCCAGTCCACGACGCCGACCCTCTTTTCAACACCTTTCTCAATCAGCCCTAAAATCTCATTCACAACCTCTTCCGGCGTCTTTCCTGTAGTGTCGACCTCTATGACGTTCTCGTTCTCCTCAAGCGCTTCCACGAGGATTACATCGACCAGCTCGGCCTCGACGTTTTCTCCAATTTTCTCCCTCGAATAGCCCCTCTCGGTTAACCTCTCGCCGATTAGCCTCGGGTGCGCTCTAAGTACAACCACGAGGTCTGTGTTGAGGAAATGACTAAGATGCCCGTCAACGACGACGTCCTTCCCCTTGAAGTCTCGCTCGAAGTTGTAAGCTAACTCATCAACCTCGACTTCGAGCTCGTCCCCCTTCATCTCGCCGATGCCCTTCTCTATCGCATAGTCCCTTAAGCTAACGTACTCGTAGCCGAGCTTTTGAGCCAAAAGCTTTGAAACCGTTGTCTTTCCAGCCCCTGGCGTCCCGGTTACCGCGATTATCATGCCACCACCGCACTAACTTCACCCTAAGCTTTTAAAAACCCAGCCCGAGTTTCGAGCATGTACGAGTTCACCGAGGACTTCAAGCTTAGGCGAATCACAAAGTACGAGCTGGACGGCGTTGATGAGCGGGACGATTTGGTAGTTATCCCTCCGTCGAGCAGGGCCGGCCCGTGCGGGAGTTACTGCCTCTTCTGTTACCTCCGCCAGAATCCGCCCGAGATGATTTACCGCGTTTCCTTCCACGACACCCTGAACGACCCCGAGCTGGAGAAGAGAATCGCCTACGTGAGCGAGCACTACCCAGAACTGTGGATTCGGGTTACCGACACGGCTGGAAACGTCGGGCTGGACGAGAAGAGAATTGAGAGCCTCCAGAAAGCGGGCCTCGACGAGATGCAGATTTCCGTCCACACGACGAAGAAGGAGAGGCGAATCGCCCTCATGAGGAGCCCGCTAGCGGGGAGGCTGATAGACCTCCTCCCACTCGTCGCCGAGACATTCAGGGTCATAGCGGACATAATCCTGACGCCCGGCTACAACGTCGATGACATCGGCGAGATAATAGAAGATTTAGCCTCGATGGGTGTTGCCGAAGTCAGGCTCTTCCCCGTCGGGGTTACTCGATACAACAGGGACGTTAGACCTCTAACGAGGGACGAGTTAATCTTCGTTAAGGGGACTGCCCTCGACGTCGGGAGAGAGACTGGGATAAAGGTCGTAATTCCGCCCATCTTCAAGGCTTTGCTTGGGGAGTTTCGACTCGACCTTGGCCCCTTTGAAATCGAGCCCGAGATACCGACGTACATACTGACGGGCGAACTGGCCTATCCAGAACTCAGAAGAATCTTCCCGAGGATTCCAGTTGTGGCCGTCAAAAACGAGTTCTTCGGCGGGAACATAGGAACTGCCGGCCTGCTCACTGGCAGGGACGTGCTTAGAACCGTTAAAAACCTGCCTGAGGTTGACCTCGGTCTTATCCTGCTTCCCGAGCTGATGTTCTACGGCGATAAGACATTAGACGGCTTCACGCGAGAGGAGCTCGTTTCAAGAATCCTCGTGGAGAAGGGCTACATCGTCGAGAGCGCCCTCGAGCCGGTCGAGATACCGCGCGTTCTTGAGAAGGTTGGGGCAGTTTAACGCCCCGGACCGGCTCGGCGCTCATAGGGTATATCATCGCCTTCGCTCATCCCGTCTTGGATTCCTCACGGCCGGCCCGGGACGGCGTCAGGGCCAGTCCTCGTCATCACAGCGTTCGGTGCAATTCGCTGTCATCATCCGCGTTTCAACCTTGAAGGTAGTAGGATATAAGCTTTCTCAGCTCAATGTTCCGGTTCAGGGGAAGCCTTAAGAAGCGCCTCAACTGGTTGTTCTCCGCTATCAGGCCAGAGAGCTCGATTGCAAGGATTTTGTTGTCCTCGCTCAGTCCGTAGGCCTTGTATCGGAGCGGAGCGTATTCCTTTTCAAGCTTCCAGACCCTCTTTTCAAGCTCTTCTGCCTTTCTCTCGAGCTCTTCAAGCTCTCCCTTCGACTCCCCGAACTCCCCTATAAGGGCGATTTCAGCGACCCTCTCAGGGGGGACGCCGTATCGCTCCGCGAGCTTCTCAATCTCGACCCATAGAGCCTCGTCGAGCTCGATTTCAACCTTTCCAAAGCCTCTATCTGGTTTGATTGTGAGCTTCATTCTAATCACCCACAAGCGACTTCATAACCTTCAGGAACTCCTCTGCGAGTTTTAGAGCCTCTTCTGCCTCATCAGCTCTCGGCTCATAGACGATGTCGTACTGGTCTTCGTGCCTCAGCTCTCTCATTCTGTCAAGCAGTTCCACCCATGTCCCGTCCAGTTTTCCGCTTTTGACGTAGAACTCCTCAATGTAGCGGGCTATGCAGTAGTGGCTCTTCTCCCTCCAGCCGTCCCTGAAGAGCAACGCCCTTGCGCCGTGAAACATCGCCATGTACGACGCAACCAGCGACGTTCTGTACGAGCCGAACCTGATGTTTCGTCTGGCTTCTTCGAGCCACTCCTCAGCTCGCTTTAAGCTCAGTAGGGCCTTCTCTTGTGTCTTGTGAGGGTATAACCTTTCTCAGCAGGTTCCTTTGAAGGCACGTCTCGAATCCGTTCAAGGCTTTCACCCCAGATTATCATGGAGCCGTAGGCGAGGGAGTAATAAAAAACTGGGTCGTTCTCACGGAGCGCTTTGACTCTCTTCGGCGTTAGAACGAGCAGGTCAACTTCCCTTCCAGTTACTGTTTCTATCTTCCTCCGCAACGAGGCTGTTCTCAGTATGCTCGGCTTTTCCACAAGAATCCAGACGTCGAGGTCGCTTTTGTCGGTGTTCTCCCCCCTCGCAAAGCTTCCGTGTATCCCTAGGGCCAGAATCCAGTCCTCCCTCAAAGGCTCAAGCTTCTCCGAGAGCACGACGAAGTTCAAAAACCGCTTTAACTCGCGCGTTTTTGGCGTCAGGTGGATTACAAACCTCCTCCCCCTCTTCTCCGCTATTCCGTACCGGGTAAGGAGATTCAGCGTTTTCGAAACGAGTCCCTTGCTCAACCTCGTTGCCCTGGCGGTTTCCTCGACGCCGACGGCTTTTCTCTCCAGGACATAGGTCAGAATTCTGACCCGCTCCGGCGTTGAAATGAGCTCGAACATGTTACCAACTCTCGTTCATGATTTATGAACTTTTTGTTCACGCTCCGTGAACGAGTCGTCCACTATTCCTGAACTTCTCTTCTCATCAAGCCTTTTCCTGAGCTCCTCGTTCTCCTTTCTCAGCTTATCGCGCTCCGCCATCATTAGCTCCTTGTCTCTCAGGGCATTCTCGTAGAACTCCCTCAGCTCGTCGAGCTGGTTCTCCATTTCGTGGAGCTTCTCCTCGAGCTTCCCAATCTTCTCCCGAAGGAACTCCTCCCTCTCGGCCCTGAGGGTTTCCTCGACTTTAGGCAGGTTTTCCGCGATTAAGGCTTTGATATCCTTTCCCCTCAGGGATTTGAACTTCTCGCGGGGAAGGACAATCACAACATCGCTCATCTCTTCCTCCTCTCCATCTCGGTCTTCCTGTCATAGCAGAGGATGTAAAAGGCCAGAAGCCCCTTCCACTTTCCGTAGGGCTCTATGATTTCCCTAACGTCCCTTTCTCTGACTTCTTTCGACCTTTTGCCGAAAATCTTCGCTATCCCCCTTCTCAGGCCCAGGTCCCCCGCTGGATAGACGTTCTTCCTCAGGCCGTAGGCCAAAAACAGCTCCGCCGTCCACTTCCCTATCCCGCGGAACTTCGTGAGGTATTTGATGGCCTCATCAATGTCCCAGTCCCAGAGTTCGAGGTTCAGCTCGCCCTTCAGATAAAGCTCTGTGAGGGACTTTATGTAGCCCGCCCTGTAGCCGAGCCTGGCCTTCTTCAGCTCCTCCAGGCCTAGGGAGGCAATCTTCCCGGCGGTGGGAAAGGCGTAAAGCTCGCCAACGGGTTCTCCGGCGAGTTTGACGAGATTTGCTATTGTCCGCTGGGCGAAGTCGAAGTTCACCTGCTGCTGGGCTATCACCTCGACGAGGGCCTGGTAGGGGCTCGGCGATGCGGGCATCGTTAGGCCGTAGAACTCCTCCACAAGGAACGAGAAGGGTGAGTCGCTTATCTCGGCGTAGAAGGACTCCAAATCCGTGTCAAGGCCGAGAACGAAGGTTACCTTTTCCTTCGCTTCCTTCCTTTCCTTCCTTCCCCAGTCCTCGGGAAAGTGGAAGTCCCCGTCGTAGGCGACCACTCCGGCCTTCCCATTGCTAAGCCTCAGCGCCTGATAAAAGGCGCCGTCCCTGAAGGCCCAGGTGCCGTTGCGTATCATTTCCCTTGCGGTTTTTTCAACGCTAACCATCGGTCGAGCCTTATGGGGTTGCGCCTTATATCCCTTAGGGTCAGAACCCACAGTCGCTTTCCGTCGGAGGAGCGCCTTATCTCGATTTCCCCGTTCTCCTCGAGGAAGAGCATTACCTCCTTGACGTGGTCGGGCCTCAGTCCGAGCTCTCGGACGGTTTCCCAGAAGGGCTCCCTGTGGGAATGCCTCGCGAGTTCCATTACAAGCTTTTTCGCAAGTTCCCTTTTCTTATCCCCCTTCGCGAGACGGTAACTCCTGTAGGTTTCGGCGAGCATGGTTCACCTTGGTGCCGGGCATATAAATGGCTTTCCTAACTCTCGTCTGCAGGCAAAAGTTTTAAACGTTTAAGTGGTATCTCCTTTGATGAGAGCTATGAAGCGCGCCTTGCTCGTAATGCTCTTCGTTTCGATGCTGCTGGTTCCATTTGTATCTGCTGACAAGAAGGTGGTTTACGTTGGTAAGATAGAGGGCACGATAACGCAGTACACCGCAGACCAGTTCGCGAGCTACATAAAGACCGCCGAGGAAAACAACGCAGAGGCGCTGATTATAGAGCTCAACACGCCAGGCGGCCAGGGTGACGCGATGATGAGCATCGTTTCTCTCATCCAGAACTCGACCGTCCCCGTGATAATCTACGTTTACCCGAGGGGAGCGATAGCGGCCTCCGCCGGGACGTACATCGCAATGAGCTCTCATTTGATAGCAATGGCCCCCGCAACCAGCATAGGAGCCTGCGAGCCGATACTCGGCTACGCTTCCAACGGGAGTATAATCCGCGCTCCCGACAAGATTCGGAATTTCTACACTGCCTATATGCGCTCTCTGGCAGAGGAGAGCGGTAGAAACGTCTCCGCCGCGGAGAAGTTTGTGCTGGAAGACCTGAGCTTAACCCCTGAGGAGGCCCTGGAGGCCCATGTGATTGAGGTCATAGCAAACGATGTCCCCGACCTGCTCAGGAAGGCCAACGGCATGCGGACTAAGGTTCCGGTTGCTGGAAAAGGCTACGTCACGCTTAATTTCACGAACGTTGAAGTAAGAGAGCTTAATCCATCGCTTAGCTACCGCATAGTCACGTTCCTCGCGAACCCCGCTGTGTCGTACCTCCTCTTCGTGGTCGGGATGCTCGGCCTCGTCTTCGGCTTCTTAACACCCGGCTGGCACGTTCCAGAAACGCTCGGCGCAATTCTGCTCGTCCTCGGCGTCATTGGAATGGGATACTTTGGCTACAACGAAGCCGGCCTCGTACTGGTAATCTTGGGTATGATTTTTTTCATCGCGGAAGCGCTGACACCGACGTTCGGGCTCTTTACAGTTGCGGGACTCGTCAGCTTTATCCTTGGTGGTCTAATACTCTTCGGTAAAGGTGGTGGGGGGGTTTACCTTGTGAGCGCTTCAACTTTTGAGACCCTCAGGGTGGCAATAATCGTTACAGGAATCCTGCTGGCGTTGTTCTTCCTCTTCGGAATGGCGGCGGTAGTTAGAGCCCATCGCAGAAAGCCCGAAACTGGCAGGGAAGAATTGATAGGGGAAGTCGGTAAGGTCATCGAGGACCTCAATCCAGAGGGCGTAATCAAAGTTCGCGGAGAGCTCTGGAAGGCCGTATCCAAGGATGGTTCAACGATTAAAGTTGGAGAAAGGGTTAGGATTCTTGAGGTTCGGGGTTTGACTCTCATAGTTGAAAAGGTTAGGGGTGATAGCTGATGGCGATTGGGACCATCGTTTTGGGAATCGTTTTGCTTTTTGTTTTGATTATACTAGCAAGTGCCATAAAAATCGTCAAGGAGTACGAGAGGGCCGTCATATTCCGTCTCGGTAGGGTCGTCGGTGCCAGGGGGCCGGGACTGTTCTTCATTATCCCGATTTTTGAGAAGGCAGTCATAGTTGACCTCCGTACAAGGGTTCTCGACGTTCCCGTTCAGGAGACCATAACCAAGGACAACGTTCCGGTCAGGGTCAATGCGGTCGTCTACTTCCGCGTCGTTGACCCGATTAAGGCAGTCACCCAGGTCAGCAACTACATAATGGCCACCAGCCAGATTGCTCAGACGACGCTGAGGAGCGTCATTGGACAGGCTCACCTCGACGAACTGCTGAGCGAGAGGGAGAAGCTCAACCTCCAGCTCCAGAAGATTATCGACGAGGCGACCGACCCATGGGGCATCAAGGTGACCACCGTTGAGATAAAAGACGTTGAACTGCCCGCGGGAATGCAGAGGGCCATGGCCAAGCAGGCTGAGGCCGAGAGGGAGAGGAGGGCGAGGATTCTCCTTGCTGAAGCCGAGAGGCAGGCCGCGGAGAAGCTCCGCGAGGCGGCCGAGATTATCAGCGAGCACCCGATGGCCCTTCAGCTCAGGACGCTCCAGACGATAAGCGATGTTGCCAGCGACAAGAGCAACGTCATAGTTCTGCCGCTCCCGATGGAGATGCTGAAGCTGTTCCAGGCAGTTGGAGATGCCGCGAGGGCATACACCGCTAAGACGAAGGAAGAGAAGGAAGAGAAAGCCGAATGAACATTTCTGGCGATTACTTCTTTTTATTTTGACCGCAAAAGCTAAAAGCACTTCTCCATAAGCGATAATCGCAGTGCACCATAGGCCTTAAATTAGTACATGCCTATCATGATTTTACCGGAGGTGTCGGCTTTGGAAGGGCGTTCAATAGTTTTTGCATCCGGAAAGGGTGGAACCGGTAAAACTACAACTGTCGCAAACCTGGGTGTTGCTTTAGCCCAGTTCGGCAAGGAAGTGATTCTCCTCGACGCTGACCTGACCATGGCAAACCTTAGCCTCGTCCTTGGAATGGAGGACATACCAATCACGCTCCACGACGTTCTCGCGAGGGAGGCTGACCTTAAGGACGCAATCTACGAGGGACCGGCCGGAGTCAAGGTAATCCCCGGTGGACTCAGCCTTGAAAAGGTCAAGAAGGCCAAGCCAGAGAGGCTCAGGGAGCTCATGAGGGAAATCGGCCAGATGGCGGACTTCGTCCTCATTGACGCGCCAGCGGGACTTGAGATGACCTCTGTTACCGCGCTCCTCATCGGTAAGGAGCTCATCATAGTTACCAACCCGGAAATCTCCGCCATAACTGACTCGCTCAAGACCAAGCTCATCGCTGAGAAGCTTGGAACCCTTCCGCTCGGCGTCGTTCTCAACAGGGTCACCAACGAGAAGACCGAACTCAGCAAGGAGGAAATAGAGGCCATCCTCGAGGTTCCGGTTCTTGCGATGATTCCTGAGGACCCGGAGGTAAAGCGTGCCTCCGCCTACGGTGTCCCTCTCGTCATCAAAAACCCCACCAGTCCTGCTGCCATAGCAATCAAACAGCTCGCCGCCAAGCTCGCCGGAATAAAGTGGCAGCCGCCCGAGCCGGAGAGCCCGATTAAGAGGGTCTTCAAAGCCATATTCGGAGGGAAGAAGTGATGGCGGAGGTCATTCTCTACGGGCTGGTCATAATCCTCTTCATTCTGGTCATAATACTGGCAATCCTCTACGTTTCAGCGAAGAACAACCCGTACTACGTCGTTTACGACGAGGAGACCAAGACTGCCCTCAAGAGACGTGTCATGAGCCTCAAAGAGGAACTTGAGGGTGAGCTGGAGCAGTTTGACGTTGACGACTGGGAGAGGGCCCTCGAAGAGTCAATAGACGAGGAAGTCAGGAACCTGTGAGCTTCTTTTACCCTCTGTTATTAAACTTTTCTAGGCCGTTAAATTTTAAAACCTCCGTTGTACTTCCTATTCTGGGGGTGGGGGGCGATGAGGACCAAGTTAGGGTACGAAGACAAACTCGTGGAGATATACGAAAACGAAGTTGTGGTCTTCGATGGAAAGCTCTACACCGCCCCCCTTGAGGAGGTCATTAAACACTACCTGTCCGGTTCAGGAGTTCTGCCCCCTGCCATCAGGGATGTGGCCAACGACGTCATTAGACTGCTTCTGAGAACCGGTGAGCTCGAGACGATTATCCAGTCAAAGGTTCAGTACGGTGAGAGCCTTTCGGATTGATTCTACAAGTCTCTGACTATTAGGATTTTTCATATCACCACCTTTTGGCGCGCTCTTCTCGAAAACATTTAAGTAAGCTTTGACAGAGAAGATAAATTCACAGGGGGTGAAAGAATGAGGGCAAAGGTCAGGATTCTCGACTTCTACAGCGGCAGGTACTCGGTCCTCATAAACGAGGAGGACGCCAAGGAGGCCAAGCTCCACCCGGATGACCTCGTGAAGCTCGAAGCCGGGAAGAAGACGGTCTATGGAAGCGTCGTCATAAGCAACCTCGTGGAAAGGGGAGAAGTTGGAGTTAGCAGGGACGTCCTTGAGCTCCACAGCTTCTCCGAAGGGGAAACCGTTGCAGTTATTCCAGCCGGAACCCCGGAGAGCGTCCGCTACATAAAGAAGAAGATGAACGGCTCAAAGCTCAGGAAGGTTGAGATTGAGGCTATAATCAGGGACATCGTTGACAGGAAGCTCAGGGACATTGAGATAAGTGCGTTCGTGACTTCACTCGAGATAAACGGCCTCGACATGGACGAGATTGCCGCCCTGACAATAGCGATGGCCGAAACCGGTGATATGCTCGACATAGACAGGAAGCCTATAATGGACGTCCACAGCATCGGCGGTGTCCCTGGCAACAAGACCAACATCCTCGTCGTTCCGATTGTAGCCGCCGCAGGTTTAACAATTCCGAAGACCAGCTCGAGGGCAATAACCAGCGCCGCCGGAACGGCCGATGTTGTCGAGGTGTTCGCCAACGTGAGCTTCTCCCTTGATGAAATCAAGAGGATAGTTGAGAAGGTCGGCGCGTGCCTCGTCTGGGGAGGGGCTTTAAACCTCGCTCCCGCCGACGACATCACAATTAAGGCCGAGCGCGCGCTCAGCATTGACCCAACTGGGCTCATGCTCGCGAGCATAATGTCCAAGAAGTACGCCATGGGAAGCCAGTACGTTCTCATTGACATTCCAACCGGAAAGGGCGTCAAGGTCGAGACCGTCGAGCAGGCGAGGGCCCTCGCGAGGGACTTCATAGAGCTCGGCAAGAGGCTCGGCCAGTACGTCGAGGTCGCGATAACCTACGGTGGCCAGCCGATTGGACACACCGTCGGTCCGGCGCTCGAAGCCAGAGAAGCCCTCTCGGCTCTGATGACTGGCAAGGGGCCGGGAAGCCTCATCGAGAAGGCGACCGGGCTGGCAGGAATACTGCTTGAGATGGGGGGAGTTGCTCCCGCTGGAATGGGCAAGAAGATGGCGAGGGAAATCCTTGAAAGCGGGAAGGCGTGGGAGAAGATGAAGGAAATCATCGAGGCCCAGGGAGGAGACCCCAACATCAAGCCCGAGGAGATTCCGATAGGCGACAAGACCTACACCTTCACCGCCCCAACGAGCGGCTACGTCACCGCGATAGACAACAGGGCGATAACTGCCATTGCGAGGGCCGCTGGAGCTCCTGAGGACAAGGGTGCCGGCCTGGAGCTCTACGTCAAGGTCGGTGAGAAGGTCAAAGAAGGGGACCCGCTCTTCACGATTCACGCCGAGCACGAGGCGAGGCTCGACCAGGCGATAGTTCTAGCCAGGAGAACTGAGCCGATAAGAATAGAGGGAATGGTCCTCCAGCGAATCGGAAACATCTGAGCCTTTCATTCTTTCAGCTTTTCAAGTTCTTTTCTGAACTCCTCCCTACTCATGCAGGGCCCGTTCCTCTTCAGCCTGACTGCGGCAATCTTGTAGTTGCCCTTTCCGACGAACCTGCAGACCTTTTCCGGCTCGTCCACCAGCTTGGCAACCGCGTAGGTGATTCCGTTCCTCTCAACGTAGTCTATAACCGTGTCCTGGAAGCCGGTGAAGATTACGACGCATTTCCTGTTCGGGTTGAAGGGCTTCAAATCCTCGTCTATGGGTGGCAGTCTCTTGACGACGCACTCGTTCGGGAAATCGTGGGCCTTTACGCGCCTTATCAGTTCGGGCATCTCCCCGGTTTCTTCGAAGCGTTCGAGCTCCTCTCTCGAAATCTCGACGGGCCTCATTGAGTAGCAGAGAAACTCCTCGTCGTGAAACATCATGTAGGTTCCGTCCTTCAGGAACATGAAGGCTATCCTCTCCCTCGGAAGGTCGAAGACGTAGCCTGACCTGCTCTTCTTGACCTCGTACATTTTCCTCACCGGGTCAACTCTACAGGTGTCATTTATAACCCTTGCTGGTCATTTTTGTTTAACTTTCTCCACAACGTGTATTCCTTCGATTCTTGTCACAGGATACTGACCGTTCTCGTCCTTCTCAACGGCTTTCACCATGTCCCATATCGTGAGTAACGCGACGGTCACGCCGGTTAAGGCCTCCATCTCGACGCCGGTCTTGTAATAGGCGCGAACCTCGCAGGTGGCCTCGATGTAATCTTCTCCGAACTCGAAGGTTATGTCAACGCCGGTCAGAGGTATCGGGTGGCAGAGGGGAATTAACTCGGGCGTCTTCTTAACCGCTAAAATCCCTGCAATCTGGGCCGTTGCTATCACGTTGCCCTTCTTGGTCTTTCCGGCCTTGATGAGCTCTATCGTCTCGGGCCTGAGCTTAATCCTACCCTTCGCAACGGCCTTTCGAAAAACAACGTCCTTGTGGCCGACCTCAACCATCTTGACGCCCTTCTCATCAACGTGTGTCAGCTCCATAAGACCACCACCCTTCATTCGAGCTAGAATATAAAAAGCGTGCCCCCGATGTGAACTTCCGGTGCGGTCAGTGTGTGTTTGGGTGGGCCTAACAAAATCCTTAAAAATCTCGTCTTGATTTTGAATTGGGGCGAGACTACCCCGAGGTGTTGCCATGTCAACCACGGCCATAATGGTGGACAACTTAATTAAAAGTTATGGTAACTTCCGGGCCGTTGACGGTGTCTCGTTCGAAGTCAAGGAGGGGGAAGTCTTTGGGTTTCTCGGGCCAAACGGTGCCGGAAAGACAACAACAATACTGAGCATACTGGGCATAGTCGTTCCAGACTCCGGTAGAATTGAGGTGTTAGGCTATGATACGGCCGTTGAACCCCTCAAGGCCAAAGAAAAGCTCGGCTATCTTCCTGAAAGTGCGACGATTTATGGCGAGCTGACGGCATGGAAGAACCTTGAGTTCTTCGCCAGCTTTTACAAAATCCCCCGCCTGGAAATGGAGAGAAGAATCACCGAGCTCCTCAAGCGTGTTGGCCTTTGGGAGGCTCGCCACAGGAAGGCCAAAACCTTCTCAAAGGGAATGCGCCAGAGGCTCCTCTTAGCCCAGGCCCTGATAAACGACCCCGAGCTCTTAATATTTGATGAGCCGACGAGCGGTCTCGACCCCGAGGGAGCAATTCTTGTAAAGGAGATAATTCGGGAATACCAGCGCGAGGGAAAGACGGTTTTCTTCTCAAGTCATGTTCTCAGTGAGGTTGAGGAACTCAGCGATAGGGTCGGCATAATCGTTAGGGGCAAGCTCAGGGCCGTTGGGAAGCTTGATGAAGTTAAAAGGAAGTTCATGGAGATGGAGGGCTATGTAATAAAGGTAGAAACCGACGGTCCGATTCCCGAGCTCAAACTCCCGGGGGTTGTTTCCATCGAGCGTCCCTCCGAAAACAGCGCCGTGGTTGTTGCGAGAAGTGACATAAGGGCGGAACTTTCGCGGTATCTGTGCTCGAAGGGGCTGGCGGTGGTTTCGCTGACCATGGAGGAGCCCAGCCTTGAGGACGTCTTCCTGAAGACCGTTTACGGGGGTGAATAAGTTGAAAAGGTTTGCTATCCTTTTGATTGTGTTGCTGTCCTCTCTTGCCCTGGCAAATCCGCACGTTACCGTTTATCAGGGCAGAATTTCCATCGGTGAAAAACTCGCCGTCGGCAACTACACAGTCTTTCCAACTCTCGCGTCCAACGGAAGCCCGTACGTTATGGTGCTTAGGGGAGAGGAAGTTGTTGCGCTCGCACCAGCCACATTTGGCAGAACGATATCCCTTAAGGGGCTCGAGGTCACCGTTGGTAGTTACTTTGACAACTCCGTGTTTCTGATAGTTTCCGCCGAGGGGAGAAAAGTCCTAACCGTGCCTGCCAAGGTTGGAACTGAGTTTTCGCTCTCGGGGAGGGTATTCTCGATACTGAACGTCACCGATGAATATCTCGTTCTGTCCTGCGGCGATGTGTTTCGTGTTCCTGCCAACGGAACGGCCCAGTTCGACGGACTGCTCTTTCTCTACGCTAACTCAAGTCTCGAGGTTTACACCGGGCCCGAGGTCAGGATTCCCGAGACAGAGGACTACTCGGTTTTCGTTCCTTATGACTCAATAACTGTTAGCGGCCCCGTTGATGTCCCAATCACGATTACAAGCCTCTCCAAGGATACCATCAGGGTGCCCCTTAGAATCGTTTCAACGCCTGCCGGCTGGGATGCCAGCTTCCGTGAGAGCGGTCTCATCGTTGGCTCGGTGATTCTTCCTCCCGAGGGTTCCACCACCGTTGTTCTCCACGTTGAGCCGTCTGGAAGCGGTAGTGTGGTTTTTGAAGTTGGCAACGAGACCTTTGTTTTGAACGTGCAGAGCCTTGGTGTCTCCATAAACTTTCCGTATTCGGGAATCGAAGTTGAGGCTGGTACAAACGTAACAGTGCCCCTGACGTTTACGGGCTACGGCGGCGTTAACCTTTCCGTGAGCGCTCCTCCGGGATGGGATGCCTACGTGGTTTCCGGTAACTACCGGATAACTTCCTTTAATGTTGAGGGCAACCTGGGGGCTACCCTGGTCATTTCAGTTCCAAGAAACGCCACTCTCGGCGACCACGGGGTTGAGGTCATCGTCAATGGGAAGCCGTACGACCTTACAGTGACCGTTTACAAAACATACCTCGGAATGCCCGGAACACTGATAGTCAAGCTGGTTGATAATGCAGGCTCCCCTGTGGATGGCTGGATTTGGGTTGGTGGGAAGAACGTTTCCGGGCCGTTGGCGGAGTTCCGGCTAAAGCCTGGAGTGCATGAGGTCAGGGCAGGTGGCAATGCTTTCAACGCGATTTTTAGAAACGTAACAGTCCTAGACGGTGAAACAAAAACCATAACACTCCGGCTTGAGAGAAAGCCTTACTACTTTGAAGTGACCCTCGGTAGGAGTTCCCTCACGGTTTCCACTGACCAGCCCGGAGTAATCCCCCTCACCATAACGAACCTAGGCTCCAAGAAGGACACATACCGCGTTTCCCTTTCGGGTCTGCCCCAAGGATGGGACTACTCCCTGAGCCTCGATTCGGCTGGCCAAGACACCGTTAAGGAAATTTCCCTGGCACCGGGAGAATCAAAAACGGTTTACCTCATACTCTACCCATATTTCTCCACGGGTCATGGTTCTCTTAGGCTAACTCTCACCGTTTCGGGTCATTCAATGGAGCGCGAGTATCCAATTGACGTGGCAGTGTCCAGCAACGCCCAGCTTGACGTCATCCCCGACCGGGATACCTTGGTTCTCAGACCCGGAAGTAGTGGCTCAATAAGGCTTAACCTTGATGTCTCCGGCGTTTTGACCAACGTGAAAATCACCGTCAGAGGACCAAGCGGCTGGAAACTCGACGTTAGTCCCGACCACTTTTCAAGGCTTGGAAGTTCCGGGAGCGTTATGATATCAACTTCAATACCCGTGTACGTCACCGTTTCAGTACCCTCCTCAGCACCCGCCGGCACTTACACACTTGTAGTGGAGATAACCAGCGACCAGCTCAGGTCGAAGTCGATGCTCACCGTTCGCGTTGAGAGGGGCTCCGGAAGTACGTATCTTGGCGTCCTTGTGCTCGTCGTGGTCTTTGGAGCGGTCGTTCTGATGATGAGGAGGGTTGGGAGAAGATGAACCCCTCATGGAACGTGGCCAAAAAGGAGCTCTACATTGCCGTTAGAACCAAGAGGTTCCTGATAGTGATGGCCATTTATTTTCTTCTCTTCGGTTTCATCGCCTATTCAACAAAGTCGGAGCTCATGGACATGGGCTCGGCGAGAGTTGGTTCAGTGGGACTGTGGGACATGTGGGCCGTCAGAGGAGACGTCTATTACACCCCATTTACGCTTATGTTCCTCCTGAACATGAGCCTCCTCACAATCGTAGGGGCGGTTCTCGGCGTCTCCCTCGGGGCGGACGCGATAAACAGGGAAGTCGAGGAGGGAACCGCCAAGGTGCTCTTCGGACATCCCATTTACAGGGACGAGGTTATAAACGGCAAGTTCCTGGGCTTTGCCGTCCTCGTGCTGTCTACAAGTTTCCTGACTTTCCTCCTCACAGTCGGCTTAATACTCCTCTTGGGATTGCCCCTGACGATGGATTCATTCATCAGAGGACTCCTGGGAATGCTTGTAACTGCACTTTACACCCTTGTCTACCTTTCCTTTGGCCTGTTCCTGTCAACGCTCTTCAAGAAACCTGAAAACTCCCTTATAGTGGGCCTTCTCCTGGCGATATTCGTTCCGATATTTTACAACCTCATTGCGGGAGCTATTGTGGATAAGATAGTCGGCCCCGAGCCCTACTGGGATTCACCGGCTTACAACACGTGGGAGGAGAGCAGAAACGCGTGGATTCTGCGGTTCAACATGCTCAATCCAACGCACCACTACGTTCAGCTTGTAGTTTACATCTTCGGGGGCGACGAGTTTACGAACTACTACACCCCGCTCGGAGATGCTCTCTCCTACGGCTTCAACAACCTTGCACTCCTGCTGGTAATGCTTCTCCTTCCCTTCGCGTTCTCCTACGTGAGGTTCCTGACGAGGGACCTCAACTGATACATTTTTGGAGGGTGACATGCTATAGAGAAACAGAAGGGAAAAGTGCAAGATTGAAGGGAAAACACACGCAGTCAGCCCTTCGCGACGCCCATCGGGCGCATCCTCGCGACGAGCTTTGCTATGCCAGCCTGGTGGACGACGTTGACAACGTTATCGACGCTCTTGTAGGCTCCGGGGGCCTCCTCTGCGACGACTCTGAGAGAAGCCGCGCGGACGTAGATTCCCCTCTGGAGGAGCTCGTTCCTTAGTTTATCACCGCGGTACTGCCTCGTTGCGGCCTTCCTGCTGAGCAACCTTCCGGCGCCGTGACAGCTCGAACCGAAGGTCTCTCTCATCGAGCCCTCGGCTCCCGCTAAAACGTAGCTCGCCGTTCCCATCGAGCCGGGAATGAGAACGGGCTGGCCGACGTCGCGGTAGGCCCTCGGCACGTCCGGGTGGCCTGCAGGGAAGGCCCTCGTCGCTCCCTTCCTGTGGACGACGACCTTAACTTTCCTCCCGTCGACCTCGTGCTCTTCCACCTTGGCTATGTTGTGGGCGACGTCGTAGACGATGTGCATCTCCATGTCCTCTGCCTTGCGCTTGAAGACCTCCTCAAAGCTCTCCCTGACCCAGTGGGTTATCATCTGCCTGTTGGCCCAGGCGAAGTTTGCGGCCGCCTTCATCGCGCTGAAGTACCTCTGCCCTTCTTCACTCTGGAATGGAACGCTGACCAGCTCGCGGTCTGGCCAGGGGATTCCGTACTTCCTGTTGGCCTTCTCCATTATCCTGAGGTAGTCGCTCGCCACCTGGTGGCCGAGACCGCGCGAACCGGTGTGAACCATCACCACGACCTGCCCTTCGAAGAGGCCGTACGCCTTGGCTATCTCCTCATCGAATATCTTATCGACGACCTGGACCTCGAGGAAGTGGTTTCCTGAGCCGAGGGAGCCGAGCTGTGGCGCTCCCCTCTGCTTCGCCCTCTGGCTGACGGCATTCGGGTCGGCCCCTTCCATCCTTCCGCCTTCCTCAAGGTGCTCCAAATCCTCCTTCCAGCCGTAGCCGTTGTCAACAGCCCACTTGGCGCCGTCCGCTAAGACGTCGTCGAGCTGGGTCCAGTGGAGCCTCACACGTCCCTTGCTTCCAAGTCCGCTCGGGACGTTTTTGAAGAGCGTGTCAACGAGCTCCTTGATGCGTGGTCTGACTTCTTTCTCCGTTAAATTCGTTCTAATCAGTCTGACGCCGCAATTCACATCGTATCCGACGCCTCCGGGGCTTATTACACCTTCCTTCACGTCAAAAGCTGCTACACCACCGATTGGGAAGCCGTAGCCCTGATGTCCGTCGGGCATCACTATAGAGTACTTGTAGATGCCCGGGAGCATGGCGACGTTGGCGGCCTGCTCCAGAGTCCTGTCCTGACGCATCTTCTCGATGAGCTGGTCGTCAGCGTAAACCCTGCCCGGAACGCGCATTCTCTTGTCGAACTTGGGAATCTCCCAGCGGATTTTGTCAATTCTCTTCAGCGGAACCATCATCTCACCCCCTTCTTAGGTGGGCCTAAAATTATTTTAAGCTTTCGAGGAACGGAAATGTTACTCAATCCTTAACCTCCTCTCCTTCGGGACGTAGTTGAGCAACCTCCCGTTCTTGGCCTTGGCCGAGCCGAGGTAGTAGGAGCGCCATTTGAGGAGCACCCAGCCGTCTGGCACGTCAACTTCCACGCTCTCCCCGGCCAGGTAGCGCCTCGCCCTCTCGTCGTCCAGCTCGACGACGTTCTTCGTTGCCTTTGGTCCAACGAGGAAGGCACCTTCAATCGTCAGCCTTATTCCGTCGCTCTCTATCCTGCCGAAGTAGACTCCCCTCCTGCCGGTGTCGCTTATCTTGAGTTCACAGGGCTTGTAGGCGTAGACCTTCTTGTGGTTGCCCCTTATCTCGTAGATTAGGTCAGGCGCATAGCCGTAGTTCTCCATGAGGAGCCTCTTGACGAGCTCGGCATCGCTGGTCTTGCCAATCTCGTTTCTGGGATTTCCCTTCTCATCACTCATTTTCATCACCCGGCTTGACTATCTTCGCTATGAAGAACGCCTCGGTGTCGTTGTCGTTCGGATGTATGCGCAGAGCCTTTTTCAGCTCGTCAGAGTAGGTCTTCCCCTCCCACTCAAGGATGGGCTCGCTCGTCTTCACGGGCAGGTCTATCTTTTCAAGCCTCGCGTCGGTCTTCCTCAGGAGGTAGTCAACGACCTCCTCGTTCTCCAGCGGGTCTATGGTACAGGTTGAGTAAACCATAACTCCACCCGGCTTGAGCGCTCTGTAACCCGCGAGGATGAGCCTCTTCTGAATGTTCATGTACTTGACGACGGCCTTCTCACGCCACTCCCTCAGGAAGTGCCAGCTCTTTCGTATCATTCCGACCGAGGAGCACGGTGCATCCAATAGAACCCTGTTGAAGGTATTCTCGAAGCGCGCGAATTTGGCCCCGTCCCTCGTCGTTACCCTCGCTATCAGGACCCCCATCCTGTTGAGGTTCGCTATCAGGACGTTGGCCCTGTCCCTGTTGGGGTCGTTTGCTATTATACAGCCTTCGTTCTCCATGTACTGGGCTATTTGTCCTGTCTTCGAGCCCGGCGCGGCGGCCATATCCAAAACCAGCTCCCCCGGCCTCGGCTCAAGCACAACTGGCGGAATCATCGAGCTCGCTTCCTGCCCGAAGATTAAGCCGAGGCCGTGCTCCGGAACCCTTGCGAGGTTGTCAACGTCGATGAAGAACCCCTCCCTGACCCAAGGAATGGGCTCAAGCTCGAACTCCTCTTTGAGTCTCTCAACCACAACCTCCAGCGGGGCCTTGAGGGTGTTCACCCTGATGCTCTGCCTGAGTGGCCTAACTATGAACTCCCAGAACTCGTCCGAATCGTCGAGCTTTGAGTAGCGCTCGTAAAATGCAGGATTGGTTTCCCTAATCACGTCCCTCGCGCTCATCCAATCACCTCACAGGTCGGGAACGAACTGCGCCATCCAGCGCCCGTCCGGCAGTTTCTCAATCCTCATATCGTGGTAGGTTATTGCCTTGACTTCCTCCTTCGGCTCGTGCTTCTCGTAGTCGAGAACCTCACCACAGGCCTTCGCTTTGAGGCGGTAGCCGTTCTCCCTCTTCTCTATCCTGACTCTGACGTCGCCGAAGACCAGCCCCTCCATGTCGTGGAGCACGAGGAGCTCTTCAAGGAAGCTGTACAGGAGAGCCTCTAAGTCCTCTTCCTCCACCTCAACCTCGCGACATTCCCTCGGCTCGACCTTCCTCACATCCACCATCACATCGAAGAGGCCCAGCGCTACCGCCTCGAAGGCCTCCTCCAGAGTTGAGCCGTAACCGCGAACGCCTATATCAGCGGTGTGCTCGTAGTGCTCCCAGGTTCTCATGTCGTCTCCCCCCAGCCCATAATTCTTCTCTCCCTCACTTCTCGCATCTCCCGTAACACTTCTAAATAACAGGTTCAAAGTCCGGATTAGTGTCCCCTCGTTGTTCTCCACCCAATACTCTTCCCGTTGCTTAATAAACCCAACCATCGAAACCGTTAATTAGACCGCTGTCGAAACGAAGGTGGTGGTGGTATGAGGGAGATAACGCCGAAGAGAATCCGCGAGATGAAGGGGAAGGAGAACATCACGATGGTGACGGCCTACGATTACCCCTCGGCGCTCCTGGCAGATAAAGCGGGAATTGACATCGTTTTCGTCGGCGATTCTCTCGGAATGGTCGTTTACGGCGATAACAATACTCTCAACGTGACGATGGAGCAGATGGTCTTCCACACGCGGGCAGTGGCAAAAGCCGTTAAGAGAGCCCTGGTTCTAGCGGACATGCCGTTTTCGAGCTACGAGGTGAGCGTCGAGGAGGGCGTTAAGAACGCCGTGATGCTGATTCAGGCGGGAGCGGATGCGGTGAAGATTGAAGGTGGAGCAGACCACGAGAAGCTCGTCAGGAAGCTCGTGAGGATGGGAATTCCTGTTATGGGACACACTGGACTAACCCCCCAGCGCTATCTAAGGCTCGGTGGCTACAGAA